>Ga0233435_1000249_pt1 | contig 69005 bp, 64 predicted proteins | sample SI_122_August201_3_FD_182735 | JGI IMG/M metagenome (GOLD analysis project Ga0233435, IMG submission 182735) | Seawater microbial communities from Saanich Inlet, British Columbia, Canada - SI_122_August2016_135_MG | ecosystem: Environmental > Aquatic > Marine > Inlet | place: Canada: British...
CGCAAATAACCAATTATCTGCTCTGGTGAATATCTTTTCCTGGCCATTTTTATCCCCCCCTAATCAACAGGTTTTTGACCCAAACCCTAACATAGCGAATGGATCAGTTTTCGGGGGGCAGGCCATTACCAAATATTTCAGAAGCGCGGACGATAAATACAATTCCGGCCTGTTCCATTTTAAAAATGAAAAAAGCCGCCCTACAGAGCCCGATGAGCTTACCCTGGGACTCAATATTGATGACAAGGTTCTTAAAGACATTTTTAAAACCGTTTATTACCCCGAAAGTCCATACGAATTTTCGGTATTTCCTACAGAAATTCTGGGTCAGGTCTACGAACAGTTTTTGGGCAAAGTCATCACCCTCACTAAGGGGCACAAGGCTAAAATTGAAGAAAAACCGGAAGTCAAAAAGGCAGGAGGTGTCTATTACACTCCGAAATATATTGTTGATTACATTGTCGGGCAAACGGTGGGCAAACTCCTCGATGGCAAAAAACCCGGCTCGAAAGCGGTTAAAGAATTAAAAGTGTTGGACCCGGCCTGTGGCTCCGGTTCCTTTCTGCTGGGTGCCTATCAATACCTTCTCGACTGGTATCGCGACCAATATGTGAAAGCCGGTCCGGAAAAACACAAGAAAGTTTTATACCAAGGGCAGGGCGGCGAGTGGCGGCTGACCACGGCGGAGCGAAAGCGCATTCTCCTGCAACATATTTATGGCGTGGATATCGACGTTCAGGCGGTAGAAACGAGCAAACTTTCGCTGTTGCTAAAAGTTCTCGAAGGGGAGTCGGGGGAAACTCTTAAACGCCAATTGGCCTTGTTCAAGGAAAGGGCTTTGCCGGATTTAGGAAACAATATCAAATGTGGTAACTCGCTAGTCGGCTCGGATTTTTATGATGGTCAGCAAATGGGCATGTTCGATGAAGAAGACCAATATCGAATTAACGTCTTCGACTGGCAGGCCGAGTTCTCTGGAATTATGAATGCCGGTGGCTTTGATGCGGTCATTGGTAATCCGCCTTATGTTAGACAGGAGATTTTAGGGGATGATAAAGAATACTTTCAAAAGAAGTTCAAGGTGTATCACGGCATGGCAGACCTTTATGCCTATTTCATTGAGAAAGGAGTCTCGCTGACAAAAAAAGGCGGCTACTTCTCCTACATTGTTTCTAATAAATGGATGCGGGCCAATTATGGAAAGGGATTGCGGCAATTTATCGCAGAAAAAACTGCCATTTCTCAAATCGTAGATTTTGGCGAACTACCAGTCTTTCAAAACGCCTCGACTTTTCCATCGATTCTTGTTCTTCAAAATAATGAACCTAAGGAACAAAATTTTGTTTATGCCCCTATAAAGCGAATGGATTTTTCCTCTTTGATGGAAGATGTTACCGCAATCGGGGTCGAGCTGGATCATCGTTCTCTATCCGGTGAAAACTGGACTCTTGCTAAAGGCGAGGAAGTCGCCATCATTGAGAAAATAAAAGATAGGGGCATTCTATTGGACGAATACGTCAATGGAAAAATTTTATACGGCATAAAGACCGGGCGCAACAAAGCCTTCGTTATAGACTCTGCTACACGGGACAAGTTGATCGCTGAAGATCAAAATAGTGAAGAGTTAATTAAACCGTTTGTGGTTGGCGATGATATTCGTAAATACCGGATTAATTTCAGGGAACGCTATTTGATTTTTACTAGGAGAGGAGTGGACATAGAGCTTTATCCTGCTATTGAGCAATATCTAAAACAGTTTAAAGACCAACTTATTCCCAAACCAAAAGGTTGGAAGGGTAAAGATAAGGATGAAAAATGGAAAGGGCGGAAGATAGGAGCGTATAAATGGTATGAAATTCAAGATGCTGTTGATTATTATCTGGAGTTTGAAGGGCCAAAGATTGTTTATCCAGTGATTGCAAAAGAGGCACGATTTTCTTTTAATCAGAATGGTTATTTTTCTAACGATAAAACGTTCATAATCCCCTGTGAAAATGATTTATATCTGTTAGCTCTTCTTAACTCTAAGGTTTGCTGGTTTTTTTTGAAACGAATATGCTCCGTTTTAGGAGATCCCGATAAGGGTGGTCGATTGGAGCTAAGGGATATTCACTTAAAAAATATTCCTATCCGCACAATTGACCTCAATAAGAGTGAGGATGAGGCGCAACATGGACGTATGGTCGAGTTAGTAGATCGAATACTGGACTTAAATCAAAGACTGACTGAGACAAAAGGCGGACATAACAAAGCGGTTTTGCAACGTCAAATTGATGCCACGGACAGGCAAATCGATCAACTGGTCTACGAGCTTTATGATTTGACGGAAGAGGAAATCAAGATTGTCGAAGAAAGTGTGAAGTAGTCGAACAATCAACCCCCTCAGCCCTTCGAGAGCCTCAGGCTGACAAGCCAACCTTACATTAAGTTTGGTATACTTCCAACATCATGGATAAGACCGGGCAATATTTAGAAGACTTGAAGAGTGATGACCCTGCCGTTCGCGAGAATGCTACAAGAGGATTATGGATTCTCTGGCATGCGCAAGAGGGTATCGAAATGGAGCGGGAGCTCAACGATGCCACTCAGTTGATGGATAGTCAGCAACACGATCAGGCTCTTGAAATGTTCCGGGCCCTGGTCGAGAAATGTCCCGAGTTCGCCGAAGCACATAACAAACTCGCTACCCTTCTTTTCATGATGGGGAGGTTCGAAGAATCCATCAAAGAATGTGAAGAGGTGTTACGAAGAATCCCGCATCACTTTGGTGCCTTGAACGGGATGGGGTTATGCCTGTTTGATCTGCGACGGTACGAAGAAGCTATCGGGTACTTTCAAAAAGCCCTCGAAATTCAACCTCACGCCGCAATCAATCGTACCTATATCGCCCGCTGTCGCGGAAATCTAAACTAACCACTAGCCGTGGGGGCAGTAATAAACCAACTCCTAGGCGGAGGGCCAGCGTGCATGTGATACTTTTCCTTAGCTTTCATGCCCCGAAGGGGTAATAGCTTTCTCTGGCTGGCACAAAGTTATCTCGGCATAATGGGCCCGGCGGCCAATGAAAAGGCAACCACTAGCCGTGGGGGCAGTGATAAACCAACTTCTCGGCGGAGGGCCGACTTGCAAAGACGATCCTTCGAGAGCCTCAGGATGACGAGAAAAAACGAGATCCTTCGAGATACCCCTCCGGGGCAAGAAGGCAACGGTCGAATATCACTGCCTCAGGATGACGAGAAAAAACGAGATCCTTCGAGAGCCTCAGGGTGACGAGAAAAAACGAGATCCTTCGAGATACCCCTCCGGGGCAAGAAGGCAACGGTCGAATATCACTGCCTCAGGATGACGAGAAAAAACGAGATTCTTCGAGAGCCTCAGGGTGACGAGAAAAAACGAGATCCTTCGAGAGCCTCAGGATGACAACATTGCCTCAGGATGACAGCAAAGGCTCACCCTTCGAGAGCCTCAGGATGACGAGAAAAAACGAGATCCTTCGAGAGCCTCAGGGTGACGAGAAAAAACGAGATCCTTCGAGAGCCTCAGGATGACAACATTGCCTCAGGGTGACAGCAAAGGCTCAGGGTGACAGCAAAGGCTCACCCTTCGAGAGCCTCAGGGTGACAACATTGGCTCAGGGTGACGAGAAAAAACGAGATCCTTCGAGAGCCTCAGGATGACAGCAAAGGCTCACCCTTCGAGAGCCTCAGGGTGACAACACTGGCACTACGCCCAGTAGTTAAATCGCGACTTCATCGATTTGATCATCACCGACCTGATCGTCTTTCCTTTTAGGTTTATAGGCAGGGGTTGTGCGTCTTTTTCTCTCAATTTGAATCAGTGTATTTGTATACCAGTCCTCTTTTCTATTGCCAACACGGACAAAGCTGAAGGTCTGGATTTTTTTGCAATGCATGCAGTCGGACATGTAGGAAAGCCCTAACGGCGAGGGGGTGGAGGTGACATGCTTCTGTTGATACTGACATTCGGAACACTCAAATATGTGGAGCCTCATCTATAATCCTTGATAAATCAAATAGTTATATTAGTTCGACTGGGCTAATATAATCCGGACCCGTAAAATTGTCAATAACTATTTGAAAATCAATGAGTTATGGCGTCTGGCACGCTTCCAGGGCCTCAGGGTGATGGTAAGGGCTCAGGAAGAAGCTGGGTTTACCCCTGCGGGCATGAAGGTTGATGAAGAGGGCATCACAGCTACGAGGGGGAACCGGTTGTTTTTTCTTTAGGGGACAATAAGTGCTCAATCCCAATCAACACATAGGGAATGACAAGGGGGAACAGGCTCAGCAACATGCGCCCGACGTTAGAGCTTAAAATGGTTGTTAAAAGTGTGATGGGGATTATTCCAAGCAGGAAACGTGGAATCTGGTAATGGGGTTCCTTAAACTCCCGCCATACTCCCAAAGCGGCAAACACCCAGAATATTGAGAACGTGGAAAAAAGGCCATGCCAACCTGCTAAAGAGAAATAGGTGTGCCCGATATTACCGACTGCTTCTGCCAGATGGGTTGCGAGGATGTTAAAGATCGGATCGTTTGCGCCTCCCGTATCGGGTATCGTGGCTGTGATCATGCTTCTTACCCAAAAAAGAATGACGAAAGAAAGGGATAAGGACAGCAGAATAATTTTGCGGTTCATCGTCTTTAGAAGCAATGGAAGGAATAAAAACGGTATCGTGGTCTCTTTGGTAAGAATTAGAAAAGGAGTCAGCAAACTGAGTAGTATTGCTTGCTGGGTCAAACATAAATAGACAACAACAATAACTGCCAGATGGTATATGGAGTCAACAACCGGCCCACCTGTTGAAAAGACGGTGATGCGACTCCCCAGAAATATGAACACCCCCAGCAAGGACAACCTGGTCTCAAATTTCAGCTTGATAAGAAAGAGATATAAAAACAAACCCGCAAGACTGGTGATGAAGAAGTTGACAACATAGAAGCTGAATGCATCCACCCCGCCTGCCCAATATAACTGGTCTGGTGGAACCGCCGGTTGAACCACTTGCCTGACAAGGTTGGCAAGAAACGGAACGATGACACGGTAGCGGTGCTCTGAGGAAACATTATAATCCCCGTTTGACATGGCGAGGTAACTCGACGAATCACTTGATCCCCTTGGATCGTCCCAGTCAAAATGAAGGAATTGCTGGAAGCTGACGCCATAGTTGAACCCAAGAATGAGGAAGAATATCAGGAGTGTTTTGAAAATTTTAGATAAGTTCATTATCCGATCTTTGCCTGCCTGTGAGTTGTCTTCCATCTGGTTGAGGAAGAAGATCACACCCCTATGGATATGAAGGGTGAGGAAGGTTACCACTTACAACGAAAGAATATCACAAGGGGTTACTAATCTGTACTGAAATCCAGTGTGGGGAAGTAGAGCGCTAATGCCACGAGCAGAAAAATATAGGCGTAGCTGGCGCAGTAGAAGAGGGCGGGATTTAGTTTGATATCGCCCCATTTTTCCGGAGTGTTTTGTATTTTGTCGCGCACACGGTAAAAGTTTGTCACCAGAATCAGTATTCCCAACACGAAGGGTTTGTATTGGAACATAGCCATCAGTCCGGCTGAAGGGATGGCGGCGGCGAGCATTGCCGGGATTTTCAGCAGGCTGTTACGGGTGACGTCATCCAGAACATTGAGCACTGCCAGAAAGCAGACCAGATAAAACAGTCCGGATAAAGCCAGCCAGATAAAAAACGAGAAGAGGGGAGTGCCTCCGGGTATGTCTTCGAGTCCGAGTACCATAGTGTTTTAAATCACTTCAAAAATTGTGGCTAATTATATTCGTCTTTCTGGATCGCCACGCCGCTTTGCGGCTCGCGATGACGTCCCCTTGTCAGGGGGGAAGTTTAGATTTAGGCGGTCGCGTCAGCGTCACCGCCGTACTGGCCCCACGCCTTACCCCTTCGGGGCATGAAGGCTATGGTTAAGTATCACAAGTGGCTCGCAAAGCTTTAACGATATCGAGATAAACATTTTTATGCGAGTGGATTTTGAATCCGGCTTTCTCGGTATTGCCAACGGTGTCTCTATCCAGATAGGTTCCTTCCAGATATTCGGTAACGTTCGACATGAGTTTCAGGATGAGGGCATAGACCGGGTTCTTGCTCAGCACATGTTCAAACATGACCAGTTCGCCGTCGGGTTTCAGCACTCGTTTCAGTTCTTCCAGGCAGACCACAGGTTGCTTCACGCTACATAACACACAAACCGTCAATATGGTATCGAAGGTGTTGTCCCGAAATGCCGTGGTCTGGGCATCCATTTGATGAAGATGGATGTTGCCACGATAGTTTTGCACACGGGGCCGGGACCGGGTGAGCATTTCATAACTCATATCCACAGCGGTGATATTGAGTCCGGGTGGGAAATTAACGATTTCCTGACCGGTTCCTATTCCTATATATAGAACTCTCCCTTTCAGGTTTTTGAACAGGGCGCGTTGGTCGGGACCCCATCGGCGCATATCGCCAGCGCGAAAACAGTCGAAGAACCTGGCAACGCCGTCATAGGATTTCTTTTGATTGCTCATTCGTTTATAAGGCGTTGGTTAGAAAAATAAATGATGAGAGCAACCATGAGTCCCGCCAGGTCGCCCCAGGCGATCACCACATAACCGGAGATGTCGGGAACTGAGGAGAGCATTCCTGCTGTCATGCCGACTCCCATGCCGATGATTCCCAAGGGAATTACTACCTCAAATGCTCCGAAAAAAGGCATGAGCATAAATTTAAGTGGCAGGACCAGCACCATGCCGATCAATCCGCCGAGAAGCATGGCCAGGAACATATTTGACGAGCCGGAGAGTAGCAGTTGAACAGCCAGTGCCACCAGTCCGCCGGAACAGGTGCCAATGAAAAAATCTGCGATTTTTAAGTTCACTTTGAGTACCCTTGTTTGCCAGATAAAGTGTTGCTGGCGGCCCGCCGGGATTATACGGATAATCGTTATGGTCCACAAATTGCAATCATACAGGGGAACGGGGTATCCCGTCATTTTATTGGCATTTGGGGGTTGACAAGTCGCCCCGACAGAGCCATATTGTAAGCAGGTATATTTTAATAATCTCTTTAAAAATCAATAAGTTATGGCAAGAAAACTATCAGGTCCGGAAAGAGCCGCAGTGTTGTTGGTGAATTTAGGAGAAGAAATTGCCGCCAAGGTTCTGGCTAATCTCGATGACCGGGAAATTCAGAATATTGGTAATTATATGTCCGCTCTTGGGGATGTAGACATGGGCACCATGGACTCTATCAATAAAGAGTTCTATAACATGGTGGAGTCGGGGACAGGTGGTTTGGGTGTTGCCGGCATGGATTTTCTAAAAACCGCTCTCATGCAGGCTTTGGATCCCGCCAAGGCAACAGAAATTTTAAATAATATCACTACGCCAGGTGAGGAAATGGGTGGCGGACTGGAAACCGTTCGGTTGCTGGACCCCAAAATCATTGCTTCGTTTATCATCAGCGAACATCCTCAGACTGCGGCGATTATATTGGCTCACCTGGATCCACCGGTGGCCAGTTTGACGATTCGTGAATTGCCGGAAGAAAACCGGATGGAAATTGTACATCGCCTGGCAACGCTGGAACGTGTTGCGCCCAGCGTGATCCGCGAGCTTGATGAAGCCTTGCAGTCCGAGTTCAGGACTTCAGGTGCGGTTTCCGGTAACAAACTCGGTGGTGTTGAAATAGCGGCAGAGGTGATGGGTTCGCTTGACCGGACAACAGAGACGTCTATCTTAACCGCCATGGATGAGGTCGACCCTGATCTGGCTAATGAAATTCGTAACCTTCGCTTTACGTTTGAAGATATTCTTAAAATTGATGACAACGGCATCCAGATGATCATGAAAGAGATCAATCAGGAAGACCTGTTGATTGGTTTGAAAACAGCGACCGATGAACTGAAAGAAAAACTGTTCACTAATATGTCGGAACGCGCCGCATTGATGCTGAAGGAAGATCTTGAATCCCTCGGGCCGACAAAAATCAGTGAAGTTGAAAAAGCCCAGCAGAAGGTTATTGCGGTTTGTAAAAAACTTGAAGAAGATGGAAAACTTGTTATCGGTGGTGGTGCCGATCAACTGGTTTAACTTTTCTCTACCGTTTAGAGAGTCAGGTAATCTGGGCGTTAATGGGGATCAAGTGGGATTTGATCCCCTTTTCCTTTTCCAGCTTTTCCAGGATTTTGTAGAGGGTGTCCAGTCCATTCGAGACGGTGCCTTCGAGATGGATGTAGTAGGTTCCCGGCGATTCGCCATCTTCCCCGACATTGGATTCGAGGTGCAGAATATTTAGTCCAGCCTGAGCCAGTGGGGTGGTGGCGTCTTCCACAACTCCCATGCGGTCTTCAGCGAATAGGCTGATCCTTACATCCGGCTCGCAATGGTGCTGGGTTCCATCCGCCAACTCCACTAGATGGGTGTTGAGTTTGAGGGGCTCGCAGATGGAAGCGATGATGGTTTCCAGTGAATCCTTGCCACCATCATGTTCGATCATCAACATGATGGTGAAATAATTCCCCAGTCGAACCATGGAAGAGTCGCCCAGGTTGCAGCCATTTTTACAAAGTCCCGCACCCAAACGAGCGACAATGTTGGGTTGGTCGAGCCCTATTAGAGACAGCATGAACCAGTTTTTCATGAGTTTAAGTCCACTTTCTCAGCAAAAGACGGATTGAAATTATCTGTTGTTCTGTTATAATAATGTGCTATAAGAGTAGCATAATTGCTGAAAAATATATAGTTAGAGCTGGGGATCAATCTAAAGGGTGCGAAATTATAAAAGCTATTGCTGGCCCGGCTTCTGGTTTTGTTTATAGAGTGTGTTTATTAAGAAGTAATAACAGTTGTTTTGAGACTTGGAGGAGAAAATGAAAGTAAAAATGTTTTTGTGTGCTGTGTTGTTGATGTTTGCAGTTACCGGTTGTGCCGGAGTTCAAACGAGTGGCGGCGATTCCGGAAGTTCTAAAGGATTGACCCGAGATGATTATAAGAAAATGGGCATAGAATTAAATGGTGGTGCTTCTTAACTCTATTTTCTGACTGCGATAGAAATTTTAAACCCGGTTCGCTTGAGCGAGCCGGGTTTTTTTCTTGCGGTTATTGTCCGAACTTGTCCAGATCGTTTCGTAGTTTTACGAAGGCTTTGAGGATATCGGTAGCGGTAATGATGCCAACCAGTTTTTCTTTGTGGACCACAGGCAAAGCGCCAATTTTTCTTTTAGCCATAATCGCTGCCGCATCGGCGGCTCGTTGTTCCGGTTCAATGGTTATGACCCCCCGCCGCATGATGTTTTTAACCTTGCGGGTTGAAAGCTGAACGGTTGTGCCATCCGGCTTCTCAACAATGTTTTTTTTAGGGCCTAGAATTTTTTTCAGATCACGATCTGATAGAATGCCAACCAGCTTGCTCTTTTCCACCACCGGCAGATGCCGGATATTCTCGAAATTATATAAAAAGAATACCCTGTCCAACTTATCTTCAGGGCTGACGGTAATTAATTTTGTGGACATCAGTTCTTTTACTTTCATGATTTCTCCTAGCGTGCTCTATTTTTATCCCTGCAGTAGTTAGGAGCGTCAATCCTAACACAAGGCAGGCAAAAAGGGTTAGAGTATGAGCGTAGTTCTTTCAGTGTTACTCACTAAATTTCTACTTTAATGAAACGAATTTCCTCATTTCAATCTTCGCTTTCCTCCCTAGCAGTTTTTTCCCTTTTGGTTTTGTTTGTGTTTATCGCTTTCGGTAGTGCGTTAAACAACGAGTTCCTAAGTTGGGATGACGACAGCTTCGTGTACGAGAACCGGATGATCCAGTCCTTAGATAGTGAGCGACTGCTTCAAATGGCAACCAGTTTCCGCACTGGCAACTGGTATCCGATCACCTGGTTTTCGCACGCTTTAGATTACAGGCTGTTTGGCTCCAATCCGGCAGGGCATCACCTGACAAATATTTTGTGGCATGGGGTGAACGTTTTTTTGCTGTTTGTTCTTTTTCAGCGCCTGTTATCCCTGGCCAAAACCAATTATTCTTCCGCTGATACTTTTTGGGCAGGGTTGGCGGTGGCACTTTTATTTGGTCTTCACCCTCTCAGGGTGGAGTCGGTGGTGTGGGTTTCGCAGCGTAAAGATTTGCTTTGCGCTTTTTTTGTTCTGTCCGGTTATCTGGCCTACCTGTCTTATGTTAATGCGCCTGACTCCAGGTCTTCACGGTACCGGTACGGTGGCGTGTTGCTTTTATTTTTTTGTGCCCTGGCATCCAAGCCGATGGCGGTCACCGTGCCTCTTATTCTTTTGCTGTTGGACATCTACCCACTGCGCCGTTTTGGCCGCGAGGCCGTGCTTGAAAAAATTCCCCTTTTCCTATTGAGTCTGGGGCTCTCCTGGTTAACTCTGACGGCTCAACAGCAGGCAGGAGCGATGGTTTCCGTGGTACAACTGGACCTTGCCGACCGGGGGTTGAATGCAGTGAGGAGTATTGTTTTTTATCCGCTGAAAACCCTGTGGCCGATAAACCTCACCGCGTTGTATCCTTTCCCGAGTCAACTCACCCCGGTGAGTTTGTGGTTTATCGGGTCCTTATCGTCGATTGTGGGAGTTACCGTATTCTGTGTCTGGCAGGCCAAAAAGAGGCAATGGCTCTGGCTGATAGCCTGGTTGTATTATCTGGTTTCCCTTGTCCCGGTGCTGGGTATTGTTCAGGTGGGCGGGCAGGCCTCCGCGGATAGATATACTTATCTGCCAACGATCAGTTTTTTCATTCTGGTTGGACTCGGCATGTTTCGGTTGGTCCGGGCTTTGGAGCAGTCATCGGTTCCCCGTTTTCTGATTGGGGTATGCGGTGCGATTCTGCTAGTCGGATTGATGGAGCTGACTCAAAAGCAGGTCAAAGTTTGGAAAAATACTGAAACCCTCTGGCGGCATGCTGTGCAGGTTTTTCCTGAGCGTTTACCGAGAGCAAGACTTTTTCTGGGAACGGATTATTTGAACCGCAACAAACTGGCGGAGGCTGAAAGAGAATTCCAATCCGCCCTCAGGCTGAACTCTATTTATGCCGAAGCTTATAACGGGTTGGGTTTGGTGGAATATAAACGCGGACGATTACAATCCGCCGAAAAAAAGTTTAGAAAAGCGTTGGCGTTGAATTCCGAATTTGCAGAATCCCATCTTAATCTCGGTTTGGTTTTATTTGATCTGGGGCGATGGTCTCAGGCAGAGGCTCAATATTTACAGGCTTTGGCACAGGAGCCGGATAGCGTCGAAGTGCATAACAACCTGGGCCTGCTTTATTATCGCCAGGGGAGGATGCAGAAAGCGGAAGCCCAATACCTGTCGGGCCTGTATAAGAATTTTGAATATTTCGGCATTCATTTCAATCTGGGTAATCTCTACCGCGCCATGGGGCGGCTGAATGAAGCGATTGCGGCGTACCAGTTGGCGATTCGTTTTAATGCTTACTGGGTGGCGCCACACAAACATCTCGGTGAGGTTTATTTGAAATTGGGATTAGAAGATCAAGCTAAAGTCGAGTTCGCAGTTGCGGCTGAGCTCAATAGTGACGCGGTAAATCTTTCTTCTCAGTAGCGCGGTTCTGGACAATTGAGTTAAATTATATTTAAAATATTTATTAAGGAGACGGACATATGAATTTATTTAGCAGTCGCATTTATTTGGTTGGCATAATTTCTTTTTTAGCCCTATCTGTATGTCCGGTCCTGGCAAGCGATTGCGTTCAAAAAAGAAAGACTCCTCAAGCCCCCAGTAATATTTTTAAACAAACCAACCCCCTTAAAGCCACGCCAGAGAATATTTCAGCAGGTAAAAAACTTTACACAAAGGGGGCAAAGCCCTTGGCATGTGTTCAGTGTCACGGTATCCTTGGTAGCGGGAAAGGGAAGATGGCAAGTGGCATGACTCCAAAACCAAGGGATTTTTCATGTCAGGCCATGATGAAAGACATTCCGGATGGTCAACTGTTTTGGGTAATCAAGAATGGATCAAAAGGAACCGGAATGATGGGATTTAAAACCCTTACAGATAACCAGATATGGCAAACAGTGTCTTACATCCGACAGTTTTCCAACTAAAATATAATTTTGAACAGGTCCGCACGACTGTCCGGTATGATGACAGGAAGAAAATCTGTAGAGAGTGTGAGTGATGGATGAGAATCAAAAAGCGGAACAAACTTTGTTTGTTAAGCTATGGACGCTGGCAGGGTGGGTTTGGGTAGGCCTGGTTGTTTCCTTTACGGTGGGGCCCAGTTTGCCAACGACTGTTGTGATTATCAATGAGGCGGGTAAAGTCGAGTTTTATTCGGAAGAGGAGATCGAGGCAGAAAGACCCTGGGTTAAAGCGACTTCCCTGGGCCATCTCAGTGCTTATGCATTATTGATGTGGTGGTTTGCCCAGCTCAGGCATCGTAACCGATACTTCCGGGTGGCTGTATTGTTTTTACTTATGGGTGCCGGGCTGGAACTGCTACAAGGCTTTATACCCGATAGGAGCTTGTCGGCAACGGATATGATAGCCAACTTTGGCGGCACGATGTTTGGGTGGCTGTTTGCTTTAATTCACCCCCAGGTCTGTTTTTCCGGGGAATCATTGTCCCCACACTCGAGCCGCCCTTCACCAGGCTAAAGGACTTTGGCGAGCGCAGTATGTAAACAGGTCTGGGCACGAGGGTTTGAACCGCATAAAAATGAAATTTATTACTCAGAATAGTGTCATCATTATATCGTTGGTTTTGGCGTATGCCATCATTCACTTAACGGCTGAAGATTTGCCAGGTGTGATTCATTCGCTATTTGGTGTGCGTGTCGAGGAGGGATTTTTTAGCAAGTACAAGTTTCCGGTTGCCATTTTAGCATTTCTGATTTTCCCGCTCATACGCGAGCTTAAAAAGAAGCTGGATTTATACCGGGGATAGTTCTCGCTGAAAGGGGCCCTGGTTTTTTTATGAGGTATAATGAAATGATATTAGTTGGCTGCCGAGTCATTCTCTTCAGGTAAATAGGAAATCGACATATGAAAAACAAGAAAGTTGGTGATTTTATGAGCGCCCCTGCAATAAGCATAAATGCCGAGGCCAGTATAAAAGATGCCGGAAATTTAATTGATAAGAATAAAGTTGGGTCGCTTCTTATAAAAAAAGGAGAGGACTATGTTGGGATTATTACCAAGACCGATCTGGTACAGAAGGTGATTTTAAGAGACCTTGACTTTGAAACAACGAGAATCCATACAATCATGACTGATGCTATTTTGACCATAGACCGTGAGGCAACTATAAAAAGAGCTGTAGGACTGATGCGTGAAAATCAAGTCAGGCATTTGGGGGTGACAGAAAATAATAAAATCGTGGGAGTATTAAGCGTTAAAGATATATCAGAGGATTTTTCTGATCAATATATCAGAATATTTTACTGAAAATTTGAAGGGTTGTGCCTGAAGCCAAAAAATATACTACCAGATGATTTGGATGATAAAATACCAGGCAGGATGATTAAAGGGATGGGGGTATTTTATAGGATGGCGTTGGATAGAAAAGGATGGCTATGCCAGAGGAACTGAAAGACAGGCGATCCACTGAACATGATGAGGTCAGGTTTTATATGACGCAGGGTATAACCAGCGTTAGCAATAAGGCCACTGCCACAGAAGCCGCGCAAACGATGTTCGATACCAGCCAGGGGGCTGTGTTAATTGAAAAAGATGAGAAATATATAGGGATCGTGACCGAAGGAGATGTATCGCAAAGAGTCATTGCTCAAATCAAAAAACCCATTGAAGTTCGAGTTGAAGCTATCATGTCTCAACCCATTATTTGTGTGGAATCGAATAAATTAATGGCCGCGACATTTTTGATTATGGAAGAACACGGGATACGGCATATTGCCGTCAGCGAAAAAAACAAAATCGTCGGCATGCTTTCAATCAGAGATTTTTCCACCTATTACGTCAGGAAATACAGCAAACGAACGAAATGACCTCCTGCCTGACTTGACAAGTAGCGAAACAGGCACCAGATTTATAGTGTAGTAAGCGTAGGGAGGGCAGCCTCCCAATCAAGCCAGAGTGTGTTGCGAAAATGGTTGAATTTCGCGTCTCCTCCTTAGATGTTGAGGGACCATGCACGCACTCTGGTGTTTTTTTTGCGCCTTTACCTGCGGCGGCTTCCCCCTAATAAAGAATAAGGGCCTACGGGAAAACCCGTAAGCCCCCAATAATGGTCGGGACGAGAGGATTTGAACCTCCGACCCCTTGACCCCCAGTCAAGTGCGCTAACCAGGCTGCGCTACGTCCCGTTATTCTTTTGATTCTGAATTGTAAATCCGGATGTGCTCTCTGTCCTGCCTGGAAAGCACAGATTTGAAGTATCCCCCAAAATAGTGGATCGCAATGGCGATGTCAATTAAATAGGGCAGAATAAAAACCGCTGTACCTGTTTTTTTTGGCCGGAGGCGTCTTCTATGTTACCATCTCTAACTCTATGAAATTGAGGGCTTTTTGCCCGTTATTGAAAGATGGCCTTTTGGCTCTTAGCGGGAGTTGCTAATAAATAGAGATTCTATAAATCCATTAACGGAAACTTGCGATATGACAATGAAAGTGGTCAATGTCCGGGATGTGGTTGAGTTCAATCCCGAAAAAATGAAAAAAGTCAGCCTGTTTGATACGGAACATTTCTTTTGTGATATATACTGTCTCGAACCCGGTCAGTTCCAGAAAGTCCATTCCCATGAAGGGTCTGACAAGGTTTATTATGTGCTGGAAGGGCAGGGCAAAGTAACAGTCGGTACGGAAGAAAAAGTGCTTTCGCAAAACGAAATCACTATGGCTCCGTCAGGTCAGGATCACGGTGTAGTGAACCACACCGATGACAAATTGACCATACTGGTATTCATGGCTCCCAAACCGGCGTAACCGCCGGTGGTAACTGGCAATAGCTTTTTACTGCTAGCAACGATGCTCACGGCTTGACGAGCTCTTGCAATCTGCCTCCCCTGCGAAGGGGCACTAGGCGTGGGGCCAACTGGCAATAGATTTATCTCGAGAGCAGAGAGTTGTCTCGGCTTAATTGAAATATTAGACGTTTATTAAAATGATTTATCTGGTTTTTCCGACATCCTGGCATCCTTCGCAACCCTATCTGAGCTTGCCCAGTCTGAAAGCGTTTCTCAATATGCATGGGGTGCACGACGTTGTTCAGCGCGATCTGGCGATTGAACTGCTCAATGACCTGTGTACCTGGGAAAAAACCAAACCGCTCTACGAACGAATCATTCGGGAACTGAACGAACTGCGATCCCGACCCCGGCTTACGCAGATGGAGGCGGAAAAGTTTAACAAGCTTCAGGAAGCGGAAGAGATCGTCATGGCCCTGAAAGACCAGATCGACTCTGCCGTGGCCTCGCAACGCAGTCCAGAGTTTTATGAGATTGACCAGTACATGGAAAATCTCAAGATCATGGATGTCTGGCTGGATAATATTCTTGCGCCTTATTATCCGTCGCAGTTAACCGTCATTGGCAGTCAGATGCGGTTTTCCCCGTATTCATCGCAAGAGGTGATCGAATCTTTCAATCACCCGGAAGAAAATTTTTTCTATGACCTGTATCAGCAATGGTATCTACCAGGAATCCTGGAAGAAGATATCGACATTCTAGGCATCTCCATTACCTCGGTGGAACAAATCATTTCCGGCCTGACTCTGGCTTATCTGGTCAAGCGGAACCGGCCCGAAATCCATATCACTATCGGGGGAAGTGTGTTCACTAAACTGGTGGATCGTTTGGAGAATGAAGGTTCGCATCTCTTTAACTTTGTCGATAGCTTCGTTGTGCATGAAGGTGAGACACCGCTTCTCAAGTTGGTCGAGCACCTTCGTGGGGACGGCGACCTCAGTAAAGTTCCCAACCTGATCTACAAACAGGACGGCGAGGTCAAAGTGAACCGGCCTTTTGCTAAAGAGGAACTCAATGCCTTGCCGACACCGGACTTTGACGGCTTGCCGCTGGATCTTTATCTTTCCCCGGAACGGGTTTTGCCGGTGATGGGTTCCAGAGGGTGTTACTGGGAGAAATGCGCATTCTGCTCCATCCCTTTCGATCACATGACTTTCCATGTGCGTTACGCCGAGAATGTGGTGAACGATTTTAAAACTTTACAGAAAAAATATAACTGCAATAATTTTTTCTTCACCGATGAGGCGCTTCCCATCAATTTTCTCAGAACCTTTGCCGCCAAGATTATCGAGGAGAAGGTCGATGTGCAGTGGACGGGCGAACTCAAGTTTGAGAAGAGCCTGCTAAAAGACGACCGTATGGATTTGTTATATAAATCTGGTTGCAGAAAACTTATTTTTGGTTTGGAGTCTTACAATCAGCGGGTTCTGGATTCCATGAAAAAAGGCGTTGAACTGAGTTGGGTTGATGAAACGTCGGAGCGATGCATGAAGTTGGGTATCGCCATGCATTTTTACCTGATTTGCGGATTCCCGACCGAAACCCGTGAAGAGGTGATGGACTCGGTCAATTTTGTGCTCAATAACCAGCGCTTGTTGGACTCCCCTGGTTTTTCCGCCATTCTTTCCCAGTTTGATCTTGAACGCGGTGCGCCAATAGAAAATAATCCCATGGAGTGGGGCATCACAAAACTGTATACCCCGCCGGAGCATGATTTGAGTCTGGGTTATTCTTATGAAACATCAATAGGAATGAATGCCGAAGAAACCAACGAACTGTACCAGCAGTTGATCGAAAAGCTGGGGCGTGAGGTAACGACTTTTCCGCACAATTATTCCCTGTCCGATGGCTTGCTTTATCTCGCTCACCACCAGCGCAATTCCTTATCCGAAAGACTTCTCACTCTCGCTTAGTCACCAGCTCTGCCAAGTAGCATCATGCAGGTCAGTAACCCGATGATCCTTCGTGCTTTTTTTCAGTTTTATAACTATTGTCTGACTTCGTTTCCGGTCCTGCTGTGCATCCTGTGTTCATAGTCAAAGCCATGCCAATGATAAATATCCATACCGCAGTTTTTTTAATTTGATTCATAATAATTTCCTTGTGGTTTGATTATTTTTTATTGGGCCGCACGACCGTTTTCTTGAAGTTCTACTCGTGCATCTTTGAAAATGCCGAATGAGGATTGCAGGATCAGTCCTGCGATGACAACTCCGACTGCCAGGTCGGGCCAGTGAGAACCTGTCCAGGCCACACCGCCTGCGGCGGCTATGACCCCAAGGTTAGCCAGTACATCGTTGCGTGAACAGAGCCAGGCCGAACGCATATTGACATCATCATCTTTGAACCGCAGGAGCAAATAGGCACAGAGCAAGTTTGTGGCCAGGGCCAGTCCGCCGATGATGCCCATTGCTGACGCATCCGGCACCGTATGGTGATAAACCCGATAAATGGCAGAGCCTAATATACCGAGTGCGAAAGCACTCATGATGACCGCTTTAAGAATTCCGGCGCGGGTTCTCCAAACTGGATCGTGTTGGATCACGAAAAGGGAAAATCCGTATATGGCGGCATCGCCCAGCATATCGAGAGCATCGGCCATTAATGCGTTGGATTGAGCCAGCCATCCGGCAATGCCTTCGACAAAAAACATGCTGAGATTGATAGCGAGCACCAGCCAAAGAATTCTCCGTTTGGAGCCCTTCGCCAGTTCCTCTTCTATTTCGCAACAACCGTCACTCATGTCAGGCCTTTTTCCAGAATCGGGTGATGAACAAAGACAACAGGTAGAAGGCCCCTGCAACCAGAATGATAGTGGGACCCGGTGGCAGGTCGGGCTGGTACGATATTGCCAAACCTCCTGTGGTGAAAGCCACGCCCAGAAGGGTGGCTAAAAGCATCATCAAATTAAGTGAACGGACATAAAGACCGGATACCGCCGCCGGAAGTGTTAACAGGGCGATGACCAGAATCAGTCCGACAATCTGAATCAAGATTACGACGGTCAGGGCAACGAGAACGAGAAAGAGCAAATAAAATCTTTCAACGGGAATGCCGCGCAGGCGGGCAAACTCTTCATCGAACGATACCGCCAGAAATTGTTTATAGAATAGAAAAACGATGAGCAGGATCAGGACATCCAGTCCGGCGATCCAGAAAAGGTCACCAGAGGAGATCATCAAAATATTTCCGAACAAAAAACTCATCAGGTCAACGTTGTAACCGGGAGTTTGCGAGATGAACAATATTCCAATAGCCATGCCCCCTGCCCACAGCGCACCGATGACTGTATCTTCCTGCTGTTGCAGTCTGAGACTCACCCAACCGAGGATCACCGCAAAGACCAGGGCCGCGACCAATGCGCCCTCAATGGGGGGCCTGCCCAGATAATAGGCGATGCCCATTCCGCCCAATACCGAGTGGGCGATGCCGCCAGCCAGATAACCGATGCGTTTTACTACAACGTAAGAGCCCACCACGCCACAGGCCACACTGGCGAGAATGCCGCCAATAATAGCGTTTTGCATGAAAGCCTGGGAAGAAACCGCATCGAAAAAACTACTCATGATAACCTTTATTCGTCCTCGTGATGGTGGTGCACCATATGCATATGACTGCCATACATGTTTTCAATCGTTTCTCCGGTCAGTTCTGAGGTGGGGTGGCAGATGAGGGTGCGGTTGATGCAGGCTACCCGGTCAATGTATTGCGAAATAAAACCGATATCGTGAGTCACCACGATGATGGTAACGTTCTCATTCAACTGCTTGAGCAGGTCGAAGATATCTTTTTCAATTTTCATATCGACATTGGCGGTAGGCTCGTCGAGAATCATGATTCGCGGTTCGCAGGTGAGGGCTCGGGCGATCAAAACCCTTTGCAGTTGTCCGCCGGAGAGAGAGCCGATAGCCCGTTTGCGAAGCTCCAGAATTTCGACATCGTTCATGGCTTTTTCAGCCGCGCATTTATCGGCCTTATTAAAAAAACCAATGCTCGAAGTTTTACCCAAACGTCCCATCAAAACCACTTCTTCCACACTGATCGGGAAATCCCGTGAGAACGGTGTCAACTGAGGCATATAACCGATTTCTTTAACCGATTGGAAGGGAGGTTTGCCAAGAACCTCAACGGAACCCTTATCCGGGGTTAAAGCACCCATGATGATTTTCAGCAGGGTGGTTTTGCCACTGCCGTTCGGACCGACCATGCCGATAAACTCGTTGCGCTGGATATCGATCTCGATATTTTCAAGTATTTTTGGGCCGCCATAACTGAAATGGAGGTCCTTTATTTTAATCACTGAATCCATACTCACTGTAACGCTCCAGAAATGGCTGTCGCTGTCCGTCGCATGTTTACCAGGTAATCTTCCGCCAGAGGGTCCATTTCTCGGACGGTGGCACCAATCATTTTTGCGATTTTTTCAGCAACGGAAAGGCTGAATTGTTTCTGCACAAATATTACCTTAATGCCAAGCTTTTTGCCCTTTTCAATTATCTTTTGCAATGATCGGGCTCCGGGTTCTTTTCCTTCGGTCTCAATGGAAACCTGTTCCAGACCATAGTCCTCTGCAAAATAAGACCAGGCGGGATGAAATACCATGAAACGGCGATTATCGCTTCTGGCTAGGATTTCCCGGATGTCCCTGTCCAGATCGTCCAAATCATTGTGGAATGCTCTAAGGTTTGTTTCAAAGTATTTTTCCTGATTGGGTCTGGTGCGAGCCAGTGCTTCCTTGATTTTTTTTGCCAGGAGCTTGACCTTTGCCGGGCTGGTCCAGATATGCGGATCGCTGGAACCATGGGAGTGGGCATGGTCATGATCGACTGCTGGATTCTCGTTGTCATGCAGAGGAACGAATAGTAAGTTTGAGTGGATGGACTGAATCCGGTCGATCCAAATGGTTTCAAAAGGCACACCGATGCTGAAGTATAGTTCTGCCTGGGACAGGAGGCCCATCTTTTTCGGGTTGGGATTAAAAGTGGCCGGGCTCTCTCCAGGGTTCACCATGACCTCAACCTTGACCTGCTCTTTGCCTATTCGTTCGACAAAATATTTTTGTGGGACAATACTGACAAAAACCGGGATGGGTTCGGCCCAGCCTTTATCAGGGAAACAGAGTAGTTGTGCCAGGACAACTATAACTAGGCCCGTTTTAAGAAAATAACTCATTTGTTTATTCAGCGTTCTCAATCAAAAGTGGAAAGATTTCAGTATAAAGTATTTAGATACAGATCGCCCACAATAGATTTGATTTTTACGGGGAGCGAATTTTTCGCTTTGAATGAGTGTCTATAGGAAAATTGGCCTTATTTTAGCTAATGGCTCCAATCGAAATGGTTCCTCAGTTTGAAATGTATTTTGAAGTCGTTATTTCTGTAGGTGCTTAATGGCAATTCAGCACCGAGGGCTGCTTGCCAGCCACTGGCTGGATTCCATATTTGTAGACTCGGTAAAATTGATAAGGTGTCATTTTCTTTTTCCAACCCGCTTAAAACATTTTCAGAAATTAATTCCAGGGTCAGAACAGGGACAATAGATTGCCTGGGTTTGGAAGGGGCGATTCCTTGTCTGGTTTCCTCTATATATGAGTAGCTGATAGCAAAGGCAAGTTCCACTTCAGTTTCAGTAGGGCCTGACACAGCAGACTCGAACTCGGCATTGGCCCCGAAAAACCAGTTTCTCCAGGCTTGATCGAAAAATAATAACGCTCCAAGTTTCGTCTGCTCTTCTCCAAACCCATGAGTTTTGTCACCGGTGGGTAGGCTTATGCTCATTGCTCCAGTCAAAATAGTTTCCGGTTGGTTCAGAAATGCGTATTTGATGGGCAAGAGTTCAATGTCTCCCAGACCGTAGCGGTTGTCATCGGTACCCAGGTCTGAAAGAGGGATTGATATTTCAGATCCCAGGTTAAAGGCCTTATTCCACGCTACCCCAAACTCCACACTAGCTTCCATCGCAGATCGCTTTTGGTCTCCTTCTTCTTTCTCAAAGTCATCATAGAAAGAAAAGCTAATGCTTTGCTCATTTTCGATATGAGCGTGGTGAACTTTTATGGGTTCGCTTATTGCTCCGGAAAAGGGTGCTCCCTCCTCATGCCCGAATGTGGTGCCTGATGTTGAGAGGATAAAAACCATGCATAAAATAAATCGAACAGATTTCATAGGTGACTTTCCGTAGAGATGGCATTCCCGCAGTTCTATCGAACACAACAGACAGTCTTCTCGTTTCTGTCACCAGAAACCAAAGACCTTCGGACGGGAATATATATTTTGTGAATAAAAGAAACGCTGTCTACGAAAGGGTAGGTGGAGCTCGGCTTGAAAAGACTGTGGAAGTACTTGTGGTATCAGGGGCACCCATGAATTGGGGGGCGAATGCATTAATGTGGAAATGAAAAGTTTGAGCAAGAGAGGTGCTTTGGTCCAGGTTCACCTGGGTCCAGCCGCAACTGAAACAGTCTCCATGAGTGTCCTGATCCAGGTCATGATTATGCAGGACGGGCTCCAGTCCGGTTAAGCCTGTAAGGCAGAAAATGACCAGAAGAACCGGTATTTGTCGTTGCAGTTTGGCTAGAGCTGTTTTCATAAGTTCGTCAGTGAAATTGCCGGGTAGATGACTTGCCCTTATAATAGGTTATTAACTCAGCCAGAGCAAGCTGAAGGGTAGGGCGAACAAAAATAGGCCTATTAGTATATTGGCGATCTGGAACAGAAAAATACTGTCGGTAATGGGGGCTATCATGACTTCTGTTCCGACTCTTCGCACAGCATGTTCGATATCGGCAGAGGTGATTTCACCTTTATCCTTTTTGTGCAGTTCTTCCACCACCTCATCCAGGAAAAAAAAGCGTAATGCCTTGAGTATGATTGCAAACAGAATTCCAGAAGAAAAACCTGCCAGGCCTCCCCGTTGTTTCAGCTTTTGGCGCAGTTCATTCCCGATCTGGTCATATTTTTCTGCCAGTTCATGTTTGGGAATATTTTTCTGAAACCGGGGGAAACGCCCAATCACTTCACGTGTTAGCCAGTCCAGCAATTCCTGTAGCCCCGACAAGGCTTCCCGCATTTTTTTGCTTAGAAGATGGAGACTGCAGGATATCCAGCCGTGAAACACGCCCAGAGCAAGATAACCTCCTGCTACTATAATGAGAATAGTTCCTTCCAACCATATACTCCACTCGATGACATCGAGCACTTTGTGATCAAACACAAAGATGGCGAGAGCACCCAGAGAAAAACCCGCAATGCCGAACAAAAAAAGGTTCTTGAAGGTGCCGACCAGAAGATCTTTGAAAAATTCGATCCAGAAATCAAGGACTTGTTGTTTGTTCATTCTTTACTGGGGCTCACTTTAGAATCAACCTGGATGGAAAGGATCAGGTCTCCGCGTTTTCCATCTTGCACTTTTCCTTTATCGCGTATGCGCAGTTTTCCGCCTGAAGGAAAGTTCGGCGGGATGCGTACCATCAGTTGTTCCGTGTTGTCGTTGACCTGATAGGAAATTTTCTTGCGGGACCCGTTGAGAGCTTCCACCGGCGGGATGGAAATGCGGAAGTCTATATCTAATGGGGATTTGGATTCTTTCTTTCCGAACATTCCCTTTAAACCTTCTACCATAGGGTTGCCGGTTTTTGTGGAAGTTGCCCCCTTTTGCTGATTCATTTTGTGTAGTGCGTACAGGGACGAACCGACCACTTGGGCCAGTCTTAATCCCATACCAATTCTTCCAATCGGACCTGGTACCATTCTGAGGATTTTCCCCAATCCGCCTACGGCCCCACCGAAAAACAGGCTTTGAAAAAAGGGATTGCCGGAACGAAAGCCGGAGCGGCTGAACTCTCGATTAAGCTCCTCAAAAATTTCGCGAGTATTTTCACCGCGGAACATGCTGGAAAAAATGTCTTCCTGGGAATAGCGAAAATCAGAAGACCCGGTGGTGCGCCCAGCTAGATGATCAGCCCGAAACCGGTCATACTCTTTTTTCTTTAGTGGGTCGCTCAATACTCCATAGGCTTCCGTGACCTCCTTGAACCTTTCTTCGCTTTCAGGATCATCAGGGTTGTGGTCAGGATGGAGTTCAAGAGCCAGTTGGCGAAACGACTTTTTGATCTCCTCCTGGCTTGAACTTTGAGAAACTTTCAGGATGGAGTAATAGTCTTTAAATACTTTTGTTCGGCGTGACATGGGTGCTTACATTCCCAGCTTCTGAGGATAGATGGCTTCTGCTACCTCAGGGCCTTCCAGTTGGGTTTTGTGTTTCGTGGTGGAGATCAGGTAGGTCTCGTCCGAATGCAGGCGTTGCTCCAGGTTTTCAAAATGAACTTTAATAGGCTTGGATGAAATATCTTCATCTAATTTCTGCGGGGCGATTATAAAATGTTTTTCCCCTAATACATCCCGGTACTTGCGTTTCATATTCATTTTATAGGACTGGTAACCCGGAAGAACCTCTGCGCCGGCATAGGGAGTTTCGTTCAAAACTTTATAGTGATCAGGAATATAGACATTGGCGAAATAGTCGGAGCCGAGGGAATGGTGAACCGTGGTCTTGACCTTTAAAATCCTCAAGCTTTCCTCAGTAGGGATCATATTCATTTTTACCCAATAGGCCCGGTCGTGAAAATTAAGGTTTTCAAGAAATACGATGCCATACAAGGCGTTAAACTTGAATTGCAAAAAGATGCCTAAAAATACCCATCCAAAGATTCTCCAGAATTTTCTCACCGCAATGAACCTCGTCCTTTCTTAAACTCTTTACAAAAAGGGCAGAATCGTACCCTTTAATAACCGTTCAGAAAATTATTATCCGGAAATCGCCGGATAAAAGCAACCGGGTGTCTGGTTTCCCAAGCTCTAGGGCCCGGAGTCACGGAATACACGGATTGACTGTGTGGGAACATTAATTTACACGATTGTGACCAAGAATCGGTATAGAACGGTTGACAGATTTACACTTAAAATGGTAGAAATTCCGCTTCTTGTGTACAAAATAGGATATTAGAGTTACACGAATTTTTTTGATCCTGACCATTCGTGCTTACTTTGAAACTCTTGTCACTTTGAAGAGTATCACTCGTTAAAAATACTGAGCGACTACCCGGAGACCTTGAGATGAAAACTTTGACCATTCAACAGAAAGTATATGGTGCTATTGCCATCTTGTCACTCTTGGTGATTGCTTCCGGCTCTGTGATTGATCATTTTTCATCCAAAATTGCGAGAGATACGGATGTCATTGAGGCCCTTGGACGTCAAAGAATGCTTTCCCAGGCAATGGGAAAAGCGGCCTTCGGGTATGCCATGGCCCAGGGTCGCTTAAAAACCATAGAGGATAAAACCCTGGCGTTGGATTCTTACATTACAAATATGCGGGGTGCTTACGCCAAGTCAATTATTAAAACCGCAAAATCAGTTAAGCTGGCTATCAGTATGAATCCTGAGGGAGAGCCGCATCCTGCCGTACCTTTCCCTGCAACCTTTACCAGAGTGGTCAATGAGAAGTTTGGTAAAACCAGCGATCTGACAGTGAATATTATTTCAGAGCAACCGATCAATCCCGCTCAAAATTTAAAATCGGACAGTGACCGGGCGGCCAATGATTTTTTAAGGCAAAACCCGGATAAAATTTTTACCCGGACTTTTGAAGAAAACGGAAAGCTTTATGTTGGCATGTATACAGCTGACCGGGCTGTAGTGCCTGTCTGTGCGAGTTGTCATTCCAAGATGATGGGGAAGGATTTTAAAGTGGGGGATATGCTGGGTATTCGTAGTTATAAAACTGTTTTTTCCGAAGATATTGCTATCGGAAAAGCTGAATTGCATGTCCAGTTGGATGAATACGAAAACGCAAAAAAAGTATTTACTCAGACCTTGCAGGCCGCAAAAAGCGGAGGAGAGTATCCTGCCGACCTGAAAATGACAAAAACGGCAAGGTTGGAGGCCATTGAGGACCCGGATGTACGGAATGTAATTACCTTGATTGAAAAACAGTTTGCAAAATTTTCCCGGTCTGTGGATAGTCTCGTCAACTCAGAGGTGAACTCTTCTCCTTACCGTAAGGCGCAGGTTGATATCCAGACTGGCTCGAATGAGCTTCGAAGAGAGAGCCACGAACTGGTCAGCCTTTATCGTACTCATATCAATGACCTGAATCGGCGCAATATGGATTGGGCCAATACGGGTTCTGGACTGTTGGCACTGGTGATTCAAATAGGAATTGCCCTGTTCCTGACGAAAGTAGTCATTCGTCCTATCCAGCGCACCTCCTCGGTACTAAGTCACACGGCCCAAGGTGACTTGAAGCAGGAAAGGTTGCCGGTCACTTCTGACGATGAAGTAGGGGTATTGAGCCAGTCCTGCAACACCCTGGTAGAGGGGTTACAGAACTTCATTCGACACTCAGAGGAAATTTTAGCAGGGAAAAGTAGCCAGTCTGAGTTTGGTCTGAAGGGAGAGTTTGAAAGTTCTCTGGAAAGAATGGTGCATCAGGCAGAAGAAAAGAAAAAGGCAGAAGAAAGAGAAAGAAAGCTGGCCATTGAAACCCAGGAAAAAGGACGTCACGAAGCCCAAGAACAGGAAGAGAGACAAAAGCGGGAGAAGCAAGAGGTTCTGGAAAGGCAGGAAAAAGAAAGAAAAGTGGCTAACGAGCTTCAGGCCAAGGTCGATAGCATTCTCAAAGTCGTCAGTGCTGCGGCTCAGGGAGACCTGACTAAAAGTGTTCCGGTAAAGGGGAGTGATGCCATCGGACAGATGGGAGAGGGACTCGGCGCTTTTTTTGAAGATTTGAGAGGCAGTATCTCTAAGATGGCTAAGACTGCGCAATCTCTGGGAGAGTCCTCGACAGAGTTGTCTTCGGTCAGTCAGCAAATGGCGGGTAACGCTGGTGAAACCTCCGCTCAGGCCAATGTGGTTTCCGCCGCTTCCGAGGAAATCAGTCGAAATGTGCAGACGGTAGCCACCGGGACGGAAGAAATGAGCGCGAGTATCAAGGAGATCTCACATAACGCTCAGGAGGCGGCAAGGGTGGCGGCCTCAGCGGTTAAAGTGGCCGAGACCACCAATACAACGGTTGGCAAGCTGGGAGAAAGCAGTGCGGAAATTGGGGAAGTTGTCAAGGTGATCAATTCCATTGCCGAACAAACCAACCTGCTGGCGTTGAACGCGACCATTGAAGCGGCTCGGGCAGGGGAGGCGGGGAAGGGCTTTGCCGTTGTCGCCAACGAGGTCAAGGAACTGGCTAACCAGACCGCAAAAGCCACCGAGGAAATAGGGGGGAAAATTCAGGCCATTCAGACCGACACCAAGAGTGCGGTAGAAGCCATTGGTGAAATCAGTACGGTCATCAACCAGATCAACGACATCTCCAACACTATTGCCAGTGCGGTTGAAGAACAGACCGCGACTACATCCGAGATTGGCCGGAATGTTAATGAAGCGGCCAAGGGAAGTTCCGAAATCAATCAGAATATTGCGGGCGTGGCCCAGGCGGCGGAAAATACTTCCGCCGGGGTCAGCCAGACTCAAAAAGCCGCAGAGCAATTACTCGCCATGGCCAGTGACCTGAAAAACCTGGTCGATCAGTTTAAATATTAGCCCCTTGGCAGGGGAGCAGAGGCTCGTCTTGGCTTGATGGGCTACTGCAAGTTGGGTCCAGCATCATGCTGGATTGACTTTTTCCGCCTGCTGTGTGACCTTGGTCAGACTATCCATTACAGATCAAAGGTTTTGAGATTGAGAGGGTTGTCCCATTAATGAGGGAGAAACATCATTTTGGACTCTGAATATAAAACAAAACGAGTTGTAGTGATTGACGATTCTCAAGTCGTCCGTGAAGTCATTGTCAGGAATCTCAAAAAAATCGGATTTGAAGAGAATAACATTTTCGAAGCAGAGGATGGATTGGATGGAGTGAATTTGCTACGGTCCGAGAATGTCGACCTGATTATCTCCGATTGGAATATGCCGAAAATGGATGGTCTGGAACTGCTGCGAATGATAAAAGACTACCCGGAATTAGCGGCGATTCCTTTCATAATGATAACCTCCGAAAGCGAAAAGGAAAAGGTGGAAGAGGCATTTAAAGCCGGTGTCAACCAATATATATGTAAGCCTTTCAAATCGGATTATTTTGAAGAAAAAATTCAACAGACTTTAGGGAAGGATTTGTATGGCTCGAAACAGGTGATGGTTGTGGATGATTCGCCTGTGATCCGTAAAATTGTCGAAAAGCTATTAACGATGCTTGGGTTTGGTGGATTTAATTTTCTTGGGGCGGAAAATGGTATAGCCGCATTAGACATCCTGAATGAAAAAAAAGTAGATTTGATCATCACCGATTTGCATATGCATGAAATGGATGGGATTGAATTTGTTAAAGAGGTTCGGCAAAATGAAAAAATTGACCTGATTCCAGTCTTGATGATCACTTCTGATTACAATACAGATAAAATGCTGGAAGCTTATGATGCCGGGGTTGACGAGTTCATGCAAAAGCCTTTCAAAGCAGTCGACCTGGAGGAAAAAATTAAAGTGCTCTTTAACCATTAGGACTTTTTAAAGAGTTTCACCCACCCGCCCCGAAGTAAAATGACGGACAAACCCGAAAAATATAAAATCGAACTCATAACCATTATTACGTTGATGATTATCGTAGCGGTATTCATTGTGGTGCTGGTGTTCCCGCAATTATAATTAGCGATATTGTATGAATAGTTCTGCGTGGGAAGAGAAACAATGAAAATATGGGTGGATGCAGATGCTTGCCCCAGGCCGATCAAAGAAATTTTGTTCCGTGTGGCGGACAGGACAGAAATAACGGTGACATTAGTCACTAATCAAGGGTTACGCATACCAAGCTCTACTTTTATTCATTTGATTCAGGTCGGGCAGGGAGCAGATGTTGCCGATGACGAGATTGCCAATAAATGCGAGGCCGGGGATTTAATCATCACCGCAGATATTCCTCTCGCCGCCCGTGTTGTAGAAAAGGGGGCGTTGGCTCTCGATCCGCGTGGAAAGGTTTACGATAAAAATAATATCGGGCAGATATTGAGTATGCGCAACTTCATGGACGAGTTGCGCGGTAGCGGCGTAGAAACCGGTGGCCCCGCTGGTTTCGGCCAGAAAGAACGCTTCAAGTTCGCCAATGAGCTGGATAAATTTATTGCACAGTCATCATGCTGAGCTCGTTGATCTATTTTCGATGATTTGACTGCATAGGGGCCACATCATTGGATGTGGCTGGGGGGGAATGTTGGTCAGGTGTGAATCATAGTCAGGAGCATTTTGAACTTTTGTGGGGCGTGTACCGCATGAGGAATGTTAGCGGGCATAATGACCAACTCTCCAGTTTGGATTTTAGTTTTTTGACCACCAATGGTTAATTCTGCCTGACCATCCAGAATTTGTACGACTGCGTCAAAGGGAGCGGTATGTTCGCTCAACCCCTGACCACCATCAAAGGCGAATAGGGTGAGGGTGCCAGTTTTTTTGTTGACCAGGGTTTTGCTGACCACCGAACCCTCAGCGTAGGAGATGTGGTTTTTTAAATCCACAGGCACTTCTTTTTCCAGTTCGTTTTTATCGTTCATAGTTGTTCTCTTAAAAAGAGGGTTTAAATGTTTTATAAATTCCCATAACAATTTTCTGTGTCATTTTGAAATAATACTATCTTTTGGTATAATTATCTGTCCGTAATACTCTTGATAACTGGATATTTTCTCGGTGTTAGCTGCTTTGTTGTTATGGGAAAACCTCTTGCCTCGTTTTCTCTGTCGAGGAAACGAGTAGGTTCGTTCCGCCGTGTCCGGGGCTCAAGCATATGGAAATGGAACATGATAGATATAGAAGCCTGTTATTGAGTAGTTTTTTCTTTTTCATGGAGGGGGATAATGACTCCGATCAGAGATTGTATGACTTCGCCGGTCATCAGCGTCGATGCTCAGGCGACGATAAGTACAGCAGCCAAATTGATGTGTGAAAAAAAGATCAGTGCGCTCCTTGTGAAGGATGGAGAGGACTATGTGGGGATCATCACCAAAACGGATTTTGTCAAGAAGGTCATCGCCGAAGACCGGGACCCCAAAACCACGAACGTCCATTCTGTGATGTCTAAACCCATTTTGTCCAAGAACCCGTATATTCTGCAAAGTGAAGCCAACGAATTCATGCTCAGAAATAAAGTCAAACATCTCGTGGTGGCTCAGGGAAAAGAGATCATGGGAATTCTGTCCACCAGGGACCTTATCTCGAGAGGAGGATGAGTGATCGCATGATTCAAGTTTTCTCAAAGATCAAACCCCAATAGCAGTTTATCCAGGCAGGACCTCACCCGTTATTCCTGCTTGATGGATGAGACCATTAGATCTGGCGTGAAGCTTCTTTCTATTTCCCGAGTAGAAATTTAATGAACACTCATTACCTGATTGACATACTTGTTCTGTTGGCTGGAGCGGTTGTTGCGGTACCAATTTTTCAGCGGCTTGGTCTGGGTTCTATACTGGGTTACCTGATTGCCGGTATCATTGTCGGTCCTTGGGGGTTTGGTTTTATAGAGCGGGTAGAAGAGATTAGGCATATTGCGGAATTCGGCGTGGTCTTTCTCTTGTTCATTATTGGAGTTGAGCTGAACCCTTCCCGCTTATGGGCACTGAGGCGCACCGTTTTTGTTTTAGGATCAGCCCAAGTGATATTGACCGGATTTGTCCTTACTGTGCCATTCTTGTTATTTGGTGTGCCGGAAAAATCCGCTATTATCGCCGGCTTTGGTCTTGCGCTTTCCTCTACTGCATTTGGCATCCAGATATTGACCGAGGGTAACGATCTCGGAACCCCCGCGGGTCGCACGGCTTTTTCTGTTCTCTTGTTTCAGGATCTTGCTGTCGTACCTCTTCTCACCCTTGTGTCACTTCTGGCAAACGAAACCTCACTGGTAGAGAGCATTGGGTTCGCAGGGCTGGATACCATTATTGCTGTTACCGCTGTGTTTCTTTTTGGCAAATTCCTCCTAACCCCTTCTCTGCGTTTGGTGGCCGGCAGTCGTAACTCAGAAGTATTCATTGCCGCGGCAGTACTGGTTGTGTTAGGTGCCGCTTGGTTGATGGAAGAAGTAGGGTTATCTATGGGCCTTGGGGCATTCCTGGCCGGAATGACGCTTGCAGATTCGGATTATCGTCATCAGGTCGTAGCTGATATTCAGCCGTTCCGCGGGATTTTACTAGGTCTATTCTTCATGTCTGTGGGAATGTCTGTGGACTTTAGCCTGCTGGGGCAACAGGCTCTGCTTATCATCGGACTGGTTGTTGGTCTTTTATTGATCAAAGCTGTATTGCTTTTGGGTCTATGCAGGCTCACTGGCGTAGGAAGTGGTACCTCCATACGAGTTTCTCTATTGCTCTCGCAGAGCGGAGAGTTTGGGTTTGTTTTGTTTGGCTTAGCGACTACAACTGGTGTCATGGCAACGGACCTCAGTCAGTTGTTGACGGTGGTGGTTGTCTTAACCATGGCTGTAACCCCATGGATGGCCAGGATCGGCGAGTATATTGAGCGACGCTTGGCGGAAAAGAAAACACAATACGATATTAGTATTGCAAAAGTAGATGAGAAGCCGAAAATCATTGTGGCAGGATTTGGGCGGGTGGGAAAACGGATTGCAAGGATACTAAAAACCAGTGGTGTAAGCTATTTGGCATTGGATAATAACTCGAACACTGTTGAGCGGGCACGTGCTGAAGGATTTAATGTGTTTTACGGTGATGCCAGCCGACATGATGTGTTAAAAACCGCAGGAGCAGAAGATGCCAGTGTATTGGTAATAACCCTGAATCAGGTTGAACCCACTGAGCGTCTGGTGCATGTCATACGGCATCATTACCTGAGTATACCTATCTATGCACGTGGATATAATATCGAACATTGCAAAAGATTGCTCAAAGCAGGAGCAAACGTTTCTATTTCAGAAACGCTGGAGGTAAGCTTGCAACTAGGAGGAGCTGCGCTTGAAGCCAACGGTATTTCCAGCGAAGAAGTAAGATTGATTTTGCAAGCATTCCGTCAGAAATATTATGAAGAAGGAGATACCCCCTTGCCAATTGAAGATTGATGCTGGATACAATGGAAAACTGATGCAAAGCAAGCTATTCAAAAGGGCGTTGTGATGGCGAATCGGGTGTGCTGTCTTGGAGAATAAACAAACATTTAATTACAAAAAAAACCAATAGAAGACTTTAAAATATAACCAAAATTTAAAATGAAAAGAATTTTCAAAAAACTCATTTTTGAGAGTAACGATATTTCCAAAACAGTTTGTGAATTTCCATGACCAACAAGATGGACAAGGAGCAACCTAATGCTATGAGCCATGTATAGAAATCTGCCGGTTCGGTGCGCAAAAATTTCTGGCCCAAGGGAAGGTACATTGACAACACATGGATGAGAAAAGCGCCAATGACACCGTAAATTAGAATTGGACTGCGAAATATCGAAATGGCAAAAGCAGATTTATTTTCAGATCGGCAATTGGCTATGTGAACGTTTTCAAACAACACCATGAGAAGAAGCAAAGCGTTGCGTGCTGAGGATTCGCTCCATCCTGATCGAAGGAGGATAAGGAAAAAGGAAAAACCCACGAATCCCATAGCCAAGGCAGCAATGACGGTGCGTTCGATCATTAATCGATTGAAGATGGGCTCGTTGGGTTTTCGGGGTTGTCGGCTCAGGATATCCCCTTCACTAGGTTCAAATGCCAGGGCCACATCCTGAATTCCATTTGTGATCAGATTCAACCACAGCAATTGCACCGGTAGCAATGGCAACGGCAACCCTGAAACCACGGAAAGGGTAAGCAACACGATTTCTGCTGCGCCAGTGGAGACCAGGAGGTAAATTACCTTGCGAACATTATCGTAAGCGATACGTCCTTCCTCGATGCCGCTGATGATAGAGGCAAAATTATCGTCGCTGATGACCAGTTCTGCCGCATCGCGTGCTACATCGGTGCCCGATTTTCCCATGGCGACACCGATGTTGGCGGCGCGAAGAGCCGGAGCGTCGTTGACGCCATCTCCGGTAACGGCGACAAAGTGCCCCAGGTTTTGTAAAGCTTGCACCAGTTTCAGTTTTTGATTCGGTGCAACCCGAGCAAACACGCGGGCATTTTGCACAATTCTTTGTAATTCCTCTTCCGATTTTCCTATTAATTCTGTTCCAGTGACGACCTGCTCTGCATGGGCGGCCAAGCCAAGTTCGCTGGCAATTGCCAAGGCGGTTATGGGATGGTCTCCCGTCACCATGGAAACCGTGATCCCTGAGGTGCCGCATGTAGCCACTGCATCGCGTACACCAGGACGCAAAGGATCAATCATGCCCACGAACCCTAGGAACTCCAAATTGCAAGGTTCCTTGGGAATCTGCGACGGACCCAATTCTTCAGTTATCTTTCCCTGGGCAAGGGCTAACACGCGGTAACCCTTTCGAGCTAAGTTCTCCACTGTGTTGTGAAACTGTTCCCTCGATTTTCCATCTTCGGGAAGATCGCACATAGACAGGACGCGTTCGGGAGCGCCCTTGATGAATACTTTCGTCTCGCCATCGATTTGATGATAGGAAGCTGAAAATTGATATTCCGGCTCGAAAGGAATCTGGTTGACCTGTGGAAATTGTTCCAGAGCAGTATTCTGGTCTCTGCCCAGTTTGTGCCCCATGGAAAGCAGGGCAATGTCCGTAGGGTCTCCGCGCCAAACCCAGGTCTCTTCGCGGTGGTGTAAATCAGCTTCATTGCACAGAACAGCTGCTCGGCCTAGCATTTCCAAAGTCGGATGTTGGTCTAGATTTACGGGTTGGTTCTGGAAAAGGACTTGACCCTCTGGGGCAAATCCTTCTCCGGTAATTTTAAAAACTTCTCCCCGGGCCAGATGGATTTCCCGGACGGTGAGTTCGTTGCAAGTCAAAGTACCGGTTTTATCACTGGCGATGAGGGTACAACTTCCAAGGCCTTCAACGGCGGCCAGGCGACGTATAATAACCCCTCGTCCCGCCATCCGGGTTGTACCGATAGCTAAAGCCACGGTCAGCGCGATGGGCAATCCTTCGGGAATTGCAGATACCGCCATGGCCACGCCAAACATGAACATTTCTTTGATACCCTGTTCATGTGCAAGAACGCCAATCAAGGCCAACACGGACGAGGCTACGAGAACTGCTATGGCTATCACATAACTGAACCGTTCCATTCGCACCAAGAGCGGTGGTTTCCCTGAGCTTACTGACAACACGTCCATGGCGAGTTGTCCAATGGTTGTTTTCATCCCCGTGGCAACGACCACACCCTTCCCACGACCCCGGATTACTGTTGAACCGGCATGAACCATATTGAGGCGGTCGGCAAGCGCCGTTTGAAGATTCCCAGACCATGCGGAGTCTTTAAGCACTGCCAGAGATTCTCCCGTTAACAGGGATTCGTCAACCTCCAAACCGTGGATCATAAGCAATCGAATATCGGCTGGAACCCGGTTACCCGATTCCAGCCAAACCATGTCGCCTGGAGCGACCTGTTCAGCATCTATTTCCAAGAGTTCTCCTTCACGCTCAACTGTGGTGTGAAATTGGAGAATTTTTTGCAAGGCTTGGGCGCTTTGCTCGGCACGCCATTCTTGAATTCCGCCAATGATCGCATTTAGAAGCAGGACCATACCGATGAAAATCGCATCCGTAAATTCCTCGATAAAAATTGACACTACAGCGGCCACAGCTAGAATATAAATGAGTGGGCTTTTGAATTGCCGACCTAATATCTGCCACCAGGTTGGGGTGGCTTGACGTGGAAGGCTATTGGGGCCGTGGGTTTTGAGGCGTCTGGCGGCTTCTGCCTGGGTCAAGCCATTTTCGATAGTGGAGAGTTCGGCTAAAAGAGTCGGGATTTCTTTTATATGCCAATCGCTATTTGTGCTTTTCCCTGTCTCGGTCATTTCAAACCCCTTCGACTGTTTGCTGTGAGTGTTCCGCCGATAAATAGCGATACCAGTAACGGGAGGCTGAATACCCAATATCCTACGCCAAATCCCATCAAAAGCGGCAAAACAAAACCTGTCAAATTGTCACTCATAACCGTTCTCTTGATACCGTCGAAACAACAAAGGCTTAATTTAACAGGATAGATGCCCAAATTTTATAAAATAAATATCTTGTTTCGTGAGAGCTGTTTTTTTTGAATTAGGTAAGCTTTCCAAAATAGGCCAATAAATTTTCTTTGGATAACATTCCTGTTATTTTCCCGTTTTCCGTTACCCCAAGATGCCCAATTTTATTTTTCTGCATGTATTTCCGGGCTTCCTCCATGGTTGTGCTAGCATCCAAAGATAAAACGGGTTTGGACATGATTTCTAAAACAAGGTCTGCTTCTGGGTCCATAGATTCATCGATATAAACGCGTAATATGAAATCCGTTTTGGTAACAACCCCCACGTATTTACCCTGGTTTGTCACTAGAAGCGATCTCACTCTTTCCTTTAACATGAATTCGCCTGCATCCTGGATAGTTGTTTCTGATTCGACACTTAATATAGGTGATTTCATATGACTCTTAATTAAATTATCTGACATAGGGATTCTCCTTTTAGAGCACTTTAATGATATTTCTCGGTCAATTCTTCGCCATTAATTTGAATGATAGGAAATCGTTTTCAATTCTTTTTTAATTTGACGTTTGTTCCACCACCATTTATGCCATTCCATTAACAGAATGCAAGTTGATGCGAGACTCAAGACCAATAACCAGGTCTTCCCGCGGCACCTGTTGAAATCAGCACAAAAATAGCCTTTCGGATATTGTCATAAGCGATACGGCCTCTTTCCACGTAGGCTTTTGATGCTAATTATAATATACACCCTGAATCTGTTTTTAGGAGATAGCCACTTTTCGTTAACGCAAATTTCTTACCGCACGAACGCCGCCGTTATTACACTGGTCCAAGTTGCGCATGTGTATGTGCCCTTTCACAAAATAAAGGGTCTTGGCGCAACATCTTTTTTGCTCTAGAGTTGCACAGGTAGAGCTCCAAAGCCAATAAGCGGCTCCATCCGCAAATTTCTCGTCCAGCGCAAGTGGGTATTCTGGATTGTGGTCCCACGCCATATTATTCTCCTTAGTTGGATCATAAAGGGTAGCAAGTTCCTTTATTGTGGGCATCCTCCAATCTGCAAAACCTGCAGTATCAAGTTTCTCCACGTAGTCCAATGATTCCTGCCACGTAAGACATTTCCCCAAGTCAGCATAGCTGTCCTTTTTGGTCCATAACAAACCTGAATCCGAATCCACAATGGTCCCATCCCCGTTGTCGATCAGATGCAACTTTGAAATCTCTGGTTCCAATAGTGGCTCCACATATTGAGGGGCCTCATAAGGAGGGTGAGGTGTGCAACTAAAATTTTCATCCGCATAAGACGGCATGGGTGTGACCCTGCCATCCAACATAACCCAGATAAAAAATCCCATCCAAACAAAGATAGAAAAAGGCAATGTTGATTTATTTTTGATAGAGCATCACAACCTTTCTAAAGCTTTCGATTTCCAACCCGTACTTTTTACTTAATTGCCCTAACTTTTGGTCAGGGGAGGTGTTTTCAGGAAGGTCTAGTTGCTTCAACAGATACTTCACGGGGACTCCCGTTGAACGTTCGATAGCTTCCAAGGTCATAGAACCGCGAATATTTTCTTCCTCCTCACCGGTTTTGGGTTTATCTGGAAGTGTTTTCGTATGGGCTCCTTTTTCACCCGTTGCTGATGGGGTCAGTTGTTCTCTGGGGCTCAGGAAGGGAGCCACTGCGATTACCAGAAGCGTTATAAAACCGATGGTACCCAAAGCAACACGCATTCCCGATCCCTCGCGGGGTTTGTTTTGTATGACGGAGACTATCCATCGCCAATGAAGGACCAAATGAACTGCAACCACAGCGGTTAAAAAAACAGCTATCCAAAAATGCACCTCTCCCCATTCGTGCCTGGTTAGAGCCCAAACCGCCAGACGCTCACCGCTACCGGGCGGGAGTATGTAACGGACCAATAGCCCTGAACCGAGTAACAGGATTAAGCCAATAAAAGCCAAAACATCTACAAGCAGATTTAAACTAGAACGCTTCAAGATCTTTTTCCTGAGTGTTTTTTTAACCTATTCCTAAAAGGAATACCCCAATTAAAGGCTCATGACATAACTGTGTATTCCCTGGGCCGCTTTCTTTCCCGCTCCCATGGCTGAAATAACTGTTGCGGCTCCGGTGACGATATCGCCTCCGGCAAACACACCGGGCCGGGAAGTTAAATTGATATCGAGATCGGCTAATTCAATGTGCCCGTGGCTATCCGTTTGTAAATCGGAAGCACTTTTTGCGATTAGCGGGTTGACTCCGCTGCCGAGAGCGATAATGACCGCATCGGTTTTTAAAGGGAACGCGCTGTTCTCCAAGGGTTGTGGGTGTTTTCGACCGGAGGCATCTGGTTCACCCAACTCCATTCTTTGACAGACAATCTCAGAAACCCAACCGTTGGTGCCTTTTATTTCCAAAGGACTTGCCAGGTAATGGAACTCTATCCCTTCTTCTTCCGCGTGTTCGATTTCTTCCAGCCGGGCGGGCAACTCCTCCCGTGAACGGCGGTAGATCAGCATTACCTTTTCGGTGGTAGGCAGCCGGAGTGCGGTCCGGGCGGCGTCCAAAGCCGTGTTGCCACCGCCGATTACGGCAAACGTCTTGTGGTGGTGGAGGGGTGTATCGAATACTGGAAATTCCCAGGCGTGCATTAAGTTGACCCGGGTTAAAAATTCATTGGCCGAATACACACCGTTAAGATTTTCACCCGGGATGTCGAGGAAATAAGGCAGTCCTGCGCCTGTTCCGATGAAGATTGCATTGAATCCATCCTCCTGCATCAATTCGTCCAGAGTTTTAATTTTTCCGATCACGTAATTGACCTGGATCTCGATTCCCATGCGTTTCAAGTAATCCAGTTCTGCTTCCAGGATTTCTTTCGGCAGGCGAAACTCCGGGATGCCGTAAAACAAAACGCCTCCGGGTTTGTGCAGGGCCTCAAAGATAACGACTTCATGCCCCAGCTTCGCAAGATCGGCTGCGGCAGTCAGTCCTGCTGGACCGGCACCAATGATAGCGATCCTTTTTCCGGTAGGTGGTGCCGTTTCTATGGTTCCTGCTTTTTGGTGCAGGCGTTCGTAATCCGCGACAAAACGCTCCAGCTTTCCGATCGCCAGGGGTTCGCCTTTAATACCGATCACACAATGTTTTTCGCATTGGTCTTCTTGCGGGCAGACTCGACCCGTGACGGCAGGCAGTGCGTTAGACTTTTTGACGGTGTGAGCCGCTCCAAGAAAATCACCTTTGGCTACCTGTTTAAGAAAATCCGGGATGGCAACTCGCACAGGGCACCCGATCACGCATTTGGGTTTTTTACATTGGATGCAACGCGAGGCTTCAAGTTGGGCCATGGCAGGGGTGTAACCCAGGCTCACTTCCTGAAAATTTTTCCTTCTTTCTTCAGGATTTTGTTCCGGGGCCCGGGTCCGTGGTCCTTTATGTCGCTGTGTATCCTTTTTCATTTTCAACCCTATATTTGAGATATTTCCGCGACCCGGCATTTACCTTCGGTCTCTTTTAAATATTTTTCCTTTGCTTCGGCTTCTTCCGGGAGGTAGGTTTTCATTCGATTGAGCAACCCTTGAAAATCAACCGCATGACCGTCGAATTCGGGTCCATCCACACAAGCGAACTTCATTTCACCGTTCACTGTCACCCGGCAGGCACCACACATGCCCGTGCCATCGATCATGATTGGGTTCAAACTGACAACGGTCGAAATCCCATAAGGACGTGTCAAGTCCGCTACCGCTTTCATCATGACTATTGGGCCGATTGCGATGACACGATCAATAGGTTCCTTTTTTTCGATCAGCTCTTGCAGGGTATCTGTAACCAGGCCTTTTGCACCATAGGTTCCATCATCGGTGACAACCTGAACTATTGTTGAGGCTTTTGACATTTCCTTTTCCAGGATCACCAACTCTTCCGTCCGGGCGCCTAAAATCGATATGGTTTTATTCCCAGCCTGGGTCAATGCGTGGGCAATGGGGTGAATGGCGGCGATGCCGAATCCCCCTCCCACTAGCACGACCGTTCCAAAGAGGTCGATTGGACTGGGATTACCCAAAGGCCCGACGACATCCAGAATAAAGTCGCCGGTTTTCATGCGACTCATCTCCATTGATGTTTTTCCGGTTGCCTGAACGTAAAAGGTGAGAGTTCCGTGGGCCGGGTCGGCTGTTGAAATAGTGATCGGGATGCGCTCTCCGGTTTCATCCAGACGAATAATGACAAATTGCCCGGGAAGTGCTTTTTTGGCAATGTCCGGCGCGTCCAGAAGATACCGAAACACTTGCGGGGCTAAATGTTTTTTATCCAAAATTTTAAACATATTCAGTTTGACCCCGAATAGTTTTAAGCAATTTTCGTTAATGCTTTGTTTGTCCCACTCTATTTAAATGTACCACGTAACTTTCTTAATATAAGGATTCTTTGCGGGAAGGGATTCTTTGCGAGGAATCATCGGCGAAGGAGCAGTTCAGACTGAATTTACCCCTGTGGACGGTTCGTAATGACGGCAACCCCGTAACTCAGGGAAGGTTAAGAGCTCGCGGAGATTTCTTCTTGCAGGTTGGGTCGGATGGGTACTTGCTCTACGGTTTTGTTCACAGCGTCTTTAGTATTTTGCACTGCCAGTTTGTCGAAAAGAAAATCCATTTTATCTTCCAGTTCTTTACCAATGCCTTCGCGGATTTCATTGGACAGTCCCCAGAATTTGGATTTAAACTCGCCAAAACCTTTTTTGCGGGTTTTGTAGATGAACTGCTCATCGGTCTGGTCCGACTTTTTCTCGCTGGCAAATTTTTCTCTCAGGTGGGTGTAGATTTCCTCTTTAAAGTCCGCAGGAAACAATGTGCTTCCGTAGATCATGTTTTGAAAATCAGTAGCCAGGTGAATCTCCGCGGTTTCCAGCTCGGCGAATTTATGGAACAGGTCCTGGGGCAGGGTGGACGCACCGTGCTGGACGGCTCCTGCTAACCCATAATCCTCACGGGAAATGCGTGACAGGTTTTCCAACGTATCGAAATCGAGGTTGACCTCGGCGACGCTTCCATCGGGCAGAGGAACTCCTCCATGCGAGGTTCCGGTCTGGATGGATATTTTGCTGATGGTGGTGGATCCGCTCCGATTCTTTTCCAACAGTTCGTTGAAGTTGTCGAGGTAGGCTCTAAGTTCCTGTTCGTTGCTGTTTTCTTTTCCTACCTCGCCAATCTCGCCACCAACGGAAATGGTGACGCCATCGGGTTCCAGTTCGCGGATGTATTGAGTGAGTTCCACGCCGACTTCAAAGTTTGCCCGCTGTTGTTCGACGACATTGGGTTTGCTGAGGTCAACCAGAGTGGAGGTGTCGATGTCTATATTGTAGAACCCACCTGAGATACCGCGCTGGATGAGGTTTTTGAGTCCGGCAATCTCTTTTTTTGGGTCTTGAGCGTAGTTTTTGGCGTTGACCTGAAAATGGTCGCCCTGGATAAAGACCGGCCCTGTAAAACCTTCTTTGATTGCGGCGGCAAGAATGACGGTGGACAGTTCGGTTGGTTCCTGGAAGGTGTAACTCATTTCCGATTTAGCCAGCTCAAAAATAAATGCGCCGGCATTGCTTTTGATGGCTGTGCGAAAAATGGCCCGGCACAGCTCATAAGGCATGCCGCGGATGTTGAGGGCGGGAACCGTGAACCCTTTGACTTCGCCCCGACCTCTTGCATCATAAAGTCCCTGAATCGATGAGTTGACGATGCCGAGCTCCAGTGCCGCCGATTTAATGAGGAAACGGCTCAGACCCTTTATTTCTGCTGAAGGATTGAGAACAGCATTCTGGACCAACTGATCCAGTGCATCTCCTCGAAGCTTGTCAGCGTCTTCTATTTTTATGCCGCCATTGTCCTGAGTGGCGATATTCTTGAGTTGGTTGGTTATTTCATCTTTATGATTAAAAAGCATCGGGTTCTCGATTCAGGAGTTGAACAGGATAAAAGATTGTTTCCGAGTTTCAGCGTAGTTGTATCTTCTGCTTGCGGACCCAGTCCGCTAAAAGGTGAAACTACGCCTGGCGAGTGCATTGTAGCGAAAAAAACATTTTCAGGCAAAATATCTTTGAGATAGTTATTGTTAACTAAAAAATCTATTAGAATCAAATATTTATGCTATATATGCTAAGATAAATCATTTGATGGTTTTATGCTATTGCTTACTGGTATGAAGACATACAGGGTTGGCGATCAAGAGCTCGGGGTTCAAACCGGACCGGCTTTTGATTTTATGCGCTTAAACTCTTAAAACGTCTATAATTACAATATTATCTTGGCTTGATTCTAATTGACAGAGTTGAATAATTTGCTAGAATGCCCAACGTCTGTAAAGTGTACGATAGTGCCTGATTCCGCAGTTAATTACTGGATTTTTTTTCGAAATCCTTTAATTTTTGAATATTTAAAAATTCCAATTTTTCAAAACTATATTTCCCAGGTTTCTGGAACGGAGAAATTCACCTCATGTTTAAGAATATTTATATACCGGTAGATAATTCTGATTACTCCAACGCTTGTGTTGATTTGGCGCTCGATTTGGCCAAGGGGTCGGATACGACTATTACCGCAAGCCATGTTTATGCCGCCAAAATGCACGATGTCAGGTTTCGGCAGATGGAGAGCGGACTTCCTGAAGAATATCAGGATGAAGAGGAGTTAGAAAGACAACGAAATATTCATGATCAGTTGATCACCAAAGGGATGGAGGTCATCAGCGATTCCTACTTGGATGTCCCCAAAGAAAAATGTAAGGAGCTGCAGATTCCTTTTGTGGGCAAATCCCTTGAGGGGCGTAACTGGACTGAGTTGGTACGTGATATCAAGGAATCTCCTTATGACCTGGTTGTCATGGGGGCTTTGGGGCTTGGCGCGATTAAAGACAGCTTGATTGGCACGGTTGCCGAAAGGGTGATCCGGCGTTCCCAGAAAGATATTCTGCTGGTAAAACATTGCCCCGATATTCATGAGGACAGGCCTTCCAGTGGGAAAATTGTAGTTGCGGTGGATGGAAGTGGTCATTCCTTTGGCGGGTTGAAAACGGGTATTGAACTGGCCAAAAAGTTGAATCGTCCTTTAGAGATCATTTCCACTTTCGACCCTTACTTTCACTACGCCATGTTCAACAGCCTGACTGGTGTCTTGTCTCGGGAAGCTTCCAAAGTGTTCAAGTTTGAGCAACAGGAAAAGCTTCATGAAGATATCATCGACAAGGGACTGGCAAAAATCTATCAGGCTCATCTGGAGATTTCCCGGAAAGTTTGTGAAGAAGAGAATATCGAATGCACCATCCGCCTTCTGGACGGAAAGGTTTTCGAAAAAGTTTTGCAATACGCCCGAGAGGAAAATCCTTATTTGATGATTCTGGGGCGGATCGGGGTTCACAGTGCCCCGGATATGGACATTGGAGGCAATACCGAGAACCTGATGCGTCTGGTTCCGTGCAATCTGCTGCTCTCCAGCAAAGTGTTCAAGCCGCCGATCGATATGCAGGCGGAAGAAAGTATTGAGTGGACCTCTGAAGCTAAAGTGCGATTGACGAAGATCCCGGGTTTTGTACGCCCAATGGCGACTTCAGCGATTCTTCGTTATGCGCTGGAGAGGGGACACAGCATGATCACATCCAGCGTTATCACCGAAGCGGTGCAGGAGATTCTTCCGGCTGGTGCCATGCAGGCCATGTCTGCCATCGGCGATAAGATGAAGGCTGAGGGGATGGACCCGAATAACCCGGAAGGTCTTGGCATGTTGAAAGAGGAAATGGCCGAAGCCCATGCCGGTAAGGCACCTGAAGAGATCACCCTGAAATGTACCAGTTGTAACACTTACCATAAAGGGGATGTCGTCAAATGTAGCGTTTGTGATGCAGGGGCTGAGCGGTTGCTTCCGGTTGATAAGGCAGAATTCAAGGCAACCGATGCTGAGGCTCAGGAATCCACTACCTTTACAACTTTGCCTGATGGCGTGCAGGTGGCCTGGACTCAGGAAGCGTTGGATCGGTTGAATGAGTTCCCGCAGGGTCATTTGAGAAGAAAAGCCCATGCCCGGGTTGAGAAAAACGCTCGGGTTCAGAAAGTCAATACGGTTTCTCTGGCATTTCTCAACAAAATCCTGAACGAGAAGATCAGCAAAGATGACAGTGGAGACAGTAAAAGTATTCCGGGGGATATCCGCGAAATAGGGGCCGCATTGAGTCCGGATGATTTCAACTGGTCGCCAGAAGCTTTGGAACGGCTGGAGCGTGTTCCCCAGGGGTTCATGCGGGACAATACCCAGAACCGGGTGATGGCCTGGTGTTCTCAAAATGATATCCGGGATATTTCACTGGAAGTCTGTGAGGAGGGAATCCGGGAGTCTGTGAAGATGATGGAAGAAGCCATGAAGAGTGGCGCGGCTCTGGAAGATTTCCTACCTCAAAAGGAAGTGAAAGCTTAGTCCCGTTACGCAACGATTTTTTCTAGCCCCTGGATATTGAACTGGGTTCAGTTTCAGGGGCTTTTTTTTCTGTTATTTTCTATCTTGCTGGCTCCTGTCCCATACCTTGGTGGCTCAAGGGACTAATGAAAAATCCCGGTTTTTCGAAATGCGGAGAGCCTCCGCTTTATTCAGCGCACCCTCTGAAAAATGTCCTTCCAAATTTATAAGCGTTTACTCCTTCACTTAAAACCTTATTTGGGCCGTTTGTATCTGGCGATTTTCTTTTCAATCATCGTTGGCGTTATTGCGACCTCTCCTGTCCCGATTATTCAAAAAACCTTCGATAATATCTTTGTAGAAAAAGATTATTTCATGCTCAAGGTGATTCCCCTGGCCTTGATCCTTTTATACGTTATCAAGGCTGGGTTGACCTATGCGCAAAACCTGATCATTTTCGGGATTTCGTGGGAGTTGGTGGTGGAGTTCAGAGAAAAGTTGTTTACACATATCCACGCACTTCCTTTCGAGTTTTTTGAGGACCACGAAACAGGTGAGCTCATGTCTCGCATCAATAATGATGTCACGATTATGCAGTCTACTGTAACGCGATTGATGAAAGAGTTTCTGCAAAACAGTGTGATGCTGGTGGGTTTGCTGGCATGGGTGTTTTATTTGAAATGGGACTGGGCTGTGATGGCTTTGGTCATATTTCCGATCATGGTTATTCCGGTATCCAACATTGCCCGAAAACTACGACGTCTCTCCAGAAAAGGGCAGGAGATACTGGGCAACATCAATGCAACGGTCCTGGAATCTTTTTCGGGAATAAAAATTGTCCGGGCGTTTGGCATGGAGTCTCGCGAGATAAAAAAGTTTAGAACCTATAATAATAGTCACCTTGGAGTGATGAAAAAAAATGTGAAGTATGTGGAAATCACTTCACCTTTGCTGGAGGTATTGGGGGTTATTAGTGCGGCGTTCATCCTGTGGTATGGGGGGAATCAGGTTTTGAACGAAGAAATCAGCCAGGGAACATTCCTGGCTTTCATTGTTGCCTTGTTCATGATGTATTCTCCCATCCGGATACTATTCAAAATCTACACCAATATCCAAACTGCATTGGCAGGGGCGGAAAGGGTGTTTGATATTCTCGATCAGGATGCGGAAAAGATGCAGGAAGGTAAGCTTGAGCTTAAAGGGGTCAATGAAGGAATTGAGCTCAAGGATGTTTCTTTTCGTTACCCATCGCGGGCTACCCTGGTTTTAAATGAAATCAATCTGTCTGTTCGAAAATCAGAAATCATCGCTATTGTCGGGATGAGCGGAGCTGGCAAGACCACTTTGGTAGACCTGTTGTTCCGGTTCTTCGATGCGACTTCCGGCACAATTTTGATTGATGGGAAAAATATTCAGGAGTACAAGCTGGCTTCTTTAAGGCGGCAGTTGGCCTTGGTGACTCAAGAGACTTTTTTGTTTAACGATACGATCTGGAACAATATTGCTTTTGGCTGTGAACGAAAGGCCACGCACAATGAAATTATGGAAGCCGCCCAGGCCGCCCATGTCGATAATTTTGCGTCAGACCTGGATGAGGGTTACGAAACTATGATCGGAGAGCGAGGAGTCAAGCTTTCCGGAGGTCAGCGCCAGAGAATTGCCATTGCCAGGGCACTCTTAAGAAACGCTCCGATTCTGGTTCTCGATGAAGCGACGTCGGCACTGGACTCCAAATCGGAAAGGCTGGTTCAGGATGCTCTGCATAACCTCATGGAACACCGGACATCTTTTGTAATTGCCCACCGTCTGTCAACGATCAAACATGCCAACCGGATCATCGTTTTGGACAAAGGCCAGATTGTAGAATCTGGAACCCATGAGTCTCTTCTCGCGAGTAGCGGGTTGTATCAGAAATATTATGAAATGCAGTTTATCGATCTGGAAGACAAAAATCAGGATAGCAAGGAATCGAACTGAATGCGTTTTGAAAAAGTTCATATCGAAGGCTTGGCCTACCACCTGCCTGACAATATTGTGACCTCGGCTGAAATTGAAAAGAGGTTGGCCCCGCTTTATGATCGGCTCAAACTTCCGCAGGGTCGCCTGGAGTTGATGAGCGGTATTCAGGAACGTCGTTTCTGGGAGAAAGGGGTTTTCCCGAGTGAGGTGGCAACTGTTGCCGGAGAAAAAGCCATTGCCCTGTCCGGGGTGGACCCGAATCAAATCGGTTGCCTGATTTCTGCATCGGTTTGCAGAGACTTTCTGGAACCTTCTACGGCTTCCGTAATTCATAATAACCTGAAACTTCCCGGAGAAGCTTTTGTGTTCGATGTTTCCAATGCCTGTCTGGGTGTGCTCAATGGCATGTCGATCATTGCCAGTATGATTGAGCAAGGCCAGATTTTGGCTGGATTGGTGGTGGCTGGAGAAAATGGCGGTCCACTGGTGAATAACACAATTGAGACTCTGCTGGCTCGAAAAGATATTACCCGGTCTGAAATCAAGTCCTCTTTCGCTTCCCTGACCATTGGTTCTGCTGCTACCGGTGTTATCCTGGCGCATGAAAAGATCGCCAGGCAGGGGCACCGTTTGGTGGGTGGTGTTTCGATGGCTGAAACCCAATTCAATCATTTATGTCGCGGCAGCGATGATAGCGGGGCGGGTGCGGAGTGGTCGCCTCTGATGGAAACCGACTCCGAAACCTTGATGCTGGAAGGGTGTCGGCTTGCAGGTAAAACCTGGGCGCGTACCCGTGAAGTACTTGGCTGGACTAATGAAGAAGTGAGCCGTGTTTTCTGTCATCAGGTTGGCAAGGGTCATCGGAAGCTAATGTATGAAAATGTTGGACTGGATCCTGAAAAAGATTTTTCCACTCTGGAATTTCTGGGCAATACCGGGTCGGCCTCACTGCCAACGACATGGGCCATGGGAGTTGAAAAGAATGTGCTCAATGCAGGGGACAAAGCCGCTCTGCTTGGTATCGGTAGCGGACTCAATAGCCTGATGATGGGTGTTGAATGGTGACAGAGCTTTATCCCTTTTCTTCGCATAGCCTGCAACTGGATCGTTTGCGTTATCATTATCTGGATGAAGGTTCCGGTCAGGAACCTCTTCTCATGCTCCATGGCAATCCTACCTGGTCTTTTTATTACCGCAATCTGATTCTAGGACTCAGGGATTCTTACCGTTGCGTGGTGCCCGATCATATGGGGATGGGAAAATCAGATAAACCGCAGGACTATCCTTACACGCTTTCTCAACACATCGATAATCTGGAGAAACTGGTCGATCACCTCAAGCTTGATGACATCACCCTGGTGGTTCATGACTGGGGAGGGGCGATAGGAATGGGTTTCGCGGTTCGGCATCCAGAGCGAATCAAGCGATTAGTGATTTTCAATACCGCCGCATTTTTGTCACGTGAAATTCCACTGAGTCTACGCTTGTGCCGCCTGCCGGTTTTTGGGGCCCTGGCCATCCGCGGTTTTAATGCCTTTGCACGCGGTGCGATTCACTGGGCCTGCGTCAATCAGGAAAGAATGACGGCAGAAGTCCGGGCCGGTTATCTGGAACCTTACGACAACTTTGCCAACCGGGTAGCAAACTTGCGTTTTGTGCAGGATATCCCCATGAGTCCCACTGCACCCAGCTATTCCGTGGTTCAGCATATTGAGGAGAACCTGGAATTATTTCGAGAGCATCCTGTTCAAATTATTTGGGGAGCGCATGATTTTGTTTTTAACGATCATTTCCTGAAACGTTGGCAGGAGATTTTCCCTCAGGCTGAAGTACATCGGATGGGAGATGCAGGGCATTATGTGCTGGAAGACGCCCACGAGCGCATTCTTCCTATGGTGAAAGAATTTTTGCAGGCATAAAAAAACCGGCTCCCCTGATGGGGGAACCGGTTTTATTTTATCGGTAAATGTTTGTCTTAATATCGGTAGTGCTCAGGTTTGTAGGGGCCTTCCACCGGTATATTAAGGTAGCTGGCCTGTTTTTCTGTGAGTGTTGTCAGTTTCACTCCCAGTTTATCCAGATGCAGGCGTGCGACCTCTTCATCGAGTTTTTTAGGCAAGGTGTAAACGCCTACCTCATATTTTTTATTGTACAGTTCCATTTGTGCCAGCACTTGATTGGTGAAGGAGTTGGACATTACGAAAGAAGGGTGGCCGGTCGCGCAACCCAGGTTCACCAGTCTTCCCTCTGCCAGCAGAATGATATTGTGTCCATCCGGGAAGGTGTATTTATCCACCTGCGGCTTGATAACATCTTTTTTAATTCCCGGAAATTTATTCAAAGCATCGACCTGAATCTCAATGTCAAAGTGGCCGATGTTGCAAACAATGGAATCGTTTTTCATTTTCTCCATATGCTCGATACAGATGATGTCGGCGCATCCTGTTGTGGTGACAAAAATATTACCTTCCTTGACCGCTTCTTCCATGGTGGTGATTTCATAACCTTCCATCGCCGCCTGCAAGGCGCAGATCGGGTCGATTTCGGTAACGATCACTCGGGCACCCAAAGCTTTCATCGCATCGGCGCAACCTTTACCGACATCGCCAAATCCGGCAACCACCACCACTTTTCCGGCTATCATAATATCGGTGGCGCGTTTGATGCCATCGGCAAGCGATTCCCGACAGCCATAAAGGTTGTCGAATTTTGACTTGGTGACTGAATCGTTAACGTTCATGGCAGGGAGCTTTAAAGTTCCCTTTTCGATCATTTTGTAAAGGTTGTGTACGCCGGTTGTGGTTTCTTCCGTCACGCCTTTTATGTTCGCCAGCAATTCGGGATGTTTTTCGTGGACATAGGCGGTGAGGTCTCCTCCATCGTCAAGAATCATGTTAGGGCCTTCGTCAAAAAGCAGGGTCTGGGCGGTACACCACCAGTATTCTTCTTCGGTCTCTTCTTTCCATGCAAATGTAGGGATTCCTGCCTTGGCCATAGCGGCGGCGGCATGGTCTTGTGTGGAAAAGATATTGCAGGAAGCCCATCTAACTTCCGCTCCCAGTTCGATCAGGGTCTCCATGAGCACTGCGGTTTGAATGGTCATGTGCAATGAACCGGCGATCCGTGCCCCTTTTAAAGGTTTGGACGCACCATAATTTTTGCGCAGGGCCATGAGGCCGGGCATTTCGTTCTGGGCAAGGATGATTTCTTTACGTCCCCAATCTGCCAGCGACAGATCTTTAACTTTGAATTTTTCAGAGACGGCGGTTGTTGACATGAGCTACTCCTTAAAGGTTTTATTATTAAAGGCTTTATTATTCGAAATTAATGAAAATGATGCGAGAAATAAGGTCAAGGTTTGTTACGATGTCTTGAGGAACTGTTTAGAGGGGTAAATAGGGGGCCCCATCCATCATATAATTAACGGTGTTTCTTCCTATTAGTTTAGCAGATTATGTGTAGACGTCAATCCATCCGGTTTTTTTATTTATGACCATCACGAAGGTTAAAATTTACCCTTTTGATACCGGTGAGCCGGATTCCTCCCTGCGGGCTTTTGCGGACGTTACCTTTGAGCATACGGTTTTGGTAAAAGGCTTTCGGGTTCTGGCGTCCAAAAATGATGGATTATTTGTCGGATTTCCCTCCAGAAAAGGTAAGGACGGAAAATTTTATGACATGGTGGAATTGAAGTCCGATGCCTTGCAGTCAAACCTCAAGTCTGAGATTCTTGCCGCCTACAAGGTTTATTGCTGATTTTAGTTGGACGATATCTTTACCGTTTTGTAAAGAAAGTTTTTAAAACTGATGAATTTCTTCTTTTCATCGGATTCCAAATGCAAACGAGTTTTACAGGCACCCAGCTTCACCGCGAGCCCAGGCAGATTGGTTTGGTAGCGGTTTTTAGCCGCCAGTATCAGTGACCGGACGGTGTCCCGGGTCAAAAGATTTGTTTTAAAAGGCTGATGGATATCTGTCCAGAAGTTGGCTTCTCCCGCCTCAAACTGGTCCAGCAAGGTTTCGATAAAGTCCTGGCCTGTGGCGCGCTCTGATGACTCGTCTGAAAAGGACAGTTCTGATCGGCATGCTGATATGATTTCGCTTTTGCTGATCAAAGCTCCTTTGCGGAATAGCATGGCTCTTAGCAGGATGTTTTTCAATTCCCGCACATTTCCCCGATATTGATGTTGTTTAAGATATTCAACTGCCGCCGGTTCCAATTGGGGCGGGGCAGGGTCATCACCTTCTTTTTTATAGGAATTAAACAGGATGCCGAGAAAATGTGTGGCGAGGTCCTCGATGTCCTCCTCCCTCTCATTAAGGTGCGGAATATGAAAGCTCAAGGCATTGAGTCGATGGTATAGGTCTTCGCGGAACCGCCCCTCCTGAATTTCCCTTGTTAAATCCTTATTGGTTGCGGCGACCAGGAATATTTTGGAATAACGAGGCTGGTTTTCACCAAGCCGCATGAACACCCCGGTATCGAGAAAGCGTAACAACTGTACTTGGGTTTTTGGGTCTGCGTCACCGATCTCATCAAGAAAAACCACTCCACCATTGGCTTCTTCCAGAATCCCCTGGCGATTGAATTCCGCTCCCGTAAAAGCTCCTTTTTTGTGGCCGAATAACTCACTGTAAGTCAGTTCACCGCTATAGGCGGCAATGTTGGTTTTTTTTAAAGGTAATTTGAAGTGAGCTCCCTTCTCTTTCTGGAATATGTCATTGAGATGAGAATAGATATTATTGAAAAAGAACTCTTTTCCGGAACCCGTTTGCCCTTGAATTAGAAGGCCGGGCAACCCGGTCATCGTTTCACGCTGTTGGTTGCCTCCCCAATTCAGCATGCGGTTGCAAATGGATTCCACAACGGTCTGGATCTGGTTTACCAGTGAACTGACATTTTTGCTTTTTCCGATGACATTGCCAAAGTGATAAGAAGAAACTTTGGGGTCCCGGTACTCAATATCCTTCCTGAGCTGAAGGAGTTCCTGTTTCAGAATTTCAATCTGCTGAAGATTATTTACTTTCTGGCTGACCAGGCTGGCAATGATTTGCAGGATTCTTTGATGTTCCTGGGTAAAAAAGTATTTTCGAAAACTATCCTGGTTGATCACACCAAGAACATGACTGCCGTGAATGATGGGGACAGCCAACTCGGACCGAATTTGACTTGAAAGGTTTTTATAAAACTTCTGTTTCCCATCTTCCACGTTGGGAATCAAAACCGGTCTGGCAGTATGTGCGACAAAACCGTTCAGTGACCTTTGCTCAGCAGGGAGTTCTTCTCCCCCAACTGGAAGGAGAGGGATTTTGCTTTTCATCCAACCGCGGGATTTTGCCCCGACCAGATTTCCTTCTTCATCTTCAATGATGAGCCAGGGTTTTCCCTCCAACACTTTATAGATGGAAATCGTTCCCGAATCGGCACCGATCAGTTCAGATGTTTTTGCCAGGATCTTTTCGAGAAAGGACGTCAAGTTGTCATCAGCATCGGAAAGCAGTTCCTCGATTTCACTGAGCACCTCAATTTCTATATGCTCCGGATTTTCCTCAAGAATTAATTTCTCCACCATCGCCGCATGGTTTTCCAGCAGGGGCTTTTCAAAGGGGGTGAACTTGTGGGAGGAGTTGGTGTAATAATTCACCACGCAAATCAATTGCCCGGTTTCGGGTTTGATCTTTGGCACTTGATAAAGCGAAACCAGGTCAATTTTTCGTGCTACCGCTTTTCGACTGAAACTTTCTTCCATGACATCTTCTATATAGACTGCCTTCAGGCCAGGGTCCTTGGCAATGAGCCCCTTCTCTTTGTCATAAAGGACAATGCGGCTGATCAGGTTTTCCTTGTGGATATTGATATTGACCTGGTTGTTATAAATCAGGGCATCTTCTTTGATTTTGGAAAAAACCGCCAGAATTTCAACCTGCTTGCTCAGTTCCCGTGATTTGGATTCGGGATTTGGAATGGAAGAGGGCACCCAAACCGAGGCAAGAGCCAGCTTGTCGATGAGTTGTACGGCAGAACGCATCATCATCCAGGCAGCCTCTTTTTTTCGCGCCAGATCGAGATGCCGGGAAAAGGACAATTTCTGGCGGAACCGTTTGGCGCGATCAATAGTGGTGCTGGCATCGGCGAGAAAATCAACTATGTCTTTTTTCTGTTCCTCGTTAAGAAACTTTCCCTCCTTGCCCCAATCCAGACTGATGGTGCCAATAGGCTGGAACTGGTGGGTAATAGGGAAAGCGGCGGTGGCTTTGATTCCGGCTAATTTCTCAAACGGATTCTGGATTTTTGCGAAACCTTCGGGCCAGTCCCAGGAAAATACCACTTCATTATTGAGAAAAGCCTGCGAGATGATCGAGGCCTCAGGTGAGATGAATTTAGTGATGGGCTGTTCATTCGGTTGGTTCTGGTCGGTCACATATTGGCAAACCAGCATGCCCTCATAAAGGTCCTCAAGATTGATGCGCACCATTTTGCAGTCATAGAGGCTCTTCAGGCGGGTGGCAACATGATGAAGGATCTCGGGCAGATTTTCTTTGCCGAACCGGGAAATTAAATGTTCAGAGGTGCTCTGGGCCATATTTTCTGAGGATTGAGTAATAAAACCACACAGTTGGGGTACAAGTATAGAATATTTACAGGATTTTATCCACAGGTGTACTCCGCAGGGGGTAGGTGGGACGTTGGGTGGTGTTGTTCATCGGAGGCTAAAGATTTTGCGGGGTCTATGAGCACAGAACCGACTCTATCCGTTCAAGGGCCCAGTCGAGCTCTTCTTTTCTGATGGTGAGCGGTGGGGCGAAGCGGATCACGTGTTTATGCGTCTCTTTGCACAGGATGCCTTTTTCCATCAGGGCCTCGCAGAACTTTCTGGCACCACCGGCAGACTTCTTCAATTCCACTCCGATCAGTAGCCCGACACCCCTGACTTCCTTGACGTAAGGGGAGACAATATTTCTAAGAGATTCCTTTAGGTAATGACCCATAAATAGCGAATTTTCAATTAGATTTTCATCTTCAATTATCTTCAATGCTTCCCTGGCCACCGCACAGGCCAAGGGGTTGCCGCCGAAGGTGCTACCGTGGTCACCTGGATTGAAAACGGACAGGGCCTCTTTGTTCGAGAGCACAGCGGAGATGGGGTAGAATCCGCCTGAGAGGGCTTTGCCCACCAGGGTGAGGTCGGACTCGATACCCTCATGTTCTTCGGCGAAGAGTTTGCCGGTTCTGCCGAGTCCTGTTTGGATTTCATCGAGGATGAGCAGGACATTGTGGCGATCGCAGATTTCGCGCACTTTTTTCAGGTAACCGGCAGGTGGGACAATGATACCTCCTTCACCCTGAATAGGTTCCACCAGAAAGGCAACAGTATTGGGGGTGATGGCCCACTCCAGGGCTTCTGCATCCCCAAAGGGGATGGTGACAAATCCAGGCGCGAAGGGACCGAATCCGTCTCTATATTGCGGTTCGGTGCTGAACCCAACAATGGTGATGGTCCGTCCATGAAAATTGTTTGCGCAGACGATGATCTCAGCCATGTCTTCGGGGATCTCTTTGACCTTATACCCCCATTTGCGCGCGGCTTTGAGGGCGGTTTCGACTGCTTCGGCTCCGCTGTTCATGGGCAAAACGCTATGCGAGTGGGTCATTTCGCAGATTTCTTTATAGAAGGGACCCAGTTGGTCGGTACGAAAAGCCCGGGATACCAGGGTAAGCTTTTTTGCTTGTTCGATCAGGGCAGTCAGGATGCGTGGATGGCAATGGCCTTGGTTGAGGGCTGAATACGACGCCAGCATATCCAGATATTTGTTGTCTTCCACGTCCCAGACCCAGACGCCCTGGCCCCGGGCCAAAACTATGTCCAGAGGCTCGTAGTTGTGAGCCCCAAACTCGTTCTCAAGGTCAATAAAACCTTGTGCGTTTAAGCGTGAAAAGGTGACGGTAGAGTCCATGATAGTTTCCTCTATCAACCCTATATTATCCTCCTCAGTAATCTAAGTCCTGATATGCGTTTTTGCCACCCACACCCGTGGGAGGGAGCTAGCAAGACCCCATCAGGCCGAGACAGCTCTTTGCTTGCCGAGAGAGTTATTGCCATTTTACCCGTACCGGGCATGAAGGCTAATGAAGAGGTCATCACAGCCACCGGCGGCTCGCCGGGAATAGGGGGTTTGATTTTTAAACAGTTTTAGATATAATGACGGTTTCCAACAACCTATTTCATATTGAGAAGAAACTTATGAGTATTGACGATAAAGAGCTAGAAGATTTTATGCCTGCTGTGGAGCTGGAATGGACCGATGAGGCCCGGACCCGGATGACGAACGTGCCGTTTTTTGTCCGCAAGAGTGTGGTGCGAGGCATTGAGCAATATGCCAAGGATAAAGGCCTTGCAGTAGTCGATGATGGTGTGGTTTCGCGTGCCCGGCAGGAGCGTGAAGGCGAAGCCATGGAACTGGCCCGCAAAAAGAAGGCAGAAGAACAGCAAGCTAATGGGGGTGAACCGCCTGTCCAACGTCAATACGTCAGTTTCACTTTCTATAAACTTGACCCTGCGTTTCGTAGACTGCCCAAAGAAGAACGCGATAAGGGCATGCAAGAGTTCATCGATGTTCTTGAGGAATATGACAGCAGTTCGGATATGATTTTGCTCTGTTATTCCATGGTTGGGTTGCGTGGCGATGTCGATATCATGACATGGCGAATCTGCTATAGCCTGGAAGGATTCCAAGCTATGACCACCAAGCTGTTGCAGACTGGATTGGGAAGATATCTGCACGTTCCTTATACTTATTTGTCCATGACCAAACGGTCGATGTATATGGACTTCATCAATCCGGAACATGAAGAAGACCGAACGCATCTCATTCCCGGCAAGGCGAAATATCTATTCATTTACCCCTTCGTCAAGACGCGCGAATGGTATCTGCTGACTCAGTTCACCCGTCAGGGAATCATGGACGAGCATATTTTTGTTGGCAACAAATATCCTTCCGTCAAACTGAATACGACCTATAGTTTCGGCATTGACGACTACGAGTTTGTGGTGGCTTTCGAGTCCGATTCCCCGGATGACTTCCTCGACCTGGTTCAGGAGTTGAGAGAAACCGAAGGAAGCAAGTATGTGAAGGAAGACACTCCTATCTTCACCTGTATTGCCATGTCTATCGAGGACACCGTCAAAAGCCTCGGCACCTAGGTCGAGTGCCTCGACACGTAATGAGCAGCGGCTTTACTTCGCATCAAAATTTGAGGCGGGACGTTTCCAGCGTCCCGCCTTTTTTTATTGGAGGACTATGAATAAGATCGTTTTGTGGGCTCTCATTTTCTGCTTCGTTCCCTTTACCGCTTTTGCCGAGGGCATCACTAAAGAGCAGGGCGATGCCATCCTGAAAGAACTGAAAGCCATTCGCCAGGAATTGAACGAGATCAAACAAAAGGGGCAGGGTAGGGCTAAACTTGCACGCTCTGCAACGGCTACCGTGTCCACAGTGGGGGAGCCCATGCTCGGGGACTCGAAATCGCCGGTCACACTGGTCGAGTTCACCGACTACCAGTGTCCGTTTTGCCGCAAGTTTTACTCGAATGCGTATAAGGAGTTGAAGAAGCTTTATGTTGATACCGGCAAACTGCGTTTTGTTTTGCGTGATTTACCGCTCCCAAATCATAATCAGGCTAAGCCCGCTGCCATTTCCACTCACTGCGCCGGGGAACAGAACAAATTCTGGCAAATGCATGATGCTTTGTTTGATGGGGGAGGAAAATTGAACAAGGAGGATATTCTCAAATACGCGAAAGAGATTGGGCTGGATAATTCTTCCTTCAAAACCTGTTTGATCTCCGGGCGATACAAAAAAGATATTGAGCTGGATGTTATAGATGCCAGGAATGTAGGCATAAAAGGCACGCCTAGTTTTGTGGTAGGACATACTACGGACAACTTAGTGACTGGAGCCATTATAAGAGGAACACGACCGTTCAGTGCATTTAAGGCTGAGATAGACAAACTCCTTTCCCAGAAATAATTACTCCGAGTAACAATGGCTTGTCAGCCCAGCTAACTCTTTTCTAGCCAGAGAATGCTGTTGTTCTCTGCTACCGTAGGTTCGCCGGTCAGGCTCCGAGAAGTTCGGGGGGCTTTGTAAGGACGGGTTCTTCTGCTTTTTGGGTGGTCTCTGGTACAGCAGAGTTTTTCAGTATATGGAGTAGCTGGGCGGTGACGGATTTCAAATCTTTTCGGTGAACGACATTATCGATGAGCCCGTGGTCCAATAAAAATTCGGCTGTTTGGAATCCCTCAGGAAGTTTTTGTTTGATGACTTGCTCAATGACACGTGGGCCGGCAAACCCAATCAAGGCACCCGGTTCGGCGAGGATGATATCCCCCAGCATGGAAAAACTTGCAGAGACGCCTCCCATGGTCGGGTCCGTCAAGACGGATACGTAAGGGATTTTCATTTCACTGAGTTTGCTGAGTGCCGACGATGTTTTAGCCATTTGCATGAGAGAAAAAATGCCCTCCTGCATACGTGCGCCGCCGGAACAGCTTATGATGACCAGGGCCGATTTGTTATTCATGGCGCGTTCGATGGCGCGGGTGATTTTTTCTCCCACGACCGAGCCCATGCTTCCACCCATAAAACTGAAGTCGAAAACACAAAGCTCAACAGGCAGACCTTCCATTAACCCGGAACCGGTGACGACTGCATCGTTAGAAGTGCTTTTTTTAACTGAGGACTTGACACGATCTTTATACTTTTTTGTGTCCTTGAACTTTAAGGGGTCTGAGGATGTCAGGTGCTGGTCGTACTCTTTAAAAGTATCCTGATCCATGAGTTGATGGATTCTTTGCCGTGCCGCCAGGCGAAAATGGTGATCGCAGTGGGGGCAAACTTTCAGGTTGGCTTCCAGTTCGGCAATATAAATCTGTTCGTCGCATTTTTTGCATCCGACCCAAAGATCTTCATCCTTAGCGGTTTTTTTTCCGCCGATACCGGCCTTGATTTTATCTATCCACGACATCTATAAAACTCCAAGGGAACCGGGTCATGCCCGGTGGGAACAGGCTCCACGCCTTCGGCGGTTGCCTTTGTGTATTGCCTCGTTGTCACCGGCGGCTATGCCGGTTTGTCAGTCGGCCTCATGCTCAGTGGTTACAGGGGATGTTTCCTCGGCCTCCAGCTTTTTATTTTTCAGCAACAAACTGATTGGGCCGATGACGGCATAGGTGGTGCCAAGAATAAACAATGCAACCCGCGGTATCGTTGCCAGAACATAAATGAATAAAATCACAAACAGGAAACGGGAAAATACCACCCGTTTTTTAAAGTCAAACTGTTTGAAGGCCGGGTATTTGATATTGCTGACCATGAGGAACGCCAGGGCATAAACCACCAGCACCATTATGAAAGGGTTTATACGTGTGGCAAACAAGTCTTCAAAGGCGATCACGATAGATGCGATTACAGCCGCTGATGCGGGACTCGGCAGACCGGTAAAATGCTTGCTACGGGTCTCAGGCTTACTCACATTGAAGCGGGCCAGTCTGAGGGCGGCGCAAAGTAGAAACAGGAAAGCGGCCATCCATCCCAACCGGCCAAACGGTTTTAATACCCACGAGTAAGCCAGGAAAGCAGGGGCCATGCCAAAGGTGATGATGTCTGCCAGCGAATCGTATTGTTCGCCGAACGCGCTGGTGGTTTTGGTCAACCTGGCTATGCGGCCATCCAGTCCATCAAAAACCATTCCTGCCACAATGGCCCAGGCGGCAAAATAAAATTGTTCATTCAGCACCGCGACAAACGCGTAGAAACCACAGAAAACGTTTCCTGTGGTGAACAAACTGGGGAGGATGTGAATGCCTTTGCTACGTTGCATGGGTTCTTACTTTAGATAGCCAATGATGGAGCTCCCCCCGTGGACAATGTCGCCAATCGCGACCTTTATGTTTGTCCCCTCAGGTAGAAAAATATCCATTCGTGAACCGAACCGGATCAAGCCATAGCGTTGTCCGCGTTGATACTCATCGCCTTCCTTTGCCCAGCAAACAATTCTGCGGGCGATCAAACCGGCGATCTGCTTCACTAAAATTGTAACACGGCCATTATTCAGGAGGATAGCGCTTTGTTCGTTATCCAGAGAAGCTTTGTGGCTGGCCGCGTTGAGAAATTTGCCTGGATTATAACGGGTGGCCTGTATTCTTCCGGCGATGGGTACCCGGTTCACATGAACGTTGAAGACATTAAGAAAAATACTGACCCGTGTATAGGCTTCATCCAGCAAGGGGTCTTTTTCCTGAATAATTTCTACGACCTTGCCATCCCCTGGGGAGACGATGGCGTTAGGATCTTCGGGAATGTTTCTTTCCGGGTCTCGAAAAAACCAGGTGACAAAAAGAAACAGTCCACCAAAAAGGCCAACGGCCCACAACCAGGACAAAGCCCAAAAAATTCCCGTTAAAACAGCAAGGGGCAGGATGAAAATATACCCCTCTTTAGCAATTGGAATGCGCATAGAATTTTACTGCACCTTCTTGCCAACGAAGGGCATCATTTTCCTGAGCTTTTCTCCAACAATTTCGATAGGGTGTTCTTTATCCTGTGCCAGTCTGGCATTAAACATCGGGCGGTTGGCCATGTTTTCCAGAATAAATTCTTTGGCGAAACTTCCGCTTTGGATCTCGGCAAGAATCCGTTTCATTTCTGCACGGGTTTCCTGGGTGATGACGCGGGGTCCGCGGGTCACATCGCCGTAGGCCGCAGTGGTGCTTATGGAATAACGCATATTGCTGATGCCGCCTTCATAAATGAGATCAACAATCAATTTGACTTCGTGAAGGCACTCAAAATAAGCCAGATCCGGACTGTACCCTGCATCTACCAGTGTATCGAATCCGGCACGGATCAATTCGCTGACTCCTCCGCACAGTACCGCTTGTTCGCCAAACAGGTCGGTTTCGGTTTCTTCCTTGAAATCAGTTTCCAAAACACCTGCACGGGTTCCGCCGATGCCCTTGGCATAGGCGAGGGCTACCTGCTTCGCTTTTTTTGTGACGTTCTGGTGTATCGCCATTAAACAAGGAACGCCGCCGCCCTGCTCATAGGTTCTCCTGACCAGATGCCCCGGACCTTTTGGGGCGATCATGAAAACATCCACATCCTTCGGCGGGACAATTTGGCCAAAGTGAATATTGAACCCATGTCCAAAGGCCAGGGCCATGCCTTTTGACAAATGAGGCTCGATATCTTTTTCATACATGGCCTTTTGTTTGTCATCAGGAACCAGGATCATCATGATATCGGCTTTTTTTGCAGCTTCCGGAACGGTCATGACATTCAGACCATCCTTTTGAGCCCTTTTCCAGAAAGCGCTACCTTTTCTAAGGCCAACGATAACCTTTAATCCGCTGTCGTGGAGGTTCCTGGCATGAGCGTGTCCCTGACTGCCGTAACCAACAATGGCAATAGTTTTTTTCTTTAAGATTTTGATGTCCGCGTCTTTGTTATAATAAAGCTTCGACAAAATGGTTCTCCTTATCTTCTTTTTGTGATTTTAGTGGATTGATTTATTTCCGCGACCGATAGCGATTCTTCCAGACCGGACGATTTCTTTTATTCCCAAAGGGCTCAACAGTTCTAAAAAGCCGGCTACTTTTCCCTCATCACCGGTGATTTCAATGGTATAGGCGCTGGGGCTCACATCGACAACCTTTGCTCGAAACAGGTCTACGATTCTTAGAATCTCTTCCCTGACCCTGGCCTCAGCGTTCATCTTGACTAACAACAGTTCCCGGTCGACAAATTTTTCCTCGGTCAGGTCAATGACTTTGATAACATCGACCAGTTTATTGAGTTGCTTGGTGATCTGCTCAATTTTAGCGTTGTCACCACGAGTCACTATAGTCATGTGAGAAATTTGCGGGTCGGATGTTTCGGCGACATTCAGACTTTCAATATTGAATCCACGGCTACTGAAAAGACCTGATACGCGGGACAAAACACCGAACCGATTGTTCATCACTATAGAAATGGTATGCTGCATTTTCCTGGAATCCGGTTTAAGGTTCACCCCGAACTTGTTTTTGGGGTAGTTTTTTTTAAACCTCTTATACTAGCAAAATCAAAGCTTTTTTACTAATAAGAATTGTTTTTCGCAGTAATAAGTAGGGGAGAGGTGATCATGCAGGAGAAATTTCATATCAGTCAGGCTCTTTCCAGGGTGAAAAAGGCCATTCGTTCATTTGCGATTCCCAGCGTGACCGTCATCAGCCAAAAGAACGACCCCTTTGCCGTTCTGGTCAGTTGTATCATCAGTCTTAGGACCCGGGATGAGGTTACACAAGCGGCATCATCCCGCCTATTTAAACAGGCAAAAAATCCGCAGGAATTATTGAAACTTTCGCCTGCAAAAATAGAAAAAGCCATTTATCCTGCGGCATTTTTCCGCAACAAGGCTAAATCACTGAAAGAACTATGTAAAAACCTGGTAGATAATTATGATGGGAAGGTTCCTGATAAACTGGATGAGTTGCTTAAGTTGAAGGGGGTAGGGCGGAAGACGGCTAACCTGACTTTAATTCTGGGGCATGATAAACCCGGAATCTGTGTGGATATTCATGTCCATCGCATTTCCAATCGTTGGGGCTATGTGAAAACCAAGTCTCCTGATGAATCCGAAATGGTGCTGAGGGACAAACTGCCCCGGAGGTACTGGAAGGAATATAATAATCTACTCGTTACGTTCGGACAAAATATCTGTAAACCCGTCTCGCCGTTTTGCGGCTCCTGCACCCTCGCAGGAACATGCCCGAAACAGGGTGTTACCAAACACCGCTAGCTCACTCCCGTGGGAGGGAGTATAGCAATTACTCTTTAAGCCGAGGCAACTCTTTGCTTGCAGTGAAAAGCCATTGCCAGTTGGCCCTACGCCTAGTAGACGGTTTTTTTCTGTAGGGCGATGAGTTCTTTAATGCCTTTGTCGGCGAGTTTGAGCAGGCCCGCTAATTGTTTATCATCGAAGGGTTCCTGTTCGGCGGTTCCCTGGACTTCGACGTATCCGCCGGAACCGGTTTTGACAATATTGAGATCAACATCGGCAGTGGAGTCTTCGCTGTAATCCAGGTCAAGCATCTTTTTCCCGCTGACAATCCCCACGCTGATGGCAGCGACATAATCCTTGATCGGTAATTCATCGATTAACTTTTCTTTTTTCAATTTTTTCAAGGCCAGGACCGTTGCCATGAAGGCTCCTGTAATGGAAGCGCAACGGGTACCGCCGTCTGCCTGAATGACGTCACAGTCGAGCCAGATAGTGCGCTCTCCCAGTTTTTTCAGGTCAATAACCGTACGCAGTGAGCGACCGATGAGCCTTTGGATTTCTTGAGTTCTCCCTGAAAGCTTGCCCCGGGAAGCCTCGCGGGGACTTCGGGTGTTGGTGGATGAGGGGAGCATGGAATACTCTGCCGTTACCCAGCCGCTACTTTTGCCTCGCAGGAAGGAAGGGACTTTTTCCTCAACCGTGGCCGCACAAATGACTTTGGTGTTTCCCATCTGAATGAGAACAGAACCTGCCGGATGCATGGTGTAGTTTTTGGTAACTTTGATTTTTCGACACTCGTTTGAGGAGCGGCCTTGATCTCTGGACATATTACCTCTAATAAAAAGGGACGTTGAAATTCGGAGAAATTCTGAAATTGGGAAAACGCAAAAACAAACAAACTAACAGTTATAAATCGAATTTTCAACTGCTGTAACGACAGCCACTGTTGATCCGCAACCGCTTATATACAAACATCCAGCATAAATTGCTGGGAGGGATACAGGGTTTTCATCAAGAGTTCTCTTCGGTACTGGGTTGTAACTTATTCTATTATTTGATACTATTCAAATCATTCCAGATTTTTAAATTTATTCATTTTTTTTCGTAATCCAATGGACTCCTACTTTGAAAAAGGAATCAGGCTTAAAGGCACCCTGTGGGTGAAGGGTTCGGTTCACTTTGATGGAGAGTTTGAGGGTGAAATATATTCATCTAACCACTTTATTGTTGGTACATCGGGCAAGGTCCTGGGTAACATAAAAACTCATAATGTGACCAATATGGGTTTTGTTCAGGGGAACCTGTTTGCAGAGAGCAAGGTAGCCCTGACGAACGACAGCCGATTGGTGGGAGATATATCTACCTATCATTTGGTCATTGCCGAGGGTTCCAACTTTGAGGGCCGCTGCAAGATGGTTGATGAACCCCCCAAAAGTGTCAAGGAGGAAATGGAAACTCTGGAGCGACCTGTCCCCAAAACAGTGAAAGCTTCCAAATCTCCAGGAGCATCTCCTGCTGAAAGTAAGGTTCCTTTTCAATGGGGGAAAGTCGCGGGAATAGCAGCCATTGTTCTGATGATTGCCGGGGTGACCTGGTTTTATCCGAGTGGAGAGGGTGAACTGGAGCCCTTGGTCGAAAAGGCTTACAAGCTGGTTACTGAAAAACGTTATGCCGATGCGGAATCTACTTTCAAAAAGGCCCTGACCGTTTCCAGAGTCGAGCCCAGGATTTATGCGGGACTAGGGGATATTTATTTTGAGGACAAACGTTTTAATGATTCGCTGGCTCAGTTTCAGAGAGCCATTGATTTGAATCCTGCTAATGTGGAGTACCGGATTAAGCAGGCAAAATCCTATTCCTCCAAAGGGCAATTGAAAGAGGCGATAGCGTCCTACACGCAGGCACTGGAAATTGACCCCAAGAGAGGGTCAACTTTCTATGACTTGGGTCTTTTGTATCTGGAGCAGGAGGAATTAGCCAGAGCCCGTGAAGCACTCGAAATGAGTGTGAGTCTGGATACGGATTCTTTTGAGTCTCATGAAGCATTAAGCCTCCTTTATTCGCGCGAAAAAAAATCTGATGAAGCCATTGCAGAAATCAATGAAGCGATAAAACTTGAAAATAAAGAACCCAGATTGCACTTAACTTTAGGAAAACTTCTTCTGGAAAGCGGTAAGGAAGACGATGCGGTAGAAGCTTTCAAAAAAGCGACAAACTTGTTTCCAGAAAACTTCTCGGCTCAAATCCGTCTTGCCGACTGGTATTACATCAAAGGAATGCTTGAGAAGTCTCTGGAAACTTACAAGGTTGCGGAAACTCTTGACTCCGACAACCCCGTGGTCCAAGCACGGTTGGGAAAAATTTATGCAGATAAAAAACAGAATAATAAAGCTCAGGTAGCGCTGGAAAAAGCCATCAAGCTGAATCCTAAAGACGCGGAAAGCCATTATCAGTTAGGAAAATTGGTTTCTGCCGAAGGAAAATGGGGGCGTGCCCAATCCTTATTATCCAATGCCATTGCCCTGAACGCCAAGCATGGGGATTCCTATTATGAACTGGGTGTTGTGTTGCTGGGAAGAGGCAATGTGGACCTGGCCAAGGATAACTTTGAAAAAGCTTTAGATTTGGAGCCCAAAAACTCGGATTATATAATGGGGTTGGCGATGGTGCTGGTTGAAAAGAAGGAGTTGGATAATGCATTGGAAATGCTCCTTCCTGTTTCCAAAAAGGAGACGAATAATTCTGAGCTCTTTATTGCAATTTGCAAGGTTTATACGAAGAAGGGTTATTTTACAGCCGCCACGGGATATTGTGAAACAGCCCTAAGCTTGAATACCGATAACTATGAGGCCATGAATCGACTGGCTTGGTTATACGCTAAGAAAGGCGTTAAACTTCAGAAGGCACTCGAGCTTTCCGGCAAGACCCTTGAAGCCTTTCCAAACCAGCCCGAATATATTGATACACTTTCGGAAATTTTTTATGTTCAAGGGGAATCTGAAAAGGCGGCAGAAAAAATTCAAGAAGCCATTAAGCTGGTGCCCAACAACCCTTATTACAAACAACAATTGTGGAAGTTTAAGAATATAAAGCCGAAATCTCCTGCCTGAACCGGCGAGCCCTCTAGCGAGGGAGGCAAATAGCTATAGCCTCTTAAGTTATCAACACTGCTTGAGCACTGTAAAAGTTATCACCCCTCGGGGCACGAAGATTGAGGAAGAATATCACGTGCTCATTTCCTCAATGGTCTGCAACTGGCAAAGACTTGATTGCGCCGAGACAACTCTTTGTTCGTCAGAAAAAGTGATGCCATACTGGCCTCACGCCTAGTGGATTTACAGGCTCCCTGTTCCTTTCAATCCTATATAAGCACAATAAACCAAAATCAACACCCCTCCCTTCAGCTTTCCCAGAGAATGACTTCCATATCTTATCATTCCCAGTAATAACCCCGTGATTCCGGTGACAATAAGCAAGTCGGGTTGGATGGGTTCTTTGATCTGCAAAGGATGGATGGCTGCGGTGAGGCCCAGAACCATCAGGATGTTGAAGATATTACTTCCAAAAATATTCCCGATTGCCATTTCTCCATGACCCCGTTTTGCGGCGATGAGGGAGGAAACTATTTCCGGCAGGCTGGTTCCCACAGCAACGATGGTAATGCCTATAAACCATTCGCTAATCCCCAGGTTGCGGGCAATGTTTGCGCCTCCTGCAACCAGGAATTTAGCCCCTCCAACCAAGAGAGTAAGTCCCACGATGATCAGCAATATTTGAAAAAGGGGATTTTTTCCTGCAAAAAGAGAGGTTTCATCTTCCAGCTCCTCGGTAAAATCCTCTTTATGACTGAATGACCGCCATATGTAGAGACCTAAGAGACAAACCATGAAAAATCCTTCATAGCGGTTGATCTCCAGGTTCCAGGCGATTACCACTATAAGAAGGGAAACAAATATCAGTGGGGGAGATTCTCGCTTGAGGCGTTCGGGCGCAATGCTTATGGATGCAATGCAAGCGGTTAAACCAAGAACGAGGCCAATGTTGGCGACATTACTACCGATGACATTGCCCATAGCCAACTCCGAACTGCCCTTAAAGGTGGCGAGAAGGGCAACGGCCAGTTCAGGTGCTGAGGTGCCAAAGGCAATGACCGTGGCGCCAACTACAAAGGGGCTGATTTTCAGCACACGGGCAAGGCGAACACTGCCTGTCACCAGGTAGTCTCCGCCGTAATATAAAAATGCCAGTCCGGCAATGATTTGTACTAGGTCGAGCAATTTAAACCTTAGCTAAAGCATGAAAATACAAATGAAGATATACAGCATATGGGAGGGAGTTTGCAAGAACTCGTCAATCCGAGATAAATTTTTTACCCCTCCGGGGCACGAGGGCTGAGGATGAATATCACGGCTACCAACCCCACGCCCAGTGGGGTTAGCGTAGGAAGGTTTTAGGGTATCCTTTCCGGGCCAGTTTTTCCTGAGCGAGAAGTGCTTTTTCGCGGCTGGGAAAAACACCCAACTGCACAATATAGGTTTTAGCAGGCGCATCAGTCATGCGCGACTCGGACAAGAAGCCTTTTAAACTCAGGCGGTCCTGTAGTTTCTGTGCGTCTTTAAGGCTTCTGGATTGGCCGACTTTAAGGCTAAAGGAATTATTGGGGTTTTTATAAAAGGAGGCACTGAATCCTTTGCTGGCCAGTTCCTTTAATACCCCGTTTCCAGCCTTTGTATTGCTAAAGTTCCCAACCGTTATGACATGCTGTTTCACTTTTTGCGACCGCGTCTGTATAGAGGGTGCAAAGCCTTTAGCCTGAAGTTGTTTCAAAAAAGATTCCGCATTTTTCTCGACGCTGAAGGCACCTGCCTGAATAAAGAATCTCGCGCTTTCCTTTTTTGCTGCTGGTGGTGTTTTTTTTGGGATCGATTTTGGTTTTGTACTTAGAGCTGCTTTTTTGATTTTGGGTGATTTTTTAACTTCCTTGATTTTAGCCGGCGGTATTGTGCTTTTAGTTTTAGCTGGCGGAGTTGTGCTTTTGGTTTTTGGCGGTGTGATGAAAGGGTTGGTAAGCGGCTTTGCCGGGCCTGCTGATGGCACCGGGATACTGGAGGCGAGTGAACCATCTTCCACCACAGGAACCTGTTTAGCCAGGCTTTCTTCTGCGCTCTCCGGTTTTTTTACCTGGGTTTCCTTCTTGGGTTCAACTGGAGTGGTCTGGTGGTTCACCTGAAAATAAACCAGTCCTAAAAGCCCGATACCGATCATGGAAATGGTAAACATGCGCGAATTTTTTGAGCGGATATTTTTTTCCGCTTCGATTTCCGCTTCGATTTCCGCATCTTCGATAAGGTCATCGATCCGCTTGTGATATTTTGTGACTTCTTCAGGCGGTTGCGTGTCCTCTGTGAAAGGCAGTGTTTCCTGTTCCTTGATTTCCAACATGATCGGGAGCCCTGAGTTTATGGATTAAAATTCGTTGTCATTCTAATTAGTAGGGACAACTTTGATTGCGAATGTTAGGATATAAAAGCATAGGGGGCACTTAACCCTGTCCACCCTGTACCTTTAGAAAAGGTATCCGATAACTCCTTAATTGTCAATAGGATAAGGAAGACCCAGCTATGGACCTTTCGGTCAAATTAGGCGGTTTAGGCTTGAATAATCCAGTCATAGCGGCTTCCGGAACTTTTGGCTATGGTCTGGAGTACAGTTCGCTTGTGGATTTGAATGCCCTTGGCGGGTTCTCCACCAAAGGACTTTCTTTAAAACCAAAAGCCGGAAACCCAGTGCCCAGGGTCATTGAAACGTCTTCTGGCATGCTCAATGCTATTGGATTGGAAAACATCGGACTGGAAGCTTTTTTATCGGAGAAGTTACCGCAACTAAAAAACTTCAATACCCGGATCATCGTCAACTTTTTTGGCGACACTACCCAGGAGTATGTTGAGATGGCCCGGGCTTTGTCTGATGTAGAACGATTGGATGCTCTGGAGATGAATGTTTCCTGTCCCAATGTGGAAAAGGGCGGCTTGCAATTCAGTTCCGATGCGGGTGTTTTGACAGAAGTAGTTTCCGCAGTGCGTAAGGCGACCGGAAAGTTTCTTATTGTTAAGCTGTCTCCCAATGTTACGGATATTACCGTACTTGCCAAGGCGGCAGAAAGTGCCGGAGCCGATGCCTTGTCCGTGTGCAATACTTTTGTGGGCATGTCGATTGATTTGAAAACCCGAAAACCTCATCTGGCCAATAGGACAGGCGGGCTTTCGGGGCCTGCCATCAAACCGCTTGCCTTAAATCTGGTATATCAGTCGGCGCGGGCCGTGCAAATTCCGGTTATTGGAATTGGGGGAATATCAAGCGGCGAAGATGCGGTGGAGTTTTTACTGGCAGGGGCAAAAGCGGTGCAAATAGGAACGGCCAACTTCATAGACCCTGCCTCTACCCTTCACGTGATTGAAGGAATCCGTCAATACTGCCTGGCAAATGGAGTGAACAATCTTTCCGAATTAAAAATGCGGGAAGAGTAGTTAGCTGTTGTTGTAGGGCATTCATGGAAATTACTTTTGGCCATGAGCGGCCCTTATAAATAAGGGGCGCGAGTTGCCTTAGAGGAAATTACCGAGCAAATAGCGATCACGTATAAATCCTGGGTACCCGTTTGCTGACACTGCAAAGAATTTCGTAGGGAATGGTTTGTCCTGCCACAGCAAGTTCCTCGACCGATATCATCTGTTCTTCCTGCCTACCGAAGATGACCACTTCATCTGCTTCTTCTACACCTGGAATGTCGGTGACATCGACGAGAATCATATCCATGCATATATTTCCGATTTGAGGCGCACGCCGTCCCCGTATCAGAACGTCCATTTTATTAGATAGCATGTGGTGGAGTCCGTCTGCATAACCGACGGGAAGGGTGGCGATAAGGCTGTCCCGCTGGGTTGTGAAACTTCCCGAATAGCTCACGGGCTGGCCCTTGGCAATAGATTTAAGCAGAATGATCTGGCTTTTCCATTGCATGACAGGCTGGAACGGATTTTCTTCCCGGTTGAAAACAGGCTTTAAAGAAGGGGAGGGGAGAACTCCATACAGAATGAGGCCGGGCCGGACCATATTGAAGTGGCTTTCGGGAAATTTGAACAGGGCGGAGGTGTTTGCAGAATGGATCATTGGCATGGGAACACTTTGCTTTCGTAAGCTGTCCAGTACAGTTTGAAATTTTTCGAGCTGTGTTCGGGTGATGGAAAGGTCTTCATCATCGGCGGAGGAAAAATGGGTGGAGACAGCTTCGATTTTCAAATTCTTTAAACTGCGAACCTGGTCTAAAAGCGCAGGCAAATTTTCAGGAGATACCCCAAGCCGGTTCATTCCTGTATCCACCTTGATATGCACCGATACCGTTTTACTCTGTTTTTCAGCTTCCTTAGCAAGAGCCTGAGCAACGGGCAGGGTGCAAACTATGGGTGCAAGATCGTGCCGGACCAAATCTTCTGCTTCATCGGGAAAGATGCCGCCCAGTATCAGGATAGGAGCACTCAAACCATTTTCCCTGAGTTCGATGCCCTCTTCAATCACCGCAACTCCCAGATAGTTTGCAACGCCGCTTTCAACCGCTATACGGGCACACGGTATGGCTCCATGCCCGTAGGCATCGGCTTTGACGACTGCCATGATTTGGGTTTGAGGGTCGAGATATTTTCTCAGCGTTTGCAGATTATGCTGAAAGGCCGACAAATCAATTTCAGCGCGAGTCGCGCGATGGTGTGCCATAAAATTGTTGGGATAGAATGTTTCTAATTGGTTGAGAGTGCCCGGTTACTCTCTTCGTGACCTGCCAGTGGTGGATAGCCGTCCGCTTTTTTTCACCGGCGGACCGGAAGTGCGCACAGCCCGGCAACACATGTTTTCCTCATCTTTGGCCTTTTTTCTCACCTGATAGGCCCGGTCGCTGTAAAAATTATAGGCCATGGCGTTGATTCCCTGCTCCTCCTGGCACCAGTAAGTGGACCCGCAACCCTCAGGGAATTTATAGTCGAGATGAACGATGTCGCCATCGAAATCGGTGTTCTTGCAGTCATGGTCATACAGGTTTCTGCACTCCTGGCTTTTAGGCAGTCTCCAGTCGTCGAACCCGGCGAATTTTTGTTCATTGAGCCAGTCTATGTAATTATGGGCACCCTTCCAGGAGCACCATTTATTGCGCATTTGGTAACTGTCTTCCTTGGTCCAGGTCAAGTTGTACTTGGTATCGGTCAGGGTCTCGTTTTCGTTGTCTTTAAATCTATCTTCGTCTGACATATGTCTTTAAAAAATGGTTTGGAAATAATGACGGATAGTATATTTTAAAGAGTGTCCTCATGGCAAATATTGATTTTTCGCAGGACCTGAATGATAACTCTGTTTAATTTTTCATATATAGGAATGTTATGCCGAAAATAGAAATTCAAAGTTTTTTTTATGATTTGCTTCATTGTAAGAATAAGATCCTCAGCGTTTTTGATAAATGGGATCAGAAATATGAAGAGGATGAGCGCGGTTCTCTCGTTGCAGGAATGCGTGAATGTAAGGACGCGGAGTTGATCAATTTATTGATGAATATCCAGAAGCTGGCCACGGGCTATGACCAAATCAAGGACCTGATGGACAAGGCCGAGCAGGATCAGGTTGATGAAGCGATGGATGAAGATGATCCTGATGACGAAGAGTTTTAACACGTGTGACGCTGGATTCAGTTTGCAATAGTTTTTTGCCCCATATTGCAAAACTGGGCCGGGGGTCTACATTTTAACAGGTGTTTGTCGCTGATAACTGAGGACCATTAATTCTTTTTTCTGATTAAGAAGGGTGATGCTATGGAAGAAACCGTCAAACAAAATTTTCAAACCTTGACCAGACTTGTCGATGAGGTGATTGAATTCGCCGTGGTTTATGGGTTCCAGGTCCTCGGTGCGTTGGTGGGACTATTTATCGGGCTAAAAATTGCCGGATGGGCAGGGAGAAAAACAACTCAATTTTCTGTGGCGAAACAAGTAGAAACTACCCTGGCAGGTTTTTTTGGGAATATCGTTAAAATAATATTTATATGTATTGTCGTGATTATTACGCTTGGTAACTTTGGGGTCACGATTACTCCGTTGGTGGCACTGGCAGGTGCAGCAACATTTGGAATTACAATGGCACTCCAAGGTCCTGTTTCCAATTATGGGTCGGGAATAAGCATCATTGTCGGCAGGCCGTTCTTGATAGGCGATACCATCTCGGTCGTGGGTTCCGGTGTCAGTGGTGTTGTTGAGGAAATTAAACTGGCTTATACCCTTCTCGTTGGCGAAGATGGCGAACAAATCATTGTTCCCAATAAAGAGATTATTGGCCGGGTTATCGTAAACTCCAAAGATCGTCGAGTTGTGCAAACCAAGATCGCCCTTGCCGGCAAGGCTAATATCGAGGCTACTATTTCAGCCTTAAAAGATGCGCTCTCAAAGTTTCCAGAATTGCAGGATGATCCCCGACCGGTAGTAGGGGTTTGTAACCCTCCCTTAAAATAGGACCATTGTAAATTAGAGTTCTCCGGCATAATGCGAAGCAAAAAGGAGAATGATAATGAAGAAGAGTCGTTATACAGAGAGTCAGATTATTAAAGTCCTGCATG
>Ga0233435_1000251_pt1 | contig 68197 bp, 60 predicted proteins | sample SI_122_August201_3_FD_182735 | JGI IMG/M metagenome (GOLD analysis project Ga0233435, IMG submission 182735) | Seawater microbial communities from Saanich Inlet, British Columbia, Canada - SI_122_August2016_135_MG | ecosystem: Environmental > Aquatic > Marine > Inlet | place: Canada: British...
TTAAAGAAAATAATCAAAAAAACACGATAAATTATCGTGTTTTTTTATGTCTGCGTGAGATGTTATTATTCTCTTATATTAGGGAATTATTAGGTGTTAAAGTGTAGAAGTTTATTGAATGTAAGTTACCTAATTCTGTTACAGTATCTCAATTTTTTAGTTTTAGTTTTGCCATTAAATCAGCGGCTCTCATATCAGGTGTTCATGATATTACAACATCCATTTGTTTCCACTCTTTTCTCACTTTTTCTCAATCAATTTCTACAAATTCTATTCACATAGCTTTTGATATATGCTTGATTGCTTGTACGGCAAGTACTGTTTTACCTGTTCCTGTTGGTCATGGTAATAATACATTTTTTCATGTAAGTATTTTTTCTTGTATTTCTTCTATCAATTTTTGTCTTGATGGTGTTATTACAAAACCTGTTTCATCTAATTGTTTTTTATATTTTTTCAAAGTTTGAGCTCTATAAGCTGTTGCTACCTCTCTTTTTTGTAATATATCATCTTTTTCTTGTTGTATATTATTTATTTTTCATCTAACTAAATCTATAAATGATATTTCTTTACTTGATAATTTTTTATTGTTTTTAAAAGCTATCACCCTTATTTGTAATATCTTATTTTTTGCTAAATCTATCAATTTAGCTATTTTATTAACTCTCACTAAAGCATTATATCAAGTATTTAATTTTTCAAATCATTCTGATCTTTTTTGTAATTCTTCATCATAGATTTGTCTAACATTTTCATCAGCATATAATTCCCTAATTCTAGTTAAAGTATCTGATTGATCTACATCAATAACTAAAAGTTCTTCCAATGATTGTTCCTCATTAAAAGAATTCTGAAGTGATTTTTCTGATTTTTTTTGAGAATTATTAATATAGTTTTTGTCTGGATTTTTTATCTTTTCTATTTTTTCATTTAATATTTCCTCTATTTTTTGTTCTATTTCTGATTTTTTTAACTCTATTGCTTTTCAATCTAAAATAACCTGAACAGTATCAATAGTTCAAGTTTTTATATTTTTTAATCACTTCCTTAATTCCCTAATATTTTTAAAATCTTTTTTTAAAAGTTCTACATAGTTACTTCTATACAAACCATAATTAGTTCATATTAGTGTAGCTAATTCTACAGCTTGCAAGTAATAATTCTTAGAATTATCTGGAGATATATTTGTATCTAATGTCATTATTTAATTTTTTATATTTTATCAACAAGAGTTATTATAATTACTATCACGATAATGTCAAATTGTTTTTCTTACTATAATTAATAGTTTTTTGATTTTTTTGTTGTAAAAAAAATTTTTTTGATTATAATATAAATAATACTTAGAATTTTATTGAAAAAATGACTGATAAAACTAAGATAATTGATGAGATTTTAAATGATTGACTAAAAAAAATGGACCTTTCTGGTAATAAGGACCTCATAGAGGTGAGAGAGGATTTCCATAAAATAAAGAATAAAATTTTTTGAAAGTACAAGATTGCTAAGCCTTTTGCTAGTATTCAGCTCATAGAAAGATATAATGAGCTAGAATCTACTTGAGAGTTAAAAGAAAATCTTGTTTTTAAGAAGGTCCTAAGAAAGAGATGAATTAGGAGTCTTTCTGGTGTAACTGTTATTTCCCTATTAACAGAATTTTTTTGATGTCCTTGAAAATGTGTATATTGTCCTAGTTTTGAAGGATTACCTAAATCATATATACCAAATGAACCTGCAGTACAAAGAGCAGAATTAAATCATTTTGATCCTATAATGCAAATACATAACAGACTTAGGGCTCTAGAAATAACAGGACATAAAATAGAAAAAAATGATATAAGAATAATAGGTTGAACATGGTCAGTATACCCAAAAACTTATCAAGAAAAATTTATCAAATGAGTATATGATGCGTTCAATACTTATGATAATATGAAAAAATATATAGAAAAAACCGATTTATCAAGTGATAGATTCGCTAGTTTTAAAATCAAAGAAACATATAAAGCAAAACTTAGTAATTCCCTAGAAGAAGCGAAAAAATTAAATGAAACATCTAGATGTAGAGTTATATGAGTAGCAATAGAAACAAGACCAGACTGGATAAATATTGAAGAAATAGCTAGACTTAGAAAATATTGAGTTACAAGAGTTGAAATATGATATCAAACTACTATTGATGAAATAAATAAACTAAATAAAAGATGACATTGAAATAAAGAATCTATAGAAGCGACAAAACTATTAAAAGATGCTTGAATTAAAGTTGTTGCTCATATGATGCCAAATTTACTCTGATCTACCCCTGATTTAGATAAAAAAGCCCTTAAAGAAGTTTTTGAAAATCCAGATTTTAGACCTGATGAGTTAAAAATATATCCTATGGTAGTTACTGATAAATCAGAATTAACTGAAATATGGAAAAAATGAGGTTTTAAAGCTTATAATGACAAAACTCTAATCAATCTTACAGCTGAGCTTGAAACTATGATTCCTGAATATGTAAGACTGAATAGAACCTATAGAGATATTCCTGCTAATGAAATACTTGAATGATCAAAAGTAGCAAACCTTAGACAGATAGTTGAAAATAATTTAAAAAAAGAAGGTATAAAATTAACTGATATCAGACATAGAGAAATAAAAGACTGAAAAAATGATCCTCAAAAGGCTGTATTAAATACTTTTAAATATGAAGCATCTGCTTGAAAAGAGTTTTTCTTGACTTTTGAAGATCCTGAAGACAGAACTATTTTTAGTTTATTGAGATTGAGATTAAATCAGAATCCCCCTGTCACAAGTGACATCCCCCTTATTAAGGGGGAGCAAAAAACTGATTCAATTATATCGGTTTTACCTGAATTAAAATGATGTGCTTTAATTAGAGAAATTCATACTTTTTGAGATCAACTATCTATTTGAGAAAAAGGTTCTACTTTTGGTCAACATCTAGGTTTTTGAAAAAAACTTATAGCTGAGGCTGAAAGAATAGCTAAAGAAAATTGATACAAAAAAATGGCTGTAATTGCATGAGTTTGAGTTAGAGCTTATTATGTAAAAAGATGATATAGATTAGATGGTGAATATATGGTTAAAGAGATATAAAAAAATCAGAAAAACTTAGTTTTTCTGATTTTTTATTTATTTTTTATCTTCACATAGCTTCATTTATTTGCCTATTTATTTGATCAACCCTAGACTGTCATCATGTTTTTCTCATATCATTAACAATATCTGTTCATTCTTTTGCTCTATTATAAAATGAATTTCATAAATTTTGTTCTCATAAAATTTGAGCTAAGGCATTTTGTCTATCTTCTGGATTATCTAAATCAAAATCTCAAGAAAAATCAAATTTTCATGTATCAAGTAAATCATCTAATCATTCAATTCTAATATTAGTAAGCATTAACAATTGTTTTATTGAGTCTTTATTAGCTTCTTCTATTGCATTTTGTTTTAATCTATCTATTTTTTGATTAACTTCATCTATAAATATATCTCAATCTATTGAATTTGATAAACCCCTAATTTTATTTTTCATATTATTTTTAGCATTCATTACTATAGTAGACATTCATGCAGTATGTTCATCTCTATCATTAGATTCTGTTTGTTTTATTTCAGCTGATATATCTTCAGCTCTTTGTTCAATTCACATTTTAATTTTAAGTTAATTAATATTATTAAACCATTTGTTTTTCTAAATTTTCCAATTCAACTAGATCATCTTTTTTTTCTAATACTTTTATAAAATCTAGTGGGGCTTTAGTATAAATATTTTTTGATTCATTTAAAAAATTATTTTTTAATTTTATAGCTTGTTTTTTTTCTTCTTCTGTCATTGATAATTCCCTAGCAAAAGTATCATAAACTATTATAATAAGTTTTTCTAATTTTTCTTGTTCTAAATCATGACTTATATCTACTATATGTAAATCTAAAAAATCAGATGCTTCAACCATATGTGATATCTTTGAAATAATTACTTCTCTTTCCATTTGTTGTATTAATTATTAAATATAATATAATATTACTATATTTTATTAATTAATGCAAAATTAAGTTAAAATATAAAAAAAGAGATAAAAATTATAACTAATTTTTATCTCTTTTTGAAGCTTAATATTTTTGCAATTTTTTTAACAATAGGCTCTCATTCATCTTCTTTTCTTTTTAATTCTAATCTTCTATTTCTTTCTTCCCAATGCTGTTCTTTTGTCTTTTCTTTTATTACACCTACTTTTATCAACCTATCCATAAGTTCAGTTTGTATTTGATAAATACTTTTTTCTCATCTATTAGTTTTATTATCAATATATATTTTGTTGAAATTTATTTGATTATAAATATCTTCCATATCTCATTCATAATATTGTCACCATGTCATATTATCATATATAATTTGAAGCCTATTATTATCTATTTCACATTCTCTAATAATCTCATCATTTTTTATATCCATTTTTATGTATTTAACAAATAAAGTAACCTTGATATATTTATATTATTTCTTTTATTTAAATTTTAATTTCATACATTCTTTAACTTATTAATGTCTTCATAAAATGAACTATCTGGATTTTTCTGGTGTTTTTTTTTCAGAAACTTGGTAATGATTCCTTTATTTTTCTGAAACTTACTCAGGTAATCCCATTTTGCATTAAGATTTTTGTTTGCTCTTTTGTTAGTCAAGCTTGCCTTAGTATCCTTATTTTTTGTAACAATTCTGCTTCATTATACTCATAAACTCAACTTTTTCAAGTTTCGTGGGCTTTTGGATTACAAAAAAAGAGATAAAAATTATAACTAATTTTTATCTCTTTTTGAAGCTTAATATCCTTGCTACGACACTCTGTCATTGTTCTGTTTTACTTTTTAATCCTAATTTTCTATTTCTTTCTTCCCACATTTGCTCTTTAGTTTTTTCTTTAATTACTCATCATTTTATTAATCTAGCATTTAATTCATCAATTAAAGTATTTATACTTTTTCATTCATTATTTCACTGATTATTAATATATAATTCATTAAAATTTATCATTTTATAAATATCTTCTTTATCTCATTTATAATATTGTCATGGTGTCATATTATCATATATAATTTGCAACCTAGTGTTCATAATTTCACAATCTCTTATTATTTCATGTAAAAAAGGATCATTTATATCTATTGTCATAATGTATTATTTTAATTAATCAAAAGCATTATCTTTTTTTTCAAAAAGATAATACTTTTGCTACTAATCATTTTTCTTCTCTTTGCTGTAATTCAATTCTTTTATTTCTTTCATCCCATGGATCTGGTTCTGAAATAACTCATCATTTTAATAATCTACCATACAATTTATCAAATAAATTATTTATATTTCACTTATATCAAGCTTCAATATAAACTTTATCAAAATTTATCATATTATATAAATCTTGTTTATCTCATTCATAATATTCTCAAGGAGTCATATTATCATGAATTATTTGCCACTTTTTACGTCTTGCTTGACAACTTTTTTCTATTCATTTAAAATGCTCTCATTCAAATACTTCTTTAAAAGACATAATAATAATGTTAATAATTAATATATTTTTTTATCCTTTCATATTTTTCCTCTAAACCATCCATTAATATAAAATTTCCAGACTTAGTATAAGTATCCATATTTGCATCTAATAATTTTATATAGTCTTTATCTACTTTCATTAATACTTTTGAAAATCATTGTTCATTACTATATTTTACTATATTAAACAAATTTCATATTTTTGCATTTAACCATAGATTTAATCTACTATTTATTCCATAAAACTCATGTCTATCTATCAATTTTAAATCTTCTATTCATATATCTGTTTTTATATCTCTTATTTGTTCATTTAATAAAGTTATTACTTGCTTTTCATCCCAATTACTTATTTCTGGTACAGCAAGTAATCATCTACCATTTTTTTCATCTAAAGATTGTTTTACTTGTTCAAATGTTTTTTTTCAGAAACTTGGTAATGATTCCTTTATTTTTCTGAAACTTACTCAGGTAATCCCGTTTTGCATTAAGATTTTTGTTTGCTCTCTTGTTAGTCAAGCTTGCCTTAGTATCCTTATTTTTTGTAACAATTCTGCTTCATTATACTCATAAACTCAACTTTTTCAAGTTTCGTGGGCTTTTATTATTGCATTTTCTTGTTCTGGTGTTATATCTCAAATTAATTCTCTTGCTTTTTGTTTTCTAGCATCATCACTTAAGTTGAAATTTGCTCTTACTATATCATTATCTATTTCTGGTGCTTTATGTATTCATTTTATTCAAGATCACTCTAGAGCTGGTCTTAAATTTTCTCAATGTTTATCTAATCTTTTTACTAATTGCTTTACTGCATCTTCAGGATTATCTGAAATTAATTGCATTTTTTCTTTTTGGATTTTTACTAATCTATCACTTCATTCTTCCCTAATAGTAGCTTCCCAATTTCAATCTTTTTCATACACATGTATTCTTACTTTTTTTCAAGCAATTTCTATTGGATAATCTGTTATGTCAGGTATTTTTACATATTTTTTTCATTCAAATATATTTACACTAGCATTTATTATATCAGTTTTATCTGTTTTTCTGAAAATTTTATCACTATAAAACTTAACTCATTTTAAATAATCTACTATATCAAAATCCATTCAAATTATATCTTGAACATCTTCTAAAATATCTAAAATATCATCTTTATCTATTCAATCAAGTAATTCTGACAATTCTTTTATTGATTGTTCTAATCATATATCTGTTGTTTTATAATTTTCTAAATTCTTACTTACAGCTTTTATTTGATTATCACTCAATCATAAATCCCTAAAATCATCTAACATTTCTGAATCATTAAAGGCTTCTGTTAATCCATTTTTAAATCAATCTATTTTATCTGTAGGTATTTTTGTCGTATTAATTTTTACTTCACCAGTAATACCATTTTCCATCAAAACCCTTCTTTGTTCTTTTGAAAACAAAGGTTTTCAATCTGGTCATTTTTCACTTAAAATTCTAGACTTAGCTAGCAGTTCTTTTTCTGAATAATTATAAACGCCTGAATCTCAAGAATAATGAGCTTTTATTATAGCTTGATGTTGTTCCTTAGTTAAACTATCAACACCTAATAATTTTTTAGCCTGAACTAATCTATCTCATATTTCTAATTTACTATTAGCTTCAACTATACTTCTATCAACTCAATTATTTCAATCTATATCAGACTTATCTACCTTTCTTTTAACGTAAGCCTCTACATATTTTATATCACTAACACCTTCAGCTACTCACATTTCTCTACTAGTTCACCATGATAACATATAGTGATCTAAATTATTTCAAGAAATAGCAACCTTATCCTTATCTACTTTTCAAGAATATATTAAATTCACATCATATTTATCTGGTTCTTTCATATATTTCTGCATTTGGGATAATACTTCTTCTGGTGTTCATTTAATTCTATCCATTCATCTTGTTGCAAGTTTGTATCATGTTATTGTATTTCCCCAATGTTTTAAAATCATTCAATACTGAGATCATGCATTTTTTAATGCACTTTTTATATTATCAGTTAACTTTGGAGTATGTGTTATATAATCTCATTCATCAAAATAAGTTCCAAATGAATACATTTTAGCTGAATGAAAACGAGATGATGTTGACAATACATTTTCATTTAAATTTCAAAACATTTGTCAAGAAGTATTATCTAAATTTTCTAAAACTTCTTTTATTTCTTTTGGTGTTTTTGGTTTTTCTCAATTTTTTAATATATCCATTGCATCTTCTATACTAATTTCTTTCAATCATCTATTTATTGTAACTTCACTAGCATTAGGTATTTCTTTTTTATCTAATTTGATAATTTTTTCTTGTTCATTATTTACTTTATTTTTAATTCATTTTGGTAAATCAATCTTAAATAGCTTTAAAAATTTTCCAGGTCATAATCAATCAACTAATGCAATAACTCAAACAGTAGACATTAACTCAATTGAAGCGATTGCATATCATGTTTTTGTAGAATTTTCTTTTAATAATTGTAAATCTGTCCAAACATCTTTAGCTCAATCTTTTAATGCATTATACATACTTGCTATAAATTCTTGCGGTGGCCATAAAGCATCTCATAAAGCAGACATTAAGGCTCAAAAATCTTCTGTTGCTAAATCATAAAGTTCTTTAAATTCATTTATAATATTTTGTACTGCAACTTTAGCTCACTCATATAAAGCCTGAGGTACATCAAAAACTGAACCATCTATATCCATGTAAGATAATCTATCTCAATTTTCTAATTCTAATTGTCATAAGTCTTCTATTAATTTTGCTGATAAATCTAAATACTCCTGTTTTGATTCAAAGTTTCATTCCGTTAATTCTGAATAACTACTTAAAACTCCTGAATATTTATCTTTTATTTCAGAAGTATCTTCATCACCATAATCGAGAGATTTTATTTTTAGATAAGCTAATCTTAAATCATCTGAAGATTTTTCACTGTCATTTATTATTCATAAACTTTCTTCTACATCTTCAAGTCTATCTGACAAGTCTTCAGAGTTATTAGCTAATTCTAAATCCGGATTTTCTGGACTCATAATTATAAATCTTTTAGTAAATTATCTAACTCTTCTTCAGAGTTTTGTTTTTCATTAAACTCATCTTTAACTATATCAAAACTTTGTTTCTTACTTAAAAAGTTTTCTAAATTTTGTTTATCTTTTTTATTTATTAAATCTAATCAATCTAAATATTTTTTTAATATTGATTCAAGTTGATCCAAATTTATTTTGTCTATATTTTGTAAAACAAATTCTTTTGTATTCTCTGGAATTTTTACTTTTTCAAGTACTAATAATAGTTTTTCTTTTTGTGTCATAATATTTTTATTTAATTTATTAAATTAATTTTATCATAAATTCCTTTTAAATACAAAAAATAGCCTTGATTTTATTATTAAAACATTATACTATTAATTAATTAATATTTTTTATAAAAAATGCTTAATAAAATTATAAAAATACTACTAATAATCCTATTTATTTCTCTACCACTTATTAATTCACACTTTTTCGACTTAGTTTGAATTAATTGGTGATTTTATGTTGATTGAAATTATGAATTTTCAAAGGTAATGTTTTTTAATATTCTATCATGAATAATTATTAGTTTATTTTTTATAAAAAATTTCAGAAAAAAAGATTTAATTATTCATAAAGTAATTATTTTACTAATTTTTCTGATTTTTATTAACATATTTTTTTCAGAACAACAATACACTTCTCTATTATGAAATAATTCTAAAGGACATAGTAGTTTAATGTTTATAAATATAATATGATTATTTATTGTTTTAATAAATTCTAGTAAAGATTTTTTAAATAAATTAGTAAAATATACAATAATTTCTAGTATATTTGTTGTAATTATTTGACTTAAAGAGTATTTTTATCCTAGTTTTGATTACTGAAATCTTTCTAACAGAGCTTTTTCTACTTTTTGACACCCTAACTATTTAGCTTTATATATTTTAATGTTAATGCCATTTTTTTTGAATAAAAAAGCTCCTTTCTTCCATTGGAGGAAAGCTTGGGATTGGGGGATTTTTATCCTATTATTTATTCTATTAATTTTAACAAAATCAGCTTGGTGAATAATTATATTTTTAATTTACCTATACTTCCCCCTATCTTGAATTCTTTCCCCCAATGGGAGAAAGAGGCTGCATTTTTTTTTAATAAGTTGAATAATATTATTAGGTTTTATAATATATGATTTCTGAATACTAACTAAAATAAATTCATTTTTATCACGTTTTTATATATGGGAAACAACTTTAAATATAATATTTTCAGATATAAAGATTTTTCTTTTCTGATGATGATTAGGTACATTAGAAAATATATTTGATATACATAAAGTTAAAGAATTATATATCTTTGAAAATATATGATTCACAGCAGATAGACCTCATAATATTTTTCTTAATTTCTTCTATCATTTTTGAATATTTTGATTAAGTTTTCTGATTTTTATTTTTTATAAATTAATCAAGAATTACGAAAATAATTCTTATTATAATTCTGTTATTTTATTTTTTGTTTTTTGTTTTTTTAACTTTCCATCTATAGTTCATTTTTTATTAATTATTCTATTTTGAAGCTATATATTACATTGAAAAGACTTATATTCTGTTAATAATAAATACATTAATAAATGATTTTTAATTTCCATAAGCATTTTTTCTATTTTCTGAATTTATTTTTCTGGTATTTATTATTATTCTGAAGTAAAAATAAAACAAGACAAAAGTTACATAAGTAATAATTATTTTATACAAAAAATACAATCAGAAGATTTTGAAAATAATTTATTTAAAACAACTGACTGAGATTTTTATAAGCTATGTAAAAATCTTACAAAAAAAATCCCGTCAGTAGAAAACTATTTCTACTGCTGAGATTTATTTTGGGATTTTAATAATAAAGATTTAGCTATAAATTACTATAGTAAATGATTAGCTACATTACCTGATATGTGGAATAACAAATCTATTTGGTATAAGAACTACCTAATTAATAAATTATTTATCAATGAAAGGTTCTATGCAAAAAAATTTAGTAATTTAACAGAGATTTTAAAAAGAGTTTGACAAAAATAATAAATATATATATTATATTAACATAATTATAATTAATTAAAATTTATGTTAATCACTTACTATAAAGTTGATCCAAAAATAGAAGAAAAGGCTAAACATATTCACATAAGAAATGAAGCTAATAATTCACTTAATACAATGTTAAAAGAATCAGAAGAAGATTTTTATTGGTTTGAAAATGAAACAAGAGAAAATGTTGATAATATATTGGATTATTAATAATTTAATTTACATGAAAATAAAACTAAAAAATATACTAAAAGCTAAACATGACTTTTGACATTTTATAGAAACAACTCCTCTAATTTATTCAAAAAGATTAAGTAAAAAATATGGCGCAAAAATTTATTTAAAAAGAGAAGATCTTCAACCAGTTAGAAGTTATAAAATAAGATGAGCTTTTAATTTAATTAATTCATTAAATAATGAAGAAAAAAACGCATGAGTAGTATGTGCTTCAGCCTGAAATCATGCTCAAGGAGTAGCTATAACATGTAACGAGTTAAAAATAAATGGTACTATTTTTATGCCTATTACAACTCCTGAACAAAAAGTATATAAAACAAAACAATTTTGATGAAAATATATAAAGGTGATTTTAATTTGAGATACTTTTGATGAAGCATTTAATGCAAGTAAAAAATATGAAAAAGAAAATAAATCCACTTTTGTACATCCTTTTGATGATGAAAGAATAATAACTGGACAAGCAACTATTTGACTTGAAATTTTTGATGAGCTAGAAAATGATCCTGATTACATAATATGTCCAATATGATGATGATGAGTTGTATCATGAATAATAAGTATTACAAAAGATTTAAATAAAAAAACTAAAGTAATTTGAGTAGAACCTGCTTGAGCTTTATCTATGAATAACTCATTAATTAAATGAGAAAATACTAGTTTAGAAAAAATTGATATTTTTATAGATTGAGCAAGTGTAAAAAAAGTTTGAGAAAAAACTTTTCAAATAGCAAAAAATTATAATCTAAAAGTATTACCATGTCCTGAAAATAGAGTTTGTTCTACAATTCTAGAATATTTAAAAGAAGATTGAATAGTTATTGAACCAGCTTGAGCTTTATCTACAGATATATTAAAGGATTTAAAAGATGAAATAAAATGAAAAACTGTAGTTGTAATAATATCTTGAGGTAACTTTGATTTTGAAAGATTACAAGAAGTTAAAGAAAGATCTATGAAATATGAATGATTAAAAAGATACTTTATAGTTTCATTTCCTCAAAGACCTTGAGCTTTAAAAGATTTTTTATGATGCTTATGAAAGCATGATGATATTGCAAGATTTGAATATCTAAAAAAATCAAATAAAAATAAAGCTCCTGTTTTTATCTGAATTGAAACAGATAATAAAAAAAATTGGTGAAAAATTTCAGAAAAAATGATGAATCTATGATTTAAACATCGCGACGTAACTGATGATGAACTCTATTTTGATTTATTAGTATAATTAATTTTTAATATGAATTACCCTAAAGCTGCTTGACCCTATAGTCCATATTATTGGGCTTGAGATTTATTATTTTGTTCATGACAAATCTGATTAATGCCTGAAACAATGAAAATTGTTAACTGATGAGTTACAGAAGAAACAATACAAATTATAAAAAATATAACTTGAATATTAGAAGAAAATAATCTAAATATTAAAAATATAGTTAAGACAACTATATTTTTACAAGACATAAATGATTTTAAAATTATAAATGAAGTTTATTGAGCTTTTTTCTTACATAAACCAGCTAGAAGTACAATAGAAGTATCAAGATTACCACTAAATGCATTAATAGAAATAGAAGTAATTGCAAAAAAATAATTGACTTTTAATATAAAAGACAGATAATACTTCAAATTTAATAATAAAAAGGTACTTTATGAAAAATAGTTTTAGTCTAACAGAAGATAATATAGTCTTCACTGCAAGACCTTGAGCTTGAAAGACTAGTATATGAAAAAGGTTAGCTAATGATACATGATATAATTTTATAGATTTTGATGATGATATATTAGAAAAAATAACTGAAGATACAGCAATACAGGCTATCGAAATTTTGGAATTAACCAATAAAAAACCCAAACAACTTATTGAACAAGAAGTTAGGCATCTAATAGATATATTATGAATAAATAATTTTTCTAGATTAGAGTGATTTATCTGAAAGAATTTAAATCTTATATGAAAAAATATTTTATCTACTTCTGGTAGCTTACCATTAAGGCTAGATGCAATGCAATATTTAAAACAAAAATGAAAAGTTATATATATAGATGAAAATATGGATAGAATTATTCATAGATTAAAATTAATGAAAGATGACAGAATTATTTGAATGGAAAAATGAAAAACCCTAAAAGAAGTTTTAATAGATAGAGATCCTTATTATAAAGCTACTAGAGATATTGTTTTTAAAGTTCCAGACCAAAAATTAGTAGATGTAAATAATAAAAAGGAAGTAGAAAAAAATATAGATTTTGTTTATGAAACATTTAAATTATTTTTAGAACAAAATAATCTTTATCAACCTATTTGAAATATATGATAAAAAAACATTTAATTTTTGATCTTGATTGAACACTTATAGAATCTATGAGTGATACAATAAAAATAGCTTTAAATTACTTAAAAAAGATTGCAAATACAGATATTCAGAAAGCTGAGTATATATTAAATACTAGTTGAGGAATGTCTTTAAGAGAACAATTAGTAATTATATATGATTGAGTAGATAATATAAATATAGATGAAATAAAAAATTGAATATATAATATATTATTTAAAAATGAAGCTGCTTTTTTTGTGTGAATACCAGAAAAAATAATAGAATTAAGTAAAAATTATAAATTATTTCTTACAACTTGAAATTCAACACCAACAGCTATAAAATATTTAACAAACTGATGAATAATTGATTGTTTTGAATTAATATATTGAAGTGATAAAATTTTAAAATGAATGGAGCACTTAAATATATTCAAAGAATATTCTAATGATTCTATGTTTTTTGAAAAGAGTGTTTACATATGAGATTGAACACCAGACAGAATGTTTGCCAAACAAGCATGAATTGATTTTATTCATATATGAAATGATAAAATTGATAAATATGAAATAGAATCTGTTATAGAAATAGATTCTATTTTAGAAAAATTAAACAAATAAATATTTATTTGTTTTTTTATTGCTTTTTTTTTAAATATAATTATTATGATTGTAATAATTATTATATAATGAAAATATAATGAAAAAAATATATTTAGTTATTATTGTGTCTATATTACTATTTATACCATCTTATCAATTATTTGCAGTTAATCCTGCTGATTGATTAAATAAAATTCCTAATAATTTTAAACCAGAATGTTATGAATATTATTATAAAATAGATAAAAATAAAGTCCGGAATAACTACACAAATGAAAAATATATGACATATAAAGTTAATATAAATAATATAGATGATTTAGTTATAACTCAGTATCCATATATAATTCCATATAAATTTTACTCAGATACTAAAAATATTTATAATTATAGAAATAATATATGGAAAAACAATAACTTTTTATTAGATTATAATAAAAATACTTATAAGGAAATAAACTCAAATACTCAAAACGAAATAATATTATCTTTTGATAATGTATTAGTAAAAAATAATTTTAACTTTATTTTTTATTATTATTCAATCAACTATTATCCAGAATACTATATAAGTAATGATAAAAGTAATTGGGATATAATAAAAAAAGAAAGTATTGAAGATTTTTCATTCAAATATATGAAAATTAAATTTATTACAAAATCAAAACAAAAATTTTTAGAAAATATAAAAATATATGAATTAAATTTTCCAAAATCATCGAATACAATATTAGTAAAATCACATTATAATGAAAATATAGAATTTTATTCAGGTTTTAAATGTAAAAATAAAGATTTTAATACAAAAGCAAAAAATTATGATGTTTTTTCTATAAATAGTAATACAAAAACTATAGATGTAAATATGAATAAAAATCCAAAATATAATGTATATAGTAAAAAGGATTTTGATAATGATTGGGTAGAGGATGAAATTGATAATTGTAAAACTAGATATAATCCTGATCAAAAAGATATAAATTGAGATGGTTATTGAGATATATGCAGTGATGATGATAACGATTGAAAAGTTTGATACTATGATAATTGTATTTATATATATAATCCAGATCAAAAAGACATAAATACTAATTGAATATGAGATGTATGTGAATTTGATAAAGATAAAGACTGAGTTTTTGACTCTCAGGATAATTGTATAAATACAGCTAATCCTATTCAAAAGGATTCTGATAATGACTGAATATGAGATATTTGTGATAATTGTAAATTATATAATCCTAGACAGATAGATGAAAATAATAACTCAATCTGAGATACTTGTGATAATAAAGAGCAGTATATAAAAGAAAATGATATAGACAGTGACAGTATAATAGATTTTAAAGATAATTGTAAAAATATAGCAAATCAAAATCAACTTGATTTTGATAAAGATTGAATATGAAATGTCTGTGATAATTGTATAAATTATAAAAATAAAAATCAATTAGATATTAACAATAATAATATATGAGATATTTGTGAAGATAGTGACTGAGATAATATAGAATGACTTAATGATAATTGTATAAATATTGCTAATTCAGATCAAAAAGATTCTAATAATGACTGAGTGTGAGATGTTTGTGAAGATACTGATAATGATAGAATATTAGCTATATATGATAACTGTCCTTACAAATACAATCCTGATCAAAATGATGTGGATAATGATAATATATGAGATAAATGTGATAAAACAGATGATAGATATATAGAATCAAATTCCATTTTCTTTATATGACTAATGATATTTATAACAATAATTTTTTGAACATGAATATTCTTTATGATAAAAAAATTAAAAAATAATTCTTAAAATAAAAAATATGTATAAATTACTTTCTAGATTTGCTTGGATTATATCTATAATGATATGAATACAATTTTCTTTTATTATTGACAGGGATTGACCTTTTGATTTTGAATGATTTTTTGTGTTTGTTATTGTTTTAATTATAGTAAAATTTACAATACTTCCTGAAAATTTTATTAAATCAAGATTGGAATTTTTTGCTGAATCTTTACAAAGACAATATATTTGAAATAATAGTAATTTTGTACAAGAAAATAATACCAATAATACAATAAAAAAGGATGATTTAGAGTTATTAACTGAAGAAAATAATAACTTAGAATTATCATCTAATAAAAAAGATATTTTTGATAAACCACAAGAAGAAGTAGTAGTAATAAATACTCCTGAAATAGTGTATGAAACAGAAAGTATAAAAACCGAAGAAAAAACTCAAGAAGTTGAAGAATCAAAGATTGTTTTATATATAAAAAAGTTTTTTTCTGAAAATTTACTAGCAAAGCTAGGTTCTATTTTAGTATTTTTATGAGTATTATTTTTATTAGGATTAGTTTATACAAAAATATGAGCTGTCTGAAAACTTATCATATGATTTGCTATATGATTTTGAATTTATTTTGCATGAGTTATACTTGAAAAAAAGAACTATAAAAATGAATGAAAAATACTTCTCTGATCATGAATATTAATTAATTATTTAGTTATATTATCATGAAAATATTTAATTTGAGATAATATTAATGATAATATTCTTTCTACATGAGCAACTTTTTTATTTTTAATATTTAATACAGTATTCGCTGTTGTAACATCTTTAGTTTATAATTCTAGAACGCTACTTTTATTTTCTTTTATATTCGCATTTATAAATCCATTACTTGTTTGATGAAGTTCTAATGATCCTTCTACAATAATTGGATATAGTTTAATTGTAGCATCTTGATGATTATACTTATCATTAAAACAAAAAGATATTATCCTTGCTATTTGAGTTTTTATATTATCGAATATATTATTTTTAATTGCTCCTTTTAGTACTGACTTACATTGGGTAGCAAAATTAATAACATCAACTTTTATATCTATTTCTAGTATTTTTACTATTTATAATATAGATAAAGCAAAATTATCTACAATATTTATATGAAGTTATATTTTTTTAATGCTTCTTCTTTGAACTTGAGAAACTTACATAAAAGAAACTACTAGTTTTATATCATATATGATTTCTATTATATTGTTCTTTGGAATATGAATATATTTCTTTTTGAAAACCAATGTATTTTCTCTTGTATATATACTTTTTGCCCCAATATTAATTATTCTCTGAATATGATTTGCTTGATGATTAGCTAGTATAATATTAACTCTAGCCATTATAGTCTTTTTATATTTACTTGGTTTTACTTTTATACAAGATAAACTTCCAAATTTTCTGAAATATATTTTCTTTATTATTCTTTGATTTTATATATTTTTAACAAATTCACTTCTAAGTATTCAAAGTATGGATTTAAGTATGATTAGTTTTATTACTGTCTTAATTATTTCTTTTATTTTTATATTTACTTCATATTATTTAAGTACAAAAAAAGATTTAGAATTTTTATACAGTATATGAACCATATGATGAATATTAACTTTAACTCCAATTTTAATTACACAAGGAGAAAATAGTAGCATTATCCAGTTATCTATTTTATGATTAATTATATTTACCATATCAAATTGGGCTCTACCTTTTATAAATGAAAACTTATTAAATAAACAATCTAATTTAAAAAACTTAATTATTTGAATGATTACTTGATTATTATTTATATGATTTGAATTATTTAATTATTGAAATATTTACTTTTCTTGAATAACTTTAGGTTTATCTTTCTTTTTTATTGCTATTATTTATTTTTTCATGGCATATGCAATGATATGAAAAATATGAATTGAAACAGTCAAAACAGATGATGCTTCAAAAAATGTTATATATTCTTATTTATGAATATCAATTTCAATTTTTTCTCTAGCAATAGCTCTAGTTTTTTCTAACTATGGTGAAATTATCACTAGTGTATGGTTATTTGAAGCAACTATTATGTTTTATTTCTATAATAAAACAAAAGAATCTAAAATATTTATAGCATGAGTTATATTATTTATGATATGAGTATTTAAATTATTTAATTTAGTAGATATAGTAAATTCTAAAGATTATATATTTTTAATACCATTTATTCTAGTATATACTTCATTATTATTAAATCTAAAATTTCTAGATTCTATACAAGAAAACACAAAAAGATTTTTTCATGATTTTTTACATATATTATGAATATGAACTTTAGCTATACTATTATTAGAAATTATACCAAGTACTTGAACTTGATGGAGTATATTATGAATAAGTATATTTTTAACTTTATCTAGTATAATTTATGCATATTTCAATTCAACTATATTAAAAATATTTTTTATTATATCATTATCAGGATTTTTCTTACTACATATTTGAGAATCAGAATCAATATTTAGAAAAATAGATAATAAAGGTTTAGAGCATTTAAGAATATTACAATATATATCAACAGCTTTACTGTGAACTTGAATTATATTTTGGAATAAAATAAATAAAAAATCTAATCTAAATATATTAATAAGTATTGTATCTGCATTATATATATTAATTATAACATCTATTTATGTTTATGATATATTTAATACTACATTTGCTGTAACTATATATTGGTGAATAGCAGCTTCAGTTATGTTATTTCATTGATTAGCTAAAGATATAATCAAGCTCAGAACTATTTGATTATACTTAGTAAGTTTAACTGCTCTAAAAATATTCTTATATGATATATGGTTTGGTATAGATGATGCTATTTCTAGGGTTGTAGCTTTGATAGTTATTTGAATATTATTTATAATAATCTCTACTAGGTATACAAAAAAATTCTGAAATAATATAAATAAAGAATTTTCTTTTGATAATTTTAAAGAGAATAAAAGTACAGATAATAATAATAAAAAAAATACAACTAAACAAAATACAGTAAAACAAGATAATAATGATTCTTATATTGAAAATAAAGTAATAGATAATAATCATAACAATTTTATTATTAATAGACAAATAAATGAAATAAAAGTATGAAATACTTCATCAGTCCAACTTATTTTTAAAAATGAAAAAATTAATCTAAGAGCTATTAATTTGATAAAAATTGTAAAACTAGTAATAAATAGTTATAACTGACAAACAAGGTTTAAAGCAGGTGAATTAAAAGATATATATGATTACATTATAGAAAATTATAAATCTGACCTATCTAGAGATAATTACAAAAAAATAATTATGATTCTTGAAAAATTTATAGAAGAATGATGAGAGATAAAATTAATTGAAAAGAAGTAAAAAATAATTACTTCTTTTTAAGTATCCTTAAATTTTGACTTTTTCAAATTAATAAGTATAATTATTATCAATACTATTAATAATATAAATATGTCATATCAATGATTAGAGAAATATTTTCCAAAATATACAAATGAACAAATAAAAAACGAATTAAACCTATTTAAACAAGTTTATAATGAGGTAGTCTTAAAAGTATGCTGACAAGTTAATAATATAATAGGAAATAAAGATCAGAATAAAGAAATAATTGAAGGATTAAGAGAATATTTCCCTGGTTATAATAAAAAATTTATTTTAACATTAAAAGAAAATGTTGAAAATATAACTAATGAACAAATATTAAAGGATATAATAGATAATGTATGTGAAGAAAAAACAACATGTGCTTTACTTGATCCTGATTATATGCTTGATTCAAATATCGCTAATGAATTCATAAAAACAGCAAAATCAATTGGAGTATTAGATAAAAATTTAGAAAACTCATACTATTTATCTAACAGAAATGAAAAGCCTGAGAGAAATCCTAGTGCTTATAATTATGAAGAAAATTATAAAAAACGGTTATGATGAAAACTTCTTCTATGTACTTGAGAAATAAATGCATTAAGTTTAGATGCATTAGAAAATATGACTACACCATTTATTGAGTTAGCAATTTCACATATGAAAAAAGTTTTAGATTCTATTTCTGCGTCAAATAAAATTGATCTAGAAAGTGCTTATTTTAAAGAAATACACTCTCAAGAAAAAAATGTATCATTTTTTAGATTATTCAAACTATACTACAAATTAGAAAAAGAAAGAAAAAAAATACATAAAGAAAATGATTTAGATATATATGAAAATCATTTACAACAAATAAAAATTTGACAATATGAAATTCAAAGAATATTTGCATTAACTGTATTATATATTAGAAGAGAACATAATCTAACATATCAAAATGCAAAAGAAGAACAAGATTTCTTAATAAAAAAATTATCAGAATTATGAAGTAAAAAATTCAAAGGACGTTATATTAATTCTGAAATAATTAGTGATAATATTTTATATAACTATACAAAACAAATTGATTTATATTGTTGAGTGAAATCAAATTGAAAATATAAATGTGATACAGAATATGAAAAATGATTTACTAAAGTGCAATTTGATACTTTTGAACTTGAGTGAAAATACAGAAATTATGATAAAGATACTCATAGTATTAAATTACTACATGTTTGATCTAGAGTAAGAAAAAATCCTTTTTCATCTGTAGAAAAATTACTTAGAAAAAGATTATCCAGTTTTAATGAGATACTTGATCATAAATGATTTATTTTTGTAATTGAAACATATGATGATTATGAAATTCTTAAAAAAATACTTGAATACGAATTTTGATCTTTAACTACAAGTTGGATTGAAGAAAATAAAAGTATGAAAGATGAATGAAATAAAAATACAGATAGAGAGTATGAATGTAAAAAATGAGTTCTAAAGGTAAACTATAAATGAAAACTTATAAAAGATTTCTTTGAATTATTATGAAATTTTTTAGAGCATAAAAATTTTATGGAAATATATAGAGAAGTTTCTTTCCTATCAAAGAAAGAAAATCAAATAGATTCTTTTAAAAAGTTATCTAGAATAATGAAAAAAATTAGAGATGACAACTTGCAAAAATATTATTATGACTTAAAAGAAAAAATTTGAGAACAAAGATATTTTATAGAAGTTGAAATTCAAATTTTTGATAAACAAAATTATTTAAAAGCAGAAATAGATGAAAATTCTCCAGCATATCATGGTCAATATAAATGAGTTCAATGACTTGAAACTCTACCACTATACTTCCCTGATAAAATTTATGGAAATGCTACAAAAAAAATACTTCAAGAAGAATTGCCAAAAACTCAAAAATATAGTCATTTAATATAGAAAAAACTAAAAAAGTCTTGCTTTTTTAGTTTTTATCCTTAATATATCCTTATATTGTTGCTGGTTACAACATTATAAAAAGTCTTAATCCTTTGTTTTTAGCTTGTCAATCAAGTTATTTTACAACTAATATTTTTCTATAAAATATCAGACTTTTAATTATGCAACAAATAAATTAAGCATTTGAGTGACTATCAATCACAAGCTTAAAGGAAGAACAGGAATAACTATTCCCTATTAGAACCTTAATAATAAATCAAGTACAGCTTTAGGTGGTACCTTTCAAATAAATTAATAATTTGAACCGAAAGCACAAAAATATTTTTATTTTTGTGCTTTTATTTTTTATTTTAAAAATATGGAGGAAAAAAAAGTTTTACTATTAAGAATATGTGCAGAATGATTTAAAAATTTATTAGCTTGAAAAGATAAAATAAGATATAGAGAAGTTAAACCATATTGGGAAACAAGGTTACTAGAAAAAAACTGAGATCCTAAAACCTTTGATGAGGTACATATTAAAAATTGATATAAAGAAACATCTCCAATGATAATAATAGAATTCAAAGCAATGCATTGAACCGAAAAACATGAATGAAAAGATTGTTTTAAAATTGAATTGGGAGATATATTGGATGTTAAAAATGTGGGGAAATAAAATCAGAAATGATTAATGTGAATATTTTATGAAAGTATATTTTAAGATTAATTTACAAATTATATGAAAAGTAAAACTTTATTTGAAAAACATATTGAGTTCCAAAAAGGATGTTATTTAAATAATACTAAAAATATAGATGATATTTTTTATGTAAAATCTAAATATATAAAAGATATTGACTGGAATTATATTTATTCTGAAAATACTGAATCATTAATTAATATAATAGAAAAAAAACTGAACATAATAATGTATTTTTCAAAAATAAACAACAAAAAATATTAATTTTAGAAAAATATCCTAAATCTATAGTTTATAAAGAATCACGGTTATTTTTAAAACAAAAACCTAAAATAGAAAATAATAATAAATTTGATAATATTATTATATCGGAAAACCCAATTCCAAATAATGATTTTTTATCAGTATTTTCTAATAAAATTAGAAACATAAATTCTTCTAAAAAAGAAGTTGATTTATTTAATAAACAATATACAAAATCGTTACTAAATTCTAAAAAAACTCCAAATATAAATATAAAACATTTTACAGGTTATATTAATAACTTACAAATATCTATAGCATCTATATATTATAATAACAATGTTGCAGCCTTATATAATGTAGGAACAATACAAAACTATAGACATATATGATTATGAAAACAAATTTCAATACTAGCTATAAAAGAAGCTTTTAAAGCATGAGCCGATACAATATTTTTACAATGTACACCAAATAGTTTTATTGAAAAAATGTATAAATCAATTGGATTTCAAACAATAAATGATGAAATAGGTTATATCGAAATAATTAGATAAAAATCAAAACTGTTTATCTGAAATTACTTGAAGCTAAATAAAATATAATTTAATAATGCCCTTAAGACATAACTAATAAAAACCATGATAAATTTTGAAAAAGTAAATCAAGAACGATGTAAATTAAATTATGATATATGGAACTTAGAAAAACAAAAATTAAATAATTTAGAATATGTAGAAAAATATCCAAAACCAAGAGAAATTTGGTTTACAAAAATGTGAATTAATATTTGAGATGAACAAAATTGAAAAGAAAAATTCCAAAGACCAGTTCTTATTCTTAAAAAAATTTGAAGTTTATATTTTTGTATATCTCTAACAACTAAATATAAAGAAAACTTCTTTTATAAAAAACTTAATAAAGTAACATTTTATGAACAATATAAAGTAAAGGAATCTATAATAGTAATATCTCAAGCAAAAGTATATGATAAAAAAAGATTTATTAAACAAATATGATATTTAGAAAACAATGAATTTATTAAAATAAAAAAAATACTTAAAAATATATATTTTTAAGCAAAATTAGTTTTTTGGCTCAATCTTAAAAAGATTGAGGTGGGACCCGAAGGCAGTTTTGTAAACTAATTATATTCCAAAACAATAAAAAAGTCAAGTTTTTTAAAAAAAATGACTATAAAATTATAATTTATAAACAAATAATAAAATGACAAATTTTGAAAAAGTAAATCCAAAACAAAGTTTTCCAAAACTTGAGGAAGATATGTTAAAATTCTGGAAAGAAGAAAAAATATTTGAAGCATCTATAGAAAATAGAGCAGACTCAGAAGAGTTTAACTTTTATGACGGTCCTCCATTTGCAACTGGAACACCTCACTACTGACATATATTAGCAGGTACACTAAAAGACGTTATACCTAGATACCAAACTATGAAATGATTTAGAGTTGATAGAAAGTTTGGTTGGGATTGTCACTGATTACCTATTGAAAACATAGTTGAGAAAAAATTGAAAATATCAGGAAAAGATGATATAGAAAATAAAATTTGACTACATAAATTTAATGAAACATGTAGAGATAATGTATTTACTTATGCAACTGAATGGAAAAAAACAGTTGAAAGAATGTGAAGATGGGTAGATATGGAAAATGATTATAAAACTATGGATACAGATTTCATGGAATCTGTTTGGTGGGTATATAAATCACTCTATAAAAAATGATTAATATATGAATGAAATAGAGTAGTACCATACTGTCCTAGATGTACAACTCCCCTTTCAAACTTTGAAGTAAACCAATGATATAAAGATAAACAAAGTAAAACAGTAACAGTTAAATTCAAAGTAGCTGACTCAGAAAATAAATATATCTTAGCATGGACAACTACTCCATGGACTCTGTATGCAAATCTATGATTAGCTGTTTGAAAAGATATAATATATGTAGAATTAAAAGACAAAGAAAGTTGAGATACTTATATTCTTGCAAAAGAAAGAGTAGAAACTTATTATAAAAATGAAGAAGATTATACAGTCGTTAGAGAATATCCAGGATCATGTTTAGTATGAATAAGATACGAAGCACTTTTTTCTGATATCAAAACTAGAATAGAAGATATGTGAGAAGATTTAGGTGTATGAATAGAATTATGAGAAAATGCTTTTTCAGTTGTAATTGGTCACCACGTAACTACAGAAAGTTGAACAGGTGTAGTGCATATAGCTCCAGCTTATTGAGAAGATGATAATTTAATCTGAAAAAATGAAAAACTATGATTTATCAGTCATATATGAGATGATTGAAAAACGTGTAACCTAATAGATAAAAATGCAAAATTTGTATTTGATTTCAATGAAGAAGTTATATCAGAAATAAAAGAACAAAAACAACATATTCATATCTGAACTATAGATCACTCTTATCCTCACTGTTGGAGATGTGATACACCTCTTATTTACAGATGAATATCTGCTTGGTATGTAGCTGTTGAAAAAATCAGAGACAAAATGGTGGAAAATAATCAGGAAATTAATTGGACTCCAGAAATTATAAAAAATGGTAGATTTGGAAAATGGGTAGCTGAAGCTCGTGATTGGAATATTTCAAGAAATAGATACTGGGGATCGGCTATACCAGTATGGCAATCAGAAGATAAATCAGAAGAAGTTTGTATAGGTTCCATAGAAGAATTGTATGAACTAAATAAAGATTTCTGACAAATTGAAAAAAAAGCTTGAAAATATTTTTATACTAATACTTGAAAAGAAGTTGATATTCATAAACATTTTGTTGATGAAATAAAAATAAAACATCCAGAAACATGAACAGAACTTAATAGAATTCCTGAAGTTCTTGACTGTTGGTTTGAAAGTGGTTCTATGCCATATGCAAGTAAACACTACCCTTTTAAAAAATCAGAAAACTTTAAATTTCCTGCTGATTTTATAGCAGAATGACTTGATCAAACAAGAGGTTGGTTTTATACCCTACTTATTCTTGGAACAGCACTTTTTGATAAAGCTCCAATGAAAAATGTAATAGTTAATGGTATAGTTTTAGCTGAAGATGGTAAAAAAATGAGTAAATCTCTACAAAACTACCCTGCTCCTGAAATTATTTTTGATAAATATTGAGCTGATGCTATGAGATTTTATCTAATGAATTCTCCAGTTGTAGAAGCTCAAGATCTTAGATTTGTTGAATCATGAGTAGAAGAAGTTGTTAAAAAAGTAATACTTCCACTATGGAACACTTATTATTTCTTTACTACATATGCAAATATAGATAAATTTGAATCAAAATGATTAGCAAAAAATTTAGAAAACAATCTAGATAAATGGTTAATTTCTGAATTAAATACTTTAACAAAAGAAGTAAGCAAAGGTTTTGATGAATATAAATTAAATGAAGCTACTAGACCTATAGTAAAATTCATGGATAATTTAACTAATTGGTATATAAGAAGATCTAGAAAAAGATTCTGGAAATCAGAAAATGATGGAGATAAATTACAAGCTTATGAAACTCTATACTATACTCTAGTTGAAACAACAAAGATTATTGCGCCATTTATGCCTTTTTTAAGTGATCATATATATAAAAATCTAAGCTGAGACAAATCAGTTCACCTAACATACTTCCCTATATATAACGAAAATCTTATAAATGAAGATCTTAACTCAGATACAGATAAAGTTCAAAAAATAATTACTCTAGGTTTAGCTTGGAGAGCAAATCAAAAAATAAGAGTAAGGCAACCGCTTAATTCTATTACTGTAACTGAAGAATTTGATTCTTACTATACTGAAATAATAAAAGAAGAATTAAATATAAAAGAAGTTTTAGTTGTAGATTGAACAACTTTAGCTAAAAAAGTTTGTAAACCTAATGGTAGAGCTATTGGTCCAAAATTTTGAAAAGATGTTAAATTTATAATGTCAGAAGCTAAATCTTGAAATTTCAAGGAATTAGATAACTGAAATGTAAAAGTATGAGACTTTGAACTTGAACGCTGAGATTTTGAATTAGTTTTTGAATCATGAGATAGTTGAGTTAGTATCGAAGCTGGTTTTGGAATGGTTATTGCTATGGATCCAGAATTAACTACTGAATTAAAAAATGAAGGTTATGCTAGAGATATTGTAAGACAAATACAAGAATCTAGAAAAGAAGCAAACTATGAGGTTGATGACAGAATACAAGTCTGCATAACTTGAATAGATGAAGTAATTTCAAATTTTAAAGAATATATAGAAACTGAAACATTATCTAGTCTTGTTGATAGTTTAGATAATACTGATATAGATAAAAATATTGAAATAGATGATTTGAAAGTTAATATTAAATTAAAAAAATAATTATTCGTATTATATACACTTTTTAGTATGTTTTAGGAAAACAATTCGTATAGCATTATATAAAAAAGTAGTGAATTAAAATTCACTACTTTTTTGCTAAATAAAAACAAATATGATAAAATTTTAATATATATTAAAATTTTATCTATAAGTATGCTTAAATCTGATTCTCCTGGAAATATTTGGAATGAAATAAATACAGACCTTTGAATGCTAAGAGTTGAAAGTACTGTTGATGAAACTCTTACAAAGTTTTTTTGAATAATATGAACCAATACTTCTAAAAGGTATGCATTTTCAAAATGATTGAGAATATGTAATAATTGTGTTCGTAGTGTAGAATATAATTGAACCATAGAATGAGTCTCTTGAGCAGAAATTATTAATCAAAAATCAGTAAAAGAATTCATTGATAATAAAATGAATAAAACTTGATTATCTATAGAACCATTTTTAGAATACTTTTTAGAGAAATACTCTTGAACAAAAATATGATTACCACCAGCTGAAATGGACTCAGCCCATAAAGTTGATTTTGTAATACCTAGTTGAAAAATAAAATTTTGATTAGATATAAAAGTATGAAGAAATTGAGCAAATAAAAGAAAAAAAACAAAAGAGCATGCAATAAATATTGATGATCCTAATTATATCCCAAACACAATAAATGAATGACAGAATAAAGAAGAATTTTTAAGTTCTACACTAAATACTGATAATTTTTCAAAACAATTCCTATATCACACAAATTGAATAATTAGAATAAATTGAAACAGTAAAATAACAAAATCTCTTGATAAAGAAGAAATATTCAAAAAAGCTTATAAATGATACATAAAAAATAATTGAGAAAAACAAATAGAAAATTATTTGAAACAAGATATAATAGATGAACTAGCATTTATAGCTAAATCAGTTCCAAAAGCATTAAATTACTTGATTAATTTTCTAAAACATGGTAATTTAACAAGTCAAAACTTATCTTTACCTAAAAAATCTTGAAAAGTTCATATTCATAAAGATCCTACATGAAAATTTGTAGAAATAAAACTTTTTCAATGAAAAAAATCAAATTCATATTGTGATTTATTTATACCAATAACAGATAAACTATTAAAAAAGATTTTGTAAAAATAAATTTTACAAAATCTTTTTTTACTATATATTATTGAATAATTAATTATTAATACAAAATATGTTTAAAAATAAAGAATTAGAAAAACTAAAAAATAAAATAAAACTATTAGAAAAAAGTAATGCTGATTTAATTATTACTGACTTTGATGATACTATTTTCTGTACTAAAGAAGTTATAAATAGAGATTATAGAAAATGAAGAAGATGAGCTGACTGAAATGATTATATAATAAAAAATAACTTAATAGATAAAATAATTCATGAAGTTTATAAAGATACAAATTACCCCAACTCTATAACTGCAAAATTGAGAAAAAATCATGATTTAATATTAACAGCCTGAATAAAAGAATTCCAAACAAAAAAAATTATAGCTGCTAATATAGAACATATAAATACAAAAATAGTTCCAACAGCTGAAGATAAAATTGCTGAAACTATTAGATATATTATAAATGATTTATGATTTATTCCCTCTAAAATAACTATTTATGAAGATAGACCTAAATATTTTATAGAATTCAAAAAATTTATAGAAGATTTTCTATGAACAAAACTAGATATAATGTTTGTTGAAATGAATTGTAATGATACTGAACCAAAAATAGTAAAACTAGACTAATTATATTAGTCTAGTTTTTGTTATATGATTAAAAAGAGCTAAAATAAAACAAGTCAATAAAAGACTGAAAAAAACAAATATAGACTACTCAAAAAAAAGATTACCAAATGTTTCTAGTTTACTTTTTATAAATAAAAAATATCTAAGAGCATGAAATAACTATTTTTTAAACGCTTTAGAAAGTTTTTATAGTTCTGAATATCATGATTGATGACCATGAGTGTATTTAGAAAAAAAATTACAAAATAGAATGAGAAAACTAGCAAAAGTTATAATATCAATTTTTGAAAAAATAAAAAGTAATGATTTTAGTAATTATCAACTATGAGAAAATAGTATTAATATAATTAAAAATTGAAACTTTATTACATTTAAAGTGGAAAAAAACTGATATGAAATAATTAGTTATGAATTAAAATTAGAAAAAAACTAGATAATTATTAAATTATCTAGTTTTTTTATTTTTTTGTTTTTTACTTATATTAAACACTTTATAAGTATCCCTTTTATTTTTATTTAAATCATCATAAATCATAGTAAATAATTAAATATATAAAATTTTATTTTTTGCTATTAGTTGAAGCTTTTGCTTCTTTCATTCTTTCTAAAGATTTTGTATTTTTATTAATCAAACTAGATTCACTATTTAATTCTGAAACTTCTTCTTCTACTGATTTAACCTGAGCTTCCAAATCTGAAATTTGTCATTTTAAATCTGATATATTTGATTCTTTAGATTCTATAGAATCAGAAATACTTTCACTTCTTGAAGTTAATTTAGCAATAGTTTCATTTAATATTTCTTCCATTGTTCATGCAGTAGAAATAGATTCATCACCTGAAGTAGAAGTTGATTCAGTTCATCAAAAATTAAAAGAAATATCTTCTTCATCTTTTGTTTCTACTATTAAATCATCAGGTTGTTCAGCTTTTCAATTAGTATCACCTAAATCAGTAATTTCTAAAGTATTTTCTTCTAAAGAAGTTGTTTCTTGATTATCACTTTCATCAGTTAAAGAAAAAGTATCATCATCAAAAGAAATGACATCTTCATTAGAAATTGTATTTTCTTCTTCAATTTTTACTTCATCATCCAAGATAATAGTATCATCAGAAGTTTCATTATCAGATAATATTAATAAATCTGATTCATCCATTTTTGGGTCTGTAGACATAATTTTTATAGTTAATTTTAAATATACAATATAATATTATCACTTATTTCTAAAAAAAGCAAAAAAAACTCAAAAATTTGTTTGAATTATTAAAATTTTTATATATACTATCTTCACTTTTTAATATTTAATAAAAAATACATATGGATTTTTGAAAAGCATGAGAAATGATGAAACTTCAACAAGAAGCTATGAAAGTAAAAAAAGAATTAGAAAATACTTTTATTGAAGCTGAAGTTAGTGGTTTAGTTATAACTGTTAACTGAGAAATGAAAATAGAAAAAGTTGATTTTGAATCTAATGATTTGATTACAGGATTAAATAATTCACAAAAAGAAGCTCTTCAAAATGCAATTAGAGAAGCTACTAATAAATGAATTAAAAAATCTCAAGAAGTTGCAGCACAAAAAATGCAAGGTGTTATGCAATCTATGGGGATGTGAGATATGATGAATTGAGGTGGAGGTATGTGATTACCAGGTATGTAAAAAAAAACTATAAATTTTTTTAAATTTATAGTTTTTTTTATATATAATATATAATTGTAATAAAATATCATAAATACATAATAATTCATATTTTTAAATCATTATAAATTGAAATTTTTGGATTCTTTCATATCTTTTTATACTCAACTGTTATCTCATATACTTCATATCATTGTAAAGGTGCTTCTAAATACTCTTTTTTGATATCTTTTTTTATAATTTTTAAAGTATTAGCTGTTAATATATCTCAAGATTTTATATTAAGTAAATTTGATTCTTTTATGTCTATAATATCATAAATTTGATTAAAATATAACTGTAACAAAGAAAAAATATAAAAAATGATAAATATAAGCAAATATGATTTATAATCTAAATTATAAAAAATAATAAGTATTGAAGTAAAAATTATTAAGTATTGAATATTTTTATTTTTTAATTTGTTAATATACTGTAATCATAATATTACGGTTAAAAATATAGTTAAATAAATATAAGCTGTTCAAAAGTAAGTACTTATTAAAAATACTACAATATAAACAAAAGAAACTATATAAATGGTATCAAAAAAGTCTATTTTATTTTTTTTGTAATTGATTTTTTTAATATTTTTATAATTGTATAATAAAAATATTAAATTATATAATAAAAGTAATCCAAAAATAACTATAAACAAAGCATTTATTATATTTACTCAAAATCATAATAAATAAGAAATAATTATACTATTTAATCATATTAGTATTATATATTTTCAATCACCTGCGCCCCATTTATTATCCTTATAAAAAAAATATCAAAATAAAATCAAAATAATAATTCAAATTACATTATTACTATTAAGATAAAATCATGATATAAAAAAAGTTAAAATAAATGAAATAAGTAAAAATGGAAAAATAAAATAATTTTTTATTTTTCCTGATTTAAGATCTGTTATAACTGCATAAAATGGAGTTATAAGTAGGAATAGTACTATTAAATTTATTATATTCATAATAGTATTATATACAATAAAAAAAGAGCTGCAAACTCTTTTTTTATTTTATTCAAATCCATAAGGAGGATTACTCTGTATTTTAGAATCATAATCTATTATAAGTGGTGCATTATAATTATTTGATTTTATTAAATTTCAATCTCAAGAATCCATATCTCATTCTTTATAAATTATTCTTCAACCTGATATTTTTATATCTTTAGTATTGTAATACAATGGAACTTTATTATCTCACATAGGATTATAAATTGTTCAATAATTACTTTGTTTATTTACTCTAACATATCTTCTTAAATATATTAAATCATAAGCTTGAGCCTTTTTTTGTGTACAGTCCTTTTCATAATCTGGAGTACCGTATGGGCAACTTGTTTGAGAATTAAAGTTAATACTTCATCATACTGTATTCCTAGTGATAAAACTACCTTTCCAATGTAATTGATTAACTAAATTTGATCATACATTATTTCAATTATAAATTGTTCAACTATCATTAATACTAACTATTGGTCATTCTGAATAAACTATTCAAACTCAGTTAGTAATATTTTCATTTATTTTTAATTGAGACTTATTTCATGAAGAACTATTTCAAATTAATATAATTCATAATATAGAATTAAAATTACTATAATACATATCAGAGTTAATAGTTAAATTACCATTTTCTATAATAATAGTTTTTTTACCATCAATTGCACAAGAATTATTAGCACAATTTATTATTATGTCTCTATTTTTTACATATAATACATCTCATAATTTTAATACTAATCAATTATTATAAAAATTATCGAAATCTGAAATAATATCATCTTTACTACTTAAACTAGCTTCTGTTAAATTTTGTCACTTTTTTAAATTTACGACATTTTTATGTATATCAGTTTTTAAATCAAATAGTGTTATTTTAGAAAAATCTTCAAATTTTGTTGTTGAGTTATCTGTTGTATTTGATCAAGTTCAATCATCACTTGTATTTGAATAATTATTAGTTTGAGATATTCAAGATATTTGTAGTTCTGAAAATGCTATAGAACTATTTCCATCATAATATGAATTTCCATTAAAATGAGTATCATTAAAATGAGTATCATTATGAACTCAATACTTATCAAATCATGTTTGTATTCATGGTAAAGTAATATATTTTCAAGCTATACTATAAGTTAAAGTTGAATAAAGTGCTACATTTGTTTCACTAGCAGTTATTCAGCTAGTTGTTTTTGGTTTAAAAGTAATACTATAATTTTTATCATTAGAATATGTATCTATATCAAATTCTTCAGGAGTAAATTCTAAGAATTGGTTATTAGTTCATAATTGTATATCTAAATTAAAATTACTTGAATTATCTTCTATACTTTTTAATTTTAAAGTTCTGTCTTGTCACTCAACAAGTGGAAATATATTATCTATATAATCAAATGAAATAACTGGATTAAATTTAAAATCTGCTAAATTTAATAAGAAATCACTTGCTGCATTATCAAATTCTCAAAGTCAAGGATTAGCATGTAAATTATTAACCTTGATATCAAAACTATCAAAATTTAATTTAGCTGTAAGATCTCAATATAAATTCTCTAAAGATCATCCTGGATTATTTGATGCTGTTTTATATTCTTCTTTTGTAGGAACTGCTGAAACTATATTTATATTTAATTCTCATTCATCTAAATCTAATCTTTTTGTAATTGTTCAAGAAAATTCTTTATATTGATTAGCCTCATTTAATGCTGAAACATTATTACTATTAAGATCTTTAAAGGTAAATTTAACTCAATCTCATTTTTCAGGATCTGTTACTTGATTAACTCATAAGCTATTAGTAAATTTGGTTGTAATATCTAAAGTTTTTACTCAATCAACAGCAACTACTTCATTATCATATTCATCCCTTAATTTTATATTAAAATTATGTTTATCTGAATAATTTGATAATATATTAGAATTATTGAAAATCCCATCATTTTTTAATGTTTTTCATGTATCTGGAGTATTAGCTACTACCTTAAAATCTGGAGTAGATACTGCTGTACAATTATTAACCATATCACAAATTACTCACTCTTCATCTATTCATATATCCTTTTTTGTTATAAGTTCCCAAGAGTAATTTCTATATCAAGCTGATTCATAATCATTATGGTCTCATATTGAATTTACAATTGAATTTACAAAAGATACTCTTGAAAAATTATGTGTTATATAAGAACTTAATATTTGTGTAACTTGACTATTATTTAAAGTTCATCATGCAAAAGGATTTGATTTTTTCAGATTTTTATTATTATATTTTTCTATATTTACATTAAAACTTCTAACTCATGAACCATTATCTGTTATTGTAGGAACCTTAATCTTTCTAAAATCAAATGCAGCAATATATAAATCATTACCTATAATATCTAATTCTGTTGAAGATCATTCATTTCATGATACATATTTAAAATCTGAATCAAATGTCGGAGCATCTCAATCAGGAATAAGAGTTAAACTATTTATATTATCTATTTCTCTACTTGTATCACAGCTTCAGTTTGATGAACAAAATTTTACTTTTGTATTAGATCAAGATTTTAGTTTAGATTTGTTTCAAGCATTATCTTCAATAAAATCATTAGTATAGTTTAATATATCAAAACTATCTGAATAGTTTCAAGACCAACTATATTCTAAAGTTAATTCTTTTTTTTCACTTACTCAATCTCAATTATTTTTTACAATATTTTTAGTTGCTCATAATATTGTAGGATAAAATATTTCTTTTATTCATGAAACACAAGGTCCTCCATCACATGTAACACCTAAATAATTAGTTTCTGTACATGTTATATTTAATAAAAAAGTTCAACTAGCATTATTAGCTTGTTTATAATATAATTTTCAATCAACGTAGTACTGATTATCTATTCAATGAAGCTCAATAGAATCCAACTCACAATTTGGTGCTGTTTTATCTATTTTATAAGTCCCTTTATAAATTTCAGACATTTTATTTGGTCCATTATTTACAGTATTATCTTCTGATCTAAAGTATAGATTATAAACTCAATCTGTATAACTAGACATATCTATATTTCAATTACATTGAACTGTATCCCAATCAACAGATGTTGAACTTGTTCAATTTACAGATTTTTTTACAACTTTATATTCACAGATATTCATTTCACTTACCTCTGGAGTAGGATTTCATGCACTTACCATAGTTAAAGAACTAAAGTAAATTAATATAAAAAATAATATAGTTTTTAAATTAAATTTTTTCATAAAATTATAAATAAAAAATTAATATAATAAAATAATATCATATTAATTTTTATATTGCAATTATTTAGCTTGTTTTTGCAAAAATTTATAAATTTTTGTGTTTTTTTCAGATAATCATTTAAAAATAAAATCAAATAAAAACATAAAAAACTGACAATGACTGTCAAAAACTTGGTTTGTATAAATATTTCATCTTGCTTGATATGATTCAACTGGACATACTCAACAAAATGGGGCATAAGCACATATATCACAAGGCAAACTTTCAACAGTAGAAGCATCCATCATGGCTCAAACTATTTCATTTTGTATTAAATCTTCCAAACTAGAATTTATATCTCATATTTTAAAAGTATCATTTTCAACCATCCTTCATTCATCACAAGTATAAATACTACCTGTATAATCATATGCGATTTGTCATATACCTGCTCAGCAAGGACTTCTAAGATCCATAAAATTCATTTCTTCTGGTTTTAATACTTTTCAAAGAACTATAGATAAAAATCAATCCTTTATTTCTACTCATTTATTGTCCAATTCTATCAAATAATTAAAATATTGTTCATAAAAAATTTGCAATTGCTTATCTGTATATCATAATATATTCTTTGATTTTGAAGCAAATCATAATCAATTAATTTTTTTTAAAAAAATATTATCAAAACCTAATTCAATATAAGTATCAACTAATTCTTTATAGTTAGTTAAAGTTTTTTTTGTAATTACTCACATTGCTCAATATAGGATCTTTTTTCATTTTTTTTCTTCATAATTTCTTATTAATTTTATTTTTTCCACTAATACATCAAAACTTGATATTAAATCTTTTTTTCATATAAGTAATCTATTGAAATCATGAGTTTGTTTATCTCAATCAAGTGATGTTGATATACTTAAATTAGGATATGAAAATAATTTTTCTAATATTTCATCATTAATTAATGTTAGATTTGATACTAATGCATAATTAATATTCTTCTTTGTCTTTTTATTTTGTTTTTCACTATATTTAATTATATAATCAATTAAATCAATACTTACTAAAGGTTCTCATCATTGAAACTCTATAGTTAAATTTTTAGATGGTGATGACAAAATAATATCAACAACTTTTTCTGCTGTTTTTTTACTCATATTTAAACTATCATCACTATATCTATAATCAGCAGCAGCATGACAATATTTACACTGATGATTACATCATTTTGTAAGAACCATTATATGCAGAGTTGGTCCTATAAAATTTACTCAAAATCTTTTTTTGTATTCCTCTATACCTTTTTCAATATAAGTTTCATCATCTTTTTTAATAAAATATTTTTCTTCTAAAGTTTTATATAAATCACTATTTATTTCTAAATTATTTTCAAGATAATCAAAAAATTCACTATTATCTAAAACAATAGATTCTCAAAATATATTTGTTAATACTTTTCTGTTTGAACAGAGATTATTAAACCTAATAAATGGTATATTTTTTTTCATTTTTTTAAAAGTAACCCATCTGTCCTATCGGACATCTTCCCTTAAGCCTAAGGGAAGAAAAGTAAGGAAAATAAACTATTCTACATTAATACTTCATAAAGCTTGAGATATAATAGCTTTTCTTAATTCTTTATTTTGATCAGCTATTTCAAACCTAAGTGAATTAAAAGTTAATTCACTTTTAATTAATTTATAATCATCTTCATCAATATTAATTAAATCTATTATATAATTATTATCATCTTCACATATATTATAATCTATATCTTCTAGATATAAATTTATAGTATATAATATAGCTTGTTTTGAATACAAACTTTTTAAAATATTTATTTGTTTTTCCATAATTATTTGTAAAATATTACTAATTAGATAATATTATATTGATAATAATAAAAATACAATTAAAAATATGATAATTATTCCTACTAGAGTTTGTAATACTAATAAATGTGGTTATTGTTGAGTTTTAAAAAAAGACTTCTTAAACAAGTTTTTTCAAGATAATTTGAAATTAAAAGACTTTGTTGAAAAAATATATTTTATATCTAAAAAAACTTGAGATTATAATATTAGATTTTTTGGATGAGAACCTTTTTTGAAATTTAAAATTATAAAAAATATAATTAATTCTTTAAAAGCTAAAAATTCTAAATTTAATTATATAATAAATACAAATCTTAGCTTACTAAAAAATGAACATTTAGATTTTTTAAAAAATAATAATACAAAATTAATAATAAGTTGTAATTGAGACCTATACTCACACTGCTTAACAAGAAATACAAACAAAGATGAAACAATAAAGTTATATGAAAATATAAAAAAAATAATAGACTTTTGAATTAAATACCAAATAAATATAGTAACTACACCTAAAATTTCAAATAGACTATATAAAAATATTATTTTTATAAATTCAAAGCTATGATGAGAAAATTTTAATCTATTACCTGTAAATTACAATTGATGGGATAAGAGATGACTAAAAGAATTTGAAAAACAATTAAAATTAATAAAAAATGATATAATATCAAATAAACTAAAAATAGAATTTATTAATAAAAAAGTAAATAATAATGTTTGATTATTTAATAGTGAAATAACAATAGATTCTGACTGAAAAATATATCCTAGTATGGTTATAATTGAAAACTTTTTTGAAAAAGAAAAATCAAATATACAAATAAGTGATTTAATCAATAATATAAGTGATATAGAAAAAGATTTTTTATATTATGAAAAAGATAATCACAAAATATATGACAATTTTATAAATAAAATTTTGAATAATAAATTTAGGGATATAATAGAAAATGACAAAATATGATCTAAAATTTTTTCAAACTTTTTAAAAGAAATTTAGCCCCCTTTTTTTTAAGGGGAAACTTTGAAAATCAAACTAATTATGAAAATATTAACTCCTGTAAAAAATCTTTTGTTTTGAATAGAACTCATAAATGCATGAACTGATGAGATCTATTTTTGAGTAGTTTCTAATTCATGGGAAAAAAAACATTGATACAAAAGTATATTAAATCGTAGAGATGGTAGTTTAGCTAATATTAATTCATATGAAGATGCAAAAAAATTAATAGATTATGCAAGAATCAAGTGAGTGAAATCATATATAACTCTAAATAATTCTCCTAATATAGTAGATATTGAATTAATTAATAAAGAAATAGAAAATGCTATTTTAATAAAACCTGATGCATTGATAGTAAAAGATATTTTTATTGCTGATATTATTAGAAAATTTGATAAAAATATAGAAATACATTGTAGTAGTTTAAACCAAGTATTAAATTCTGAGCATATTAAATTCTGGATAGAAAAATACAATATCTCTAGAATGATTTTTCCTAGAAATATATCGACAAAAGAAATAATAACTCTATGCAATAAATTTCCTAATTTGGAATTTGAAATTTTTATAAAAAATGATTGGTGTTATAATAGTGATTGAGTATGCTCTTCCCTACATTTTGAATGATTAAAAACAGGAATTCCTTTTGTTTGTCATAGAGAACCTAAATACAAAACAAATGATAAAGATTTTCAAGAAAAATACTTAGATTTATATACAAAAATGTTTGACTGCAAAGTTTGTATGCTAGCTGAACTAAAAGACTTAAAAAACCTAGTAAGTCTAAAAATAGTCTGAAGAGAAAAACCTCTACCTATAATGCTAAATGATCTAAAATTTATACAAAATTCTCTAAAATTTCTAAAATTAGCAGAAAATAACAAAGAATATATAAATTTTAATATAAAACTACATAAAAAATTTGTAAAAAAACAATGTAACTATAAATGATGTGAATATTATAGAAAAAATATAAATTAATTAGTTAAATCTTTCATTTTTTCTGACAATACATCATAACATTGTTTAGCTAACTCTCAATCTATATATCAAGCTTCTAAATACCTTTTTAAATCACTTTCTTTTATTCATAAACTTTCTTTATTATATCAAGTTAGATTTATAAGTCTTTTATCACTACATTGATTAATTATTATTTTCTTCATTTCTTCTAATCAATAATCAAAAATCTCTTTTGTTATTAATCATCTTTCTAAAAATAATTCTAAGTCCTCATATTTAAAACTTCAATGTTTTATAAATAATCTAATATCTAATTTATCAGATTCTTTATTATGCTTTAATCTAAGCATTTTATTTAATATATCTGCATTAAATAATATATCTAACCAAGCTTTATAATATTCAAAAGAATTAATATCTATAGGTCAGCTTTCTTTTCATCATATTATTTTATACATATTATTAAGTCAATTTTCTTTCTTTTCTTTGTATCATGCTAATTTTAAAGCTTTTCAATTATGAATAAAAGACCTTTCTCTGATATTTCATAATCAAAATAATATTTTTCATTCATTACTAACAAAATAATTTATATTTCAAGTTGATTTATTAATAAAAGCAAAGATATTATCTGTTATTAAGTTTATACTTATTCATTCAGGATAATCCTTTTTTATATCTTTTCAATATTCTCAATTTAATAATATATCTAAAACATTTTTTTCCTGTTGTTTTTTTGTTTGGAGTAGTTCTGATTTTAATCAATATTTTAATTTTGAATTAAGTTTATTTAAAGCTTTATTAACTAAATTACTTCATTGAACTTGTTCTACTTGAATTATTGGTACTTTATTTTGTGTTACATCATAATTAGTATGATTTATTTCTATTTCTGCCATTTTAATATTTATTAATTAATATTTAAATTATTATAATTTTCTTCCTTTTTATTTATATAAATTCTCTTCAATTCATCACTGTTCTCATCCAATTTATCTACATAGTTTATTATATCTACCATACTATGGCTTGCTAGTTTTTCTAGTATTATTTCTGATTCTCATATATCATCTCATAAATCTGCTATTGAGCTTATCCATTTTCATGCTTTTACATTCACTATTTTTTCTCATACTTCTTTACTATCTCTATTATACACAAACTCTCTTAATTTTGCAACATTCTGTAAATTTTTATCATCTACATCTAAATTCTTTACTCATGGTGAGTTAAATGTATAGGTTTCTTTTACTTGATCAGAATACATTGTTGTTGCTATTTGACTTAATGCTCATCATAGTGAATGTCAGGTTATATTAAACTTTTCTCATGGTTTAATACTTCTTTCTACAAATTTTATTAAGTCTTTTACTTGTTTATCTGGTATACTTCATATAAGCATTTTTCCATCTTCTAGTAAATCTCTCCAATCATTTAATCATTCTGTTCATCTAATTGCTAATGTTTTCTCTCAGTACCCCAGGGCACCTTCTCTTCCTTTGGAATTCACCTTGTTTTTTTCAATTAGTATTGCTCAAAATCATGATTCTTTTTTATCTTTTCATAAGTCTTGTTTTCTTGGAAAGTAATCAAGTATTTCATAATCTTGTTTTAATGCTTCAAATTTCTTTTCTATTTTCTGTTGTTCTAGTTTTACTAGTATATCTAATCACCTGAGTAATAAATCTCTTTTTCTTGTTAATGATATTGTTGGATTAGCATCTATTAGTGTTTGCCTATATTCTGGTCTTAATTCTGCTACTTGCAATATTTCTTCTCATAATCATGCTTGTTTTAATATATTTTCTATTTGTTGTGTTGCTTGTATTACTTGATTTGAATTTTAATTTTCTTTGTTATGTACATAGTTATATAAAAACTCTTATTGAGGACTTAGATTTTCAGGTTTTTCTATATCAAATATTTTATCTATATTTGCTAGTAATACTGGATCTATTTCTATTTTTGTTATTTCTAATTCTCTTTCTGTATCTGGTCATAAGTGTATGTATGATAATTCTGATAGTTTTCAATAGTTTAGTATTTTTTCTTTTTCTGATAGTTTTTGTTCATGTTCTCAGCTTATTTCTATTTCTTCTGTTTTTCAATTTAGATAATCTTCTATTTGTTGTAATGATTTTTGATCTTGTTCTTCATCTCTTTTTTCTTCTTTTTGTAATTGTCTTTTTAGTTCTTTATAATTATCCATCTTTTTTACTAATTTTTCTTCATCTTGTTTAAGTTCCTCTAGACTTTTTTGCTTCAGTTCTTGATTTTCTTGATGATGTAAAACTTCTGACATTTTTAGCTTTTTATTATATTAATTTCTATTATTTTAGCATATTTAATATTTTTTAGCAAAATTTAAGATAAAAACTTGATAAAAAATTAAGTTATATTACAATTGTTATAAATTAATAAACAAAAAAAATGGAAAAAGCCTATTTAATTACACAAAATACTGATTTAGAAAAAGACTTTTCTGAATATGATAGACTCTATATATGAGATCAATATTGTGAACATAATATGTTCTATTTTTTTAATGATAAAAAATTCTTAGAAAAAATAAAAAAACTAAATAAAAAAATAACAATAACAACTCCTATTATATCTGAAAATTGAATTATGATTTTTTTTGATTTTTTAAACTATTTTTTAAAAAATATAGATAATAAAATTGAAGTAGTAATAAATGACTTATGAGTATTTTATAAACTAAAAAAAGATTACCCTTTAATAAAAATTATTTGGTGAAATTTTTTAAGCTGACAAAATAAAGATCCATACTTAAAGGTATTTAAAGATAAAAAAGAACATAAAAACCTAACTATTGATTCGATATTTTATAAAGATTTATTTTCAAAAGAAAAAATATGATCAATAGAATTGTACAATGTATTTCAGTGAATAAATATAGATAAAAATTTCAATATCAATCTATATTACCCTTATGTAGTATATTCTATTAACAGGTACTGTTCAAATGCTTTAATAAATCAAAATATAGATTATCTAAAAATAATTGAAAAATGCAAGTGATGTAAAAATATAGAAAAAAATCTTGAAATGGAATTAAAAATTTGAGAAGAGGATATTACTCAATATTATAGATGAAACAAACAGTTTTATAAAAATGAAAAATTAAGTAAAAATAAAAATATGGTTAGAATAATTTATAATTATGACTTAATATAAAATGTTAGAAATAGACTATAATCAAAAATTTAGAACTTTCTTTAAAAAATTTGAAGAAAAATATAAAAAAGCTACAACAAAAGATGAAAAAGATTTTTTGTGGGATTTAGCCGTAGAATACATTGAAAAAAATAGAGATTTTATTATGCAATATCCTCTAGCTAGTTATTGGAATAAAATAGACCTTCCCCTAGCCCCATCTTTAATAAGGAGTGGGAATAATAAAGATACCTCCCAAAAAGAAGTAAAAAACTTTTTAGAAGAATATAATAATAAAGATGTAAATCTATATTTTCATATTCCCTTTTGTAAAACAAAATGTAGCTATTGTAATTTTCATATAGTAGTATGAGAAAATAAAAAAAATCTTCTAACTCAAATATATTTAACAAAATTAAAAAAAGAAATAGATTTTTTTGTAGAAAATGTATCTGATTTTAATATTAAAACAATCTTTATATGAGGCTGAACTCCATCTTTTTTAAATGAAGAAGAATTAAAAGATTTATTATCATATATAAATAAAAAATTATGAAAATATTTTTCAAATGACTTAGAATTTTGCTTTGAATGAAATCCAGACTCATTTAATGAAAAAAAATTAAAAATACTAAAAAATCACTCTATAAATAGACTATCTTTTGGTGTACAAACTTTTAATAATGATATATTAAAAAAAGTAAATAGAACACATTTAGATAAAAATACTATAGAGCTAGTAAAATTATCTAAAAAACTATGATTTGATAATATAAATATAGATATGCTTTATTGATTACCAGGTCATACAGAAGAAATAATGCAAAAAGATTTAGAAATAATATCAAAACTAGATATAGAACATATAACATACTACCCTCTTTATAAATATGAAGAATCAATTCTTTGAAAAATAAATAAAAAAGAGAATAATTATAAAAATATATATAATTTTTATGATAAAATAATAGAAAAACTAGGACAAAATGGTTTTAAACAATATTGAAGAGAATATTTTTGTAAAAATAATAAAATATCTAATTATCAAAGTAATTTTTTATCCAATTCTTATGTTTATTGATTTTGACAATCAGCAAATTCTTTTAGCCAAAAATATGTTTTTAGAAAGGAAACTGATTTAAATAAATATTTAGAAAAAACTCATAATATTGTTGAATATTTTGAATATGATAAACAAACTTTCGATAGAAGATTATTTATATTATGAAGTAGACACATAAAAATACAAAAAAATAATATAAAAAAAGTTGCTAATATCGAAAAAGTAATTAGTATGTGTATATATTTTAAATTATTAATTGAACATGATACTTATTATAAAGTATCAAAAAAGGGATTAAAATACCAAGAAGTACTATCACACCTATTTGTATAAAATAATATTATTATATATGGAAAATAATAAACCAATTTTAAAGTTAGTAATAATCTTTATTATAATAATTTGAGCTAGTTCAACTTATTATTTTTTAAGCACATCTCAAAATAATTGAGAAAAGACCATTCCTACTAAAAATATTGAAATAACAGATAAACAAGATAAAACAATTATACCTTGAGTTCATCCTGATTTATCAGATAATTCTATATGAGATAAATGAATTGCAATAACAAAAGAAGAACAAGAAGAAGCTTTAATAAAAAATAAATTGGATGAAATATTAATAAATAAAATACAATCATTTTTAAGAACATTTTGTAGTAGTTATAAAGATGTTAAATTATTAGTAAAATCTAGGCATTTTAAAACTTTAAGAGAAAAGGTTAATAATTATTCTAAGAAAAATGACAGATTTACTTATGTTAAATTACCATGATTAGTTTATAGTAATTGTAAAAATAAAGATTTTGAATACTTAGAAACACTAATAATGTTTTTACAGCTAAGTGATGAAGAATTAAAAAATGTAAGTGATTGACTTTATCGGGCTAATTTAAAAAAATATATAGAAGATATTTCAATAATTGATGAAGATATTCCTAAAAACATTAGATCAGACTCTAAAGTATTTAATAAATATTTCCTTAATAAAAAAGTAAAAGATTTATCAGCTTTTTATTTTCCATATTATATAAAAGAACAACAAAATTTATCATCATATGTAGCTAGACCAATACTTACATTTGAAGATGAAAATGCTAGTAATAAACTGGCTATAGAATTATTTGTATCTCAATTAAAAGAAATTTGATTTAAAAGTTATGATGAATTTAAAAATACATTATTAAGAAATACAGAATTAAATTCTGTAGATGAATTAAAAGAATCAATTAAAAATGATTTTAATAATATAATATCTTCAGATAGTGATTTAAAAGATTATTTAAATAATCTTGAAAAATACAAAAAATTTATAATATCAAAAGATTATAAAAAACTATTTAAAAATACTGAAACTTCTAATTTAATGAATTCTTTATGAAAAAAAATGCTTATTTTATCAATAATAAGTGATGATTATGCAGATTGACTAGGTGAAACTTGGTCATGACAAAAGTTTTTCTGAGATGAAGAAATTTGAAATTGAATTATTAGATTACATTTTATTTATATGTTAAATTTATAATTATATGAAAAAAAGAAAAGATATAAAATCATTTATAAGAGAAGAAGATGGTAAAACTATAAAGAAAAGTTTACTTATATCTTCTTTATGACTTGTTTTATGATTTTGAATAGCAAATACTGCTGAAGCTTGACGGTCTTATACTGACAATCATAATAGTTGAACGAATACAAGCTCTCATACTTCTACTCATTCAAACCATAGTAGTCATTCATCTTATTAAATATTAATTTTATTACAATGAAAATATTAAAAATATTATTATTTATTTCTATATTAAGTATTCCTAGTTTATTATATTGAAAATGATATGATAAAGCCTGATTTAATTGGAATAAAAGTTCTTGAACTCAAACATGTTCCAATTGACGTGTTTTATTATCAAATATTGCACCTAATTGAAGTGCTAGTAGAAGTGCTTCCACTGGCTGTATTAAAACAGATAATACAGCTCCTACAATTACTTTTACTGTTTCATGAAAAACATCAACTAATACTTGGGAAAATATTAACATTTCAGATGAAGAAACTCCTTGGGTAAATTATTCTGAAATAAAACTTAATGTTAATATTAATGATTATCAATCTTGAGTTAATTCTAGTTTAATTCATTATAAAATAAATAATTGAAATTTAATTTATCCTAATGGTAATTTTGAGTTAGAACTTATAAAAGAATGAGTTCATACTATTGTTGTTACTAGTAAAGATAAAGCTATTTATAGTTCTTTTGATTGATGAGATACTTTACCTAATAATAATGAAAAAACTATTAAAATAAAAATAGATAGATCTGCTCCAGTTTTTACATCTTGGCAAGAACCTAGTACTAATTGGTTAAATATATGACCTGTTATAGAGTTTGAAATATCAGATCAATATGAATGAGCTAATATTTCAACTAAAACTTTTAGTTGTCCTTCTAAGTCTAATAATTCTACTTATATTTCTCCTGCAAATGATAGTGGTTCAATTACATGATATTGTATTATTACTAATACTCAAAACTGTTCTTTAGATCAAAATCATTCTCCTAATATAGATTATTGTGACTGGGAATGTAATGAATGATATGTAAAAGATGGCTCTGAATGTAAATTAGCATTTGAAGATTTAAATTGTAATAATTCTCCTACGGTAACCTTACCTACTAAAGTTTATCAATATAATACTAACAATATTCTTGAAGAGTTTGAAGATGCTGAAGGTTTAGTATATTGGTCTTCCCCTAGTTCAATTATAAATGATTGAAGCTTTAGATCTTATTATGATACAATTACTAATATATATTCACCTACCATAGATAATTGTGGATTTACTTGTTGAAATTGATATCATGTAGAAAATGGTTCAAGTTCTGAATGTATTAATGATGCTGCAGTTATTTGTTGTAATAAATCTCCTCTTTCTGAAATAGTTGATAATTGAGCTAATATAGATTGTAATGATCCAAATAATGTAGATGAACCTCAATGTGCTGCTAATGAACTTTGCTGATGAGAATCAGTTAAGGATGTACTAGGAGAATGGAATCTTAGTCAAAATGTATGGAAATATAATGACTGAAATGATAATTTTTACAATAATCCATCTAATGCTTGTTGATATCAAAATATTACTAATTCAAATGGATATACATGTAATGAAAAATATTATCTAACATGAACTGAAGAACAAGATAATCTAGCCTGTGTTTCAGTACCAATTTGATCATACTCATGACAAGAAAACCCTAAACACAACTGTACAAATTGACCATCTAATTCATACTATACATCAAACTCTAATATGAATAACTGTGAATGGAGTTGTAATAATTGATATCATATAGATTGAAGTATTTGTTTAAGTAACTCTAGAGATTGTGATATATCTAACTGAACAGGTACACAAAATTGGAGTAACTGAAATTGGTGAACTTGTAATGTTGTAAGTTGTAATGATTGATATTCTCAAAATTGAAATATATGTATATATAATACAATTCAATTAGATTGTGATTCTTTGGAATATAGATATAAAGAATGTGATACTTGAAATTCTTGAGACATTAGAACTATAGAACTATTCAACAAAAGATCTGGCTCAGCTTGTACTTTATGAACATCTTTTTGAAAATTAGATAATAATACAATGTGGGTAGATAAATGATGTAGAGCAACTTTTACAATAAATTATTAACTTATATTTATTTATCTAATTTTAAAAAATGAAAAATATAATTTATTTATTATTTATATCTATTATATTTGTTTCTTGCAATAAGATAGAACCAATAAATCAAGAAACAAATATAGAAAAAAAAGAATTAATAAATGAACCTATAATTGCTGAAAAAAATAATCAAACTGAAGATTGAGAAATTAACTTAAATGATGATCTTTGAATTGACTTAGAGGAAGAAGATATAATAACTGCAAGATTTGATATGCTTGCAGGTATTTATCAAGACCACAATACACTAATGGAATCTATGCAATATAAACAATTTGTTGAATATATCCATAAAGTATTTAAAAAATATAATAATTTATGATGAAAAGAAAATGAAGAAAAAAACAATTATATATTTAATAGACTTATACCAAAAATAGTTCTTAAAAATTATATAGCTAACTGAAAAATTTCTGAAAAAGAAGCAGAACTAATAATTCAATCTATAAAAAGAAATGATTTAAACACGATTAAAGATAAAAAATTATTAACTCAAAAATTTAAAATATATTTTGAAGAAAATAAATTCAATCCATTTATAAAAAAATTAAACGTTAAATGAAAAACAAAAGAAGAAAAACTAGACCTACTATTTAATGAAAAAGACTGAGCAATATATAATATACTTAGCAATAGATACAATTGGAATAAAACATGAATATGATATAAACCAAGTGATATGGAAGCTGATTTTATGGTCTATTTAAACCAAAAATTAGCAGATACATTTGATATTATATGAGTATCTGAAAAAGAAGTAATTGATTTTGCATATAAAAAATATAATGTTAACTCTTTAGAAACTTTAGCATCAAACATAAAAACTGATTTTGAAAATATTATAACAAAATATAATCTTGAATGAAAAATTCCATTAGATAGATACTATAGAGATGATGAAAGAAATAATATATTTATAGACAGAAAAACTGTAAATAATTATATTGCAACTATTTCTGAATCAAAAAACAATAAATTTATATCTGATTTAGAACAAATGAGATTCAAGATGTACTTATTATCGTATTTTGGTAGAAATAGAAAAGATTTAAATGAAGATCAATGATTATGGTCATCTAGAACTAGAGCAAATTTTATAGATAAAACACATTGAAAATGAATTCAAAATTTATTTAGATTAGGAAGGTATTTACCATGAGAAGAAGTAAAAATCGATCTAAATAAAAATATTTTAGATTAAAATTAATCTATATTATAAAAAAGATTATTGTAATATAATAATCTTTTTATTTTTTTCTAAAAAAACTTAAAAAATTTATTGATATTTTTTTGTTTTTAGTTATTATAACCACATACATTAAAAAAGTAATAAATTTATGTTATTTAAAAATAAAAAATTGAATAAAATTTTAAAAATCACACTGTACTCTATATGAGTAATAATAGCTATAATAATAAGCTTTTTAGGTATTATTTTTGCTAAAGATATAAGTATTTTTAATAAAGTTAGTATTAATGAAAATACAGGATTAGCAGAATTGATAGAAGATATAAAAAAAGAAGATGAATTAGAGTTTGATGATTTATGAAAAGATGAAACAATAGAATTAAAAGAAATAATTAAAAATAATACAAATAAAAGTAAAATAAATATACTAGTAGTTTGAAGATGAGGATGAAAACATGAAGCACCAAATCTAACTGATACAATTATGCTTGCTAGCATAGATACAAATTTAAGAATAATAAGTCTTTTTTCTATACCAAGAGATCTATATGTAGAATATCCATGAAAAAACATAGAAGATTGAAAAATAAATTGACTATATGCTAAATATAGATTTAATAGTGGATCAAGTAAAGTATGAATGAATATACTAAAAAAGAAAGTATCTCAAATAACATGAGAGAAAATAGACTTTTTTGTTAATATAGACTTTGCTTGATTTACAAAATTGATAGATACAATATGATGAGTGAATATAGTAATACCAAAAAACTTTGTTGACACAAAATATCCTGATTGAAATTGGTGATATAGAACATTAATATTTAAAAAATGAACATGGTTATTTGATTGAGAAAATTCATTAAAATATGCAAGGAGTAGACATTCAACAAGTGATTTTGATAGATCAGCTAGACAACAACAAGTTATAAAAGCAGTGAAAGACAAATTAACAGGAAGTTATTTTTTAAAATCACCAAGTAAAATAAAAGAATTATATGATGTATTTAAAAAATATGTTTATACTGATATACCATTATCTGTAGTAATAAAATTAGCATATAATTTAAACTCTGACTGAGATTTCACTTTTTTATCATCAACACTAAATGATTCATGTTTTTACTGAAGTGACACATGTTCAAAATGATGACTTTTATATACTCCGCAAAGAGAATTCTTTTGATGAATGTCTGTATTACTTGCTGAATGAACAAATATTGATGATTTAAATAATTATTCAAATCTAAGAAAGTATACTGGTTTAGTTTTCAATTATCCTAATATATATTTAGAAAATTATAAAATAAATATATTCAACTCTTTAAGAATAAATAATTTAGCATGAACTCTCAGTAACAATATAATTAAATATGGTTTTAATATTCCAGTAAAAAACTCTATATGAAATACTGATAAAAAGTTTACAAAATCTATAATTTATTATAATAATATTGATAGCAAATCTTCAACATTAAAAGTACTAAGAAAATTCTTTTCATGAAAATTAATAAAAACAAATACTCCAATTTACTCTAAAGATAATGCAAATATAGAAATAATTATATGAGAAGACTATTTATGAGACAATAACCCATTTAAATTTTAAATAAAATTTCAACAAAATGACTTTCAAAGAAAAAAAAATAATACCTAAGAGAACAATATATAAAAGTAATACTAAAAAAACTAATTATAACTCAAAGAATTCTTCATGAAAAAGTATTTGAGGAATTTTAGTAACTATATTAATGTATTTAATATTATTATGAATATTAACATGAGCATTATGAGCTTTTTATGTATACAATAAATATTTAGTAGACCTACCATCTATAAAAGAATTAGAAAATTTAGAAATATCTGAATCATCAGTAATTTATGATAGAGAATGAAATGAATTGTATAAGATTTTCAAAGAAAAAAGAACTTATAAACAATTTGAAGATATAAATGAAAACATGGTAAATGCCTTAATTGCCATAGAAGATAAAAGATATTGGACTAATCCTGGTGTGGATATAAAATGACTAGCCAGAGCAGGGATAAATTATGCACTTTGAAAAACATCAGAAGTAAAATGAACATCTACTCTTACGCAACAATTAATAAGAAATACTATAATAAAAAATGAAAGAAGTATAGAAAGAAAAATAAAAGAAATATATCTAGCTTACAAATTAACATCAACTGTATCAAAAGAAAAAATACTTGAAATATATTTAAATAAAATATCTTTTTGACATAATGCTTTTGGTATAGAAGAAGCAGCTAAAACATTTTTTAACAAAAGTGCATCAAACTTAGAAATACTTGAATCTTCTATACTAGCATCTCTACCTAAATGACCTACATATTATTCTCCTTATAATCATCCTGATAGAATTCTTGGTTATACATATATATATACTGATGAAAATGAAGATGATATAATAAAATTATTAACAAAAAAAGAAATTGAAGAAAATAAAGAAGTAGTATCTAGTTTTACGGATATTATTAAAGATTTAAAGATGAGTAGATTAGAATGAACTAATAAGGTACTTATATGTAATATAAAACAAGATTATTTTAAAAATAATTTAAGTATTGATAATGATTGATGTACAATATTAGTATATAGTAAATTACTATCATTTTTAAATAGTTTTAAATTAAAAACAGATAGAACTTATTTAGAATACCAAACATGAAGAAAAGATCAAGTACTGACAAGAATGCTTGAAGATGAATATATAACATTAGAAGAATATAAAGAATCAATTATTAATAGTATATGATTTAAATTTCACCAAAGAAAAGAAAATATAAAATCACCACATTTTGTTTTTTATGTAAAAGAATATTTAGAAGAAAAATTTGGTCAAGAAATAGCTAGTTTAAGTTGATTAAAGATATATACTACATTGGATCCAAAATTACAAAAGAAAGCTATAGAAGCAGTTGAAAAACAAGCAAAAATAAATGATGAAGAAATTAATGCTAAAAATGCGGCACTAATAAGTATAGATAATAAAAATGGTCAAATACTTAGTATGGTATGATGAAGAGATTATTTTGACACAGATAATAAATGAAATGTTAATATTATTACATCTAAACTTCAACCATGAAGTACATTTAAACCTTTTGTATATTCTCTATGATTTTTGAACAGTGATATTTGAACAAAAACACCAATATATGATGTAGAAACAGAATTTAACTGAGAATATATTCCTGCAAATTTTGATTGAAAATTTATGTGAAAAATGAATATTTCAACAGCATTGAACAATTCTAGAAATATACCTGCATTAAAAATGTATGTAATTGCTTGATGAGAAAGGAAAATAGTTGACTTTATGAAAAGTTTATGAGTTAAATCTTTACAAAATCATGGTTATTATTGAGCTCCACTATCTCTATGAACTTGAGAAATGACTCCTTTAGAATTAGCTACAGCATACAGTGTATTTGCTAATATGTGAGAAAAAAAAGAAATTACTCCAATTTTAAAAATAGTTGATTCGAAATGAAATGTAATAGAAGATAATTCTATTTCTACAGAAAAAGAAAAAAAACAAGTAATATCAGAGTTACAAGCTTATATAACAAATTCAATGTTAAGTGATACATCAACTCGTCCATCTTTTTGGAATACTTATTTAAGTTTAGATGATAGATTAGTTTGAGCAAAAACATGAACATCAACTAAACAATCAGTAAAAGAAGATGGTGAAAAAGATATACGTCCTAGTAATCTTTGGACAGCATGATACACTCCTCAAATTACAACTGTTGTTTGGGCTTGAAATACTTCTGGTGAAAAAGTTGATTATAAATGAAATTGACTAGAATGAGCTTGACCTATATGGAAAGAATTTATGGAATTTGCTCATAAATGAAAAGAAGTTATTTCTTGGGAAGCTCCTGAAAAATTAAAAGAACTAAACGTATCTGAAATATCATGATTACCTCTTAATCCAGAATCTGAAAATAGTTCAGATTTATTAAAATCATTATTTATTAATGTTCCAAAAGAGTATGATGATAGTTATAAATGAATAAAAGTGGATTCTTTATGTGATTGAAAGGTCACAGATAAAACACCAAAGGCTGCTATTAAAAATGCTACATTAATAGAATTTATATCCCTAATTCCAAGTAATGAAAAATGGCAAGATCCTGTTATAGAGTGGGCTAAATCTGATGAAGCAAAAGAAAAATATGGTAATATCGAAAATCTGGTTACCCAAATAAATGATGAAGAATGTAAAAGATCTTGAATAGAATCTGATATTTTAGTTAGAACTACAACTAAAGAAAATGATGTATTTGTTGCATGAGAAAATCATATAGAATTAGCTTATAGAAGTACTAATCCTATAATTAGGATTGATGTATTAATAGATAATAGTATTGTAGATCAAATAAAAATAAATAATAAAAAATCTTGATCTTATGTATGAAATATTTTTATACCTGTATCAAAAATAAATTCTAAATCTACTTTAACTTTTAGAGCTGTGGATAAAGAGTATTATTCAAGTGAAGTAAATAAAACTATACTTATAATAAAAAATGATATATTAGCACCTAAAATAAAACTAATAAATCCTATTGACTGAAGTATAAAACTTTATAATACTGATTATTTTAATTTAAAAGCAAATATTGAAGAAAAAGGTAAACTTAGAACTATTAATATAAAAATAGATTGAAAATTAATAAAATCCTGAATTACTGATAGAAATATAGTTTTTCCTATTAATAAAAATGAAAATATTTCTATTTGAAAACATATTATTACTATAGAAGTTATAGATTATAGCTTCAATAAATCTGTAAAAGAAATAAAATTAGAAGTATTAGAAAAATAAGTTACCAAATTAGTAACTTATTTTTTTGACTTTTAAATATATATAAATATAATCAAATTAAGATTTGTTTAAAATCTGTTTTATTAATTAAATTAAATATATAATGGAAGAATTTAATATACCAAGTATGGTAAAAATTGATACTGAAGCACCTAGTTTTGATTTACCTTATTATGATCCAAAAACTGATGATGAATGAAGTTTAAGTTTATCTAACTTAGAATGAAAATGGAGTGTTTTATTTTACTACCCTGCTGATTTCACTTTTGTATGTCCTACGGAATTAAAAGATATGGCTGAACAAGAAAGTAAGTTTAATGAATTAGGTGTTGAAATTTTAGCAGCTTCAACTGATACAACTTTTTCTCATAGAGCTTGGGTAAAGCATGAAAAATTAATGGAATGATTCCCTTACAAGATGCTTGCTGATCATTCTACTGAAGTAGCTGATATATATAACATATTAGATGAAGAAAGTGGTATAGCTGGTAGAGGTACTTTTGTTATTGATCCAGATTGAATTGTTAGAAGTATAGAAGTAGCGTCAGGTCCTTTATGAAGAAATAGTGATGAATTAATAAGAAAAATAGAAGCATTACAATTCATGAGAGAAAATCCAAGTCAAGCGTGTCCTGCTAAATGGGCTGTATGAGCAAAAACTCTTACGCCAAGTATAAAGATAGCTTGAGAAGTATATGAAGCTTTGAATAGTTAAATAATAAATAAAAAAATAAATCAAAATGAATTTTGATTTATTTTTTTATTTATTTTTAATTTGATTATTTAAAACAAATATGTCGCATAACGTTTAGCTATGAGAAGTCCAGCTTTGCTGGATTTGCGAGAACGAAATGCAACGAGTGAACCTCATAGCATGAGTTATCGGATATGACTAGTTCTGATGATGAATATACGTATTTTCCCAGATTTTTCAAGCAGTTTGATGATTTTGTTGTAAAAGTCTTGATTTTCAGTTGAAGAACTAATCAAGTGCAACGTGATTTTTTCAGAGAAAAAACGTATTTGTTTTGGATTATATTAAAATGTAAAAAAACAGTTATTATCTGTAGTAAGATGAATAACTGTTTGAAATTTAAAAAAAAGAAGGGGTTGGACGATAGTCCAAAAAATATTCCACAGACTTTAGTTTTAAATAAAATGTAATTTATGTAACTAAGCACTATTTTAATTTTTGTTGTTTTAACTCAATAACTATATTATCAAAATCACTTTTATATAATTTATCTTGCTTAGGTTTAAATTTTTCATATTCTTTTACAGCTAAAGCAATTGCAACATCATGACTTATTTGTCATAAACCTTGTAATATTTCTTGTTCTGTAAATTTTAGAAAAGCATCAAGTTTTTCTCTCCAATCTTTCATATACATTGTTTTTCATTTACTTGCTTGAAATTCTGCAAAATCAAGATACATATCAACTACATGATTAAGAGTTTTTAACTCTTCTTGTTCTAAATAATTTTTTGCAACTTTTACATCACTTTTATAAATCTTTCATTTTGGAGCTTTTCTCCATGTAGTAAGTCACATATTTTCTTTTTCTGAATTTACTCTATCATGAATTATTTCTGCTGCTGTATTTCAAGTAATAGCAAAATGCAACTTATTTTGAACTGTAGCAAAAAACTTTTCTGCTTCTGCTGTATGTGGAGAATAATCAAAACTAGTAGCATATATATCAGTTATTTTTTGATAACTCATTCTTTCACTTGCTCTAATTTCTCTAATTTCTTCAAGTAATTCATCAAAATATCTAGCATCAAATTTACTTCAATGTATAAATCTTTCTTTATTTATAGCAAAACCTTTCAAAATATAGTTTTTTAATTTATCTGTTGCCCATATTCTAAACAGAGTTGCTTTGAGAGAATTTACTCTATATCAAACTGAAATAATAGCTTCTAAACTATACATTTTAGTATTTCTTTTTACTTCTCTTTTTCATTCTTTTTGAACTTGTAAGAAATCCTTACAAGTTGATTTTTCTTCTAATTCTTTTTCTTCATATATATTTCATAAATGCAGAGTGATATTTTGAGGTGTTGTTTCAAAAAGTTCAGCTATTAATTTTTGACTCAGCCATAAATTTTCTTCCTCAAATAAAACTCAGATTTTCACTTTTCAATCTGGTGTTTCATATATTGTTATTTGGTTTTGCATAATTAATATATTAATTTTAAATTGTCTATTGATTTCAATAATATATATTTATCTTGTTCTCATAAAAATTTTTCATTATTAATTTCTATATTTAATTTTTCTAATTCTTCTAAAGAAGATATATTTTTAATTTTTTTATAAAAACTAATACTATTTTGATAATATGGCAATAATTTTTTAGAAATATTTAAAATATCTTCAATATTTTTTGAATCAATAATATCTAACATAATTTTTTGATCTTCTCATAAATTATTTTTATTAATATTTAGTCTAACTAATAAATCTTCAATATTTTCCTTTTTAATTATTTTTTTCCATTCTTCTAGTTTTTTAAATCATGCTTTACACCAATATTTTTCAGTCCTTTTTATTGAATTTCACTTAATATCATAAGGATTATCTAAAATTGAAACTGCAATTAAGATATTTTGTAAAATTCTATTAAAATACCAATCAGAATAATTAATATTTTTCATATTATTTAAATAAATTCAAAGTTCTTTTGTAAAATTTCAATCAACAAGATAAAAATCTTCTGTTGGTTTTCAATTAATAAAGAAAAATTTATTATCATGACTATTGTCTTTTTTCTTTGAATTATAAAATGAACTGGCACATATTCAATTTTCTATGCTATTATCTCATCATTTCATGGCAGGTTTTATATGATCTACCCAATCAGAATCCCATAAAATTTAACTACCGTAATAAAATACCCATAATATTTTTCAAGAAAATGCGCATAGTCATTTGTCTCTTTCATAAATAAGTGCTTTTTGCTTATCTGTAAATTCTAATCTTTTCATAAAAAAATAACAGAATATAAAATAGTTTTTATAAGTTTTCTTTCTTAATGTCTTTTTTTCTTTTTCGAAGAAAAATTCCCCCCTTCTTTTTTAAAATTTCTGATGACTTTATTGTAATAAGATGAATTTATTTGTCAAAAGAAACTGCTTTTTATCTTTATTCAAAAATCCAAAACAAATATGTCCGATAACTAGTTACTATACGAATTGTTTTCCTAAAATATACTAAAAAATGTATATAATACGAACAATAAGTTTATTTTTTCATTTGAGATTTTAATTCATTAAAACCTTTTTTTAGTCATTGTTTTAATTCTGCTACTTTTTCAGGAGCTATTTCTTTTAAAGAATCTAATTCTTGTCTTTTTTCATTATATAATTCTTCTAATTTTACTCAAGCATCAAACAAGAAATCTTCTCATTTAATTTTTAACTCATCAAGAATTTTTTTTCACTCAGTTTTATAAGAATCAACAACAACTATTAACTCTTCTTTTTTCTTATTCAGTTTTTCCTTATTTTCTTCAGTTATAACATGAACTTTTAAATCTTCAAATAAACTTTGATGAATATCAATAAAATTACCTAATAAAACTTTAAAATCGGCTTCCTTCCCTTCCTCATTTTTATCTAATTCATCCTTTAATTCTCCTGGTTTTTTCTTACTATATAAAGAAGAAATTATTCCCCCAGCAATATAACCTGCTGCTAATAAAAATATATTTTTTTTAGACATAATACTTAAATTAAATAAATAATAACATATCTTATAAATTTGTCTAGTGGGTTTTTAACACATTTTTGTATTCAAAACTTTGTCCTAACAAAAATTATGATATAATACTATTATACAAATTTTTTATATTCTTACAAATAATTTTACATATGTCTTATAATAATTTTTCTGATTGATATAAAAAAGCTTTAATTAATGCTGAAAATGTAGTAAAACAAGCTTGATTTAAAACTACCTGAGTAGAAGATATCTTTATTGAAATAGTAAAAAACTCTACTTGATGATTAAAAGAAATTTTTAATTTATATTGAATAAATGAAAAATTAGTATTAGAAATATTAGCCAAAGGTATATTTAATGAAACATTTGAAAAAAGAAAATGAGTTTATTCATGAATGAATACTAGATTAAAAAATACTATTTTGTGAAGTGTTAAAACCGCAGCTAGTTTTTCAAAAGCTAGAGCATCTATAGAAGACTTTTTATTATCTATGATTAAAAATGATTCATGGATAGTAAGTTTTTTTGATTATGTATGAATAACTCCTAGTGATGTAGAAAAAAATCTAATAGAAATAAATAATGTATGAATAATTGATTGACAATCTGATTGACAAACTTGAGAATTATCTATAGAATGAGAAGATGGGATTAATCAAATACTTTGAACAATCAGTAAAAGTTTATTCTGAAATACTGCTTGAAATTGAGAAAATACACCTTTTGATGCAAATAAAAAGCAAAAAGGTAAAAAAAATGAATCAACAACTCCAGCTTTAGATTTTTTCTCAACAAATTTATCAAAAGAAGCTAAAGATTGAAAAATAGATAATATAATTGGTAGAGATACTGAAATAGAAAGACTTATTGCTATTTTAAACAGAAAAACCAAAAATAATCCAGTTTTAGTTTGAGAACCATGAGTAGGTAAAACAGCTATAGCTGAATGATTAGCATTAAAAATAAAAGAAGGGAAAGTTCCTTTTTCAATGAAAGATAAAAAGGTTCTAGCTCTAGATATGTCTTCTTTAATAGCTTGAACAAAATATAGATGAGAATTTGAAGCTAGGATAAAACAAGTTATAGATGAGGCTTCAAAAATTGAAAATGAAATAATCTTATTTATTGATGAAATACATACTATCATTTGAGCATGATGAGCTGAATGAACTCTAGATGCTTCAAATATATTAAAACCTGCTATGGGTAGATGACAAATTAGAATTATTTGAGCTACAACTGTAAATGAATATAAAAAATATATTGAAAAAGATTCTGCCCTAGAAAGAAGATTCCAAAAAATAAATGTTGCAGAACCAAATAAAAAAATTACTAATCAAATAATCCACTGATTAAAAGATTCATTTGAAAGTTATCATAATTTAAATATATCTGATGAAGCTGTTGAAGAAGCTGTTACTTTATCAACTAGGTATATAACAGATAGAAATCTACCAGATAAAGCAATTGATCTAATAGATGAAGCATGTAGTATAAAATCAATGAAATATAATTTTGATGAAACTGAAATAAAAACTTTAAGAGAACAAATTTCAAAATTAAATAGACAAATAGAAGAAGCAGTTATAGCTCAACAATATAAAAAAGCTTATGATTTAAAAGAAAAAGAAGCTAATTTAGAAAAAGAAATTTCTGATAAAAAACAAAAATTTGCAATACCTAAAAATGAAAGATTAACAGTATGAATTGATGATGTTCAAAAAATTCTTAGTATTTCAACTTGAATCCCTGTTTCAAACTTAAGTAAGGATGAAATAGATAAAATAAAATTATTACCAAAAAATATTAAAAAAAATATTATTGGTCAAGATAATGCAGTAGATATGGTTGTAAAGTCTATTATGAGAAGCAAGGCTGGTATATCTAATCCCAATAGACCTCTTGGTAGTTTTCTGTTTTTAGGTCCTACATGAGTATGAAAAACTGAACTGGTAAAAGTATTAACAAAAAGTTTTTATGACGATAAAGATGCTTTAATAAAAATAGATATGAGTGAGTACTCTGATAAGACATCTGTTAATAAGTTAATTTGATCTTCTGCTTGATATGTTTGATATGAAGAGTGATGAATGCTGACTGAAAAAGTTAGAAAAAAACCTTACTCAGTTATTTTATTTGATGAAATAGAAAAATGAGATTTTGATGTATTTAACTTATTATTACAAATACTTGATGAATGAGTTTTAACTGATAATAGATGAACAAAAATAAATTTCAAAAATACTATAATTATAATGACTTCAAATATTTGACAAGAAGAATTTACAAAAAAAGCTGAATTAATTGGTTTTAATACGAAATCTAAAGAAGAAGATGAAATACTAAGTGATTATGAAAAAGCTGCAAATAATATAAAAGATGGTCTTACTAATTATTTTTCTCCTGAATTTATAAATAGAATAGATAAATTAATAGTTTTTAATCCTCTTGATAAAAATCAAATCAAAAAAATTGTTGAACTATGACTTGATGATTTAAAAAATAGATTGAATAGAAAATGATTTGAAATAGAATATAATCCTAAAATAATAAACTATATAACAAAAGTTGTTTATAATCCAGAATTCTGAGCAAGAGAAGTTAGAAGATACATCATAGATAATATTGAGGATATTATTGCTGAAAAGATAATTAAATATAGAAGCAAAAAAAGCTTTAAACTTGATATAGATAAAAATAATCTGATAATAAAGTAAAAAAATAAGTAAATCCAAAGATTTACTTATTTTTTATTGCATAAATCATTTTTTTTCATATAATAAAATTATGTCATTTCTTTAAAAGATATAACTACTATTATATATGAAAAAGGTTGTTTTATTTATAATTTGTTTTTTTAGTGTTATTAGTTTTAGTAACGCATTTTTTGGTAGTAGTGAATCTTTAGATTTATATAAAAATATTGACTCTTGAATTGAAGAATTATGAGACCATATGATAGAATATGAAATAAATTGATGACCAGAAAATGATTGAGTAATAGAAGAAATACATTTTTTAGCTTATCTAGATGCTAAGCCTTTATGTTTAGATAAAAGTAAAATAATAAGTAATAGTGATTTTAAGAAAATAGTAGAAAATCAAGATGTAAAAACTTTATTTTCATATATGAATAGATATTGTGATACAAATGAGTTATTAAATTATTATTTAATTTTATTTAATACTCATTATAAAAAATCAAAATATCAAGCTGATAAAAAATCAGAAAAAATATATAAAATATGAAATATAGGTATTTTTAGTGATGGTATTTTAGAAAACTCAGGATTTGATTTAATAGATGATATGAAAGAAATAGATAAAGTTATTTTTGCTAGTAAAAATGATTATAATTGAGATGAATGATTAGATTTATGAGAATCTATTACAGAATTAACTGAAAAAATTAATAATGATATGGTAGAATTGGCTAATAAACCTATACAAATTATAGAGCTTAATGAATTAATGAATAACACAACAATACAAGAAAACAATAATTCAAATTATAATATAGAAGATACTCAGAATAATTACTCTTGTCCTGAAAATACAGAAAATAGTAATTTATCATCAAATAGTGTAGATAATATTTTAAATGATATAGAAGAAAATCTAAGTAATTCAGGAAATATTAATAATAACACAGGTAGTTTAACTCAAAACAAAAAAGAATCAAAACCAACTATTGTAAAAGAATGAGATTATACAAAAATTACAGATAATTCAATGTTTCCTTGTAATACTTTTTTCTGTATTACTGTAGAATTTATAATGTATAATCATAGTTTATTTTGAGGATGAGAAAACATTACTATAGAATATTTACTAAATAGATCAAATAAACACTTAAGAAAATTTGCATGAACATCTTTAATCCCAGCTAAAATGACTATATGAAATTTTGAACTATGATTAGAAGATCTTAATTTACCAGATATTTTTCACTTAGGTTTTCAAATCTCAAAAAAACCTATACCAATTTTAAATATAGAAAAACAAAATAAAAAAGATGAAACAGAATTTTCAGCAAACAACATGTTAAAAAAGTATTATGAGGCAAATTGATTAGATTATAAAAGAAGAAATGATTTAGTTTTACTAAAAAGTCTTGAACAGGAAAAGCAATCAGTTCTAAATTCTGACTATTTATACAATGAAACTATATATAATAACCAAATGAATTATTATACTTATAAACTAAAAAATAAAAGACAAAATAATAGTTATTTTGCAAAAGCTGTAGAAAAAAAAGTATCTTACTGAGTATTACAAGATTTTGAAGAACAATTTATTGAATTATCAAGATTTACAGAATGAATAAATGATTATGTTAATAATATGTCTGTAATTATAAAAAATATGAATGAGATACCTATAAGGAATTAAATAATAAAAATAAATGAAGCAAGTACTAATTACATTTTTTATTTTAATAAGCATAAGTTTAAATACAACTTATGCTGTTTGAGTTTGTCCTATAAAAGATAAAACAGCTACTGTTTTATCTGATTATATAAATAATAATAATAAAGTAATAAAAAATGTAACAGATTCTATTGTTTCAAATAAAGAAGTAAAAGAAAATAATAATTCTCAAAATTGAGTTTTTGATGGTATAAAAAATGATTTAAATATAGCAAAAAATGAAATAACTACTATGTTTAATGAAATGTTTAGTTTTTCTTGATATTATTCATATTTTAATTATTTCGCGGTATTTCCTATATCAAATGATATACCTTTTCAAGTTAAGAGAGATTATAGATTACTTGACAAAGAAACGAAAGATTTAATAAAATATTTAAAAAAAATTGATAAAAAAGATTTATTAGATATAATAGTTAAAGATCCTTGTGATTGAGTAAGAGCATATACTTGTGAATTTGATGATAATTCTGTAAAAACAATTATATTGAATCTTATTAAAAATAATGAAAGAATACTTGATATGTATAGGCTTATTATAATGTGAGAGTATTGAAAAATTGAACTTGAAAAAGAATTTAATCTAACTGATGATACTTTTTATGATGAAATGAAAGAAAATTATAATACAGAAACTATGAGTTTGTGTAATAGTGAAAAATGATGATTTATGGAACAAGTAACTGATGCTATAGATAATATTAAATCATTAAATGAGCAAGCTGAAGGATGAATAGATAAATGGAAAGAAGCACGGGAATTACTTGTATGAAATAGACCTGATTTAGAAACAAAACTTGAAAAAGAATTATTATTAAAATATTTAAAAGAAAGTTGAGTTTCTCCTGATAATCAAAAAATAATGCTTAATAATTTAGAAAAGTATAATGCTTGATGAATAACAGAAGAAAATAATTTTTTAGCAAATACATTTAAAAGTATTTGAGATAAAATAGAAGATTCTTTGAAAAAATGGCAAAAAGAATTATTTTGAGATAATTATATGAAAGATAAATGATCTACTACTATAAATGAAATTCAAGTTGTAACAGATAATTCTAAAAAATCAAAAGAAATTAAAGAAAGAATAGCTGAATTATATGAAAAAGAAATCCCTTTTGCTAGTATAGAAGATTCTACTACCCAAAATCTCAGAACAAAAATTATAAAAACCCATATATCTCTTGATAGTAGTATAAAAACTCTTGAAAAGACTATAGATATTTCAAGAAAGGTATGTAATAATCAAGCTTCTTGAAAATGAGATTGTAATTAAAATTTAATTTAATAATTGTAATAATGTTAACAAAACAAGAAATAGAAACAATGAGAAGTAATGCAAAAGTTCATAAAAGAATTTTTGATGAAATAAAGAAAGTATTAAAAGATTGAACTAAAGCAACTGAAATAAATAATATTTGTGCTGATATTGCAAAGAAAAATAATGTTTTATGTGGTTTTAAATGAGTTTACTGATTCCCTGCTAATATTTGTATTTGTGTTGGAGATGTTGTTGTTCATTGATTACCTAGAGATATAGTTTTTAAGGACTGAGATTTAGTAACTTTTGATTTTTGAATAAAAGATAAAAATAAAGGTATTAATACTGATGCTGCTTTTTCTGTAATTATTTGATGAGATGATAAAAATCCAAAATGAGCTAAATTAATAGAAGCTAATAAAAAAGCTCTTTATGCTTGAATAGCTAAATGTAAACCTTGAAATACTATTTGAGATATTTCATCTGCTATTCAAAATGAAATAGAATGAGCTTGATTTAAAGTTGTAAAAGATCTTACTGGTCACTCTATTTGAAAAAAACTTCATGAAAAACCATATATCCCAAATTATTGAAAACCTGGTAAATGAGAAAAATTAAAAAAAGGAATGACTCTTGCTATAGAACCAATCCTTTGAGAAACTAGCTGACAAATTGTTGATGAATGAGACTGGGAAATTTATATCAAAGATTGAAGTTTAGGTTGTCAATATGAACATACTATTTTAGTTACAGATTGAGATCCTGAGATAATTGTTTAAAAAAAGCAGATTTTATCTGCTTTTTTTGTATTTAATTTATTTTAACTACTAGGTCATTTTCATATCTAACACATTCTTCTGCTAAAATTTTTCTATGGCACTTATCTGGTTTATCTTCTATACATAATATAGTAATTAGCTTAGTCTTTGATTCTCTAGCTAATTTTTTTACTTCATCAGAAACTTCATCTGTTCTAAGATATTCTAAATATTTAAGTTTATACTCTTCAAAACTTAATCATCTTTTATAATAATCTCATAATAATTTTAATGGTGGTGAAAATATCTTATACCAAACATCATAAGATTCTTTTGTTATTCTTAAATCTGGAGTTATTCAATCATTTAAAGTATGCCTAGACATTATAGATATTCTTAAGCCATCTTCATCTGATTTTTCTTTTAAAATTGATTTTGTTTGTAGCATTGTTTTAAATTTTTAAATTGCTATTTTTCAGAAAGAGAATTTTTTATTAAATCATCTTTTAGATTATTAATTTTCCAAAAACACATATTACTTAGATTAAAAATTAAAAAACTGATCTGACTAAGTTCTTATTGTCGACTATATGCATTTTCCCAGGTTTTTCAAGCAATCTGATGATTTTGTTGTAAATATCTTGATATTCAGTTGAAGAACTAGTCAAGTGCAACGCGATTTTTTCGGAGAAAAAACGTATTTGTTTTGGATTATATTAAAATGTTATCATACCCTTGTGGTGAAAAAAGCAGTTATTATCTGTGAAAAGATGAATAACTGCTTAGAAATTTTAAAAAAGAAGGGGGTTGGACATAGTCCAAAAAATATTCCACGGATTTTAATGTTAGTAAAAATTAAAACATATACATGTTTACAAAAATTCAAATAATAAAGGCTGATATAAAACTTAATATCATTAATAATAAAAAATTTGCTAAAATAACTCTTATTACTATTCAAAAATTTGTAAAATCATCTTTTATAAGATTTTTTCAAAAAATTAATACTGCAATTCATCAAATAATACTACCTATTACATATAATAAAAGATTTCAATCAGTAATATAAGATCCAACATAATATCAAATTATATTAAATATAGTAAAAACGACAGAATACAATAAGGCTTTCTTATATTCTAAAACCTTTTTATAATTATTTACAATTAATTTCAAAACCCATGCAAAGACAAAAAAGTTTGCAAGAAAAATTACTATTGAAGTAATTATACCAATATAATACATAGTTTGAAACATACCCTTACCTAAATTATCATTATTAACACTTACATCTGTACCAAGTAAATTTTAATTAATAGCAGGTATTTCAATTGCTCAATTAGCATAATTAAAACTTAAAAATAATAAAAATACAAATAATATTGTAGAAAATATCTTTCTCATAATTATAAACTTAAAAATATAAAATAACATGAGTTTTTATAAGTTTTCTTTCTTAATTGTATTCCTTATCCCCCTTCTTTTTTTAAATTTCTAATGATAATCAGTATTAAGCCGATAAATCTATACAACAAAACTGCTTTTTATCCTTATTCAAAAATCCAAAACAAATATGTCCGATAACGTTTAGCTATGAGAAGTCTATCGGAGCTTGCGGAGATAGATTTGGGTGAACGAAGTGCAACGAGTGAACCTCATAGCGGGAGTTGTGCGAGGGTGATTTTTCTGTAATGTAATGGAAGAAAAATCAAATGCAATGTCTCCTCGCGTCTACTTTTTAGTTGATTACTTTAGTTATTATGCTGAATTTTAGTTAAAAACAAAAACTTTTTGTGAGCGGTAGCGAACTTTGGGGGAGAAAATCCGACGATAGTCGGAAAAGCTTACATCTTCTTAAAAATAAATAAATGTTCATGCATTATAAGTAAAAAATTAAAATCTTTACTTTTTTTAACCCAAAATCAAGTAGCTTTACAATTATGTTGTACTTTAATTATATCTTCTTTTAAACTAAATCAAACTTTTAAAAATCTTTCCATAACCTTAAAAGCAAGAGGTTGATACATTTTTTCTCTTCTTGTATCTCACATTAAAATAGCACAATATTTTCATTTTTTTAAAACTCTAAAACTTTCTTTTGCTACTTTTTCTATTTTATCACAAAATTTATCTATATCATGAATATTTGATAAATCTTCTTTAATTTTTCAATCACTATATTTTATTATATCAGCATATGGTGGATGCATTAAAACAAAATCTACACTTTCTTTTTTGATTTTTTCATTTTTGTTTGTTGCATCATGTTTTAAAACTTTTATTTTTCACCATTTATTTGGTTTTAGATGATGTTCTTCTAAACAATTATTTATTTGTTCTAATCAAACATCTTCAAAATCAAGTAAACTTTCAGTTAATTTAATAGCTTCAGGATTAATATCATAACATATTAAATCTCTTCACAAAAGTTTTGATTCAATTGCTGTCGTTCATCATCAAATCATAGGATCTAATAATAAATCTCATTTTTTAGAATACCTTAAAATAAGATTCCTTACTACTTCTGGTGACCAATTTCATCTATACTTAGAATTATGTGTAATCCAATTTCATCTTCTAGGAAAAGACCACACAGTTGAACATTCTTGTTCAAAATCAATAGGTGGTAATTTATGCTTTTTAGTCATAATAATTATTATTTATATATAAAATATACACCTATTGTATATATAAATATATTTTTTGCAAACAAATTTTATTTTTTTATTAATTTATCTAATATTCATTCTTTTAACATTTCAATATTATAGATATTTCATACCATTTTATTATAAGCTTCTTCAAGTGGTTTGCTTGCTGTATTCCAACCTTCTCAATCAGTAATCCAAAAAAATGAAATATTTTGATTTTGCATAAAATTATATAATCAAGCAAACTCTCAAGCTACTGCTTTTAATTTACTTCAACCTCATCAATAATAATTAACTTCTATTAAAAATACCTTATTTTTATTTCAGTCAAAAATAGCAAAATCAAATCTTCTACTTGATTTATCTGACTCTACTTCTATTCACCATTCTTTTTTAATAAAACTTGCTGTAGCTTGTTCTTTATATTCAAATCATGGATTTTTTTCACACAAATCTTTTATAAATTCTTCAACTAAATCTTCCATTAAATCTCATGTTCTATTTTTTCTAGCATTGCTATCCAATCAAGTTTCAACTCAAAATACATAATCCTCTAAATTTGAAATATATTTATTTTGAAAAACTTCTTTTAATCAACTTTCTCTAAAAAATTTTAAAAGTTTTTCTTCTCCATCCTCAATTATATGAGCATTTTTATCAAACAAATAAGATATATTTTGAACTTCTTTAGTTTCAAAATCAAGAATTATATTTGGTGCTTTTCTAACTGCTAATAAAATAGGTAAAACATTTCTAGTTTCTGGATATTTTCTAATTATTTCTAAAAATTTATCTTCAATATTTTGTTCTCATAAAAGAGAATTCAATATATTTAATTGGACTTTTATATTAAAACTATTTTCTTTTATTTTTTCAAAATTACAAAAGTAATCCCAAGAAAATATTGTAGGTTGTAATGTTTGTATTAAGTTTTTAAAGTTTTGCATAATTCTTTAGTTATCTTTTAAATTAGTTTGTATTTTTGTTGGTATTGTATCTTTAATAACATTAATAATATCTCAATCTTTATTACTAATCCTTACATTTGGTTCTGAAAATATTTTATCTAAAGCTTTTTCATATATCATATTTTTTTCATTTTCATTAGATATTTCAGAAAGTCATAACATTACTTTTAAAGAAATTGCCTTAAAAGTATAACTTTTATCTAAATCTTTATGATTAGAATATTGTTTTGAAAAATATACAATAAAATAAAATGATATTGTTAATACAGAAATTCTTAATAAAGAATCTCAAATAGATAAGCCTGTTTTACTAAAAATACTAAAAATGTATAAAACTGTTAATATTCAAGTTAATAATGATAAAAATAACCATATAATTTTAAATGAAATATAATTTTTATAATTAAAAATATTTATTTTATTATCTTTAAGTAAAAATCATTTGTTATTTTTCCCTTCTTTTTCAAAATATTCAAAATGTTCTTTAATTTCACTTTTAATATTTTTTTCTTTATTTTCTATAATTGATTCTATAATGCTTGATGCATTATCAAAATCAGATTTTTTAGTAATTATTTCATCAGCTATTTTTTTAGCTTCTAATAATTCTGTTTTTAGTTTATCTTTTTCATAATACAAAATATTAATTCTTAAATTATTTAATATATTATCAATCTGATTATTATATTTTTCAATTTGGATTCAATTATTATTTTGATTAAGATTGTTTATATATTCCTGAAATTGTCTAAATTGTTGACTACTTACAATTCAGTTTATTTCAGGTTCTCATTCTTTAAAATTTTCTAAATTTTGAATAATACTACTGTAATTACTAATTGTAGCATTAATTTTAGAAAAATCTGCTTCATTAATTTCTAAATTACTGTTTTTTTCTAAAAGATTCTTCAATTCAATACATTTTTCATCAAAATACTTAACTATATTATATATTGAATCTAAATTAGAATTAAAAGTATTAATTAAGTTTTCATTATTACTTGCTCTTATCTTAAAATTATTCTTTTTTTCTATAATAAGCTCTAAAAAACTTTTACTTTTAAATAATTCTAATAATTCTCATGCTTTTTTCATATTATAATAAAGTTAATAATTTACAACTACAATTTCCTCAACCTCTCCTCTTCAACTTCCTTTACTATTTATATTTCTCCTTGCTTTCACAATATTAAATTTAAAATCTTTGTATAACTCTCTAATAAAAGGTGTATTATGATTTGAAAGCATAACTTTACATCATTTTTTATCTAATTTTATAAAAACTTCTGCAAGTTTTTTTTGCATATCTTGTCAAAATCAAGAACTATCATAACTTGTAAAATTAGCTGATTCAGTTAATACATCATATGGTGGGTCAAAATAAACAAAATCTCACTTTTTAGCATTTGCTAAAACTTTTTCAAAACTTTGTAGTTTTATTTGAGCTTTTGTTTTATTTAATAGTTTTGAAGTATTTAAAATATTTTCTTTTTGAACAAAATCTGGATTTGAATATTTTCAAAAAGGAACGTTAAATTGTCATTTTGAGTTAACTCTATATAAGCCATTAAAACAAGTTCTATTCATATAAATAAACCTTCCTGCTCTTTCTATTTCAGAAAAATTTTTTAATCATCACTCACTTCTATCCCAAGCTCTAATTTCTAAAAACTTTTCTTTTGAATATTCTAAACTACTCAAAAAAATTATTAATTTTTTAGGTTCTTTTTTTATAACTTTATATAAATTTATAAGTTCTTCATTTACATCACTTAAAAAACTTTGTTTTTTTTGTAAATTAAAAAATACTGCTCAACCTCATAAGAAAGGTTCATGATAATTTTTAAATTCCTTTGGAAATAATTCTTGAAATTGTGAAATAAGTTGTCTTTTTCATCAAACCCATTTTATAAATGGTTTTGCTTTTATAATATTAATATTTTCTTCAAAAAAAGCTTCAGCCTCTTTTTCTGAAGAAAAATTTAAATGTTCCCACCATGATTTAACTAAAAAAATAGTTAATCAAAATTTTAATGCTATGTTGTTTAAAATTACTTGAGACATTTTTTATTGTATTAAAATGTAATTAGACTAATTATAATTATTTATTTCTTTTTTTCAACCTAAAAACTTAAAAAGTTTTTTATCAAAATATAACTTCATTATTTTTCTCCCCCAAAGTAGCTCTGAAAGAGCTACAAAAAGTTTTTGTTTTCGATGACTATCTCTAAATTGCTGAATTTTAGTTAAAAAGTAGATGTCGCACAACGTATAGCTATGAGAAGTTGCAAAGCAATTTGAGTTGAAGCTCTGCAAGAGCTGAACCTCATAGCGGTAGTTATCGGATCTGACTTAGTTCTTATTGTTGACTATATGTATTTTCCTAGATTTTTCAAGAAATTTGGGCTCTTTTTCATGTATGGGGAAAAATTAAGTATAAATTTGAAGATTTTTATGACAAAATTTAGCAGTTAATTTTCTAATATACATATCTTTTAATTTAAATCAGTGAGATTGTCTTTTTGCAACCT
>Ga0233435_1000285_pt1 | contig 63738 bp, 66 predicted proteins | sample SI_122_August201_3_FD_182735 | JGI IMG/M metagenome (GOLD analysis project Ga0233435, IMG submission 182735) | Seawater microbial communities from Saanich Inlet, British Columbia, Canada - SI_122_August2016_135_MG | ecosystem: Environmental > Aquatic > Marine > Inlet | place: Canada: British...
TGTTCAGTTGCAAGTAAAATTGAATGTACAACTTAAACTCAGTGAGTTTTTGTCTTGACTCAGGGGTCCACTATAATCTGCTAGGGGTGGTGGAGCCATTATCGTGGATAAATTCGGCGCGGCGGCAGTATCCCCCGTTCCGCTTTGCTCCACGGGGGCTACTGCCGCCACAAAAGCCGAAACAACGGAAACAAAGATAAAACCGGGGCAACGCTGTTCAGTTGCAAGTAAAATTGAATGTACAACTTAAACTCAGTGAGTTTTTGTCTTGACTCAGGGGTCCACTATAATAATCAAAGATACCAAATAGGCGGGATAAATTCGTAAGATACGTTTTTCTAGAAAAAGGCCTGTTGCGCGTGTAAAACTGCAATGCTTATTGTTTAAAATGGAAAACAGCGAGGCCGTCAGCAAAAAACCACTGATAATAAAGAATAGGGGTATGCCATAGTAACCAAAAGCGAAGGCTATTTTTTCACCACAACAGGTAAATCGTAAGCTGCATCCGAGAAATGCCCAACAAGCACCATAGTCGCCGCTAGCGCACGAAATATTTCAAACGCGGTCTGTTTTTTCTTTTGTTTATTTATCATGCCTCTCTATCTCTAAATCACACGCAGGGTGTAGACTACCTCTTTTACTTGCGGGCTAAGGTCCCTGGAAACAAATAATCATCCATCCTTTCTGGTCTTTTTGTAAAACAAAAATCCAGCTCAAATATTGAACGGTTATTTATTTGCAAGTGCTTAACGCCACTTTCTACCACTCATTTATTAGCATTGTTAGCGCCCTACCTCACTGGTAAGCTCCCCCTGTTTATTTGCCCGGAATTTTTTTAAGGATTAACGATTAATCCATGTTACTGTAGTATATATCTTTTATTTTTATTAGTCATTCAGGTAGCTGCATGCAATCAACTTCCCTTACAGGCAGTCTTATAAATTCCGGTGATCAACCTCGGAATAAACCGGTAATATTTATCACTTTTTTATTACTGGCTACAGCCTTACCTTTTATTGCAGGCCCAATACTACGGTCAGTTTATTCTGGTTCTGATGTTGCTCAGCAATTATTTTATCTACTATTAATGGCCGGCGGATATCATCAGGTTGCATCCGTATACCTGTATTTTGATGACGATGCTAAAAAAATTATCAATCAGCACACATGGTATTTTTATTTTTGGCCACTGATGATTGCCTCAAGTATTATGCTGTTTTATCTACTGGATAATTTATCGCTGGAAAGCTATCTTTTACAGATATATGCCATGCTGACAATCTATCATTACCAAAAGCAAAATATAGGTGTCTATAGCCTACTCGCACCAAGCGTAGGCTTTGGCCGTATGTTACCTATTGAACGCGGCTTGATTATGGGTGGCGCGCTAGTCGGCATGTTGGTATTTACATGGCCTATCGATAGATCGCTATTTCAGGGAACTGTTTTATCAACCTATAAAGACAGTTTTGAAGCCGCTAGCTTAATACTGCTATGCGCATTAACTCTGTATACCAGCTATTTTGCGTGTAAGAACTATCTATTTATAGCCGCCGCGCAAAGACAGTATTTAAGAGCCGCCTTATTACTCTCACTAGTGACATTTTTCTGGCCCATGTTTATTGTTCAGGATAAGCAAACCGCTTTCTTTATGTATGCCACGGCACACGGTCTACAGTATTATGTTTTTATAGCTATAACCTCCGTTAATGGTGATAAAATTCAGAAATTGTTACAAACGGAACACGTCAAAGGCGTCTTGTTTCGCCATTTCAATCTTATCCTTTTTATCGCCTTGACAGCACTATCGGCTTATATATGGAAACAGCTATACTTGATTAACCCACCTCCCATTTTTAATTTTTCAGACACTGAAATTAAACGTGCCATTTTTGGCTTGGCAAGTAGTATCTCGCTCATCCATTATTGGATTGATGGCAGAATATGGAAGATACGCCATGATGACTCGCGAATATTTATGCGTAGTAAATTTCAGTTTTTATTCGCAAAATAAACTCTATGCCTTTAAGCCCTGAACCATTAGCACTACTATCGCTGGTTATTCCCTGCTTTAACGAAGAACAGGTCATAGCAGAAACCATCCGTAGAATGACGCATTTCTGTTCTGAACTGAGCGATCTTGAAGCTGAACTTATTTTTATTGATGATGGCAGTCAGGATGGTACTCTCTCTCTGTTACGTGAATATGCGGCAAAAGATTCGCGCATTAAAGTCATCTGCTTCGCCAGAAACTTTGGTCACCAAATTGCAGTCACGGCTGGAATGGATGCGGCGAGGGGAGATGCCGTTGTATTAATTGATGCTGACTTACAAGACCCCCCCGAAGTTATTCATCAAATGATAATTAAATGGCGGGAAGGTTACGATGTGGTTTATGGCACCAGAACTAAACGCAAAGGAGAATCCTTTTTTAAGCGGAGCAGTGCGCGTGGCTTTTATCGCCTACTCAACCAACTCTCTGATACGCCTATTCCACTTGATACTGGTGACTTCCGTTTAATGAGCCGCCCGATAATGGATTCACTTAAAGCCATGCCCGAGCGAGACCGTTTTGTACGCGGCATGGTTAGCTGGGTAGGCTTTAAACAAACTGCCATTGCTTATGAGCGCGCCGAACGTTTGGCTGGAAAAAGTAAATATCCGCTACACAAAATGCTGCGCTTTGCTAGCGATGGAATTCTCTCGTTTTCGACTAAACCCTTGCAAATATCTATAGCACTTGGCATGTTAGCCGCCTGTATCGCAATGGTCGGGGTTTTTTATGCTATCGGCATGCGTGTTTTTACTGATATCTGGGTTGAAGGCTGGACCGCCTTAATGATTGCCATACTTTTCCTGGGTGGCGTACAACTAATCTGTGTCGGCATCCTCGGTGAATATATCGGGCGCATTTATAATGAAGTTAAACAGCGACCATTATATATAGTCGAAGAATACCTGGGGTTTACTGATCAGCAGCCTACTCATTCCCGCAGTCCGACAATAAAGTACAAGTGAAGATAACTCAACTTATCCGGCTTAGCCTGGGGTTTTGCTGCGCCATTTTTTTTATCTGGCTAATCGCAAGGCAAATAAACTTCTCGGAACTGGTTGGCGCATTGCGTAATACGAATCCAATCTGGATATTCGCTGCGCTAGTAGCATTCTGCTGTGGTTATCTATGCCGCATTGCTCGCTGGCGTAAAATGCTGCTGCAAGATAATCCTCTACTCAGCTTTAAAAACTGTGCAGGCCCTTTGTTGGCAAGTTTTGCTATTAATAACGTGCTACCTTTTCGTTCCGGAGATGTGATGCGCGCCTTTGCCTTTAATCGTCAGTTAGGGACTAGCTCTGGCATTGTATTAGCCTCGTTGTTTGTTGAGCGCCTGCTTGACTTGTTGATGGTTCTAATAATGCTCGGCAGTGCGCTGGTTTTATTTCGCCTCGACTTTGAGCGTTTTGCAGGCGTGGGTAGTGTCGTTTTAATAGCTATATCGTTGCTGATAGTACTAGTTCTACTATTTCCCAGATTATTCTCTCCACTGGCGCTAATACTAAACCGAATAATTAATAAACTATCTCCAGAGTTCGGCAATAAGGTAGCCAAAGAGATCAATAAAGCCATGAAATCTCTCATACATCTGTCTAAAAAAGGCACGATGCTAATATTAGTCCTCTGGTCTGCAATAGTCTGGTTAGCTGAAGGCACTGTGTTCTGGTGCGTAGCAATGGCATTACAGCCCGCACTAGAAGCCCCTGCTGCTGGCTGGCTGGCACTCCCCGTTGGTACGCTGGCCACTTTAATTCCCAGCACCCCAGGCTATATCGGTACCTTTGATTATTTCACCATTAAAGCGATGACGGCATTAGGTACCCCGACAACAATTGCCACCGCCTATGCTTTATTAGTTCATGTTCTGCTCTGGCTGCCACCGACCCTAACGGGTGGTTTATACTTATTCGCTCTAAATATACAGAAATCTCGCAGTAAAAACCTTTATGACCAATAATTCTCAAACTCATGTTGCCATTATTGGTGGTGGCTTTACCGGGCTTGCCGCCGCTTATGAACTCACTAAACAAGGTATTAAAGTCACTGTACATGAAGGCGAAGCCCAAATTGGCGGTCTCGCCTCAGCCTTTGATGTGCAAGGGGAAAATCTAGACCGCTTCTACCATCACTGGTTTACCAATGACCAGCATGTGATGCAATTAATTGATGAATTAGGTCTCAACGACAAAGTCAGCATTAATCCGACCAATACAGCCGTTTATTATGCCAATAACTTTTTTAAATTATCCACGCCCTGGGATTTACTCAACTTTACCCCCTTAGCCTTTGTCGATCGTATTCGCCTGGGCTTGCTTGCACTGCGTGCCCGACGCATAAAAAACTGGCAAGAACTGGAAGATAAAACAGCGGCCGAGTGGCTTAAACAGCTAGGTGGTGAACAGGTTTATCGCGTCATCTGGGAGCCACTCTTAAAAGGGAAGTTTGGCCCGGTGGCTGAGCAAATTTCAGCAGTGTGGTTCTGGAATAAATTAAAATTAAGGGGCGGTAGTCGTGGGAAAGGTGGCGAAGAGCGCCTGGCCTATTTCAAAGGTGGCTTTGTAGCATTGGCAGAGGCTTTAGCTGAACGCATTCAGGCTCAAGGCGGTGAAATTATTAGCAATTCTACAGTTTATGCTATCCAGCCGATAGCTAAACATTGGCACTTAAGTTCAAGCACGGGTGAATCTACCGTAGATCAAGTAATCATTACCACTGCTCTACCTATTGCTGCAGATATGATTCAAGGCTGGGCGAGCAATCATTACCTTGTCAGTCTACGGCGCATCCATTATCTGGCAAATGTATGCCTGGTGCTTGAGCTGAGTCATTCTTTATCCGACACCTACTGGTTGAATGTGAACGACCCCAGTTTTCCCTTTGTCGGTGTTATTGAACATACAAATTTTGAGCGCCCTACAAGCTATGCGGGACGACATATCGTTTATCTATCAAAATACCTGCCGCATACTGATGCACTGTACCAAATGAGTGCAAATGAAATGCTGGATTACGCATTCCCCTATCTACAGAGAATGTTTCCCGATCTGCAGCGAGACTGGATATTAGACCGCCATCTCTGGAAAGCACGCTGGTCACAGCCAGTGGTAGAAAAACACTACAGCCGTCTTATTCCCGCCGAACAAGGCCCAAAGCCCGGTTTGCACTTGTGCTCCATGGCACAAATATATCCTGAAGATAGGGGCACTAATTATGCAATACGTGAAGGGCGTAGTATTGGCAAGCGTTTGGCTGGCCAGGTTAAAATATAGTTGACACGAAGGAGCATGCGGAATGTATGGTCGTAGGTAACCCACAATCAATAGCCCACTTACGTAAGAAAAATCTTAGTAGCACTCTCAGAGCAGCATAGCACTACAATAAAAGACGCATCCCGAAAATTAATAACGGGGAGTCACTATTTTTGCGAAAGCTCAATTTGGGCATTCCAGCCCAAGTAAGCGGCAAAAACTTAACGCGACCGCTAAGACCTTCGGCGGCCCAGACGTCCTGCATACGCGCCACTTCGCCACTGGCGTCGTAACACGCCCTAAAATGACTGGATGGCGTTTCGGAATGCCTTTTATTTTGTCTCCACCTACGCTAGCACTCCGGTTCCGACAAAACAATGGCCCTAGCCTTCTGGGGACTACCTGCCCTCGCGTTCGCTCTCCATGGCTGGCAGCGCGTGAAGCGCTGAAAGCAGAAAAAGGCTGAGTAGACTAGAGCTTGCCATGCGAGAAAACTATTAGCAACGCGTTGAACCGTTTGGGTTATTGTTTACACCGTGATCATAAAGGTAAAACCAATCAAAAAAATAAAATGGCTGCAAGAGAGTAGGGTGGGCACGTAAATTTTTACAATTCTACTTTAATATCAATGAATTATGATATTAAAGTACGCTGAGTAGTTACTGGAATATTTACAAAAGCTAAAACCCCGGCAGCGGCTGATAAGTTACAGACTTGCACTGTTCTCAACTATTCAGATTCTATGATGATCAATGTCTTATTCCATCTTTGGAAATAACCCTGAATAAGGTTAGCCATACGATTTTCAAGTCCCTGATAATGGACTGATTATGCATATATTCAGCATCCAGTTTTACTTTTTCAGAGATCGGCAAGTCATCGCGGCCGTTGATTTGTGCCCAGCCGGTTAATCCAGGTATTAAGTGATGGATATCTAGCTCAGTGCGTAATGTAATCAGATCATCCTGGTTGAATAATGCGGGTCTTGGGCCAACAAAACTCATTTCGCCTATCAATATATTCCACAGTTGCGGTATTTCATCCAGACTGGTTTTTCGCAGAAAATTCCCGATCGGTGTTATTGCACTCGCTGGATTGGCTAATAAATGCGTAGCAACTTCAGGTGTATCTATTTGCATACTTCTGAATTTTGGCATTTTAAATAGCTGATTATTTAAACCTACCCGATCCGACCAGTATAGAACAGATCCAGGGGATGTGAGTTTGATTAGCAATGCTATTATTAAAATCGGGATATTAAGCAGCAGTATTAAAAAAACCACTAAAATAATATCAAAAGCTCTTTTCATGGTTCATAAATATAGGGGTGCAGATTGGCTTTTGTAGGTAATGAACGTGGTGTAAATATAACAAAACGCACATAGGCAGGAAAAAACGTTAGCTTTTTTAAGTAGCAGTAATAGCTAAAGCTATTACTGCTACTCTTGATGGGTTAATACGATAAAGTGCGCAATAAATTGGCATAATCTTCATCAACTTTATAATCGCTGTTGCGCAATTCTTTAATACGCTTACATGCATTGATAACCGTCGTATGGTCGCGGCCACTAAAGGCATCGCCTATTTCCGGGAGGCTGTGGCTGGTCAATTCTCTAGCCAAGGACATGGCTATTTGTCTGGGCCGGGTTACCGATTGTTTACGGCTTTTGGAGAGTAAATCGGCTATTCTGATTTTGAAGTAGTCGGCGACTGTTTTTTGAATGTTGTCTATGCTGACCAGTTTATCTTGCAGGGATATTAAGTCGTGTAGCGCTTCTTTGGCAAAATCAATAGTGATGTCTGCCCCGGTAAACTGGGCGTTGGCTAGAACTCGGCGTAATGCACCTTCAAGATCTCGCACATTCGATGGAATGCGCTTACCAATAAAAAAAGCCACTTCATGATCCAGTTTAATATTGTTTTGCTCGGCTTTATTAATTAAAATTGCCGCTCTGGTTTCCAGGTCTGGTGGCTCGACAGCAACAGGCAGGCCCCAGCCAAACCGAGATTTTAAACGATCTTCAAGACCTGCTATCTCCTTTGGATATTTATCACAGGTTAAAACAACCTGGTTTTTCTTTTCCATCAGGGTGTTAAAAGTATGAAAAAACTCCTCCTGAGAGCGTTCTTTTCCGGCGAAAAACTGGATATCATCAACAAATAACGCATCAACATTGCGATAATATTCTTTGAAGGCATTAATGCTATTTTGCTGGAAAGACTTAACCATATCCTGAACAAATTTTTCTGAGTGTAAATAAACAATATTTGCATTGGGATTTTTTGCCAGGATAGCGTTGCCTATGGCATGCATTAAATGGGTTTTACCTAAGCCAGAAGCACCGTAGATTAGTAGTGGGTTATAGGCTTTGCCTATATTTTCAGAGACTTGTAATGAAGCTGCTTTTGCCAGTTGATTGGACTTACCTTCAACAAAATTCTCAAAGGTAAAAGCGGTATTGATAAAAGTAGGCAATTTTTTCTTTCTCTGCGGCTCTCTAGCAGGGCCAGTCGTACGTGTACTCCGGTTTGTTGTAACGGCAGGCGTAACATTTTTCGAGCCTATCACCATTTTTACAGTATATTGACCACTGGAGAATTCATAAATGGCATCTTCAATTTTGTCTAAAAAATGTTCTTTTACGTGGGCAATAATAAATTGGTTAGGAGCCAGAAGCTTAATAACATCACTTTCTTCTTGTGCTTGCAGTGGTCGAATCCAGGTGTTTAAATCATTAGTAGAGATTTCATTTTCAAGACGGGACAGACAGGAATTCCAGATAGAGCTCATTAAATGATTCGCAAGAGTAAGTAAACAACGGGTGTGCGCTGAGGGGAAATAAGAAAAAATAGGATTTGCAGACAAAATTATAAATTAAATGATAGCATAAAAGCACATAGCTCTCTAAATAATTACGATCAAAATGAATACAAAAACTATATTAATTACGGGCTGTTCGACAGGCATAGGCTATCGAACGGCGGAACTATTAAAACTACGCGGTTATCGCGTTATTGCCTCTGCAAGAAAAGCCGAAGATGTGACGCGTTTGAATGCTGAAGGCTTTGAGACAGTACAACTGGATTTAGCGGATAGCGCCAGCATTCAAAAGGCTGTCAAGCAAGTTACTGCAATGACTGAGGGCAAACTTGATGGTTTGTTTAATAATGGCGCATTTGGACAACCCGGCGCGGTGGAAGATTTAAGTCGAGATGTTTTACGTGAGCAATTTGAAACAAATTTATTTGGTACGCATGAATTGACCAACCTAATCATTCCGTTAATGCGCCAGCAAGGAGGCGGGCGTATTATTTATAATAGTTCGGTCCTGGGGTTTATCGCCATGACTTATCGAGGTGCCTATAATGCCAGTAAATTTGCCCTGGAGGGGCTTGTTGATACCCTGCGCCTGGAATTATACGGGGCTAATATCCACCTTTCTTTAATCGAGCCTGGGCCAATTAGTAGTGATTTTCGCAAAAATGCTTTTGCTTTATATAAAAAAAATATAGATCCAACACATAGCCCACATAAAGCTGTTTATGAGACTATGGAAGTTCGTTTGCAAAAAAAGGGGCCAGCAGTGCCCTTTACATTACCGCCTGACGCAGTGGCGCAGAAAGTGATTCATGCAATGGAAGCAAAAAACCCCAGGATTCGATATTATGTGACTTTTCCTACCTATTTATTTGGCTATTTGAAAAGGATTTTACCCGCTAGATTGCTTGATTATTTAGCACGTAAAGTTTAGCTGCCCCGGTTAAAAAAAAGATTTTTTATTTAATACTTTAAACATTTCAGTAATAGTGTAATCAATACGCTTGCGTACTAATTCAGAATCACGCTCTTGCTGTATCTCGGCTTGCGCCTTACTGATCCAGATAATATCTCTGTTTTTATTATTTATTAAAATAACTATCAAGTTCGTATCAGGGGTATTAATTAAAGTATCCTGCTGAGTTTTAGGGTCTTTTTTTAACTTCAATGCCTGCATATTGGCACCCAGCTGGAACGTCACCAAGATATCAGGGGTTATGGTGTTAAGCTTCAATCCACGTTTGCCTAATTCACGGTCAATAAGCAGTTGAATATCCCTTGCGATATCAAAGCCGGGAGGTTGCCATTTGCCAGTCGGATCATTCAAGGTAGTAACAGGATTTAACCAGGCATAGCTTTTATAATCGCTAATATCGGCATGAGTACCCACTTCGGTTTTAACTCGAATATCGCTGGTATAGGAAGTGCAGCCCATAAATAATATTACTAGGCTGAGAGCTAATAGATGTTTCATGATATTAATAGTTGCATGAGTATTCACAGTATAAATTTTAAAAGGTGGGCGCTGGCTTTAGCCTGGACTGCTATTGCCTTATGTAGGCTAAAGCCTATACCGCAGTAGTAGTGCAGTAATTTATGCAACAAGTAATAGTTTGGCTCTAAAGAGTTTCCTCTTCTATATCCTTATCCAGCCAGGCCCTAAATATTTCATAACCTAATGCCAGGGTAATTGCGCCAACGAATAAACCCAGGATGCCAAACCACATCATGCCACCAATCGCCCCGAGTAGGATGATCAATGTTGGCGTATCCATTCCACGACCTAGAAGCAATGGTTTTAAGACGCTATCACTCAGGCTGATAATAATGCTCCATATGCTAAAAATAATTGCCGGAGTTGTATCCGCGACAGAAAAGACATAAACCATAACAGGAATCAGGATTAACAGTGGGGGTAATTGAGCGACGGCAAGAATTAGAATTATTATGGTCCAGAGTCCCCAGCCAGGTACATCAATAAAATACATCCCCATTCCGGCGAGGGCAGCCTGGATAACAGCTACACCTAGAACACCTTGAGCAATGCTACGAATGGTTGCGGTAGCCAGATTAGTAAATTGCAATCCTTGCTCTTTGTTGGTCAGGCGTGAAGCAATTTTCACCGCAACATCATAAGAACCCTTAGTATTAACTAAAAATATGCCAGAAATAATAATCGATAAAACAAACTGGATAGCGCTCCCTCCTACGCCTGCAGCAGCAGAAATAAATGCTTTCCCGAGTTTCTTAATGATTGGGATATTTTGTTTTAACGTGTCTTCAAGATTTTCAGAGGCCTGGTTCCAAATGGCATAAACTTTTTCACCAATCAAGGGCCATTCATTAACACTTTGAGCTGGTGGCGGAACCACTAAAGTCCCATCACTCAATCCTTTAGCCAGATGTGAAGACGTTTCTAGCAAGGATCCTGAAATCAGTATAGAAGGACCGATTAACAAACTTAATGCAAATAGAGTGTACAAGATTGCAGCCAGTTTAAAACGGTTACCAAGCGCGTGGCTTAGCTTGTTATAAAGTGGAAAAATGGCCACTGAAATAATAATACCCCAGACAACAATAATCGTGAAAGGTTTGATAATCTCAAAGCAAAGGGCAGCAATTAAAAAAATTAATACCAGTCGTATAACGACTTCAGTTACTTTTTTGGTAAATAATTTATCGCCCTGATCTTTAGTTAAATTCATATTTTAGCTCTCAAGTCATTGAAATTTTTTAGGACGTAGTTTCAGCCGTTATTTTTACTATATGAGTAATATCCAGTTTGTTGCTTTACCTTTCATAAATCATAAAACGGTAGCAAAAATTCACGCTGCTATCATTATTAATATCTTCGCGAGCCACCACTTGCCACTGCTCTTGGTTAATTTCTGGAAACCAGGTGTCGCCAGAAAATTCCTGTTGAATTTCAGTAATGTAAAGCCTGTCTGCACGCGCTAAAGTTGTCTTATATAATGTAGCTCCCCCAATAACAAATACTTCCTCCATGTCAGCGTAGCTTGTTAACGCACTATCCAAATCATTAAACACCAGGCAGCCTGGTTGTTGATAATCGGAATTACGACTGATAATAATATTTTGTCGACCGGGCAAAGGTCGGCCGATAGATTCAAAAGTTTTGCGCCCCATAATAATGGGCTTCCCCATAGTAATTTTCTTAAATTTCTTCAAGTCAGCAGACAAGTGCCAGGGCATTTTATTATCGAGGCCAATGGTACGATTGGATGCCATGGCGACAATAAGTGATAGTTTCATTTTTTGCTGTCTTCCCAGTTAATATATGATGAATATAGGTTCAAACTTAAAGCGGGTTATCTCTGCTTATTAATGACATCTTAAATTACTAGCCGAAATATTACATGATTTTTGCTATGGCAATGCAAAAAAAAGCGATAATACGGCCTATATTTTTCTTTTAAGGGCCATTTAATGAGTACTGAACAAACTTTATTACAACGTAGTGATTGCAAGTGCGAATTATGTAGAGCTGAACAAAACCTGACTGCATATATGATTCCACCTGATAATCAGGACAGTGCAGAAAAATCAGTCTTACTATGTGATAAATGCACAACACAGATTACCAACCCGGAAACCATGGATGTCAATCATTGGCGTTGCCTGAATGATAGTATGTGGAATCCAGAGCCTGCTGTCCAGGTGTTGGCATGGCGAGTTCTGCAATGCTTATCTAGCGAATCCTGGGCACGGGATCTTGCCGATATGCTTTATTTAGAATCCGAGGTACTTAGCTGGGCGGAGTTAGCTAGTATTGGTGGCAATCAAGAAGATGATACTGAAGCGACTGTGGATAATAATGGCACTAAATTAGCAGCAGGAGATACGGTGACATTAATTAAAGATCTTGATGTTAAAGGCGCTGGATTTACAGCTAAGCGCGGAACAGTGGTCAAAAATATTGCATTAACAGATAACCCCAAACATATAGAAGGGCGTGTCAATGGAGTGCGTATTGTACTGGTCGCAGATTATCTAAAAAAAGCAAATTAAACGCTTTGGTGGGGGAAACTCAGAAGTGATTAACAGTTATTTTCTAGAAAATAAAGCCTATAAACCTATCGCGTAGTTGATACCCCTGGATGTTTTAAATTAACAGCCACACAGACATGATGTATGAACACTTTAATTATATTGTCTAATTTAGGTTTTCCCGAATTCATATAATAACTGCAACACCTCTTTAATGGATTTAGTGCAGGATTGCGAATCAAGATGTCTGAAATTAAGTAATTGATAGCCCGAACGAATGACGCGGTATTAATACGATCCATGATATTAGCTGTAAATAACTTTAGATTATCTCTTAGAGATTTCAGGCGATAGTTTTTGTCATCAAAGATACCGTGCCGACCTTTGTTTGATACCACAGGAACCGTTCCATCACTATCCTTTTTGCTCTTGTGCGGAATGACTTCGTTAAGCATTTTGAAGACTCAGGATTTTCCAGCGCATTTTAAGATATTAAGTCACAGTTAAAAGCAGTGACTTATCTGTTTTTTATGCAAAACACTAAAAGGGCGGCTTTTGAATCTTCAGTCGTTTTATTAGCTATTATTGAAGCGTAAGCCGCTTATTCTAAAGGGTAATGTCTGTTTCCGTTTAAGCGATAATGAAAAGTGGGTTTCACGCGCATTACCCAAAACAGAACAACGGTCGAAGGTGAGAAAATCTGCTGGGAACGAGGAATATGGCAGAGACATGATTGGGAACATGTCATTCGTGATGGTCTGGATTATCAGCGTCATGTGGAATATGTTCATGTGAAACCTTTTATGCATGGACATGTAAAACGGGTAGAAGATTGGCCTTATTCCACTTTTCATCAGTGTGTCGCGTAAGGTATTTATTTGCCCGGGTGGTGTAGCGATTTACATATTTCGGTTGACGGCGATGAATAAAATGCGTCCGATTACGCTACGCTAATCGGCCCTACCGGTCTTCCAGATCATAGATGCCATACGCCCGGTCTGGCCATCACGCCGATAGGAAAAAAAACGATCTGCATCTGTTACAGTACAATACTCGCCACCGTAAATTTGTTGTACCCCGGCATTGTTTAACAAAATTCGCGCTATTTGATATATATCTGCTAAATACTTCCCCTGAGCATGATTTTTAAAAGCACTGTTAAACTGCGCTGATTTACGGATAAAGGCATCACGGACATCATCGCCGACTTCAAAACACTCTGCACCAATGGCTGGCCCCAGCCATGCCATCAACCCGGTAGCGGGCATTTTACTTAAAGTGTTTTCAATAATGCCATTGAGTAGCCCGCGCCATCCACCATGCAACGCAGCAATCATTGTTCCTTGCTGATCGCACAATAGCACAGGCAAACAATCAGCCGTTAGTATAGTACAGACGATATTACTTTTAGTTGTATAGCTGGCATCCGCCTCTGGATTACTTGTGACCCGATTGGCGCAAACAGCCTTTGTACTATGCGTTTGCCCTAGCCAGACAGGGTCTCCCGGTAAAGCCAGCATCTGTTTGATCAATTGCCGGTTTTGTATGACATGTTGTAATTTATCATGCACATGGTCTGCAGGATTTAAACTGCTATAGTCTCCCTGACTGACTCCGCCCGTCCTTAATGTTGTTGCAGTGTGAATATTTTCAGCTGCGGGCCAGTCAGCCGTGATCCAGTGTGTCATTTGTTCTTAATGCAGCTAATAATTCTTGCATGTCGTCGGGCACCGGTAACTGCCACTCGCAATATTCGCCGGTGCGGGGGTGTATTAACCCCAGCTTTTCCGCATGTAAGGCCTGGCGCTTAAAGCTGCGCAAGACTTGCTCTAACTCGGCTCCACAATCTTTGGGCATTTGAAATCTGCCGCTGTACATGGGGTCACCTACTAGAGGTAAACGAAGGTGCGCCATATGCACTCTAATCTGATGAGTGCGTCCAGTTTCCAGTTTGACCTGTATTAATGTGTTGCGTAAAAATCGCTCGAGTACACGATAATGTGTCACAGCTGGCTTGCCATTATCTCTAACCGCAAACTTTTTACGGTCGGTAGGGTGTCTGCCAATTGGTTCATTCAGGGTTCCACCGCCGGTCATGCGGCCTATGGTAATTGCCAGATATTCACGATGAATTGTTCTTGCCTGCAACTGTTCAACCAGGCTGTGATGCGCTGCCAGCGTTTTAGCGACCATTAATAAACCACTGGTATCTTTATCGATACGGTGTACTATTCCAGAGCGAGGAATAGTGACTGCATCTGGCAAATGAAATAACAAAGCATTTTGTAATGTTCCGTTCCAGTTGCCTGCCCCCGGATGAACCACAAACCCCGCGGGCTTATTGACAATTAAAATATCCTCGTCTTCATAGATAATATCCAGAGGTATATTTTCCGCCAGGTATTCAGTGACTTCCTCAGCCTCCGCATCTAATATCAGTTCTTCACCACCCACCAGGCGATCTTTTGCTTTGAGCTGTGCGTCATCGACGGTAACACGTCCGGCTTTAACCCATGTTTGCAATTTATTTCTTGAGTAATCAGGAAAAATTTCCACCAGGATCTGGTCTAATCGTTTCCCCGCTAATTCTAAAGGTACTTCGGCTGTTAGTATTGCCATATAATAATTCTTTCCTAATTTTGTACTTATCTACAATAAATTCTTTTACAATAGAAGTGAGGATTTAATAATATGCGAAAGTTTGACGCAGAACTTTTGTTCGTTTTCAAGGCGTAACATTATACGCCAAGCAGGTTACGCAACTTAATGTTACAACCCGGAAAACGGGCAAAAAAACAAGTCAAGCCCCGGATATTATTAAACCCTTGCTCCTCAAGCTTAATTCTTTAATACAAAGCATACTGATTAATCTTACAACGTGTTGTTGCAACTATGCCATCATTTTTCCACAAATTAGCATTTATCCTTTGTTTAGCGCTGTTTTTACAGGCCTGTAGTTTGTTCTCTAATGAAACCAAGGGGGATGAATATGTCGGCTGGACTGTCGAACAATTTATTACTGCGAGTAAGGAACAGCTTGAAGCTGAAAATTATAAAAAAGCAATAGTATTATTAGAGCAGCTCGACTCGCGTTACCCTTTTGGTGCACATTCGGCGCAAACACAGCTCGATTTGACTTTTGCCTATTACAAAAATAGTGATGCGGAAGCAGCGTTAGCATCTGCAGAGCGCTTTATTAAAACTCACCCGCGTCATCCGGATGTAGACTATGCCTATTACTTAAAAGCGCTGATTAATTTTAATCGTGAGCTGGGTTTTATCGATCGTTATATACCCTCGGATGCAACCCAGCGTGATGTATTATTTACTCAGACATCGTATCTGAATTTTGAGGAGCTATTGCGCCGCTTTCCTGACAGCAAATATGTACCGGATGTAAAACAACGCATGATATATCTAAAAAATGCTCTGGCACGGCATGAGCTGCACGTCGCGCGCTTCTATATGGATCGTCAAGCTTATGTTGCTGCGGCAAATCGTGCTAACTATGTCATAGAGCATTATGAGGATACCCCCGCTGTTCCTTACGCACTGGAAATTCAGATAAAAGCCTATAAAATTTTAGGTTTGCAGGGGTTGGCTGACGGTAGTACTGAAATATATGACTACAATTACCCTGATGGCCCCCCCCTTCCTGAGGCTGACCCCAGTGATGTTGTAGTCGTGCCATTTATCTGGAAATTATTTGCCTTCGATAGGTAAACACCGCAATTCTTATTATTCTTTTATCCTGACTCCGTGTATTGTCGTCAAATTTTCTTGATTTCCTGCCGAACTTTATGAACCCACAGGGCCGTTAGATTCAACTGCGCTTGAGCAAGCAGAATCCCCTGGCACCATAGTTTTCGCAGGTTCGGCTCAACACTAAAAGGACTGCTGTCGTGCATGGCAGCATATTTATCTGTGTTTGTCGCAACTTGCATTCTCATGCCACCAGAAATTCCGGGCATGGAGGCTACTGATTTAGCTCAGCGCCAAAACGGGTGGCTACTTACTGTTAGCCTGACTGGAATCGGTCTAGCTATACTCCCCTTTAGTTCGCGTTACTATAAAGGAGCAGGGCTAATATTGATACTATTGCCGGATTTAATTGGTGCGCCAGAATCCGAAATACACGGTTTTAACCACGCCGGTCCTGACGCAGTGATCATGCTCACTGATCTATGGCAGCAGAACCGATTACTTATGTCACAAATTTATTGATGCTGTGCCTCCCTTGCAGCCCACTCAGTTGACTACTGAGGCCTGGATATGAATGCCAATAACGCTGGAGCACTGGAACTAAGCGCTCCAGTCGTTATAACAAAGAACCTACAATTATTTGCTACCGCAGCATTAGGTCTTATTATCTTATTTGGCGTAGGCTTTGCACTCCGGGATGTCGCACACAAAGCCGCACACGATACCCGGCATAGCGTGACTTTTCCTTGCCATTAAACTAAAGTCCGCTAGAGATAAACTTTAGCCGGTTAGTACCTCACCTAGAATTAATCGATAAAACAAAAGTAGAGGCTCATTATCTTACAAGCTTGGTGAGTAGGCTTTGGCCTATTCACCAGTATTATCGGTTTTTTAGAGAGCTCTGTACTAGTATTATCAAGCATTGAATAAGGTGGGGTAAAGCCAATCCTACAAAGTCTAATCGTATAGCGTAGGTATCGCCTGGCGCTTATGCTGTGTTTTCTGAAAGGTATCAATAATTAATTGACTGACTTCTGCAGCAACCGGCTTACCTTCCAGAAAATTATCCAGCTGATCATAGCCCAATCCTAGCGCATCTTCATCGGCTTTACCGGGAGCCAGATCTTCCAGATCCGCAGTTGGCGCCTTTGTTATCAATACTTCTGGAGCACCCAGAGTCTTTGCGAGCAGTCTAACCTGACGTTTGTTCAGACCAAAAAGTGGTGCAAGGTCGCAGGCACCATCGCCCCATTTGGTAAAAAAACCGGTTATATTTTCAGCCGAGTGGTCGGTACCAATAACTAGCGCACCTATTAAGCCGGCAATTTCATATTGAGCAATCATCCGCGTACGGGCTTTTACATTACCTTTACTAAAATCCAGTCGTGCTGCTGATGGGGTTGGTAATCCTTGCTGGTTTATAACCTTGCGGGTTTCAGCATGGATCGCATCCACACCCGATTGAACATTAATTGCTATACTTTTCCCGGGTTGAATAAACTGTAACGCTAGTTGTGCATCACTCTCATCAGCCTGAATACTATAGGGCAAGCGCACGGCGACAAACTGATACTCGCTGCTGTTTTCTTCTTTGTTAAGCTGCGTGACAGCCAATTGCGCCAGACGACCACAGGTCGATGAATCAATGCCGCCACTGATACCTAATAATAGTTTTTTTAGGCCTGCATTTTTAAGCTGGCATTTTATGAAATCAATACGCCGCTGAATTTCGAACTTCGGCTCAATCACCGGAAGTACTTTCATTTCTTCAATAATGTCTTGTTGATTCATCGATTATATTAACCAGGACAGAGAGTTTTCTTGTTTACCACGAGTGGTATTACTTATTTTGCGTGTAATTGTATCTGAGTTGGCTTCCATAAGTGCTAAAATATTATATAAGTACACCAATCATAATGGTGTGATGGAATACTAATTATTAAGTTCGGCTATTTTGGAAATAAGATTTGTTTATATGAGCGCAGAAAATAAGATATTAATAGAAGTTTACCCCAGGTACATAGAGGATCATTCGAAGCCTAGCGCAAATAAATATGCCTTTGCCTATACTATCAAGATCACTAACACCGGGACAACGGCAGCAAAATTACTCAGCCGGCACTGGTTAATCACTGATGCTAATGGCAAGGTGGAAGAGGTACGTGGCCCGGGAGTTATCGGCAAAACACCACATTTACGACCGGGGGAAGCTTTTACCTATACCAGCGGAGCATTGATTGAAACTCCGGTTGGAGTAATGCAAGGGGAATACAGCATGCGCTCTGATAGCGGTGAAAATTTTGATGCATTGATTCCTCAATTTACTTTGTCGATACCCAGAACATTGCACTAGCGATGGCTATCTATGCGATTGGTGATATTCAGGGATGTTATGACGACTTGTTGCGCTTATTAGATAAGATTGATTTTAATAAAAAATCGGATCAACTCTGGTTTGTCGGTGATTTAGTCAATCGTGGACCCAAATCATTAGAAACCCTGCGCTTTATTAAATCACTAGGTAAATCAGCCGTTTGCGTACTGGGAAACCACGACCTGCATCTACTAGCAGTCGCCTATAAACACTCACCGATTCGAGCAAAAGATACCCTAAGCCCAATACTACACGCCAAGGATAAGGATGAATTATTAGACTGGCTTAGGCAGCGGCCTTTATTTCATTACAATGATGATTTTTGTCTGCTGCATGCAGGTTTACCCCCGCAGTGGGACTTTGCCACGGCCAAGAAAATGGCTGCAAAAGTAGAGCGTGAGTTACGTGGCGATAACCACATGAAGTTTTTCAAGCATATGTATGGCAATCAGCCTGATCAATGGAGTGATAAATTAAAAGGTCAGGATCAATTGCGCTTTATTGTCAATTGTTTTACCCGGATGCGTTTATGTGATGCCAAAGGGCGTTTAGATTTTCACTATAGCGGCAAGCTAGGTACTCAGCCAAAGCATCTGATACCGTGGTTTGATTTAGCGCATAGAAAAAATACACAGTTAAAAATTATTTTTGGGCACTGGTCTGCGCTGGGCTATCACCATTCTAATAATTGTTACTCAATAGATACCGGCTGCTTGTGGGGTGGCCAGCTCACTGCATTAAAACTGGGTAAAAAAATGCACCGCATCAGCATAGATTGCAAAGGCCATTGAGTACCTAATAAATAATTTTCCATAATCACCAGTGTTATGTCCAAGCCCACTATAATTTCCTGTGCCTTACACGATTATATTGAAATAGCGTGCTTATATGGTAATCAGCTCAAATTAGAATTAAAAAACCAGAAAACCCTTGCAGGTAAGGCAATGGGTGTTGTAACCAGCGCCGATAAGAAGGAATAGTTACTGCTCGAATCTGAACAGCAAATACAAATAGAACTCATTCGATTAAGGAATTACAGGTATTACCGGCACAAGCGAAATTTCAAACTGTTACTTTTAGTTCAACATAGTAAGCACCCATCCACCTAAAAACATCAACAGCACTTAGGCTACTTTCCTGATAAAATAGCCCACTTTTATACAAACCATATCAAGGTCTTAATTACCTAGAGTTATCAATTAGAGAGTAAACATGTTTTGTTACCATTGCCAGGAAGCTAAAAAAAATATTGCCTGTGATACGACAGGAATTTGTGGAAAAAAAGCAGATGTTTCAAGCTTACATGATTTATTAACTTACACATTAAAAGGCTTGTGTTTTTACGCTGAGAAGTCAACTGAGTCAAGAATCACGGACGAAAATATTGATAAATTTATTGCCCGTGCCCTGTACTCAATGGTCACTAATGTTAATTTCGATCCAGCAGTTTTCGTACAGTTAATTGCCGAAACGGTACAACGGCGTGAGCATTTAAAAAGAGCTTTGATCGAAAGCGGTACTGTTATCAATGGCGAAGAGCCGGTAGAAGCCCAGTGGTTTTATGAAAGAATTGATCAGGCGGACTTTGTAAAAAAAGGCGAGACAGTTGGTGTTCATGCCGATGGCGAACTATCCGGTGCTGATGTTGACTTACATGCAGCACGGGAATTGCTGATTTATGCAGCAAAAGGTTTAGGTGCCTTACTGGAGAATATTCAAGCCTTAGGCGGTTTTGAGTTGGAGCATTATGTGTTTATGCATAAGGCAGTCGCATATACCTTACAACAAGAACGCAGCTTAGATGAGTTGCTGGCTATGAACTATAGATGTGGTGACCAGGCGATACTAGCAATGGCATTGCTGGAACGTATCAACACTGAGAAATTTGGTCAGCCTGCGGCAACAGCCGTGCATTTAGATACCTGGGATAAGCCTGGTATTCTGGTCTCCGGGCATGACTTTCAAGACCTTCAGGATTTGCTAGAGCAAAGTGCAGGCTCAGGAATTGATATCTACACCCACGGCGAAATGATCGCCGCTCATGGCTACCCGGCGTTTAAAAAATATTTTAATCTGGTCGGGAATTACGGCGGTGCCTGGCAGGATCAAAAGACTCAGTTTGGTAAGTTTCAGGGCCCCGTTTTAGTCACGAGCAATAGCTTGCAACAACCAAAAAAAGGCTACACAGCAAAGGCTTATACTTCTGGTATGGTCGGCTGGCCTGGAGTTACGCATGTTGAAAAACGCAGAATCGATAAAAGCAAAGATTTTTCCAAAATTATCGAGCAAGCTCTACAATGTGAACCACCTCAGGCTTTAACAGAAGGCACTATTACCGTAGGTTACGGCAGGCAAGCACTGTTTGAATTAACCGATACTATTGCTGCCGCTATTAAATCAACGGCGATTAAACGCATTATTGTTTTAATCGGCTGTGACGGTCGCCATAAAGAGCGTCGCTATTACACCGAATTAGTTGAATCCTTGCCTGCAGATACACTTATTTTAACGGCAGGAGATACCAAGTACCGGTTTCATCAATTAGATCTAGGCGTAATCAACGGTATACCGCGGCTTCTGGATGCCGGGCAAACGCAGGATTTTTATGCTGTTATGGCCTTTATAACGCATTTGCAAAAAACTATGCAGTTAGGTCATATCAATGACTTACCGATCTCATTTAATATCGCCTGGTATGAGCAACAAACCATTTTAATGATGCTGGCCTTATTTTCTCTCGGCGTTAAAAATCTGCGCATAGGCCCAACCTTACCGCCATTTTTTACCCCGGGGATTTTACAGAAGCTAAGCGATGAGCTCGCAGTTAAAGGCATTGATACTGCGGAAAACGATGTAGCAGCCATGCTCGAAGGCAATTAACGGAAAGCGACTACTTCTTCCTGTTTGGTAATGCTCTTGTACGGCTTATAGCACTCTTTAGATAATGATAGAAAAAACAATTGAACGCTTAATATATGCAAACCGCTGGCTATTAACACCTATTTATTTGGGCATGAGTTTTGCTTTAATGGCGTTGACAATTAAATTTTTTCAAGAGCTTTATCATTTTATTCCCGCTATTTTAAGCATGGAAGAGAATCAGTTAATTCTGAAACTACTAACCTTTATTGATTTAACCTTAGTCGGAAGCCTGACTATTATCGTGATGTTTAGCGGCCATGATAATTTTGTCTCCCGATTGGATATAGCCGAAGGCACAGAAAAACTTTCCTGGCGGGGCACACATGATGATAGCTCGCTAAAAATGAAAGTCGCTTCTTTTATAGTGGCGATCTCATCGATCCATTTACTCAAGGTTTTTATGAATGTGGAACAAATAGTGAATGACAAATTAACCTGGTATGTGCTGATTCACATCACTTTTGTGCTATGTGCATGTCTGATGGGCTATTTAGAAAAGCTAAAACAGTGAACCAGCTAATACTCTTAAGTACCTCTGCGTGCCATTTATGTGAACAGGCAGAAGCCTTATTACAGCAACTTGATATTACTTATCAGAAAATCGATATTGCCGAGCAAGAGCAATGGCAGGAGCGCTATGCTATTAAAATTCCAGTATTACTGAATACAGAGAGCCGGCAAGAGCTATGCTGGCCTTTTGATATTGAACAAATCCAGGCTTTTATCATTAAGCTGTAGAGAGGACTGAAGTTCGCTCTACAGGCGTTGAAGACACGAATAGAAAAAGATAGCATGGGCGAATTACCAGTATCTTCTGATGCTTTATATGGCGTAGACTCAACGTGCTTTTAATAACCTCGCTATTAGCAGCTTGAATAAAAAATAGAGTCACCTTTTCTTCAAGTGCCTGATAATCAAGAAATATCTCTTGAATATAAAAAACATAGTGTATATATTTGGATATACACTTCTTTTACATCTTATTCGATAGGAGGGTTTATATGTTATCTAAAGTTCAAAAATGGGGAAATAGCCAAGGAATTAGAATTCCAAAAAATTTTCTTGAAAACTCATATATAAAAATTGGTTATGAGGTTGAAATTACAGTCAAAGATGGAAAAATCATTGTAGAACCTACACATAAAATACAAGGTAAATATGATATATAGGATTTAGTATGTAAAATGTCAAAGGATTATGAAGTAGAAGAAATAAACTGGGGAGTCCCGTCTGGTCAAGAGTTCTGGTAAGTGCCCATGTATATCCCTGAAAAAGGTGACTTTATAGTTGTAAATTTTGACCCTCAATCAGGTCACGAGCAAAAAAGCCGAAGACCTGCATTAGTGATCAGTAATAGTATCTTCAATAAGGCAACGGGGCTTACAATCGTTTGCCCAATTACCAATACAAATCATAATATGCCTTTTCATGTTAGCGTATCAAAGAAATCATTATTAACGGATTTTATTAGAAATAATTTCTCCACCCCCCATATTTTACAAAGAGTCTGAGCGGTTACGCATGATAAAATGCAGTCAAATAAATAGAAAATGAGACCGAGTTAACAGTGATAATACATGATTTGAAACGAAAGTAGGTATGAGCGAAAAAGCTCTGGGTGTTTTGAATAATTTAAAAGGAGTCCTTTTTAAGTAAATGGAAATTAAAGAAACAGCCTTTATAGAAAAGAAAAAAGAACTAGGCCAAATTTTACAAAATTCTATAAATAACCCTGATACGCTCAAAGTCAGGATCAAGTATGTTAGGAAATTGAAAATCATACGCAATGAATATCGTATAGGACACTGTGATTATTTGTCTGAAATAATGAGCAATTAATCGTATTATCAAAGAATTTAATATATTGCTTAGTTATATACACAGCCGACACTGCAAAAATGAATACTAATTACAGAATAGAAAAAGATAGCATGGGAGAGTTACAGGTTCCCGACAATGCCTTGTATGGTGCGCAAACCCAGCGTGCTATTAATAACTTTCCTATTAGCGGCTTGACCCTGCCGTCTGCTTTTATTAAAACGGTTGCACTGATTAAACAAACAGCTGCTAAAGTTAATATGGAACTAGGGGTGCTAGATGATGCCAGAGGTCAAGCCATTATCCAGGCCGCTGAGCAAATTATTCAAGGTGAACATAGCGATCAATTCCCGATTGATATCTTTCAGACAGGTTCTGGCACCAGTACCAATATGAATGTTAATGAAGTATTAGCGCATCTTGCATCAGAATCCGGTTCGGTAGCCATCGGTGCAAATGATCATGTCAATATGGGGCAGAGTAGTAATGATGTCATCCCTACTGCGATCCATATCAGCTCTGCACTAGAATGCCAGCGGCAACTATTACCTGCCTTAGAACATTTAGCGAAAACCATCGAGAGTAAGGCCTGTGCATGTAAAAACCATACTAAAACTGGGCGCACCCATTTAATGGATGCCATGCCGATGACTCTGGAACAAGAACTAGGCGCATGGGCTTTACAGATTCGCAATGGCATAGATCGAATCAATAGCGCTTTGCCTAGAGTACAAAAGTTGGCTCAAGGTGGCACAGCGGTAGGCACAGGCATTAATGCACACCCGAAGTTTGCAGCAAAGTTTGCGGATACCATGACGGTAGTGACCGGTATTGCATTTAGTCCGAATGACTCATTTTTTGAAAGCTTAAGCTGCCAGGATGCCATTGTAGAATTATCAGGGCAGTTAAAAACCATCGCCGTGAGTTTAATGAAAATTGCCAATGACTTGCGCTGGATGAATAGCGGACCCTTAGCCGGATTAGGAGAGATTGAATTAACCGCCTTACAACCAGGTAGTAGCATTATGCCCGGTAAAGTAAATCCGGTTATTCCCGAAGCAGCCGCGATGGTTGCCGCACAAGTCATTGGCAATGATGCCACTATTACTGTCGCAGGTCAGTCTGGTACTTTCCAGCTCAATGTCATGCTGCCGGTGATTGCCTACAATATCCTGCAAAGTATAGAAATTATCAGTCAGGTCAGTATTACCCTTGCCGATAAGGCAATCAGTGATTTCAGCGTACGTGAAGATAATTTACAAGATGCACTGGCAAGAAACCCGATCTTGGTCACGGCATTAAACCCGATTATCGGTTATGCAAAAGCAGCCGAAGTGGCTAAGTCCGCGTATAAACAAGGGCGACCGATTATTGATGTTGCCGAAGAAATGACCGACATCTCACGCGCAGAATTAGAGAAAATTCTGGAGCCTAGGCATCTTGCCGCTGGTGGAGTAAATTAATTCCCAGCATATTTACGCTTTATAATTTTTTCATTATTTACCAGGTCTGATTTTGTCTTATGTTTAAGTCCCACTTACTGTTGTTTATACTCCTGAGTTCTCTAACAGGTTCACTGTTCGCCGCTGATATCAGTGTGAGTATCGATCGTAACCCGGTTAATTTACAAGAATCCTTTCAACTTACGTTTACCGCAAGCTATGATCCCGATGGCGAACCTGATTTTTCACCACTGGATAAAGATTTCGAAATTTTAAATCAATCTCAACAGCAATCTGTACAAATCATAAACTGGGAAAAGACTAAATCCATACAATGGATATTAACCGTTATGGCAAAGCATACGGGTAAGCTGGTTATCCCGGCAATAAACTTTGGTAATGATAGCAGTCAATTTGCTGCAATCGTGGTCAATGATAGCTCACAGGTTAACAATACCAATGAGGATTTATTTTTACAAGTCGAAGTCAGTACGACTGAGCCCTATATCCAGCAACAAGTTATTTATACCTTAAAGCTATTTCGTAGAGTTAATATTGCCCAGGCAAGTTTGACCGAACCAGAGTTAGCCGATGCATTGATCGAAAAACTAGGCGAAGATACAAATTACAATACTCAGTTTCAAGGCGAAAATTATGTCGTTACAAAACGTAAATATGCTATTTTCCCACAGAAAAGCGGCATTGCGACTATCATCCCGCTTAGCTTGACAGCCGGAGTGATTATTCCTGGCCAACGCCGGTCCAATAGTTTTTTTAATCAGCAACGCACACGTACCAAGCAGGTTGTCTCTGCAGCAATTAAATTAGATGTCCAGGCTAAGCCAGAAAATACAGGAGTAGACTGGCTTCCCGCTAAACAGCTTGCTTTGCAGGAACAATGGAGTGATAACTCAGAGCGGGTCATTGTAGGTCAGCCTATCACCCGAACCATCTCATTATTCGCTGATGGTGCTACAGTCGGGGTGCTACCTGAATTATATCAAGACAATATGCCTACAAATTTAAAAGCCTATCCTGATCAGGCGGTATTAAAAGAAGAGGCTAAAGAGGATGGTATGGTCGCTTTTAGAGAAGAAAAAATTGCATTAATTCCAGGTCAGGCTGGTAGCTATACATTGCCGCCAATCGAGATTCCCTGGTGGAATACTCAAACTCAGCAAATGGAGGTGGCACGAATTGCTGCACATACACTAACAGCTATTGCGGCATCACCCTCTACTGCTGAGACGCAAATAGCCCAAAGTCCACCGTTAATGCCTACGCCCGAACTTTCGACACCGGTTGATATAGCGCCAGATAATTCCCAGAAAAGCAATAAGCTATGGCTTGGCCTAGCCATATTTTTTGCCTGTGGCTGGGCGGTAACAGTACTGTATTTCCTAACAAAAAAATCTAAAGAAGCAAAAAATGAGTCCCGTGTTTCAAGTCCCGAAAATACACAGACAATTGAAAAACAGCTAAAAAAAGCGTGTACTAATAATGATCCCGTGCAGGCTAAAGATGCGCTATTAAAGTGGGGACGAGATAATTTTCAGCAGTCCAGTTTAACTAAAATTGCTGAGCAAGGTGCCCCGGATTTTCAGCAGGAAATACTCTCTTTAAATGCTATTTTATACAGTGATAAGGCTCAAACCTGGCAAGGTGCTGAGCTATGGGCAGCCTTTCAAAACCATCAATCAACAGATCTAGCTAAGTCTGAGAAAGTCGATCCTTTACCGCCTCTGTTTAAAATTTAGCATCCATTAAAAAGGTAAAAAGCATCGTAGTTTGATGCCTTTTACCTTTTAGTCTGTTCCTATTATTGAATTCTTGGAAATTTTCAATTCCTGCTAACAATAGGCGGGAAGAAAGATTTTTTGAATATTGCTGAAGAGTATGGTTAATTATATTTGAGAACTTTTTAATCGCTTACTTTATCCTTAAACTCACATAAATCCTCGATTACACAACTTGCACACCTTGGCTTGCGGGCTATACAAGTATAGCGACCATGTAAAATTAACAAATGATGTGCATCCAGTTTATATTGTTTCGGTACATGTTTATCCAGTCTGGCTTCAACCTCTAGGACATTCTTTCCCTTCGCGATACCGGTACGATTTGATACCCGAAAAATATGCGTATCGACTGCCATAACAGGCTGACCAAATGCCGTATTTAAAATGACATTAGCTGTTTTACGACCGACCCCCGCCAAAGATTCCAGCTCAGCACGTGTTTGCGGCACTTCGCCATTAAAATCATCGAGTAACTTACGACACAGCTTAATAATATGAGCGCCCTTACTATTAAATAAACCGATGGTCTTAATATATTCTTTTAAACCCTCTCCGCTTAGATCGTAAATCGCCTGCGGTGTGTTTGCGACCGGAAATAATTTCGCTGTCGCTTTATTAACCCCTTTATCTGTCGCCTGAGCAGATAAAACCACCGCGATTAACAATTCAAAAGTGCTGTTATAGTGCAGTTCAGTCACAGGTTCTGGAATCGCCTCGGCTAGTCGAGAGAATATCTCAAAGCGTTTTTCTTTGTTCATATTAATAGATTCGATGCTTATGACTGATAAGACAAGTGGCCTAACACAACAGTTTGATGGATATCACATGCACCCATCGATCCCAATCTCTGTGTGAGGAGGTGGGAGCATCCATTCATGAATTTCCACGGTAAGACCATGGGAACTATCTTGCTTTATCCAAGATTGGGTTTTTTATAAGGGTTTTCTAACTTGCTCGGCCAATCGGTAGCGATATAGAGTTGCTCGACTTTTTGCCTTGCCCAGGGAGTTTTACGCAAGAATTTCAGACTAGAGGATATACTGGGATCATTGCTAAAGCATTTAATAGTAATCCGACTGTTTAACTCCGGCCAGCCATATTTTTTAACTAACTGAGTCACTATCTCCTTTAAGTTAACACCATGCAAAGGATCCTGATTATGCAGCTTAGTCATCTGTCTTGGCGGCATCACTATTGCTATCAGATACTTTTTGCTCTGCCTTTTTTACCCGAATCTTACTACCGGCTACATCCTTACCGTTCAGGTTTTTCATCGCCGCCTTAGCTTCACCGATCTTAGGCATTTCAACAAAGCCAAAGCCTTTGGATATTCCAGTGTCTTTGTCTAAAACCAGTGTACAGGACTGTACCGTACCATAAGGCTCAAACAAAGCTTTAAACTCTGCCTCTGTGGTATTTCGGGTGAGGTTGCGGATTAGTATTTTCATAGGGTAACCGTTAATTTTTTTAATGTTTTAATTATACGCTTGAATGGTATATTAAGCAGTGTTCCTACTAGAAATGGTCGAGAATTACTACTTTCACTCAATTAATTAAGGCTCTATGTGAATCTTAGTGGGTAATGAGATAATACAAAGATGAATCGCGCCGCTTTATTTAGAATGGCCTTTTGGTCTACAAGCTCCTGGGTAAGTGGAAGATATTTCATTTGTTTCCGACGAATCCAAATCTAAAGAACGCCATATATAGATAGGTTTTCCTGCGGGGGGGGGCACGATTCGCCGGTGAGACCGGTGTATACTGTCCAGTGCATCATAAAGTCGAGCCTACGCAAAGAACGTAAGCTCATCACTCAGGAAGTAGCTGACCGTGCTGGTATTTCCTGAGGATTGCTACAGCGTATTGAAAAAGGTGATCTTATATGCGAAATCGGGGCAATGTGGGAGGTTGCCAGCATTGTCGGCGTGAAATTGTTTGATGCCGATGATAGCACATTGATCAGGCATATTAGCCAGACAGAAGATAAACTGGCTCTTTTGCCAAAATCAGTACGTAAGGCTACGAAGGCTGTAGATGATGATTTCTAAGTCGAACTATAGCGAAGCCTTTGTATGGTTATGGTTACCGAATGAAACCAGCCCTGTTGTTGTGGGCAAGCTGGAAGCTGATAATAGCAATATCCTGTTCAATTACGGTAAGAGTTATCTTGAACCTAAAAACCGCAATTAATCGCTATAAAGCACTATAAGTATCTGAGTATTAAAGTTCATCATCGTAAATACTTGTCACCTGATGGGTCGGCTTATCCCGTTTCACTGTTTTGTAAATAAATCTGAGCACGAAATACAGCGGTACAGATTTTGCCAAGGGCTACGGCCATTGTATGCCTTGTTTTTTGTACCCAGATTTTCCACAAAATCCGTGTTCAACTGCGGTTTCTAGAGTTACGGATATTTGTTAGCCGCCCGTCTCCGGCTGTAACGACTGCATCAACCAGCTCTCTGGCATGTAGCTCTGTTGTTCTTGCCCCGACAAAGCAGGGGCGAATAACTAGGTTTCCGTTGATGATGGTGGTGCTGGGAATACAGCGGCCCTCTTCAACGAGCTGGCGATGAATTTGTTTGTTGAGATCGTTAAGGTCTGGTGCGAGATCACTGATATAACGAAAGCAACAAATGGACAAGGTAGGTTTCTGTACTACCTCTAGATTGGGATGTTTATCGGCCAGATCAGCTACCAGTTGTGCCATATCATTATGTCGACAAATACGCGCGCGCATCCCTGTTTTACCAATCTCACGAATCAGTGCCCAGACCACTGCACCGCGTGAGGGGGCGGATAACTCAACGCCAAAATCATGGTACGGAACGCCCATACTTTGCATGGAGTTCTGAATATTGTTGTCATGACAAGCACCTTCAAGATAGTCTGCAGCCCCCTGACTAAAAGCCCGATTTAAAATACTGCGATCGCGGACAAAAGTTGCGCCTATGCCCACTGGAGCGCCTAGCCATTTATGCGGATCCACAATTAGCGAATCCGCGAGCTCCAAGCCCTGATAAAGATGCTCAATGCGCGGGTCAAGAATCCCGGGTAAGCCATAGGCGCCATCAATATGAAACCAGGCCTGGAACTCTCTAGCAATTTCACCAATTTCAGCCAGAGGGTCAATTGCGCCTGTGTCAGTGGTTCCGGCATTGGCAACGATAGCTACTAACACAAAGCCTTTCATTGCATCGGCTGTTAATCGCTCGCGTAAGGCTGCTGGCGATAGGCGGCCGTTGTTATCCGCCTGAATAGTTACCACAGCAGAGCGTCCCATTCCCAATACTGCAGCAGCTCGGTGAATAGTGCGATGGCAGGCGCTGCTTGCATACAGTCGGCAAGGCCTTTGGACGCCATCTTCAGCAGGATTGATGCCCAGTCGTTCAAATGCCCATTGCCTCGCGGCACCCAATGCCACCAGGTTGGCTACAGAGCCTCCACTGCTATAAATGCCTTTCATTGTGGCAGGGAGATTAAACATTTCAGCCATCCATTGCAAGGAGAGCTCCTCGAGATAGTTAAAGGCGGTCAACCCAACTCGCTGAGGAGCTGCAACGGTGCCACTTAAAGTGGCCAGTACGCCTGCAGAAGTAGCACCGGTGGTGATAAAGGCAGTGCAACCTGGCTTTGGAACTTGAGAGCCATTGGGAATCAGGTATTGCCCCATGCTAGCGAGCAGCTGTTCACAACCTATGCCTTGCTCAGGTAAAGGCCCTCCTAGAGCTGCTTTCCAGCTTGCTTCATTGCTCATGGCATCCGGGTGTTCAAAGCGGAGATACTGATCCAGATCCTTGCCTAATTGCTGTAAAAGTTCAGGTAGGTTTCCGCACTCTGCGTGCTCTTGATACATGCTGCTATCCTATGTTTTTATAGTTATGCCAAAACTTTAGCGCCGCGGGCTAAAAATAAGGTGGCTTTGGGTGCACCAGCAAGTCCCACACCTGCTATCAAGGTAACGGTGACAATTCCCTTAACTTTAGCGCAAACCGGGCAAAGCCATATTTTGCCACTATTTTGCTCAAACTGTTTGATCAAGTCTGCAATCAGTTCCATACAGTCAGCAACAAGTTTATCTGCTCCGCTTATTACACACACTTGAGATGCATCAGAAGTGATAAACACAGCTGTTTTACTGGTTTTTTATGCCGTTACTGCCAATATACATGAAATGGTGACGCGATCTATATAATTAGCACCTTCCTGGCAGTTTATAAGGTGTTTTTCATGGTTATTTCCTCTTTGAGTTTTTTATACTTCGTGGGATCACGGATGCGCTTGTTTAGCGAGCTGATTTTTGTCGAGAACAAGACGCTGAAACAAACGCATGATTGTGCTTTCGCGCACGAAACAAATTTTATTTAAAAAGGCAGGAACAGAATGATTTGTATATTCAGGAGCTGCAATTAGCTGGTATGCCTGAGAGCTGATTTATAAAACTATGTTGCTGTGCCAAGCTTGCTTGCTGGAGCCTACAAATTTAGTGCGTTGTTAACTCAGGATTTATGCTCACGTTTCAGCGTACGCTCTAATAAGAGGCTGTATATAGGTTTGCCGCCTAATAATTCTGCGGTGACAGTAGCCGTCGCGACGGTTAATATTAACGGCAAGATGAGCGAGTAGTTGTTGGTTAATTCTATACTGAGTGCAATGCCGGTTAGCGGTGCCCTAACCGTAGCGGCAAATAGCGCGCCCATGCCGGCAATAGCAAATAAGCCAGGTTGTAAGTCGAGTGTTGGAAAGTAGATATTGACATAATGCCCATACCATAAACCCAGTAAGGTACCCAGAGCGAGCATCGGTGCAAATATGCCGCCTGGTGCGCCACTGCTATAACTTAGCAAGGTTGTAGCAATCCGCACAAAAAACAGTAAAATCAGCAGGCTGATCGACCCCGTGTGTTCCATCGCCCAAAGTAAAGTTAGATCGCCACTTCCAGTTGCGTGAGGCCATAGGCTGCCCAGATACCCGATGACAGCGCCTATAAGTAAAGTTAATAAGGTATTGATGTCACTTTGGGTGTTAGACAGTAAATCTAGACCGATAATGAGAGCGCGGTTAAACAGGATTCCCAGCGTACCAAAGACCAGCCCCAGAATAAAAAATAGTGGTAAAGATGTTAGCGGCGGGGCGGCAAAATGCGACATATTGATAGCAGGGACTTGCCCGGTATAAAGGCGCACCACAACAGCCGCTATAAAAACTGCCAATGCAACCGCCTGTACTGAATAGGTGCCGTACTTAAACTGCGCGCGCATCTCTTCTATGGCAAATAAAATGGCTGCCAGAGGAGTGTTAAAAGCGGCTGAAAGTCCAGCTGCTGCGCCGGCAGTAATTAAGGTGTTTTTGTTATCGTTATTGGTTTTAAATACCTTGGAAACCATATGCCCCAGGCTACCTCCCATATGTATAGTGGGGCCTTCCCTGCCCATGACCATTCCACTGCCAATGGTTAATACACCAGCAATAAACTTCACTGGCAGCAATCGATGCCAGAAATTTTCCCTGGAACCCTCCAGTGCTCCTTCAATTTCCTGTATGCCACTACCTGCAGCTTCAGGAGCAAAACGGCGTACGATAAACAATGCCAGATATAGCATTAACGCTGTGCTAAGTGATGGTATCAGCCAGTGAAGAACCGGCTGTTGGTTAAATTGCTGTATTAATTCGTTACGCCAGTGAAATACGCTATCAACACTGATGTGGAACAAAGTACCAGTAATGCCAGTCAATAGCCCTGTCAGCATGCTGAGCCCAAGCAAAACTGCAATGTATCTGGCAGGCATTAAAAAGGCCTGGTTGATACGCGCAGAAAACTGGAAGGTTTTTTTAGGAATAGTTAATTTCATGGTCTCGACGTAAGATAAAGTCAGCGCCTTTAAGCTATAGGGCTTCTCTAAGATTAAAATTTATTTGTTAGCCAGTACTATAGATTATAGTAGAGTGAGCTGCGTAAGGGATGTAATAATTTCTTATACTCCGTGCGAAGAATAATACACTGAGCTAATTTAATATCTAAGGTACAACTATGTCAGTTAACAAGAAGCAGCGCAGAATCAATTGGCATAATGTGCTAACCGGAGCCATTCTTTTTGCAGCGGGTGATAGTATAGGTGCCTTGTTAACAGGAGGTTTTTTGTATCAGCGTATGCTGGGTATGATGCTCTTAGGCGGGAGCCTATATGCCTGGGAAATCCCCGCTTATTTTGCGCATCTACAGTGCCGCTTTAATAAGCGGGGACTGCTCAATGCTTTTAAGCGAACTCTGGCCGCAGGACTATTTTTTAACCCGTTGTGGATTACCAGGCACTTCGTGTTTATCAAACTATTCTCCGGGCAATGGCAGACTATTTCTCCGGATATTTTAGTCATTGCTACAGAGTCATTTATCTTCTGTTTCCCATTTTCTTTGCTAGTAAATTACTTGATTCAGAATGTGATTTCTTTGCGCAAGCGGTTTCTGGTCAGCTCTGTTTATTCCGCTTTAACTGTTATTTACTTTGCCCTAAGTGAAGTGCTTTTTGCAGTTGCAGGCTGAGGTTTTAACATTCAGTATTAGGAGCCTGGAGGTGGCAAAGAGTGATTTTTGCAACGCATCAGCAGTTTTATGAGCAAAAAAAGGCAAACAAAGGGAGCGATAAATCGCTCCCTTTAGAACTCTGAATTTTTGAATATTCAGAGTTTAGCTTATACTCTATCTCTTAATCTTATATACTCTTGCTGTATAGGATTTTTGCATCATAAGTTATGCATACAAAAAAACCAGCTTACTGATGCAAGCAAGCCTCTCCCCTTTAGCTGTGTCAATTTAACCTTACACTGAAACAAGACTATGAACACCCAACAATTACGTTTCACTTATCAGCTAAAAATATCATTGGAGGGTTCTAAACCACCCATTTGGCGACGTTTGTTAGTTAACAGTGATATTAAGTTAGATGTTTTCCATACCGCTCTGCAAATAAGCATGGGCTGGACGGACTCTCACTTGCATCAATTTATATCTCAGGATAAAAAGTTCTATGGCATTAAAGATGAAGACTTTGAAATAGAAGGTTTCGAAATGATAGAGGAGAATACCGTCCGTTTATCAACCTTACTCAAAGCCGAAAAAGATAGCATAATCTATGAGTATGATTTTGGTGATGGCTGGATGCATAAAATTATTCTGGAAAAAATTCTAGACTTTGATCCTGCAAAAAAGCTCCCTTACTGTGTCACTGCTAAACGTGCTTGCCCACCTGAAGATTGTGGTGGCATCTGGGGCTATGCGAACTTGCTGAAAATCATGGAAGATCCAGAGCATGATGAATATGAGGAAATGCTTGAATGGCTAGGCGATGAATTCGACCCTGCTTATGTAGGTAGAAGAGAAACCAATCAATTATTACTTGAATATTGCCGTTAAAACCATGGAGTTTTTATTACTTTCTCCCTCAGAAACACGAGTAGATCTATTTAATATACAAGAGCGTGGCTTTAGCCCGCAAATACTACAAAACTTTAACAAGTCCGGGCTTAAAAGACTGTGACAATATTTGTTTTATTTATAAATATTGCTATGTTTGTAGGCTGGGCTGAGGTGATAAAACCAAGAATCAACGACTTACCCAGCATCTATTGCTGGGTTTCGTTCCTCAATCCAGCCTATACTGAATACGCTCACAGTCTCTTAAGCCGCGCTCTACAGAAGCAGCTCCACCCACTTGATAACGTATGAAACACTACCTCCTGCTACTTACCAGCACCATACTGGTCAATAATTTTGTCCTGGTCAGGTTTCTGGGGTTATGCCCTTTCCTCGGTGTTTCGCGCCAGCTCAAATCTGCTATCGGCATGGGGTTAGCGACGACTTTTGTCTTAACCCTTGCCGCTGTTAGTAGCTACCTGCTTTACCAATACCTATTAGTCCCTCTTGACCTGACGTATTTACGCACCATTAGCTTTATAGTCGTGATCGCAGTTGTGGTCCAGCTTACTGAAATTATCATACATAAACTTAGCCCGGTTTTACATCGTCTACTGGGTTTGTATTTACCTTTAATTACTACCAACTGTGCAGTATTAGGTGTAGCTCTGTTAAACATGCAAGAGGCTCATGGCTTTATTGAATCGATAGTTTTTGGAATAGGAACGGCTTTGGGCTTCACCCTGGTGCTGGTATTATTTGCTGCTTTACGCGAACGGATTGATGTAGCAGATGTGCCCGTTCCTTTTCAGGGTGCATCAATTGGCCTGATCACTGCAGGTTTAATGTCCATGGCTTTTATGGGTTTTATTGGGCTGGCCTGATGTTATTCCTGTGTCTGTTATTTGCTGTATTAGGCTTAGGCTTAGGCTATGCCGCCCGGTATTTAAAAGTACAAGGCGATCCCTTAGTCGAGCAAATTGATGCCCTCTTGCCCCAGACCCAATGTGGACAGTGTAAATATCCTGGCTGTCGCCCTTATGCGCAAGCCGTCGCCAGTGGTGAGGCGGATATCAACCAGTGCCCACCCGGTGGTGAAGAAGGTGTTGCCGCACTGGCCAATCTCTTAGGCATCACCACCAAACCATTAAATACCGATTTTGGCCAGCCCAGCCCCCCGGCAGTGGCCTATATTATTGAACAGGACTGTATAGGCTGTATTAAGTGCATTCCCCCTTGTCCAGTCGATGCCATTCTAGGTGCGTCTAAGCAAATGCACACGGTTATTACAGCTGAGTGTACGGGGTGTGAGCTGTGTGTTGCACCTTGTCCAGTAGATTGCATTATTATGCTGCCGCTAGAACACAACCCCAGTCAGTGGCAGTGGGCAGCTAATAATGATTAAACAGTGGAAATTCCCTGGTGGCGTTGTTTTAGACGGGCATAAACAGCTTGCTGACATAAGTGAACCCACTCTGCCACCCGAACTCACCTACCCTTTATTACAACGCTCTGATTACTATGTTGAACCAGTCGTCAAACCAGGGCAACGTGTCCTTAAAGGAGAGGTAATTGCTAACTCACAAAACCCATTAGCAACTCCGGTCCATGCGGCAAGTTCTGGTGTTATCACAGCCATAGCGTCGCGTTTAATCGCGCACCCCTCTGGTCTGTCAGATACCTGCATTATTATCCAAACCGATGGCCTCGATACAGTATGCCCCGGTAACCCTTGTCCTAACTATCAACTCGAAACACCGGCAGAGTTACGCCATAAAACAGCGCTTGCAGGGATTGTCGGATTAGGTGGCGCCGCTTTTCCCACCGCCGTAAAATTGAAAAATCGCCTACCGACTCACACGCTGATTATTAATGGTGCTGAATGTGAACCTTATATTAGTTGCGATATTAGCTTGATACAGGCTAATGCACAGCAAATCATTCAGGGCGCCTTAATCATGCAATATATTCTGCAAGCAGAAAGGTGCATTATTGCCATTGAAAATACTATGCCTGTTGCCCACCAAGCATTGCTTAGTGCGGCTAGTGAGGTAGATATTCAGATAATAACAGTCCCGGCTATTTATCCCACCGGTGGTGAAAAACAGTTAATCGAAGTGTTAACCGGTGTGAAAATACCTGCCAAAGCACTACCTGCTGATCATGGCCTGGTATGTCAAAATGTGGGTACTGCCTATGCCGTTTACCAGGCAATCTGTCTGGGATTACCTCTGACTGACCGCATTATTACCCTGACTGGAAAAGGCATCAAATACCCTAAGAATATACGCGCCAGAATAGGTACACCTATAAAGCATTTAGTCGAGCTCTGTGGTGGTTACACGCCTGATGTTCAGCGTCTGATTATGGGTGGCTCAATGATGGGCATTGCGCTCAGCACGGATGATATTGCTGTCATTAAGGCAACCAATTGTGTGCTCGCGATGACCAGCAGTGAGTTATCAGTGAATCAGGCAGCTATGCCGTGTATACGCTGCGGGGATTGTGCTACTGTCTGTCCTGCCGAATTGCTTCCACAGCAACTTTACTGGCACAGTCGTAGTAAACAATTTGAGCAATGCCAGGACTATCAATTATTTAATTGTATAGAATGTGGTTGTTGCGATATTGTCTGCCCTAGCCAGATTCCTTTAGTACAGAACTTTCGCGCGGCTAAAGGTGAATTGACTAACAAAGAAAAACAGGCTGCACAGGCGATACTCGCGAAAAAACGCCATCAGAACCAGAAGCAGCGTAGAGGAAAAGAGGAACAGGAAAAGCTGGGTAAGGCAGAAAAGCGCCAGGCAATGATAGATAAAATGAAGAGCGCAGCAACTAATAGAAAAACAGTCTGAATCGCTCTTCTGCGAAGTCTTGGGACGCTGGCTTTAGCCTGCATTGATATTGTGCTCATGCAGGCTAAAACTAGCGTCTCAATAAATAGACTACCCACTGCCAGTTATAACCAACTACAGCACTTGCGGATAGTATTATCTTGCTTCTTAGGCCAGCAGTTTTGCTTTATGCGCTGTAAACTCTTCTTCGGTAAGAATACCCTTGTCTCTTAAGCCAGCCAGCTTGACTATTTCATCAGCAGCAGAACTACCCGCTGCTTCTTGTATATATGCACGCTGTATCTTTTCAGATTCTGCCAGCATATGCAAAGAGCGCTCGTGCATTCCTGAACCCCGAGCGATTAGATAACACAACACGCCTAACCAGGGGATGATAATGATAAACAGCGACCAAAATCCTTTGCCCCACCCACCTAAATCTTTGCTTCGAAAAATATCACTAATAACGCCGATAATCACCCAAATCCAGGCGATCATAAGGAAAAACAAAAACATCAACCATAAAATATGTAATATAGGCATTTTCTACTCCTGATTATTATTTTTACTGTGCTAATGAACGAGAATTTAATAACATCCTCACTCCTAAAAACAGCGTTTAAGTGTAGTGTAGAATTGTCACTGTGCACTTCACCTAGGGAATAAAGATGCCATAATACTAACTTAATTGATATATTTTTCTAAAAAATACCAGCCGCCACCAATATTCATGCAATTTTCAACTAGCTGCTCGCCTTTTCTACCTGCAAATACCAGTGTGCATCGAGTTATGCGTCAGGTTTTAATTGCATTGATTCCTGCCTTTACTGCCATGTTCTGGCTATTTGGCTATACTGTTTTACTGCAATTGCTACTAGCGAGTAGCACCGCTCTACTTGCAGAGGTCATCTGTTTACGGCTAAGAAAGCGCCCTGTCAAAATCCATTTAATGGATCTAAGTGCCTTGGTTAGCGCGGTATTGTTAGCACTTGCCATTCCCACTATCGCACCCTGGTGGGTTAGTGCCTGCGGCGCTCTATTTGCCATTATTATTGGCAAACAAGTCTATGGTGGCCTGGGATATAACCCATTCAATCCGGCGATGACTGGCTATGTTTTTTTATTAATTTCATTTCCCCAGCAAATGACAGCATGGCAAGCTCCCGATATCTTTATATCATTAGCAGATGCACTCCATGTCATTTTTTCAGGGACAGCAACTATTGATGGTCTCAGCTCAGCTACTCTTCTGGATAGTCTCAAAACAGCCGGAGCCTCCACAGCATTGCTCACAGAGATTCCTAGTACAAGTACTGGCTTATTAGCAGGAGCAGGCTGGGAGTTAATCTCAATGGCTTATTTACTAGGCGGCCTATGGCTTTTATACCGAAAGGTCATCAGCTGGCACATTCCTGTCGCCGTCTTGCTCGGCATATTTATGCCCGCCGGCATTAACTTTTTTTTAGATGCGAATGCAGCCAGCTCACCTGTATTTCATTTATTTTCTGGAGCAAGTTTATGTGGTGCTTTTTTTATTGCCACTGACCCTGTTAGTGCAGCTACCAGCAACATCGGGCGTTTAATATATGGGGGACTTATCGGCTTGTTAAGCTATATTATTCGCTATTGGGGCGGCTATCCTGATGGTATTGCTTTTGCGGTATTACTGGCCAATCTTGCCGCACCCAGTATTGATTATTACCTGCGCCCAAAACCTGTAAATCAGCCCTTATGAAACTTACTCCGCCAATCAATGCTGCGCTACGCGTTGGCCTGTTTTCATTTATTATTGTTGGCCTGGTGTCCCTGGTATTTCATGCTACAAAAGCCAAAATTGCAGCCAATGAACGCGAGGCTTTATTAAACAGCTTACAATCCGTTATAAGCCAGGACAGCTATGATAATGATCTGGCTAATGATGTTATCCAGCTAAACAGCTATACAATTTACCGGGCAAGAAAATCAGACGTGCCCGTTGCAGCTATTCTTACTGGCACCACCCCCTACGGTTATAATGGTGATATTGGCCTGCTGATGGGCATAAATATGGCGGGTGAAATAACCGGCGTTCGTGTGCTAAAACATAGAGAAACTCCGGGCTTAGGTGATAAAATCGAGATTAAAAAATCCAGATGGATTTCCAGTTTTAAGCACAAGTCAATCAATGATATGTATACACACCAATGGGCAGTAAAAAAGGATGGTGGCAACTTTGACCAATTTACGGGTGCCACCATTACACCCCGTGCGATTGTCAATCAAGTAAAAAAAACCGGGTTATTTTTTCAGCACAACCAGCAGCTTATTTTTAAATAAATGTCATCGAATACCCGAATAATTATCCGCAACGGCTTATGGAAAAACAACCAAGCTCTGGTTGCATTACTGGGTCTGTGTCCTTTGCTTGCCGTCAGTAATACGGTAATTAATAGCTTAGGCTTAGGTATTGCAACCACACTGACTCTGGTTTTATCCAATACTCTGGTGTCATCATTACGCGGCTATATTCTGCCCGAAATCAGATTGCCTCTGTTTGTATTGATGATTGCCGGTATCGTCACTATCATTGAATTGCTAATGAATGCCTGGTTTTATCAACTGTATAAAACCCTAGGCATTTTTATCCCGCTGATCGTGACTAATTGCGCCATTATCGGACGTGCCGAGGTTTTTGCATCCAAAAATCGAGTCTTACCCAGTTTATTAGATGGTCTAGCGATGGGGCTGGGTTTTAGTTTTGCACTGCTGGTATTAGGTGCGTTTAGAGAAGTCCTCGGGGCAGGAACGCTATTTACTCAAGCTGATTTGCTTTTTGGTGAGTCTGCTAAAAACTGGCAAATCAATTTATTCGATGGCTATTCAGGCATGTTATTAGCTTTATTACCCCCCGGGGCATTTATTACTTTAGGTTTATTAATTGCGGCAAAAAATATGTTCGCTACTAGAGCTTGATTTTAGGCAACGAGGACAAGAGTTTGTTGATGCGTGTAAAGAAAATTAATAGTTTGACTGAGGTTAATGCTGATTGCTGGAATAATCTGGTGCAAAATAAGGATCCATTTGTACGTCATGAATTTTTACTGGCGCTGGAACAAAGCGGTTCAATCAGTGCAGAAAAGGGTTGGCAGTCACAACATCTGCTGATCTTAGACCAACAGGAATTAATTGCAGCCATGCCTTTATATTTAAAAAACCATTCCCGAGGTGAGTACGTTTTCGACCAACAATGGGCCGACGCCTATTATCAATCGGGTATGGAATATTATCCAAAATGGCTTAATGCCATTCCCTTTACCCCTTGCCAAGGACAGCGTATTTTAATTCAGGACGGCCAAGATATTTCGGCCATCATGCAATTATGCATAAATACACTCCAGCAGGATTCAGAGCAAAACAATATTTCCAGTCTGCATTGCCTCTTTCCTGATCATGCACAAATCAAACAACTGCCACAAGAAATGCTGATTCGGGTTGGCGTGCAATTCCAGTGGTTTAATAAAAACTATCGTGATTTTGATGACTATTTACAATCTTTTACTTCCAGGCAACGTAAAAATATAAAAAAAGAACGGCGTAAAGTAAGTGAACAAGGTATTCAATTCCAGAGGCTAACTGGCCCAGAAATATCAGAACAACAATGGCAGGTTTTTTTCCGCTTCTATGAAATGACTTATGTAAAACGCGGTCAGTCAGCCTACTTGAATCGTGCATTTTTCACACAACTGGCAGAGACTATGCCTGAACAAATATTACTAATTCTAGCTAATAATGATGAAGTCTATGTCGGGGCAGCACTGAGCTTTATTGGCGAGAATACCTTATATGGCCGCTACTGGGGCTGTTATGAAGAATACCAATGCTTGCATTTTGAAGCCTGTTATTATCAGGGACTGGAGTATTGCATAGTACAAAACAAGCAGGTTTTTGATTCAGGAGCCCAAGGTGAGCATAAGATTTCCCGTGGCTTTGAGCCTATCAGCACTTATTCTGCACACTGGATGCTAAACCCTGAATTTGCAAAATTAATTGCTGATTTTTTACAACGTGAGCAGGAATTTATTGGAGATTACAAAAATAACTGTAGACAACAATTGCCGTTTAAAGTGTCTGAATAGACTATAACAATGGCTGAATTATGCAGACCTGCTTAATTTGCATGGGCCAAACATAGTGAATAAAGCGTATCTCCCACCTGCGCCGATGTGAAGCATCGTTCTTGAACCAAAAGGTTCAAGTGGGTGTCTATCTTGCATTTCAGGCTTTCCGCTAACGGACATGCACACCAGTACAAGAATCGACTCCCGAGGTAAATATAGGTCCAAGAAACACCCACTCCACTGTCGAGCGCCACAGGAGATACGTAAGTTATTTTAACCCTTTTTCAATGCAGTTTCGATCTTAAGATACATTTTATTTAAATGTTCACTCAGCTTTGAGCTATTTGCATTAAGCGGTGTACTGCTTTTCCGGGATTGCTGTAGTTCAACACTGAGATTTAAGGCAGCTAATACTGCCACTCGCTCTGCACCCGCTACTTTCCCTGATAAGCGGATTTCGCGCATTTGATTATCTAATTGCTGTGCCGAAGCGATGAGGTCTTCCTGTTCATTTTCGGCGCAGATTATTTTATATTCTTTGCCTAAAATATTAACTGAAACCGGGGTTTGCTGGATACTCATGAACCATGTTCCATTGTTTTCAAACGACTAATCATAGCTTCTACACGGGTGCGCGCCATATTAGTTTTTTCAACTAATTTCGCCTTTTCTCTGACTAATTCGTCTTGTTTGACCTTTAAGGTGCTATTTTCACTTTGCACGGAATTATACCGTTGTATTAATTCTTCTAGCTTATTCTCTAGTTCATTAATATCAAATGACTGATTTTGTGTGTTCATGAATGATCCATTATCTTAAACCTGACTTATATACCGCACGTCCACTGCTGCGGTTTTCTAACGACCGCTTGTTATTAGCGAATAGTTTGTATATTGTATTTCATGTTGCATCCTTTTGCCGTGAGATTATACACTTTAGTGTAAAATTCACCCAATGATCATATTTCGTGCAGTAACGCTTACCCACTTTAGCGAGGGTAACGAGATTATTATCGGCAAAAAGCTGCCGTTAGCAAGCTAAAAATGTAGCCGTTCGACATCTAACACTAACATAAGTTACAAATATTTTACGGCAAGACCTGCACATTAAACACACGACACATATTTAATAAATAAAACTCAATGAGCTACTCTGACCTGAATTCAATTGTGTTACAAAAAGATGCCGCCGACAGTGCTGCAGAAGTCCATGGCATTGCCGTCGCCATGTTATGCATGGATAAAAATACCCAGGCAAGTGACTGGATCCATGAGGCATTCGCTGATGATCAAACCTTGCTGCAAGATGATAAAGTAGAATTTAACAACCTGTTTGGACAAACCAGAGACTTAATGGCAAGTGATGAATTTGTCTTTGATTTATTTCTACCCGATGAAAATGAGGATTTAGCACTGCGCTGTACCGCTTTAGTACAATGGTGCCAGGGTTTCTTATTTGGTATGGGACGAGTACAGACGAATAGTCAATGGCCAGATGAAGTAGATGAGATACTTAATGATATAATCGAATTTACCAAGCTGGATACCCATATTGAAGATGAAGATGCTGAAGAAACCGAAAATGATTTAGTTGAGATTCAGGAATATTTACGTGCCGCTGTAATGCTAGTTCGCGGTGAACTAAATCCTGCCGTAGAAAAAAACACCGTGCATTAGGAACACATAATGATAGCAAGTGAGTTTAACAATCGTCGTCAGCAGTTAATGGAGCAAGTAGGACATAATAATATCGCTATTATTGCTAGCGCATCGGTGCGCACCCGTAACCGGGATGTTGATTACCCTTTTCGTCAGGATAGCGATTTCTATTACTTAACTGGCTTTAATGAAGCTGACGCACTGGCGGTTTTTATACCAGGTCGTAAACAGGGTGAATATATCTTATTCTGTCAGGAATTTGATGAGAAAAAAGCCTTATGGGAAGGCGCGCATGCTGGTCTGGAAGGTGCCACACAAGATTATGGCGCGGATGATTCTTTTCCAATCGACGACTTAAATGATATTTTGCCCGGCTTGCTGGAGAATAAAAACAAAGTTTTCTATCCAATGGGGCGTGATTCTGATTTAGATCATCATTTAATGGAATGGATTTCCCTCATCCGTAGCCAGACACGCAGTGGTATTAACGCCCCCGGAGAACTGGTGTCTCTGGAGCATATTTTACATGAAATGCGCTTAATTAAGAGCCCTGCTGAAATCAAGTTGATGCAAAAAGCCATCGATGTCTCTGCTAAAGGGCATATTCGAGCGATGCAGCGCTGTAAACCAGGTCGCTATGAATACCAGATTGAAGGCGAGATGGTGCATGAATTTATAGACCATGGCTTACGCGCAGTTGCCTACCCTTCTATTGTGGCGGGCGGTGATAATGCCTGTATCTTACATTACACGGAAAACAAGGCCATCTTAAAAGAGGGAGACTTGCTATTAATTGATGCCGGAGCCGAGTGTGATCATTATGCCGCAGATATTACCCGTACCTTTCCGGTCAACGGCGTCTTTTCCACCGAACAGAAATTACTGTATAACCTGGTACTTGATGCCCAGTTAGCGGCAATGCAGGAGATTAAAGTCAACACGCCCTGGAATAAGGCGCATGAAGCTTCAGTCGAAGTATTAACCAGAGGACTGGTTGAACTCGGCTTGTTACAGGGTGAAATTAGCACATTAATTACGGATGAAGCTTATAAAATATTCTATATGCACCGCATTGGTCACTGGCTAGGTATGGATGTACATGATGTAGGCGATTATAAGATTAATGATGTGTGGCGTGTACTGGAGCCTGGCATGGTATTGACCATAGAGCCTGGGCTGTACATACCTGAAGATTGCGCCACAGTGGATGAAAAATGGCGCGGTATTGGTATTCGCATAGAAGATGATGTACTGGTTACCGAGCAGGGCTATCAGGTTTTAAGCCATGCAATACCGAAAACAATTGCCGAAATTGAAGCCATTATGCAGTAGCGAAGCAGGTATAATTGTGCTAATAAAAGTAAACGATACGCAGCGAGTTAAAACATGAAGCAGGATTATGATGTGTTAATTGTTGGTGGCGGCCTGGCAGGCAACTGCCTGGCATTGGCATTGCAGGGCAGTGATTTAAATATTGCCATCGTTGAAGCCAGCACGCGCGAACAATTACATACCTCACCAGCAGGGGACCGAGCTTTAGCGCTCGCCAGTGGCACCATACACATGTTAGAAGCCTTAGGCATCTGGCCTGCAGCTAAAGCATTGGCAACCCCTATCAAGACGATCCATGTTTCCGACCAAGGACATTTTGGCAAAACCCGGCTCTCGGCAAAAAAAGAAGGCGTGGCAGCATTGGGCTATGTCATCACCGCGCGTGATCTAGAAGATGTCGTCTCACAATTAGTAGCGCAAGCAGATATAGAGCAAATATGCCCGGCACGCGTTATCGGCATTGCTTCTGACGATCACTTGGCCCATATCAGTTTAAAACAGCAAGATAGCTCATTGAATATATCAGCCAGACTGGTCATCGGTGCGGATGGTGGCCAATCGACGGTCAGAAAATTACTGGAGATTGACCAGGCGGTAACCGAATATCAACAGACTGCGATAGTGACGACTATCAAAACAGAAATAGGCCATGATAATGTTGCCTATGAGCGCTTTACCAGCTCAGGGCCCTTGGCACTATTACCGTTTAAAGATGATTATGCAGTGGTCTGGACGCGTAGCAAAGAAGAGGCCGAGCAACTGCTACTCGATAATGAAGACGAGTTTTTAGCAAATTTACAAGCCTGTTTCGGCTATAAGTTGGGACGCTTTAGCTTAACCGCACCTAGACGTTCTTTCCCACTCAGTCTGGTACGCGCCAAAAGCATGTATTCTGGGCGGGTAGTCATTATTGGCAATGCGGCGCACCAATTGCACCCGGTTGCTGGGCAAGGCTTTAATCTGGGCTTGCGTGATGTCGTTCAATTAGCAGAGAACCTGTTAAATGCAGCGCAACAAGGTGGCGATATAGGTGAACAGGCATTATTGGAGCAGTATGCGACACAACGGCAAAAAGACCATGATACGGTGATTAATTTTACCGATAGCCTAGTCAAGTTATTTTCTAGTCAATGGCTATCGCTTGCAGCTGCCAGAAATTCGGGCCTTGCTCTGTTCGACCTGGTTCCCGGCGCAAAGAAACAACTGGCTCGCCATGCCATGGGCCTAAACGCGCGTATGCCTCATGTTGGTTCCCGGAGGCGAGTATGAGTAAAAAGCACTCTGTAGTTATTGTCGGCGGCGGCATCGTGGGTGCTACTGCGGGTTGTGCCCTGGCGCAAGCGGGTATAGCGGTTACTTTGATCGACGCGCATAATCCAGCAAGGGAGTGGCCTGCAGATCCAGTAGATATTCGCGTTTCCGCGCTAACTCGTGCTTCACAAAATATTTTACAGGCTGTGGGAGCCTGGCCGGCAATGGAGCAGCGCGGTATTGGCCCGTATGATCATATGCATGTCTGGGATGCAAGCAGTGCCGGCACGCTGGATTTTGATGCCGCCGACACCGAGTTTACAGCATTAGGTCACCTAGTAGAAAACCGTGTCACCCTAGCATCTTTATGGGATCGGCTGGAATCACTCCCTACTGCCAGTATTGTCTGCCCGGCAAAAGTAGCTGATTTACAGATCGCCAGTGATAGTGCCAAAGTCGTGTTAGAGGATGGGCAAATACTAACAGCAGAACTTGTTATTGCTGCAGACGGTCGTGATTCCGTTTTACGCCAAATGGCGGGCATACAAACCACTGGTTGGGAGTATAAGCAAGATGGACTGGTTGCCACTATTAGTACAGAAAAAAGCCATCAATTTACCGCATGGCAACGATTTTTACCCGAAGGCCCTTTAGCATTTCTACCCTTAAAAAATGGTCAATGCTCGATCGTCTGGACACTAAGTCATCAAACTGCACAAAACTATCTCAGCTTATCTGATGAAGATTTTTTACAGCAGTTAGAGCAAGCCTCTGACGGCGTGATGGGGAAAATACTAGCTGTTGGTCCGCGCGGTGCATTTCCTCTACGTTTTCAATATGCCAACCAATATAGTGCTGATCATTTTGTGTTAATAGGCGATGCCGCACATGCGATGCATCCTTTAGCAGGTCAGGGAGCAAATGCGGGACTGCTGGATGCAGCCGCCATTGCTGAATTAATAATAAATGCACAACAAGCTAACCGACCACTGGGTAGTCATAAACTTGTACGTCAGTATGAACGCTGGCGCAAAGGCGATAATCTGGCGATGATGAATAGTATGGATATGATTAACAAAATGTATACCGCTCAGAATGAAGTATCAAGGCAGCTACGTGGAACCGGTATGAGCTGGGTAAATCATAATGCCTGGCTAAAAAATTATTTTAACCGCTACGCGATGGGATTACGTGATGACCTTCCCTCTCTTGCATCCACTGAAACTAACGCATAAATATCTGCTGTAGAAAAAAATCATGGCCGTGCAAAGTATATTCCAAGGTTCTGCTTTCATCCTTGCCTGTACACGATATAATTAACTATAGCGCTTATAACCGGAAAGAAACAAAAGCCTCTATGCAAGAACTCAACTCCTTTAAAAATCAATTGCTGATTGCAATGCCTAATCTGGTAGATCCCAGCTTCTTTCATGGGGTTACTTTTGTCTGCCAGCATAATAGCGATGGCGCACTCGGTTTGGTGATTAATCATCCCATGGAGATGACTCTCGGAGATGTTTTAGAGCAGATGGATATGGTCCCTGTGGATGACAAGATTGCAGCAATTCCTATTTTTTCCGGCGGGCCAGTACAGCAAGAGCGTGGTTTTGTATTACACCATACCTCTGATCAACTGTGGGAGTCGAGTATCGCAGTCTCCGACACCCTGTCTTTAACCACATCACGAGACATACTCAAAGCTATTGCAGATGACAAGGGGCCAGATAAATTCCTGATTACTTTGGGCTATGCAGGTTGGAGCGTGGATCAATTAGAAACAGAAATGAAAAGCAACACCTGGCTGAGCACCCAGTATGATGAAGGTGTTGTATTCGATACCCCTATCAGCGAGCGCTGGAGTGCCGCAGCAAATAAAATGGGTCTGGATATTAACTTACTCACTAGCCAGGCAGGTCATGCCTAAGCAAGATCCTGTCTTAGCGAATTTAAGTTCGGACAGTTATTTAGGCTTTGATTTTGGTAATAAAAAAATCGGTACGGCAGTCGGCCAGCTAATGACAAAGACGGCTAGTCCACTAGAGACCATACGCTCGCTAAACCAGGTGCCCGACTGGGATAAAATTACTCACTTAATCAAGGAATGGCAACCCGAAGGTCTGATTGTAGGAGTGTCCCGACAGGCTGATGGAAGCGATAACCCGATCACACCCAGAATATTAAAATTCTGCCGCCAATTAAACGGCCGCTATAACTTACCGGTATTTCAGGTAGACGAAGCCTTATCAACCTTCGAGGCAAAACAAATGCTGTATGATGATGTTCAAGTTAGTGCAAGTAAACTGTGGGCCGTACAGGACCAGCTCGCAGCACAATTAATTCTTCAGTCCTGGTTAAATCAACAGCAGACATGACAATCGAGCATATAGAAATTCCCGTGCTATTTAACCAGCTAGAATCATCGCTGGTTAAAGTAATGGAAAAACGGAAAATCACAAATCCTATCGTCATTGGTATACATACCGGAGGTGTCTGGGTAGCCGAAAAAATGCATCAGTGTCTGAAAATTGAAGAACCTTTAGGTCTGCTGGATATTTCCTTTTACCGCGATGACTTTTCGCAGATAAGGGGTAACCCCAAAGTAAAACAGAGTAAATTACCCTTAACAGTTGAGGGGCGCGATATTATTTTAATTGATGATGTGTTTTATACCGGGCGTACCGTTCGGGCGGCACTCAATGAAATTTTTGATTATGGCCGCCCTCGGCAAGTTATCTTGGGCGTATTAATTGAGCGCAACGGTAGACAAGTGCCATTACGCCCTGATTGTATTGGTGCTGAGATAAGCCTTGCCGTCGGGCAGCGTATCAAACTAACTGGTCCCGAACCACTAGACATCGTTATTCAGTCAGTTCCATAGGAGGAACGAATGCATACCATAGAGAATTTGCAGTTAAATTCCCAGGGGGAATTACAACATTTCTTAAGTATTGAAGGTCTGGATAAAAGCCTGTTAACAGAAATTCTGGATACAGCTGAATCTTTTGCCTATATTTCCGAGCAACAGGTTAAAAAATTCCCATTATTACGCGGCAAGACCATCGTCAATTTGTTCTTTGAGAATAGTACCCGTACCCGCGCGACTTTTGAGCTGGCTGCGACACGGCTTTCTGCTGATGTTTTGAGCATGAATATTGCAACTTCTGCAACGTCCAAGGGTGAGAGTTTACTTGATACCATTCGCAATCTTGAAGCAATGCAGGTAGATATGTTTGTCGTTCGCCATTCACTCAGTGGCGCTGCGCATTTTATCGCTCAACATGCGGCACCCCATATCAGTGTGATTAATGCGGGCGATGGGCAACACGAACACCCGACTCAGGCGATGCTGGATATGTTTACTATCCGCCGCGCCAAGCAACAGTTTTCAGGTCTGCGGGTAGCCATCGTCGGAGATATTCTGCACTCGCGTGTGGCACGATCACAAATTCATGCCTTGAGTATACTCGGCGCTGAAGAAGTCAGAGTGATCGCTCCCAAGACTTTATTACCTGCCGAAGTAGAAAGCTTAGGCGTTAGCGTTTACCATAATTTAGCAGCGGGATTAAAAAATATTGATGTCATTATTATGTTGCGCTTACAGAAAGAACGCATGAATAGCGCCTTGTTACCCAGCGAAAGTGAATATTTTAAATGTTTTGGCCTTTCGAATGATAAATTAACAATCGCCAATAAAGATGCGATTGTTATGCACCCAGGACCTATCAATCGAGGCGTGGAAATATCATCGAGTGTAGCTGATGGCCCACAGTCTTTTATTTTACAGCAAGTCACTAACGGAATTGCCGTGCGTATGGCGGTAATGTCCATGGTGATGCGTAGCAAGACAGGGACTGAGTAATGCGTATTGAAATTCTCGGTGGACGTGTTATTGACCCTGTAACCGCACTTGATAAACAGACTGGACTGTATATTCACAACAGAAAAATTGTTGCTGTAGGCACCGCCCCTGATGGTTTTATTGCCGATAAGCGTATCGATGCTCAAGGACAGATTGTATGTCCCGGGTTTATCGACTTAAGCGCCCGGCTAAGGGAACCCGGACAGACGCATAAAGCAAACATCCAGTCCGAAACCAGAGCGGCTGCCAGTGCTGGTTTTACCAGTCTGAGTATCCCGCCAGACACTAACCCGGTTATCGATACACCGGCTGTCGTTGAACTAATTAAAGATAAAGCAGAGCAGTGTGCCTATGCACATATCTACCCTGTAGCCGCTTTGACTCAAAAACTGGCAGGTAAAGAGTTAAGCGCTATGTATGCTCTAAAACAAGCAGGCTGCATTGCAGTTAGTAACGGTCAGGCTGCAATTGAAAATTTATTGGTCTTACGCCGGGCCATGGAATATGCAGCAACACACGACTTGCTATTTATCTATAGCCCCCAAGAGCAGGCTTTAAGCAATCAAGGCTGTGCTCATGAGGGAGAAATGGCAAGTCGCTACGGCTTACCTGGCATACCTGTCGCCGCTGAAACGATTGCCTTGATGCAATGTATCGAGCTAATTGAACAAACCGGCTGCCGAGTACATTTTCAAGGGTTAAGCAGTGCCCGCTCGGTGGATTTGATTGCCAAGGCAAAACAGCTAGAGTTACCCGTTTCAGCAGATGTAGCGATGCACCAGCTGCATTTAACCGAACAAGACATGCTTCCCTATGATAGCCATTACCATGTGCTACCACCCTTACGTAGTGAACAAGATAAAAACGCTTTAATTGCAGCCGTTCGGAATAATACGATAAACAGTATTTGTAGCGACCATCAGCCCCATGATATTGATGCAAAACTGGGCGCATTCCCGGAAACAGAACCGGGCATTTCATCCCTGGAAACAGTGCTTCCTTTGATGTTACATCTGGTTAAGCAGGGGCAATTAGAGTTAGCGCAGGGAATCGCTAAATTATCCTCCGAACCCGCACATATTTTAGGTATAAATACCGGTTCAGTCGCAGTTGGAGATATCGCGGATATCTGTATATTCGACCCAGAAAAACAATGGCAAATCAATGCTGAAAGCTGGCAGAGCAGTGGCCGTAATACCCCCTATTGGAAAAAAAACATGCAGGGAAAAGTAACGCATACTATTCAGGCAGGTAAAATCATATATTCACACTAAGATTATGGATAATGGCTGTTCTCAAAACTAGAGCAACTATTTTTATCATATATTTTTCTATACTCGAAAAGCCTTTTACAAGGTTTTGCTATAATATTAAGAATACCGCTTACAACACATCACAAAGAGGCCTCCATGCGGAACTGGAAATTATTACCTATTTTAATAGGGCTGACATTGCTTGCTGTCATTGCCTACATCCTGTTTTATTTCGTTTTTATCGATTTCTTTGTCGACTTATGGTGGTTCCGCTCGCTTAATTTTGAAGGTTATTTCTGGCTAAGGTTACTCTACCGCTTTATCTTTTTGGGTGGTGTAACGATAATATTTTTCAGTATATTCTTTTTCCATTTCTGGATCGCTTCTCGCTACCTGGGCCTGAATCCTCCTGATGAAATACTGGTCAGTGCTGATAAACGCCAGCGCTTTCAAACCTTTGCGGATAAGTTTATGTATGGATCTGTCAAGATCTATACACCCTTGTCATTAATACTTGCCATTGTTGTTGCCAGCCCATTTTATCTGAGCTGGGAAGCCGCTTTATTATATTTCTTTGGTAGTTCGTCGGGGATATTAGACCCAGTTTATAATCAGGACATCAGTTTTTATCTATTTTCATATCCGTTATATATGCTCATTCAGCAAGAGCTTTTATACTCGTCTATTATCTTGTTTTTCCTGGTAACAGCCCTTTATTGGCTAGAACATGTTTTTGTGCCCAACCAGAATAAAAACTATCCCTTAGGAGCAAAAATTCACCTGGCAATCTTGTTAGGTTTTACGGTTCTATTTGTCATCTGGGGGCTTTTTCTGGATCGCTTCTCCTTGTTGTATGTAGATTCACATAAGCCGGTCTTTTTTGGCCCCGGCTTTGTCGAGTTGCGTTTTGATTTACCGCTGATCTGGCTGAGTATTATTTCAGTACTGGCTCTGTTTGTGTCGCTGGTTATCTATATTTTTTCCCGGCAACATCGCGCCGCCACCCCTATCTACATTGCCTTAGGCGGCGTATTAATAGCGTTAGGTCTGCAAAATGTCTCATTTATTCCTAGCCTGATAAATTCCCTGATCGTGCGTCCTAACCCGGTATTAACCGAGGGGCAGTTTATGGAAAATAATATTAAGGCTACGCTGGATTCTTTTAATCTAAATAATATCAATATCATTGATTATAAAGTCAAATTAGATGCTATTAAGGATATAGAATTATGGGGAACTAAAAAACACTTTGAAAATATTCCGGTATGGGATCGTGAATATTTAATTGATGGCTATATCGAATTACAAGGTATCCGCCCTTATTACACTTTTAACAGCGTTGATGAAGACCGTTATTTTTTAAATACCCACACCCAGCAAGTTAATTTATCTGCACGCGAATTGAATATTGATAAATTACCTCAGGCAGCAAAAAACTGGGAAAACATTCATTTACGTTACACGCATGGCTACGGTGCCGTAATTACGCCCGCAGCACAAGATGCAGGAAAGCCAATCATATGGTACTTGCGTGACTTGAATATGACTTCCAATGTCGGCTTTTCGGTAACAATACCGGATATTTATTATGGTCAGGAAAAATATCCTTATGCCATCGTCCCCAATAATCTGGATGTTTTAGGTATGTCTGATTCATCTGTGGACGTCAATGGTGTATACAAAGGTGGGGCGGGCATACCTTTTACATCGTTCTTTAGAAAGCTGCTTTTTGCGACTTACTTTGGTGATGAAAAAATATTCTTTTCCAGCAATATTTCTACTGCGAGCAAGTTATTAATAAGAAGAAATATTGTTGATAGAATCAAGTCACTCACACCTTTTCTATCGCTGGATAATGACCCTTATTTAGTGATTACAAAAGATCGTTTTTACTGGATTCAGGATGCTTATACCCTGTCTGATAAATACCCTGTCGCTACATTTGCCAGCGATGATTTTTTATCAGGGACAAAAGATTTTAACTATATTCGTAATTCTGTAAAAATCGTTATCGATGCCTATGATGGTACGACAAAATATTATATTGCAGACCCTAAAGATCCTATTATTAATGCGTACCGTTTGGCATACCCGGGGGTATTTAATAAACTGGATACCATGCCTGCGGATTTACGCAAGCATTTGCGCTACCCACGTGAACTGTATTACATGCAAATGAAGTTGTATGCCAAATATCATCAAATCCAACCGGGGTTATTTTATGAACAAGCTGAAACCTGGCAGTTTGCCAAAGTAAATAAGAAGTATGTGATGCCCTATTATCAGACTATGGACTTTGGGCATTGTGCTGACCGCGAAGAATTTGTCATGATTAACCCGATGACGCCTATTAACCGTAGTAATTTAAGCATGATAGGTCTTGCGGGAACATTAGATACCAGCAGCTGTACCGAAGGCAGTTATAAACCTTATATCACCATTTATAAATTCGATAAGGATATACAAGTCAACGGGCCAGCACAGGTCGAAGCCTTAATTGATCAAAATCCGGAGATTTCCGAGCAATTTACCTTATGGGATCAACATGGTTCCACAATGGCAAAAGGACGTATGGTCATTTTGCCAATAGGTAAGAATTCGATATTGTATGTCCAACCTATTTATTTGACATCGACTAAAACCAAGATACCCGAGCTGACCCGAGTTATTGTGTCTATTGGTAATGAAGTGGTTATGGACACGACCTTATGGTCGGCCTTTAAGAAACTCAAAGCGAAGTTTATAAAAGGCGCGGCAGATGCAAAAGGAACCGGAACGTCGACAGAGTAGAACAGCCAACAGAACGGATTAATAGGCCTGGCAGCATAAAAGCAGTCAGGCCTTTGACTGGAAAGGCGCAGCTGTAATGTACCTCGGGTTAAAGTTGTGTCTCATTCAAGCTTACTAAGTTACATTAATTTTTACTGACCGCAGTTAACCGCTATAAAGTTTTTCCCTATATTAGTGACATTAAATTTCAGGCAAAAAAAATGCGTCTTAACTGAATTAAGGCGCATTTGAAGAGGAGAGTAAACTCAAAATCTCGTTTGGGAGTGCATTTAAGACTTGGCTATATGATATCTAAGTTAATTGCAAATTAAAACGTGACAAATTGTCGCAGACCTGTTTTTTATAATAAATCAAGTATTATTTTTTGAACTGAATCACATTATTTGCTGGATTTAGGTTAATTTCATCAATAATAATTCCTTTTCGCGCGTTAATAATATAACTAACTGCGTCTGCAACATCCTCTGCAAGCAAGTGCTGACTTTCATGTTCGCCGGGTTTAAAAGTTAATGTCTGAAAAAAATCTGTTTTAACCATCCCCGGGTTGATTAAAGACACCCGTACACTGCTTTTTGCACATTCATCCCTTAGCGCTTGACTAAATCCACGTAACGCAAATTTACTTGCACAGTAAATTGAGCCTTTTCGACTACCCACCAATGCAGCTTCAGAGCCAATAAAAATCAAATCTGCTAATTTTTTTCTTTTTAATGCTGGTAAAAATTCTTTGGCAAGAAAGCTCTGGCTGATAAAGTTTAAATTCATTAATTCCTGTATCTGCACAAAGGAGAATTCTTCCAAACTACTGAATTGACCCTTACCAGCACTGAAAAGAATAGCGTCAATCGCCGGGCACTGTTTACCTAATTGCCTGATGTTATAGGGTAAGGTTGCTAAATCACTTAAATCTATTTCAACAGAGCTAAAACTCGGGTGATCAGTAGTAAACTTTTGACAGTCTCTGGATAAGCCAATGACTTTGTGCCCTTGATTTAACAAAGCAACAGCACAAGCCCTGCCTATACCAGAACTAGCACCCGTTACCAAAACCGTTCGCTTTACATGCTGCATGGGAAAAATTTTTCCTGGCCTATGTAGTTCATTAACTCTGTCGTGCAAAAATCCATCATTTCTTGCTCTAATTCGGCTTTATAAGACATCATACCCTGATCCGATTCTAGCGGGCTGGCAAACAGTTTTTCCTCTGGATATAGCTTGTGTATTTTTTTAAAATATTTATCCGGTAGTCGGAACACACCCAAGCTAACCGAGTGTAAGGTTTCTGGGTTAATCCTTGCAAACACAGTTTTAAATAAATCCCGGTAATGCTGCTGATAATCATCTTCGTAAATAATCGGATCGAATCGTAGCCCGATCGGCCAACCTTGCTGTTGTAATTTATTCAGCGCATCCAGACGTTTGGCGATGACAGGAGCTTTGTGTTCTAGTGCTCGGGCGATTTCATCCGGGGTAAAACTAAAAGCGATGATACAACGATCGAAGGCTTTAGTTTCCAAAAGATAGCGGACCTGGGTACTTTTGGTACGCAGTTCCATCCAAGCATTAGGCATGGACCGGATTACCGGTAAAAATTCACGGGCAAAATCAGTAACCGGCTCCAGTGCCAGGCTGTCGCAATCATAACCCGAGAAAAAATGTACCGCTTGATCCGGTGTTTCTGCGCAGAGCCGTTGCATATCAGCATAATAATCTTCGTAATTAACAAATAAGACATAGTTGGCCGACTGATACATACCCTGCAGAAAACAATAGCGACAGTCATATAGGCAATTGAGCATATGCGAAAAATAATAATTATGCTCAGCCCCTATACCGTAATTTGGCGGTGCCTTGAGCATAAATCCACGGTATTTTTCTGCCAGAATTAAAGCGGGTCGCTGTTTTTGTAGACGGAAATTCTGTGCTTTAGGGTTAAACACTTCGCCATAACGCCCACAGCTAACTTTTCTGGCCTTGGGAAAACGCGCACAAATATCCAGCACGCGAGGGTGTTGCTGAATATTTTCTTCTATATAGATTGTTTCGATCATAATTGCTTAATTATACGCTTACCATCATTATATTGAGAGCCATGCAAAAGACATCATTATCCAAGGTTTTATTCCTTCTTCATATTTTAAAGTATTTGTTGTGGGGTGAACTTTTAAAAAATCATGGTATAACATCTTGAAACCTAACACTTACTGCTTCCCAGGCGGGAAGTAATAAATTATTACAATAGTCTTCAAACTCGCTATTCAGTAGACCATCTACTGTCTCTATATTTTGATAAAGGAGTTGTAATTCCGGCTCATAGGCTTGTTGTATCGCATGGATTAATGCCTCTTGCGCTTTTACTAGCGCGGGAACTGAACTGCGACTTTTGGGATTGTTCAATGCCTGTTGCTGTTTAATATAAGCAAATGCGGCTTCGGTAAAAAATGCATCCGGCTGACTTTGGCCCTGTTGATAATAGGCAATAAATTGCTCCAACTCATCACCGTTAATGTGTTCTGGTAAAAAAGTAAAATAGTCATCGACGTTGATTAAATGTGTAACATGCGCGGCCTGTCGATTGAGAATTAAATGCTGTAGCCAGGCGGCTATAAAGTCTTTCCCCTTTAGTGCTGAGTAGCGATAAATTAAACTGGCTTGGCTATATTGATCAGCAATTGTCCCTACCAGGCGTACGGATCCGACACTTAGATCAATTGCTACCGGATCGGTACTCAATCCAGCCTGCTTTGATTCTATCTTCTCGACAAATTTATCTATTTCTTGCTCTTGTGAATTAAACTTGATAACGCCTAACTCCGCTAAAATCCAGCGCCCCTGGGCTTTCAATTTTGCCAGTGATAAATTTCTTTTTTGTAGCTTTGCTTCTATCCATTGATGGTTTAGCAAATAACTATCCATGCCCTGTATGCTAAAAGGCTCGTGTTCTTGTTCATCGCCACCTATACCTTCCAGGCGAATATTAAGCCCTTGCTGGAGAAAATATTTCTGTGGATGACGATAAAAGCGCAGTAAATCCTGAATTTCAATTAGCTCTTGTTGCTCTGCTTTGATCTGCCCCTGCCACCAGGATTTATTTTCTGCCTCACCTTCTCTTAAAGCCTGAGCTGTCGCAAAATTAGTTTGGCTATAGCTCAATAAATCAGGGTCAGCGATAAAATAACGCGGACTAAAGCTTTGCAGTGGATGCTTGATAATTAAATTATCTAGCTGATAATGCACCTGCATAATATCCAGTAATTCATGAATGACTACAGAGGCAGGTATGGTTTCATTCTCACTAATCGATTGACCGATATAAGTGATAATCACTTGCTGCCGCACGGAAAGCAGAATTTCCAGGAATTGATAACGATCATCAGCACGCCTAGATCGGTCGCCCGGCTGAAAGTCTCTACCTAATAAATCAAAGGTCAGGTGATGGTCGATATGCGGGAATTCACCCTCATTCATACCCAATAAGGCAATGACTTTAAACGGAATAGAGCGCATAGGCAGCATCGAACAAAAAGTGAGCTGGCCACGCAAAAAGCCATTCGAGGATTTTATCTCTTCTACGCGCCCCTCCAACCAAGCTAAGATAACCGCTAAAGGAACCGGCTGATTATGGACTGCGGCAAACTCTTCACTTAACTGCAGAAAAATTTCATTCATCTGCAGCTTTTCAGCTTGTTGCGCTGCCGCTTCTATGCTTTCTGCAGGAAACAATAATTCGGCATAGTCCAGCAGATGTTTAGCCCATTCTTGCAATGTATAACTTTTAGCCAGCTTACTACTGGCGGTAAATAATAATTGCAGAAAGTCGTGTAAACCGCCTAATGCCAGCGCCGATGAGCCTTCAATGTCCCTATAGGGAAAAATACCAGCAAAAAAATCATCTTCAGTGCCCACGGCATAGCCCATTAGTAATCGCTCCAAACCCGCTTGCCAGGTGTTTTCTGCTGACTCGGGTAAATTCAATTCTTTTTTATGTGCCGCTGACTTGCCCCAGCGTATCTGCGTGTTAGCTACCCAGTGACTGATAAGCTCCACATCGGTTTCAGTTAAACCAAAACCTTGATAAACCTCGGTCTGGCTGAGTAAATCCATCACTTCCTGCCAGCCAAATCGACCTTGGGTTAAGCGGATAAAGCGTAAAAAAGCATCAAAGCTGTGATTACTGCTACGCAGACTTCGGTCAGCAATTGCATGTTGTATATCATCAAATACGCCGCTGATAAACGGGGCATATTGCTGAATATCGGGAGCCATTACTACGATATCGCGTAAATCCAGGCTATGACCCGTTTCCACAGCATGTAATATCTGATCCTTTAGCACTTCTACTTCGCGCATTCGTGAATGACAGGAATGAATGCTGATCGAGTGGTCATTTTTTATAGGCGTAACCGCTGTTAAGTTATTCAGCATATCATTTTGTAATTGCTGCAAATTACTCAGCGGTATTGCCTGATTGTCCTCAAAGCTATCCAGTTCCAGCTCAAAGTCCCGATCGAGTAGCATTTGCTGAAACTCTCTGCCTTGCTGGCCCAGGCTCGCTAATAAAGGATGTCCATTCTCAAATTCTTCTAAATCCGCACTTTTTCTTGTGACGATATCAGCCCAAAAGGCTTGTGCAGGGTTAAGCAAATAAAAATGCACATCGGTATGGCGCGCCAGCCCCTGTATAAATTCCATAAATAACGGCGGCATGGTGTTTAAGCCAAAAATAGAAATGCGCTCAGGCAATCGCCCGCTTAATTCACCTTTTTCCAGGGCATTAAACTTAGCAATGCTTTGTAGCCATAATGCGCCTCGATGTTGCTCAGTCGTTTGAGCAGTAATGGCCAGCCATAAAGCCTGCTGCCATTTTTCAGTCGTGGTGAAATAATGCAGCTTCCCTTGCTCCCAGTCATTTAACAAGGTTGGGCGCATCATTTGGTATTGATCAAATATTTGTGCCAGGTGGGTCGCTAATTGAAAGCGTTTTAGATCGGTGTTTTCACCACTGATGTATTGCTTTAGCGGTAAGAAAACTGGCGCATCCAGTTCACGCAATAAGGACTCAAAGCGCCACACCATTAATTCACGCGCAAAGATATCCGTCTGTAAATGCTGCTGTGTCAGCCGTGCCATTTGGCTAAAAAACTTGGCGGGAAATAAAAACTCGAAATTGGCAAATACCTGAAATTTGCTAGCCAATTGCTGCGATAGCCAACGCTCCATACCTTGACTCTGGATTAAAAAAACTTCTTTGGCAAAGGGATCCGCTAGAGGCGCGTTACTGATAATCGCACTGAGGTGCTCGACTAAATTTTCCGTTTTATTAGAGCTATGTAGGATAAACATGGTTTTCCTGGTTGGGAATGGTTATAGGATTATACAAAAAAGCGCAATGCGGCTAAGCCGCCCATTTTTTTCCCTGCGTGGTAAAGTCTACAATCAAGTTAAAAACATTATCACTCTTTTCCTTAAACAAAACCCGATCATAGCTATCAGGTAAATTCTCATTCAGCACTTGCTCAACCGCCGATTTCACCTTGTGCTGGGTTTGACTACCCTTCCACCAATCTAGCACTTGCACTTTTGGATGCTCATCTAATAAGCGTGTGATCAGGTGCTTCGCGGATATGCCGTTCATCTTCATCCTGCATACCCCTGGTAAACCTTCATCAGGTGTGCAATATGTTTTCAGTCGATGATCTACCAGCATTCTACTGATCAATAATCTCTGGCAACTTTTATGCAAAATCGACTCGGGTATGGCTTTGCTCCAGCATTTGTAGCAGCTTGCCTTCTATAAAAGTCCGCACCTCGACAATTTCAGTATGCTTATACGTAGCCTCGGCGAAATCTTCTTTAAGTTTGCCGGAGATTAAACGGGGTCATAATCTATCTTTAGTTATAGATAGATTATCATTAGCACACATTAACTGTGTGCTATTTAGTTTATTCTTACTTGTTTGCGGGATCAAGTATAGAAATATTGGGAAATAACGGGGTGGGGGCAGTGATAGATTAGCCCCCAGATATTTTGGTAGCGGACTGAAGTCCGCTCTAAAGCTGGCTGTTAGATTTTTGGTGGGATATAGCCTTCGGGCACCTGAAAGCCGGAGCCAAATAAAAATTTGTCTCTTTCTTCTTCGACCATTTTTTTCGCTTTAGACTCAAAGCTGGACAGGCGGTTTTCATTAATTAGCATGGTTTGCATGCTAATCCATTCTTTCCAGGCTTTCTGGGATACATTATCATAGATGTATTGCCCTTTAGTGCCTGGAAAGGGCAATGAAGTCAAGCCTTCTTCCGATGTGCCTAATTTTACGCAGTTTACATATCGTGTCATTTTAGTCCTTATTTAGTTCATCAAATAATTGTTTAACCGGCGCAGGTAGCGCTATATTTTTACTGTGCCGATGTTTATACCAGAGTGTAGTTTGAGCTTCTAGTACATTATTAGTAGGGTTTTGTACAGTTAACACGATCGGCTGATAATCCAGGTGATAATGGGAAAAAGTATGCCGCCTTATGGGTAAGGACTGCTTATTTGTCACCTTGATAGATTTCATGACTAGCCATGCTTCTAGCTCTGTCTGATTTACTAATTCAGGAACGCTCCACAAACCACCCCAGATGCCTGTCGGCGCTCTTTTTTCGAGTAAAATCTGCTGGTCTTCATTGATTGCAATAATAAAAACGCTTTGTTTAACGAATATTTTCTTCCGCGGTTTTGCTGTGGGTAGTTCATGTACTCGCTGTTGCTGCAGTGCCAAGCAGTCTGATTGTAAGGGACACTCAGTACATCTAGGCTTGGAGCGTGTGCAGATTGTGGCACCCAAATCCATGATGGCTTGTGTATAATCTGCGACGCGTATTTCTGGTGTGTAGCGCGCACTTATTTCCCATAGCTGCTTATTAACTTGTGTGCCACCGGTCCACCCTTGAATAGCTTTATATCTTGCTAAGACACGGCGTACATTACCATCTAAAATGGCCTGGCTCTGATTGAAGGCTATACTTAATATAGCGCCAGCTGTAGATGCGCCTATTCCAGGCAAAGCGACTAATTCTGCTAAAGAATCAGGAAAGTGTCCGCTCTGATTAATGATAATTGCCGTTTTATGCAAATTTCTGGCGCGTGCATAATAGCCTAAACCAGCCCACTGGCTTAGCACCTCATCTAAAGGTGCATTAGCCAAAGCCTGTATATCAGGGTATTGCTGAATAAATTTATTAAAATATGGAATTACTGTGACAACCTGAGTCTGCTGCAACATAATTTCCGACACCCAAACCGGATAAGCCTTAGCCGGATGTTGCCAGGGTAGATCTTTACGCCCGTATAGGTCAAACCACGTGAGTAAGTTTTGTTGGAAATTTGTTGGAGTCATTCTTTGTTAGGTACTCGCGCTTTCGGTATTAAGTGGACTAATTAAAAAAACCTTTTAATAATTTATTAACGGCTTTGCCGGATCCTTCACCCAGGACTTTATCGATTTTTTTTTCTTGCTTGCCAATAAATTTATTCACTTTTTGCTTTTCTTCTTCGGTCATCATCGATTCTATCGCTGTTAAATCGACAGTATAAACAGGCTTCGAAAAAGTACCCTGAACATTAACTGCTATAGGGCGATTAGCAACATTTTTGCCGCCTTTTTTAATTTTGGCAATCACTTTGTAATCCAGTGCATCATTGTTCAGATTTGCTGTACCACGGCCTTTGACTTCAACAGTAGAAGATTCCGCCAGAAAATTAGGGTTATTGATGATGCCCTTGTTAACCTTTGCTGAGCCTTTGATGGTAGAAAAAAGTGTTTGCTCGTTGGCATAGCTCTGCTGCATTTTTTTGCCTTTAGTAGCGAACTTGCCAATGTCTATCAATTGCTGCACATTAAAGCCAGGAATTGCACCTTTGTTTATGGAAAAGTTTAGCCTGCCACCAAGACCTGACTTGATCGCTGTAACAGTATTACCTTTACCACTTAAATTAGCGGTAATATTTGCCTGGCCTTTCAGTTTGACCTTGCTGTCAGGCTGTAGGTCGCTTACCAAAGGTTCTAATTGAACATTGGAAATTTTCTCGTTTAAGGAAATGCGTGGTGTTTTATCTTTAGCATTAATAGTAATCTGTCCCTTATAACTTCCTTGGTAGAGTTGTGCGATGCTTTGTTTGGTTTTTACTATGCCTTGCTGCGCTTGAATATTCAAGCTCACCCCTGCCATTGTTAATTGCGCGACTTTAAGCTTTGCAATTTTTAAATCGCCATCAAGGTTAAGCTGGCGCAATATATCCACTGGCATCAAAGGAGCTTCAGCAACCGAGGCCTTTCTGCCTGTACTGGTTGCGGATGTTTTTGTTTTTACCAAACTGGCTTGTTGCTTAGGCGCACTGTAGCGGTCTACATCAATAGCATCTATCGTTAGCTGAAAAGTAATGGCCGGCTGATTAAATTGTCTAACCCGTGCAGAGCCATTTATATTCGTGTCATCTAAGGTGATTTTTAGATTTTTCAGGGCAACTGAGTCTTTTGTACCTTGTAAATCAAGGCTTAACGCTAGCTTCTGTAGAACCTGCTTATCAGCTGTTACTGGCACATCTATCGCCATTTGTTGCATCAACGCTTTTGGGCTAAAGGGTGCAATTTGTAACCTGCCAGAGTAATGAGGGTCAAGCATTAACTCTGTGGTGTTAATATCTCCAGCTAATTGTAGGTTGTCAGTTTTAAGCTGTAAGCCTTTAAGTGCCAAAGTCTGCGCTTGTAGATCTAGGTCTATCTCAGATAACAGCTGAGCCTCAAGTATGCCACCAGGAATCCTCTCGCCTCTAGTCATCGAATCCAGTTTAAAATTATGTAACTGAAATTTTTGTAATGCTTCATCAATCACCAGGTTCATAGATAAACTTAACTGCTCTGTTACGGCAGGTTCGGAATTTTCCAGCAGCATTGATAAATTTATGGCTATAGGCTCATTAAACACTATCGCGTTGGTACTTAAATTAAAATCTCTAACAACAATATGTTGCCCCCCTTGCTGATCGTTCCATGTAATCTGGGAGTTTTCGATTGCCAGCCCATCTATTTTTATCGCTGCCAGCGCTATGCCAGTATCATCGTCCTCTTGCGCTGGAGCTTCGAGTTGAATTTTTTTATCACTGTTTTTGAGTTGCTCGAGCTCCTTTTCGCTGGGTATCTCTGCAGCTTCTTTTTCAGCAGTCAAGTCATTCCAGTTGCTAACGCCTTGCTCGTTCTTTTCTAAATTAAGTGCCAGTCCTTTTAATACGACAGTGCTAATTTCTACCTTTTTGGAAAAAAGAGGCATCAATTTGACTTTAATATCAGCCTCGTCGATAGCGGCAAAAGGGTGTTCTGCAAATCCAAAGGCATTACTTAAGCTTAGTTTTCCTGTTGAAAAACCTAGCCATGGAAAAACAGAAATGTGCAATTCGCCTTCAATCTTTAAGGCTCGCCCGGTTTGTTCCTCAACAGCGGTCTCTATTTCAGTTTTATAATCGTTTAAATCAACAACCAGTGGAATTATTATTGCCGCTGCAATAATTAATAATACTACTGAAGAAAAAAATACTAAAATAAATTTAATTAACTTTCCCATCTGTCTCTCCTAGAATAAAAGGCACCCGCTTGTTCACTTAGCTTCATCCCCATGCTATGTGTTAATAATGAAGACTTTTAATAAACAGTACTATGCAAGCTCTATATGACATTATAAACTACTCGCTTATTATAAAGTGATCAACTAGGGATTAGTCATTGTTATTTAGTGATTGCTCTACCGGATCATGCTTAATAAACTAATCAAACAGGAATAGACAATGTTAATTTTAATCAAACTAGCCGCCATAGCAACGGTCGTCATTTTTTTCCAGACAGGCAAGAAGCATGGGGAAAACGGCTATAAATGGGCTTTAATAGGTTTTATTGGATTTGCTTTAGGCTTTGCGATTTCCATGACAGTAATAGGTGAAACGCTTATTTCCGTCGTTGTTGCCTGCATTGTGGTCTATTTGACCCGCTCCCAGTTACTAAAAATACTGGCAAACACCAGAAGCACTTAGGAACGTACACGAAATAACTTCGACACACTGGTCTTTTTATCCGTCTTCTGCGTTGTTGAAACAGTTACGTGCCAGTTATGCTCCTGTTTCAGCGCCTTGAATACGAAAAAATCCTGCGCCAGTTGGCCGAACTTATTTCGTGTCCGCTCCTTAATAGCAGTATTCATCGAGTAAACTGGCTCAGCTTAAGCTTAGGCATAAAAAAAGCGGACTATTCACATAGCCCGCTTTTTGGTCTGCTATAAAACTGACTTATAATTTGTCAGAATTCTCGCTCAAGTATGACGCAACACCCGATGGAGAAGCATCCATACCCGCATCACCTTTATTCCACCCAGCAGGGCAAACTTCACCATGCTCTTCATGGAATTGTAAGGCATCTACCATACGTATCATTTCATCAATATTACGACCTAAAGGAAGGTCATTAACAACTTGGTGACGAACCATACCTTCTTTATCAATTAAAAAACTACCACGATAAGCCACCGCTGGAGCATCACATTCTACATCGTAATCTTGAACAACTGTATGCCCCATATCAGCAGCCATAGTATAACGCACCTGGCCAATACCACCATCATTGATAGGCGTGTTACGCCAGGCATTATGAGTAAAATGAGAATCGATTGAAACGGCAATCACTTCTACACCACGACTAGTGAAATCATCCATTCTATGATCCAGTGCAATTAATTCGCTAGGGCAAACGAAAGTGAAGTCTAATGGATAAAATACCACAACCGCGTATTTCCCTTGGGTTGCCGCAGAAAAACTGAAAGAGTCAACAATCTCGCCATTACCTAAAACAGCAGGAACCGTAAAATCTGGTGCTTGCTTACCTACTAATACACTCATGTGTTTCTCCTAAATTTGATGTAGTGAATATGCTCTGAAATTATGCCCATGACAAAATGGGATTGTGAAATTCTACACTAAAACACTAGGTATTTCACAAAACAGGATATTTTTTCGGATATCCATCACAAATAGAGATCATTTC
>Ga0233435_1000289_pt1 | contig 62828 bp, 64 predicted proteins | sample SI_122_August201_3_FD_182735 | JGI IMG/M metagenome (GOLD analysis project Ga0233435, IMG submission 182735) | Seawater microbial communities from Saanich Inlet, British Columbia, Canada - SI_122_August2016_135_MG | ecosystem: Environmental > Aquatic > Marine > Inlet | place: Canada: British...
GGCCCATAACTCCAATGGAGACTTTTCGCTCATTAACACCCATCAAGTGATTACAGCATCCAGCAAAAGTTTTACTTTTTCAGGGTTTGGCATTTATCACCCTGATTTTTTCAAAAACCATCTAAATGCTCAAGGCAAACTACCACTTTACCCCCTACTCAAAGAAGCGCTAGCTAGCAATCAACTCAGTGGCGAGCATTACCAAGGCTATTGGCAAGATATCGGTACACCTGAGCGCTTAGAGCTGGCCAATAATCCAAAAAATTGAGAAAAATCAGCCATTTTAAAAATTTTCTAAATTTTGACTAACCTCTAGAAAGACCATTCTTAATTCTTCAAAAAGCTTTAAATAAGCCGTTTTCAGCCTCTTTTAAACAAGATTAAACCAACAAAACACCAAAATTTAGCTTACTATCAAGCCATTTGCATTATTTCCGAAATTTTTAAAAAATTAATAGGCGTCATATCTCTATTAATTTATAGTTGATAGCCAATAGATATTCCAACCAATATCAGCACTGTACCAGTAGCTCTATTTAAATACCTAATCTTATCATTTTCAATCCACCTTCCAACATAACTCGCTAGTGTTGCATAACCTAGCATAATCACCACATCAACCATTAGCAAGGTAATGAGTATTATGCTAATTTGATTTGTCTGATCTAGTTCTGGCTGGATAAATAAAGGAATAAATATAATTAAAAATACAGTCGCCTTAAGATTTAGCAAATTAATAAAACTTGCTTTTAAAAAATGCTTGTAAGCAGTAAATTTTTTGGTGGTTTGATTATGCGCCAAATCAACATACTCAGATTTGCTCGTCCATTGTTGAATACCTAATGCCACAAGATAAACAACACCCAGCCATTTAATCGATGCAAATAAAAACGCATTAGAGGTAACAAGAAGTCCGATACCAATCGACACAAATACAATTTGAACACCGTAGCCAACTTGCAAACCCATAATCGTATATATGGATTTTTTAAAACCATAGCGAATACTTTGATTAATAGTCGTAATCGCGCCAGCGCCTGGAGAAAGGCTAATAAAGAAAGAGGCAATGAGCAGACTAAGCCAAATGTCAAGATTCATTAGTTTTTTTTAGTAAAAAGGCCATATTACTGTAAAGACCTAAGTTTTTTGCTCATAATATTTATCGAATCGTTATTGGTAAAATAATTAAGCTTTATGTCCCTTTATTTTTTTATGTTATTTATTTTTTATCGTTCGGTTTTTACTTCATAGTAAATGTTATAAAGATCCCCGAACATTCCTTTATTTACTAATACCACTTTCCTAGAGAGAATTTCATATTTAGTATTTTGGTGACCGTTATCAACCACCCATTGTTTAAGCCACCCTAATCGTGTTTGCTCTGCTTCTTCGCTGTCTATTGGATATACAGGGTCGGCAAATGCCTTGTATTTGTAGTATTCGTAATTTCCCTCAGAACGTATTGGCTCAAACTTTGTTACCATTCTGTCCATGCTTGTACATCCTGAAATAAACGCCAATGCCAATATTACTGTGATTAATTTTAATTTTTTCATAAATCCTCCTTTTTAAACAAAATCATATTTCCAAACACCTAACACTTTAGCAATAATTTCTACATCTTTTGGCAAATCAAACGATAGGTATTTGACATTATCACTAATTTCAATCACTTTATTTGTTTATTATTTTCAATAATATCAGCTAAATTGTAACCAAAAAAATGAAATATTAGAAATAAATTTTCTTTTAATTAAATATGAGCGTTACCCTTTAATTGAAAAAATCCAGTAATTATTTCGCGTAAAATAATTCTTGGTAGCGCCTAGGGTGCGCCGACAATGAATGACTACAAACCCCGCCAGGCCCGGAAGGGAGCAACGGTAGTAGTTTTTTCATGTGTTGGATGTTATTCTGGGTGCTGCCACTTTTAATTCTTTCTATTAAGCATGAGTGAACATTATCAAGTCCTAGCCCGCAAATACCGCCCGCATACGTTTGGCGAATTGGTTGGGCAAACTCATGCTAAGAAAACCCTGGTTAATGCACTGGATGCTAACAACTTGCATCACGGCTTTTTGTTTACCGGTACGCGCGGTGTGGGTAAAACCACCATTGCGCGTATTTTTGCCAAATCAATCAATTGTGAAGCGGGCGTTAGCTCTACACCTTGTGGCACTTGCCCTACTTGCATAGAGATTGATAGAGGTCAATCGATTGATTTGATTGAGCTAGATGCTGCGTCGCATACAGGCGTAGACAACATGCGCGAGCTATTAGAAAACGCACAATACATGCCCACCAAAAATAGGTACAAAATTTACCTAATTGATGAGGTGCACATGCTTTCCAAAAGTAGCTTTAACGCGCTACTAAAAACGCTTGAAGAGCCACCTGAACATGTAAAGTTTTTACTTGCCACCACAGATCCACAAAAACTACCAGTTACGGTACTTTCTCGTTGTTTGCAGTTTACGTTGTCACAACTTACCCATGATGAAATTTTAGGTCAGCTGAAATTTATCATGGATACTGAAAGTTTGAGCTATGAAGAAAGTGCGCTAGGCCAGATTGCTGAATTTGGCAACGGCTCAATGCGTGATGCACTAAGCTTGTTAGATCAGTCGATTTCTTACGGTAATGGCACCGTCACTAGCAAAGATATCAAGGCTATGCTGGGACTGGTTCATCATGATGATATTGTCATCCTGGCTAAGCATTTATTTAATCAAGATGCGAAAGCGGTGATTGATTTTGTAAAAGATTTATCTCATCGCGGTGAAAACCTTGTTAATGCACTTAAAGATCTTAGCTCACTGTTTCATCAGATTTCATTGGCGCAAATTATGGCTGATGAGAGTGATGCTGAGATTCGAGAATTGGCTGGTCAAATTTCCAATCAAGATTTGCAAATTTTTTATCAAATGGCAATTAATGGCACTAAAGATATGTCATTAGCACCAAGTGAACAAATCGGCTTTGAAATGACGCTTTTGCGCATGCTGGCTTTCCATAGTGATACGGATAGTCAAAATCCTGTGGAAAAAAAAACTCTAAAAATCACGCCTAGCACTACTTCAAGTGCGAAAACTGGCAAAAAACCTATACCCGCAAAGCCTCAAGAAAAAAAACCCGCTGAAAAATCAGCGCAACCTCAAGCCACTAACTACCTAACAATTACCAGCCAACAAGAGTGGGAAGAAGTTAGTCAGTTAGTTGAATTTGCAGGTGGTGCAAAAATGTTGGTCAAAAATACCCTGTTTGCTACTTTGCTAGACAACACACTCACATTAACACTTGATAAGCAATTTACTAACTTATTGAGTGATCATGTTCATCAAAGCATGCTTAAAAGTTTAAGGGTTAAATATACTGATTTAAATTTAATCATTAATCTTAATCAGCCAACCTCTGAAACCTTGGCACAAAAAGAGGCTAAAGCTCATGATGCATATTTAGCTAGAATCCAACAAGAGTTTTTAAATGATGAGGTAGTGCAAAAATTAGAACAAGCTTTTAACGCAAAAGTTGACGTTAAATCCATTAAAGAAATTACAAGACACTAAATAAGGAGCGACCTATGTTTAAAGGTGGAATGGCCGGGATGATGAAAAAAGCCCAGCAAATGCAAGATAACATGCAAAAAGCACAAGAAGAAATCAAAACTCTAACTGCGACTGGTAAAGCCGCAGGTGGCGCGGTTGAAATTACCATTAATGGTGAGCATTTGGCAACAAATATTAAAATTGACGAGATGGTTATGGATGACAAAGACATGCTGGAAGATTTAATTCTAACAGCAATGAACGATGCTACTGCGCAAATCTCCAATGCATCAGAGGCAAAAATGAAAGGTGCAACGGGCGGCATGAACTTGCCTGGTGGCATGAATTTGCCATTTTAAAGAAGTTTTATTAGCTTATGATTGAATCCCTAAATAAAGCTTTTTGCGCCTTGCCAGGTGTTGGTAGCAAAACTGCGCAGCGTTTTGTATACCACTTGCTTGAGCGTAATCGAGATGGTGGGTTTGAGCTTGCTAAGGCTTTGGTTGATGCCATGGAGCACGTGCAACATTGTCACTCTTGTAGAACACTGAGTGAAAAGGATTTGTGCAATATTTGTGCCAACGAAGCGCGTGACAACACACAACTTTGCGTGGTTGAAACGCCAGCTGATATTCACGCTATTGAGCAAAGCAGCGTTTATAAAGGCAAGTACTTTGTTTTAAGTGGCTATCTATCCCCTATTGATGGTATTGGTGCAAGCGAACTAGGGTTAGATGATCTTGAACAGCGACTACAAGAGCGCACCATTAAAGAAATTATTCTTGCGACCAATGCCACTGTTGAAGGCGAAGTTACGGCGCATTATATAAGCAATATGGCCAAACAATTTGACGTACAAATTACACGCATTGCTCACGGTATTCCGATTGGCGGCGAACTTGAATATGCTGATATTAATACAATCGCTCACGCCCTATCAGGGCGTAAAAATTACGACTAAACGACTGATATATTTTTAAAAGTTTCCTGTTAAGGCGAGGTCTATGACGATTTTTTTTAACTCAATAAATGCTAGTAATTTTGTATAAAAAACTACTCAAATTTTTTGGATAGTAGCTCAATCTCATAGCCATCTGGATCTTGTAAAAATCCAACTATGGTTGTTCCAGCACTCATTGGGCCTGCCTCCCTTGTAACTGTAGCGCCTTGTTTTTTAGCCTTATCAACGGCTTCATACACATCTTCAACGTTAATGGCAATATGACCAAACCCTGTGCCAATTTTATATTCATGCTTAGTCCAATTATAGGTCAGCTCCAAAGCAGGATGCTCGGACTCAGGCCCATAGCCTAAAAAAGCCAGTGTAAATTCACCCCTAGGATAGTCTTTTTGACGCAACAAACTCATGCCTAAAACTTGTGTATAAAACGCGATTGATTTGTCTAAATTTCCAACTCTAAGCATTGTGTGCAAAATTCTCATAGCAACTCGTTTATAATCCAAAGATTCATTATTATAAACACCAAATCAATGACCGATAACTTCTCCCATTGGGATAAAGTTTACAAAACTAAAGACCACACTCAAGTTAGCTGGCACCAAGATCATTCAACCATTTCTTTTGATTGGATTTTGGAATTTGCCAATAAAGAAGATGCGATTATTGATGTTGGCTGTGGTGTATCGATATTGGCTGACAACTTGTTGGCCCAGGGATTTAGCAAAATTTCATTATTAGAATTATCAACAACAGCGATAGAAACATTAAAGACTAGGCTGAAAAAATCTAGTGATAAGCTAAGCTTCTACAATGAAAACATTCTGGATTTTCAACCCAATAGCACCTTTAAACTTTGGCATGATCGAGCGGTTTTTCATTTTTTAACCAGTCCAAAAGATCAAAAAATTTACCTGAAAAAACTCAATCAATATCTTCAAAAAGACGGCTTTTTTCTACTAGCAACCTTCTCACCAGATGGCCCTAAAGAATGCTCAGAGCTTGGTATTGTACAATATGACAAAGCCAAAATTAGCAAACTACTTGGAGATGGTTTTGATTTTATAAAAATGTTTAACGAGAAGCACCCACATCCTAATGGTTCAATTCAAAGCTTTAACTATTTCTTATTTCGAAAAAAATAATTAAAACTTCTTTTTATTTTTGAATAATAATTAAATCAGCGCGTATTTTTTGCTGATGATTAAACTCATCAATAAAAATTAAAAATTCAGCCCCATCCTTAGTTACTATATCAATTGGCTTTATTCTAACAATTTTTCCATCAATAGCCACCATCATTGACTGAGCGCGCATAATAACCAACTCATAAATACTATGATCCTCACATGAAATTTTTTGATAAGCGCTCATGTTGATTTAATCAGCGCCAATTTAGCACTTCTATCCATTTGTTTGATTTCGTACTCACGCTTTGAGGCACTAGATCTATCCTGCATTTTTTCTTGATAAACCAGTTGACACGGGGCATTTGCACGGGTGTATTTTGCCCCGCCCTTAATCTCGCCATTATGCTGACGCAAGCGCTGGGATAAATCATTGGTAATTCCGCAATACAGAGAGTTATTAGCGCACTTTAATAAATACACCAACCAAGTTTTATTATCCAATTTTTTCATCCACTTATAGTATAATTGCAAAGTTTAATCCATCTTTATAAGTTAATGGAAAAAACCTACAATCCTGAACAAATTGAAGCGAAATACCGCTCACTTTGGGAAGACAAAAATCTATTCTCATCAGATGCAAATTCTACTAGTGAGAACGCCTACTCAATCATGCTACCGCCGCCAAATGTTACTGGCTCATTGCACATGGGGCATGCCTTTCAACACACCATTATGGATGTGCTTACGCGCTACCATCGTGGAAAAGGTGAGCAAACGCTTTGGCAGCCTGGCACAGATCACGCTGGCATCGCCACACAAATGGTGGTTGAGCGTCAACTAGCCGCTCAAGATATTACGCGTCACGATGTTGGTCGTGAAAAATTTGTTGAAAAAATCTGGGATTGGAAAGAGCAATCTGGCGGCACAATCACCTCACAAATGCGCAGACTTGGCTCATCGGTTGACTGGGAAAAAGAACGCTTCACTATGGATGAAGGTTTATCTGATGCGGTTAATAAAGTTTTTGTTCAATTGCACGAAGAAGGCTTAATCTATCGTGGCAAACGTCTGGTTAACTGGGATCCCGTTCTACATACTGCCGTTTCTGATCTTGAGGTTATTAGTGTTGAAGAGCAAGGCTCTTTATGGCATATGCGCTATCCTATTACTAACTCTGATGAAGTAATGGTGGTGGCCACAACGCGCCCTGAAACTATGCTGGGTGATAGTGCTGTAGCCGTTCATCCAGAGGATGCTCGCTATGCACATCTCATCGGTCAAACTATCGACCTTCCACTAACGGATCGAAAAATAACCATTATTGCCGATGACTATGTCGACATGGAGTTTGGTACGGGTTGTGTAAAAATTACCCCTGCTCATGACTTTAACGACTACGAAATGGGTCAGCGTCATGATCTTGAAATTATTAATATTTTAACGAATGATGCCAAAATTAACGACATTGTTAATAGCCCGTATATTGGCATGGATAGATTTGATGCTAGAAAACAAATTATTAAAGATTTAGAAGATCAAGGCCTACTGGAGAAAATTGAACCGCACAAACTCATGGTGCCTCGTGGTGATCGAACCAATGCGGTAATTGAGCCGTATATGACCGATCAATGGTTTGTAAAAATTGCCCCATTAGCCGAGCCTGCTATTGACGCTGTCAAAAATGGTGACATTAGATTTATCCCTGAAAACTGGAATAAAACCTATTTCAACTGGATGGACAACATCCAAGACTGGTGCATCTCTAGGCAAATCTGGTGGGGTCATCGAATCCCTGCCTGGTATGACAATCAAGGCAATATCTTTGTAGCAAATACCGAACAAGAAGCGCAAGCGCAAGCCGGAGAAGGTGTTGAACTCACACAAGATAACGATGTGCTAGACACTTGGTTTTCATCAGCGCTTTGGCCATTTTCAACCCTAGGCTGGCCAGAAAAAACCCCTGATCTTGCTCGTTTTTATCCAACTGATGTTTTGGTAACTGGCTTTGATATTATTTTCTTCTGGGTTGCTAGAATGATTATGTTTGGGCTAAAGTTTGCAGGAGATGTGCCTTTTAAAGATATTTATATCACTGGCCTTATTCGCGATGGACAAGGGCAGAAAATGTCCAAGTCTAAGGGTAACGTTTTAGATCCAATCGACTTAATTGATGGCATCTCTTTAGAAGATCTACTAGAAAAAAGAACACAAGGCATGATGCAGCCAAAAATGGCTAAAAAAATCAAAAAGCAAACTCAGCAAGAGTTCGCAGACGGTATTCCTGCCTTTGGTACAGATGCACTAAGATTTACTTTTGCCGCTCTTGCTTCGTTTGGTCGAGATATTAAGTTTGATTTAAAACGTGTTGAAGGTTACCGAAATTTCTGCAATAAACTTTGGAATGCTTCACGCTTTGTGCTGATGAAACTCGAAGGTGAGACAATTGATACTACGGCACCATTATCAACTGCAGACAAGTGGATTTTATCACGCCTACAAGTGACTAAGAAAAACGTTGAAAAACATCTAAAAGATTATCGTCTTGATCTTATGAGTCAAGAATTGTACGAATTTGTTTGGCATGATTACTGTGATTGGTACCTTGAACTATCCAAGCCACTTTTACAAGATGATGCCACCAAAGCTGGCACTCAGGCAACTTTGATCAAGGTGTTAAATGAAATAGTAAGCTTACTACACCCAATTATTCCATTTATCACTGAAGAGATTTTTGAACAGTGCAACGCCATTACTGGCGATAATGAAATTAGCCTAATGACCCAATCCTACCCAGAAGTAGATCAATCATTAAGCGCTAAAGACTCAGAAACTGAGATCAAATGGTTACAAACCTTTATTCTAGGTATTCGTAAAATTCGTGGCGAGATGAACATTCCACCTTCTAAACCACTACCTTGTTTTGTACAAAATTTCAATCAAACAGATGCACTATATTTACAAAATAATGCAAATATCTTAAATACGCTTGCCAAAATGGAAAGTATTGATAAACTTGATACTAGCGAAGAAGCGCCAGAATCTGCTACTGCTCTGGTTGGTGAGATGAAAATTCTTATCCCATTAGCCGGTCTAATTGATAAAGACCAAGAGATTTCACGACTTAACAAAGAAATTGAAAAATTAGAAAAACAAAAGATGCAATTTGAAGGAAAACTAAACAATGACAAATTCGTCTCTGGCGCCCCAGAGGCCATTGTCAATGTTGAGCGTGAAAGATTAAGCGCTACACTCAATGCAATTGGCGATTTAAACGACCAACTTAATAAAATATCTAACTTATAGTATGAAACTTAAACTTCTAAGCACCACCCTTCTACTAGTAAGCTCCCTTGTGAGTGCGCAGTCGTTTGTTTATATTACTGACCAAGTTGATATTCCAATGCGTGCTGAAAAAACTTTTGGCGATAATATTGTGCGTTCGCTTTCTTCTGGCTCTAAACTTGCCATTTTACAAGCCACTGAAGATGGTTGGACCCAGGTTAAATTTGAAGGCTCAACTGGGTGGATTATCTCTCGTTATTTATCTAACAACCCGCCTGCGAGAGCACAACTGGAAAAACTTAGACAAACTTATAATGCTAATAAACTGCTAATTAACAAGCTGGCCAAAAGAAAAAATGAGCTTGAAACTGAAGTTCAGTCATTGAAAGTTGAAAACACCAAACTATCTATTCAAACCAACAAGTCTGTTGCCGAAAAACAGCATGTTGAAAAAGTCTACAAAGATGCTTTAAAACTAGAGCATTCTAACGACAAACTCATCACCACAAATTTACAGCTACAAGCTGAAATTCAATTACTTAAAAATAACAAAACTGCTGCGCAAGATTCCAGCTTTAGAAACTGGTTTATTACCGGTAGTTTTGTTTTATTCTTTGGAATCTTAATTGGCTTTATTTTTCCAAACTTTGTCAACCGCAGGAGATATTAAAATGAACTTACTAAAAACCGCACTAACTTTCGATGATGTATTGTTAGTACCCGCACACTCAACCACTATGCCTAAAGAGGTGAGTATGTCAACCAAGCTCACAAAAAATATCACCCTAAATACCCCTATTCTTTCAGCGGCAATGGACACAGTTACCGAGGCTAAGCTTGCTATTACTATGGCTCAAGAAGGTGGCATCGGCATTATTCACAAGAATATGTCAGTTGAAGAACAAGCTAAAGAGGTTCGAAAAGTTAAGCGTTTTGAATCTGGCGTCATTCGCGAACCAATCACAATCAACTCTGAAGCTTCGGTGAGAGATGTTCTGGATAAACAAAAGAAGCACAAAATTTCTGCACTTCCTGTTGTTAAAGGAAACACAATTGTTGGCATGATAACTGGCCGCGATGTTCGCTTTGAAACCAATCTTAATGAAACAGTTGCTAACTTAATGACACCTCAGGATAAGCTAATCACAGTTATAGAGGGTACTGACATGACTGAGGTTCGTGCACTATTGCAACAGCACCGTATTGAGCGTGTTGTAATTACAAACGATGCTTTTGATCTTCAAGGCATGATCACCGTTCGTGACATTCAAAAATCAACTGACCATCCAAATGCCTGTAAAGATGATGCTGAGCAACTACGTGTTGGTGCAGCTGTTGGTGTTGCCTCTGGCACAGGTGCTCGTATTGATGCTTTAGTAGAAGCAGGTGTGGATGTTATTGTAATTGATACAGCGCACGGACACTCTCAAGGTGTCATTGATCGCGTTAAAAAGACCAAGATTAAACACCCAGATTTAAACATTATTGCCGGCAATATCGCTACTGGAGCTGCCGCTCTTGATCTAGTAAAAGCTGGCGCAGACTGTGTTAAAGTTGGCATTGGCCCAGGCAGTATTTGTACAACCAGAATTGTATCAGGTGTTGGCGTTCCACAAATTACAGCCATCTCTGATGTTGCTGACGCTCTTCAAGGCACTGGTGTTCCATTAATTGCTGACGGTGGCATTCGCTACTCTGGCGATATTGCTAAAGCATTTGCAGCTGGCGCTTATTGCGTTATGCTAGGCTCAATGCTGGCAGGTACTGAAGAATCTCCTGGTGAAATTGAGCTTTATCAAGGTCGTGCGTATAAATCTTACCGCGGAATGGGCTCTATTGGCGCTATGAATCAAGCACACGGATCATCTGATCGTTACTTCCAGTCAGACTCTAAAGCAGATAAACTGGTTCCTGAAGGTATTGAGGGTCGTGTTGCATTTAAAGGCTCTATCCGCCCTATCATTCACCAAATGGTAGGTGGCGTAAGATCATCTATGGGCTACACAGGTTGTGAAAATTTAGAGAAAATGCGCTCAGTGGCTGAATTTGTACAGGTAACCTCGGCCGGTATGGTGGAGTCACACGTACACGATGTCTCTATTACTAAAGAAGCGCCAAACTACCACCAGTAAGGTATTTCATGCTCACTCAATATGAGCAACTTGGTGGAGAGTTAGCGGTTAAAAATCTGGTGAATCGTTTTTACGATTTAATGGATCAGCGTACGGATACATCTGAGTTAAGAGCAATGCATGCCAAGTCTTTGAAAATATCCAGAGAAAAATTACATTTATTTTTATCCGGTTGGCTTGGTGGCCCTTCTCTTTATATCGAAAAATACGGCCACCCAAAACTTCGAGCGCGTCATATGCCTTTTACCATTACTCCACTTGAGAAAGATCAGTGGCTTAGCTGTATGAACCAAGCTTTACAAGAACATATTACTGACAACACCCTATTGTTAATGACTTTGAGCGCCTCTTTTAAAGGGGTGGCCGAGCACATGCTTAACACCCAAGATTAGCCTTATCCAGGCTAGTTTTAAATCTAAGTAGCTAGAAAACGCACCAAGCCAGCTTTCCAATCACTCACAAAACCTTCAATTGACTCAATAAAGTCTTGATCATGGTCTTGCTGATTGATTGTGCAATGAATGGTTAAAATCTTGTTATGGTTGATAGTAAGCGTCCAGGCAATGGCATTAGGGCATGATGGCATAGAAAATCTAACACCTTGGTCTAACACCTCTCGATTGACTCTAAACTCACCCCATATACAATATATCGTACCCGTTGTTTGCTTGTCTTCTATTACTTGAGTGATCGATGCGCATAAGTTAATGGAATTTTCAATGGTTAGTATTTTTCGCAACCCTGAAGCATCAATATCAACAGGTGTCAAATATTCAAAAAATTCCACAGCTATTTAAACCTAGAAGATTGGTACCAACTTATGTCCTTGCGTTTGCCAGCCAATTAACGAAACAAAGCCATCAGCAACCATGTTCATCTCTTTAGGAATGGTATCGTTGTCAACACCAAACACGCGTGTAGCTACAGCACAAACCTCCATTCTAACCCCTAGTTTTGAGAACTCTTTAATTGACGCCTGAATAGAATTTAACTCATCTTCACTCTCTAGCGCAAGATCGTCTGCTGGCTCAGTGCTAAGGTATTGCACAGTCTGTCCAATGAAAACCAGCACCATGTTTGATTTAACATTTTGCTTAGTAAGACCTTTATGCGTGCCAAGAATAATATCTAGATAAAAGGCGGTTTTTTTAGGATTGGTAAAATCAATCAAAAACACGCTTTTCGCAGTTTCTATGCCATTTAAAGCAACAGAATCATTAATCTCTTTAGCGTGAATTGTTGGGCTTGAAAAGCCTAAAAAAAGCAACAACATTGATACGGTAATTTTCTTTAACATCATAATATCTTCCTCATTTTTTTAATTATATTTTTTGAATATGACAATAGCCTTATTAAAACTATGTCTATATTAGATGGCATTATAGATAAATATCAGACCTTATTACTACCTAAATAATAACAATTCAACTTAAAACTATTTTGATTGAATTGTTTATAGAAGTGCTGAGTATCTATTTGCCTTATTAAGCCTTATCTAGTGCCTGACTAACATCGGCAATAATGTCATCAATATGCTCTATACCAACCGATATTCTCACCAAATCAGAACTAACACCGGCAGCAGCCAACTCTTCCTCATTAAGCTGACGATGGGTTGTTGATGCTGGATGACAAGCCAATGATTTTGAGTCACCGATATTAACAAGGCGCAGTATCATATCAAGAGCATCAATAAATCGACCCCCTGCAGCAATACCACCCGTAATACCAAAACTTAGAATTCCAGAAGCCTTGCCTTGTGTGATTTTTTTACAATTTTCATAATAAGGGCTATCAGGTAAAGCAGCATAATTAACCCACTCTACCTTCTCATGATTTTGCAAATACTGTGCAAGTTTTTCAGCATTTTCACAATGACGATCCATACGCAGACTTAAGGTTTCTAATCCTTGCAAAATTTGAAAAGAATTCATTGGAGAAATGGCGGCACCCATGTTTCTTAGCGGCACTACCCTACAACGACCTATGTAAGCAGCCTCGCCAAAAGCCTCTGTGTAAACAACACCATGATAAGAAGGGTCCGGCTCATTTAGCATAGGAAATCTATCTTTATTTGCCACCCAGTCAAATTTTCCAGAGTCCACAATAACACCGCCAATCGAAGTACCATGTCCACCAATATATTTAGTGAGAGAGTGGACAACAATATCAGCCCCAAGATCAAAAGCTCGACACAAGTATGGCGTGGCAACAGTATTATCAACAATTAAAGGTACACCATGTTTATGCGCTATTTCAGCCAGTCGAGAAATATCAACAACATTACCAGCCGGATTACCTATCGATTCACAAAAAACCGCCTTAGTGTTTTTATCAATAGCTTGATCAAAGCCTTCGTAGTCATCATGTGTTATTAGTCGCGCCTCAATACCTTGTCTAGGTAAAGAATGAGCAAACAGATTGTAAGTGCCACCATACAGCTGACTGGTACTAACAATATTGTCACCTACCGTGCAAATACTTTGTAAAGCATAAGTAATTGCAGCCATGCCAGAAGCCAATGCCAACGCAGCAATACCACCCTCCATTGCTGCTACACGTTGCTCCAGCACATCTGTAGTAGGATTCATAATACGGGTGTAAATATTACCCGGAACCTTAAGATCAAAAAGATCCGCTCCGTGCTGAGTATCATCAAAAGTATAAGATGTTGTCTGGTAAATTGGCACTGCAGCAGACTTAGTGGTTTCTTCGGATTTATACCCTTGATGTAGGGCGATAGATTCTAATTTCATTATTCCTCTCTATATTAAAATTATGGTGAACACTTACTAGCAAAAAGAGTGCTAACAACAACACTCATTGACTTTTTCTATTTTTAAAACATTAGGTATCAGTTTAGCTCATTTTACTAATAAAATGTTGCAGGCGTTTTCCACTCTTTCACTATACGAGCATAAAGCAAATTTTTAGCACTTTTTCTTTGTTTAAGTAGTTATTTTATATTTTAGAATATGGCCATTCTTATACCTATGGTGATTAATGCAGGCCTTTTAAGCTAACTAATAACAGTAAGTAAGGTTAAATTTATAGCTTAAATTAATCATTTTAAAATACCTTTGTTTAAGATTATCTGCATGAACAGATTCACTTATCACTATAATTTCTCACATAAACTAATACATACAAACCCGATGATACATTTTGGAAAAATATCCGAGCAAGAGTTCTTGGCTGATTATTGGCAGAAGAAGCCATTGCTCATTAAACAGGCTTTGCCTGGTTTTATCTCGCCCATATCGCCCGAGGAGTTGGCTGGCCTATCACTAGAAGAAGAATTTGAATCTAGACTAATTACTGGATCGATTCAAACTCAGCAATGGTCCTTATCTTCAGGGCCATTTTCAAACTCTACCTTTGAAACACTAACAGAAAAGGATTGGACACTTCTTGTTCAAGGGGTTGATCGCTACATTGATGAGATATACGATTTGGTTAAACAGTTTGATTTTATCCCTCGCTGGCGCTTTGATGACGTGATGATTTCTTATGCGGCCACAGGAGGTAGTGTCGGCCCTCATTTTGATTATTACGATGTATTTTTACTCCAAGGTAGTGGCAATCGTCGTTGGGAGCTAAGCACTCAATTTTGCAATCTTGATAATTATCTCAAAGGGGTACCGCTCAGGATTATGGATAAATTTACACCTGAGCAATCCTTCGAAGTTGAGCCGGGCGATATTTTGTATATACCGCCGAAAGTAGCGCACCACGGCGTGAGTACGAGTGATGATTGCACCACCCTTTCCTTTGGCTATCGGTCTTACAATACTCAAGAGATGTTTGCCAAAACGTCACATAACACAGATGATGTGTACTACCAAGACCCAGCCTGGAGTGTTAATAAAGAACCGGCTCTAATTCCTAACACCGCTATACAAATGGCTAACAAGCTGTCTACCATTAGTGATACTGATTTTGCCAAGTTTGTGACTAATCTTGACTCGTCGGCTGTGCAAATTTTGCAAGAATTTGAATACAACCAACAAGATCTAAAATTTAAATTTGGGCCCACTTACCAGCTTCACCCAGCTTGTAAAATTGCTTATTTAAAGCAAGATGAAAAGATCTTGGTATTTCTTAATGGTTCGCTAATCGATACCCAAGGATTGGGTTCAGTGGACTTAACTGATTTTTGCAACCGCAGAATGCTAGACGCTAGCAGCTCTCCAGTTTTGACACAACAGTTGTTTGATTTAAATGTTTTATATGAGATTTAATCAAACCTCATGAAATTAGTCTACTGGGTGTTCTTATCTGTCGTTGCTATTTGGTCAACCACACCACTTGCCATACAGTGGTCAACCCTTGGCTCAAGTTTCAGCTTTAGTGTGGCCAGTAGAATGTTCATCGGCTTGATGCTTTGCATCTTGATACTCTTATTCAAACAACAGAAACTCTCACGACACAAACAAGCCTTAACAAATTATCTGTATGCTGGCGTAGGCATCTATATCACCATGAGTTTAGTTTATTACTCAGCTCTAAGCATTCCATCAGGACTAATATCTGTTGTTTTCGGACTAACGCCCATTATTACTGGCGTGTTTGCCCTTATTTTACTTAAAGAAGAATTTTTCTCGCTAAGCAAGATGACTGGGCTTTTGCTTGGACTGTCTGGGCTTTTTATGATTTTTAACCACTCATTTGTATTTGCTGAAACTCTACTAACAGGTTTGGCCAGTGTTACCTTGGCCATGATATTTCAGGCATTTATCTCTGTTAAACTCAAAAAAATTAATGCGCATGTCTCTGCATTAGAAACAACCACAGGCGCACTAATCGTGAGCGTTCCTCTTTTTATTATTAGCTGGTTAATACTAGGCGGAGAAATTCCCAACACCAGTTTAAAAGCAGCGTTATCAATTGGATATCTGGCTTTTTTCGGCTCAGTGATTGGCTTTATGTCTTATTACTATTTGATCAAGCATGCCAATGTTCGTGTGGTTGGTATTGTGCCTTTAATAACACCCATATTCGCCCTACTATTAGGCTCTGCATTTAATAATGAACAATTAACCAGTTCTCAGATCGGTGGCATTAGTTTGGTGCTATTAGGCCTATCCCTCTATGAATATGGCGAAAAAATCTTAAAAAAATACCGCCTATAAAGGCGGTATTTAAACAAGATCTTATTTACGACTTAAAACAGGTGAGTCAAACTTCAACCCCTCCCAACCATAAGTCATAAAATTTCGAATATTTGCATGGGAATCACCCTCGGGTGTATTTAACACATCTTGATAATATTGCCCAAAACAATGTAGTGTTTCTAGCTGAGTTAACTGATGGACTGCGGCAAAACAAAACAACTTGGCACTTCCCTGGTTTTCGTCAATAGAATTTTCAACTTCGCCATTACTAAAGCTTGCTGGTGTGTAATCATAGTCATCTTCAATTAGCTCAATCAAGTCCTCAAATCGCATTTTTGCGCCTGATCTTAACTCTTCTATATACTCTTCTTGGGTCACACCTATTCTCCTTGTTTTATCAGTCTTTGTTAATTACACAACCATTGGGTTTGGCTTGTTGATATTTATACCGTATTTTTCAACAGCTTGTGCAACAACTGACGCATCCATTTCACCTTCGTCAACCAAAGCCTTTAAAGAGGCAAGCACAACATAACTGGCATCAACCTCGAAAAAGCTCCTAAGTGCAGCACGTGAATCAGAGCGGCCAAATCCATCTGTACCTAGAACTTCATAACGACTTGGCACATATTTTCGTACCTGCTCAGCATGATTTCTCATGTAATCAGTGGCTACAATAACTGGGCCTTTAGCATTTTCTAAACATTGAGTAATGTAAGGTACTTTTGGTGCATCTGTTGTAAATCGATTGACACGGTCAATGGCTTGAGCCTCGCGCGTAAGTTCATTAAAACTAGTTACTGACCAAACATCTGATTTCACATCCCAGTCATCTGCCAACATTTGAGCAGCAACTTCCACTTCTCGAAGAATCGTTCCCGAACCCATTAATTGAACCTGCTTATCACCTGTGCCCACAGTTTTAAGTGCGTACATACCTTTGATAATACCTTGTTCAGCATTTTCTGGCATTTCAGGATGCGTGTAAAGTTCGTTCATTGTTGTAATGTAATAGAAGATATTTTCATTTTTCTCATACATTCTTTCTAAACCACTACGCACAATCACAGCCAACTCAAACGCATATGCCGGATCATACGACACACAATTTGGAATGGTATTTGCCACCAAGTGAGAGTCACCATCTTGATGTTGTAAACCTTCACCATTAAGTGTAGTTCGTCCTGCTGTACCACCCACTAAGAAGCCTTTAGCTTGCATATCACCCGCTGCCCAAGCCAAATCACCCACTCGTTGGAAGCCAAACTTGGAGTAATAGATATAGAACGGGATCATGGTAATGTCATGCGTTGCGTATGAAGTAGCAGCAGCAATCCAATCAGAAATTGCGCCTGCTTCATTAATGCCTTCTTGCAATACTTGGCCTTTTTTATCTTCCTTATACCACATGACTTTATCAGAGTCTTCTGGCTGATAAAGCTGACCCGAAGCTGAATAGATACCCAACTGTCTAAATAAACCTTCCATACCAAACGTACGCGCTTCATCTGGAACAATAGGTACAATCTTAGGGCCTAATTGCTTATCACGAACCAATAAGGTCATGATGCGATTAAGTGCCATTGTGGTTGACATCTCACGATCACCACTAGACTTAAGTAGTGCATCAAACACACTTAACTCTGGCGCTTTGATTGTCTCTAAATTAAAAGATCTCACTGGTAAAGAACCGCCCAATTTCTGACGTTTTTGCTTCATGTATTGCATCTCTGCACTGTCATCTGCTGGCTTGTAGAAATTTAACTCCTTAACATCACTCTCAGTTACCGGAACATTGAAGCGTTTTGCAAAACGCTCAACCTGTTTAAGGCCCAATTTTTTCTGTGAGTGTGTGGTGTTTTGCCCTTCACCTGCTTCACCCATGCCGTAACCTTTAACGGTTTTAGCCAGGATAACGGTTGGCTTGTCACTACAAGCTTTAGCTGCATGATAAGCTTGGAATACTTTATATGGATCATGTCCACCACGATCAAGACGATAAATCTCATCATCAGTCATGTGTTCAACCATAGCGAGCAACTCAGGGTATTTTCCAAAGAAATGTTCGCGCACATAAGCACCATCTTTTGCCTTGTAAGCCTGGTATTCACCATCAACCACTTCTTCCATACGTTTTTTAAGTAAGCCGTTGGTATCTTTGGCAAATAGCTCATCCCACTTTCCGCCCCAAACTACTTTAATTACATTCCAGCCTGCACCACGGAACATACCTTCTAGCTCTTGAATAATTTTTCCATTGCCACGAACAGGTCCATCAAGGCGTTGAAGATTACAGTTAACAACAAAAATAAGGTTGTCTAATTTTTCACGCCCTGCCATGGAAATGGCACCGAGTGATTCTGGCTCGTCAGTTTCACCATCACCCAAGTAAGCCCAAACAGTGCGTTTGTCTGTTTGCTTAATTTCACGGTGATGAAGATACTTCATAAAGCGCGCTTGATAAATGGCCATAATTGGCCCTAGACCCATAGATACTGTTGGAAATTGCCAAAAATCTGGCATTAACCATGGGTGTGGATAAGAACTCAAACCACCCTCACCGGATTCTTGACGAAACTTTAACATTTGCTCCTCAGTAATACGACCTTCTAAAAAAGCACGTGAATAAATACCTGGAGAAATATGGCCTTGGAAAAAAATCAAATCTGCACCTTGATCTGCGTCAGGTCCGCGATAAAAATGGTTAAAACCCACTTCGTATAAAGTAGCTGATGAAGCAAATGAGGCAATATGTCCGCCTAACTCATATGGCAGTTGGTTAGCTTTAACTACCATTACCATTGCGTTCCACCTAACCATGGCTGAAATTCTTGCTTCAATATCAACTTCAATATCAGTAGCAATCTCTCTGTCCTTGGTGATACTATTTAAGTACGCTGTATTAACACCTGTTGGCAATTCCATACCTTCATGGTGCGCCATATCAGTTAGCTGATTAAGGATAAATTTAGCTCGGTCTTCGCCTTCAAAGCGAGCAACAGATCTAAAAGCCTCTAACCATTCCAGGGTTTCAGCTGGATCTACGTCTTGATTATTCATAATGTGATATTTTTATAAAATAGATTAATTATCCCAAAATTACATGTCCTTGAAACTTTACTTTAGAAAATACTTTGTAAACAACATTGCACCCATAAAGCCTGTAAATCCAAAGCCAATTTGCCACAACTCATTGCCTGGAAAAAGCTCAATAGCAATTAAAGCGCCAGCAAAAAGCGCCAATAACGGCAATATATATAATTGAAATGCTCTGTAGAATAATTCTTTTGAAGAAATTTGCATAGTGACAAAATCTCCAACAACAACGCCAGGTTTTAACGGCTTATTAAACGTTGTTGCATGACCAAAAGCACTTGCAAGTATGCCAGTTCCGCATCCACTATTAGCAGAACAACTATGACAACCGCCAGAGCGATTCACTTTTAACACCATGGTATCACTTTCGATTTCGATTACTTCAAATTTTTCTTTCATTACGCTTAAAATAGACTACTTATTGACCACTATTTTAGCAACTTATGAGCATCTCACCATCAATCTTTAAAGCCTACGATATTCGTGGTATTGTTGAAAAAGACCTAACTCCTGAAGCTGTTAAGCTGATCGGAATGGCTATCGGCAGTGAATCCATCGCCCAAGGTGAGCGTGGTGTAGTGGTTGGTCGAGATGGGCGATTAAGTGGGCCTGATTTAATGGAATCTTTAAAATCTGGCTTGAAGGAAAGCGGCTGTCATGTGGTCGATATTGGTATGGTACCAACTCCACTGGTGTATTTTTCTACTTACACAAAAGCTGCAAGCAGTGGCGTTATGATCACCGGCTCGCACAACCCACCTGAGTACAACGGCTTTAAAATCATGATCGCTGGCGAAACTCTATCAGGTGATCGTATCCAAGAACTTTACCAACGCATTCAAAATCAGGACTTTAAATCAGGTCACGGCACCTCAACCAAGGTTGACATTGAACAAGACTATATTGATCGAGTTAAGTCCGACATCAAGCTCGACAAACCTCTCAACATTGTGGTGGATTGTGGCAACGGTGTTGCGGGCAATATCGCGCCGAAATTATTTGAAGCACTGGGCGCTAAGGTGACTAAATTATTTTGCCTAATTGATGGCAACTTTCCCAATCATCACCCCGATCCTTCTAAGCTGCACAATCTAGAAGATATTATTAAAGAAGTGATTGATACTGGAGCAGACATGGGCTTTGCCTTTGATGGTGATGGCGACCGACTTGGGCTTATTGACAACAAAGGTAATGTTATTTGGGCAGACCGACAAATGATTCTCTATTCAAGAGACATTCTTGAACGCAATCCAGGTGCCAAAATCGTGTTTGATGTTAAGTGCTCCTCTCTACTTCCAAAAGACATTTCCGAGCACGGTGGTGAGCCAATTATGTCGCGTACAGGGCATAGCTTCATTAAGGCCAAACTCAAAGAAACTGGCGCAGCTTTAGGTGGTGAAATGAGCGGCCATATTTTCTTTAAAGAACGCTGGTACGGTTTTGATGATGCACTTTATACCGGTGCACGCCTACTGGAAATACTCTCAAAAACAGATAAAACCTGCGCCGAAGTTTTTGCCGATTTGCCCGATAGTATTAACACGCCTGAGATTAACATTCATTTTGACGAGCAAGGTGATCAATTTAAAGCCATGGATAAACTGGCTGAAAATGTAAGTTTTGAAGGTGCACAAATTACTACTATTGATGGTGTTCGTGCTGATTATCCAAATGGCTGGGGCTTGGTTCGCCCATCAAACACCACCCCTTGCCTAGTATTACGTTTTGAAGCGGATAACGAAAAAACACTGAAAGAAATTCAAGAAAAATTCAGAATTTGGCTAAAGGCTAACGATATTTCCACTAAAGACTTCTGATTTGCATTATTTCCGAAATTTTTATAAAAACAATCAATTTACAGCTTAAAAAATGACATTTTTCTCTATTTACCGTTAATTTATGGATTTTTTATTCGTAAATTTAGAAAATTTTAGCTTATTCTTAAAATTTTCTAAATTTTGAGCTAATATCATATTCTTTGTCTTTATAGTAAAACGATAAATTATTAGCGTGCAGCATAAGTCTTTCTGCACCTGTTAACTTAAGTCTGCCTTCTACAGATAAATTTTTACATAGATAATCATTAGCTATTTTTTCACTAACACCGTAGATTGGATCGCCCAAAATCGGATGACCAATTGATTCTAGGTGCACTCTTATTTGATGCTGACGGCCGGTAACAGGCATAGCTTTAACCAAAGTTGTATTATTCTCTCTGTTAAACTCTAAAGGCTCTATATGGGTTTTTGAGCGTTTCCCGGTAGGTATTTCGCAGGTCATTTTCATTCTAATGACACTCTGCGCCTTTGCAATTGGCTTGTCGATTGTTATATTGGATTTTATTTGTCCGCTCACCAGCGCTAAATATTGCTTGTTATATTCTCTATGCTCGAACATAGTTTTTAGTACGGTGCTGGATTGCTTATTTTTAGCCACCAGTACCAAGCCAGAAGTCTGCGCATCAATACGATGTGCCAAACTTGCCTCCTCTCCAAAGTGATACCTAACCTCATCTAACAAGCAATATGGCGTCTCTTTTCGCGTTGGATGTACCATAATGCCTGAGGGTTTGTCAAAAACAGCAAAATCCTCAACCTCAAAGATGGGCTTCAATCCTCTTGTATGACCTTCAAAAACGGCCACCTGGATATATTCACCAGTAATTACCTGGCCATTATCCAAGGGGTTTTGCTCATCGTCAAACACTCTTTTTTTAGACAAAAGTTTTTGCGACTTAGAGGCAGATAAGCCAGCTTCATCAAGTAAAAAATGTTGAATTTTTTTACCTTGAATGGCCTTATATTTTTTTAGTACAAAGGGCATGATGTAGCTTAATTAGATTAAAACCTTATATGACTAGCGAAGCCAAGCCTAAAAACGCAACAAAGCCAATCACATCAGTAATGGTAGTTAAAATTACGCCGCCTGCAAGTGCCGGGTCAATTTTAAACTTAATAAGTAAAGATGGTAGGAAGGCGCCTGAAAAAGCAGCAAAAATTAAATTAACAACTATGGCTGACGCAATCACCAAACTGAGTGTTAAGTCCGCAAACCATACGTAAGTTGCTAAGCCAATCACCACCGACCACAGAATGCCATTTAAAAAACCAATGGCTACCTCTTTACTCATTAATACCTTAAGGTTTGAGGTTGTTACCCTACCGGTGGCAATACCACGAGTTACTAAGATTAAGGTTTGTGTGCCAGCAATGCCACCCATAGAGGCTACTACCGGCATTAAAACAGCTAGAGCAATCTTCTCTTGCAGGGTGGCCTCAAATAATCCTATAAAAAACACTGCAACAAATACCGTGATTAAGTTAACCCCTAGCCAAATACTACGACTTTTCGTACTTTCAATCACCGGTGCAAAGACGTCATCTTCCTCGTCAAGTCCTGCCATTGACATTACCGAGTGCTCTGCTTCATCTCTAATAACATCAACCACGTCATCAATAGTAATACGCCCAATTAGCTGATTATTATCATCAACTACTGGCGCTGAAATCAAATCTCTTTGTTCAAATAAACTGGCCACATCACTCTCAGACGTAGTGGCTAAAATTGGTTTAAGATCTTTATTAATTAAAGGCTTAATGCTTTGCTCAGCTTCATTCGTTAGCAAAGTAGAAATATGGATAGAGCCAATGTATTTATAGGTTCTATCCACCACAAACACCTGATCGGTATCAATTGGCATTTCTTTTAATAGGCGCAAGTATCTAATCACTGTGCGCACATTGACATCATCACGCACGGTAATGATGTCGATATTCATCAGTCCACCCGCTGAATCTTCTGGGTAGGATAGCACCTGTTTAAGATGGTCTCGATGCTTGTGATCCAAGGTTAGTAGTAAATTATGTAAAGCAGATTCTGGCAACTCTGGCACAATATCTGCCAAGTCATCCATGTCCAAACCTTCTGTCGCTTTAACAATGCCATCAACACTCATTTCGTTAAGTAGTTGAGACAAAACATCTTCGCTTAAGTCTTTTAGAATATCACCTTGAGTGGCGCTATCAATATTTAACCAAAGTTTAACCCTGTCCTTAGGTGGTACACTTTCCAATAGGCGAGCAATTTCAGCCGAGTGCAAATCGGACAGTTGAGCGCTAGCTTCTTCATACAAAGAGGCCTCCAAAGATGTCATTAATCTTTGGAGGCACTCTTCGAAAGAAGTATTTTCAACTTCTGACATTAACTTTATTTTCCTTGTTGATTAAACTTAAAAACTAAACCCTAGGTCTGCTAATTTTTCCTATGATCGTTAAGTTTTTCTTTGTGCTTTCTAATTTGAACATCTAGCTTATTGACCATTCGGTCAATAGAAACATACATATCATCGCTCTCTGCCTTTGCAAATAAATCTGCACCGCTCACATGAAGAGTGGCTTCTGCTTTTTGAGTGTCTTTTTCAATTTCTAAAATCATATTAATATTAATCACATGATCAAAATGATGTTTAATTTTAGCGAGTTTTTCCTCAGAATGTTGCTTGATCGCATCCGTAATGTCAAGATGGTGGCCAGAAATATTTAATTGCATGTACGCTCCTTTATTAGTTATAAAATGCACTTATATTGTGGCACAACTTTCCTGACAAGGTTGGTGTATTTATCAGTTTTTTAGACAAATAAAAAGGCTCACAAAATTACTTTTGCGTATATAATATAAGCTTTTATACATTTAAATATTCAGGAGATAGACATGGATGCAACTGATCAAAGATCTAACGAATTAAGCGCAAAGAAAATCGCTCTACAAGAAACTTTTAAACTTCACACTGCTGAAAATGGCTTTTCATACGAAGAGTGGATTAGCCCGCCAGCAGGTTCTTTCTACGAGAACTACAAAAAAGATCTAGCAGAAGTTGATAACGAAATGGCTCCAGCAATTACTTACCAATCATAATTTAAACTCTGATTGGTACAAAAGCCCCTAACGGGGCTTTTTTGCTTTTAAAGGAAAAGCTCTAATGTCATATTTAATGTCTAATTACACACCTCTAGCGGTTACCTTTATCAAAGGTAGTGGCTGTCATTTAACGGATGACAAAGGTGAGACTTACTTAGATGCACTTTGTGGTGTTGGTGTCACTGGACTTGGACACGCTCATCCAGAAATTTCCAAAGCAATTCAATCACAATCACAGCAACTCCTACATACTAGCAATTGGTACCATATACAACACCAAGAAACACTTGCAGAAGAGTTGTGCAAACTTGCTAATATGGATGGTGTTTTTTTTGGCAACTCAGGTGCTGAGGCCAATGAAGCGGCGATTAAAATTGCCAGACTGCATGCCCATGCTAACCAGATTGATAAGCCTGTCATCTTGACAGCTAAACAAAGTTTTCATGGCCGTACTATGGCCACCCTGTCAGCTACTGGAAATCCAAAAGTTCAGGCTGGGTTTGCACCTTTGGTTAGTGAATTTATTCACGTTGAGTTTAATGATATTAACGCCATTCAAGCGCATCAAAACAATTCTAAAATTACCGCTGTTATGTTGGAGCCTATCCAGGGTGAAAGTGGTGTTATTGTGCCTGATGCTAACTACCTAAATCAAGTTCAAGAAATTTGCCAAAAAAATAATTGGCTTTTAATTTTAGATGAAGTGCAAACGGGCATTGGCCGAACCGGAAAAATGTTTGCACATCAATACAATCATATTACACCCGATGTATTAACCTTAGCCAAAGGCCTGGGTAACGGCGTTCCAATTGGCGCTTGCTTGGCTAAAGGCAAAGCAGCCAAGCTGTTAACACCAGGCACTCACGGATCTACTTTTGGCGGCAATCCACTAGTCTGTCGCGTGGCTTTAACGGTTTTAGATATTATCAAACAAGATAACATTTTGAACAATGCCACACACATGGGCGAGTACATCGTTGCTAGCTTTGCAGATAAATTAAAATCTGTTGATCACGTACTAGAGATTCGCTCAAAAGGTTTGATGATCGCCATCGAACTCACAAAGGATTGCTCGCAACTATTGCAACAAGCCTTGGATAAAAAACTATTAATTAATATTACCGGCCAATCTATTCGCTTACTGCCGCCACTCATTATTAACAAAGATCAAGCGGATGAAATGATCAATATCATTTGTGAATTAGTCAGCGCACTTTAGCGCAGGAGAATAAAAATGAAGCATTTTATTAATTTGGATGATTTACCCACTGAGGATTTAAATAGCATTATCGATAACGCTATCGCCCTAAAAAAGCAGCATAAATCTGGGGAAATTAATCAAACACTAAAAAATAAAACCTTGGCAATGATTTTTGATAAATCTTCAACGCGAACTCGAGTTTCTTTTGAAGCGGGCATGACTCAATTAGGGGGTCATGCTTTATTTTTATCAGACCGTGATATTCAACTGGGGCGCGGTGAGCCGATTAAAGATAGTGCAATTGTTATCAGCTCTATGGTGGATATTATTATGATGAGAGTATCTTCTCATAAAGATATTAATACCTTTGCAGAGAATGGTTCTGTACCAATCATCAACGCACTGAGTGATGAGTCCCACCCTTGTCAGCTTTTAGCCGATATGATGACCTATAAAGAGCATAATGGCTCAATCCAAGGTAAGACTGTTGCCTGGATTGGCGATGGCAACAACATGTGCCATACTTACATACAAGCGGCTAAAGCATTTGGATTTAAGCTTAACATTGCCACACCTAAAGGCTATGAGCCTGATCAAACATTTATTGACAACTACGCTGATCATATCTCGCTGTTCAATGATGCCGATCAAGCCTGTAATAATGCTGACTTAGTGGTGACTGATGTTTGGGCATCCATGGGTCAAGAGGCAGAGCAAACTAAACGTGAGCTGGCATTTAAGGAATTCCAAGTCGATCAAGCCTTAATGCAAAGCGCCAATGCTAATGCTAGCTTTATGCACTGCCTACCAGCTCATCGTGGAGAAGAGGTTGCTGCTGAGGTGATTGATGGTGAGCAAAGCTTGGTTTGGGATGAGGCTGAAAATCGCCTACATGCGCAAAAATCTTTGTTATTATACTTACTGGATTAGACGTTATTTATCAAGGCCTTTCATCGCCTCTTGGTAAAATTTAACGCCGCGTTCAATTTTGTCTCTACCGCGAGATTCCCGCCAGCGATTAGTATCTCTCAAAGAGTACACACAACCACAATATTCTTGCTGATAGAACTCTTCGCGCTTTGACAGTTCCAACATTCTAGAGGATCCGCCCTGCTTGCGCCAATTAAAGTCCCAATAAGAAACCTCTTGATATGTGCTAGTTGCACGAGCACCGCAGCCATTGATTTGTTTCATATCCTTCCAACGCGAAATTCCTAGTGTTGAGGAGATTAAATCAAACCCATTTTCCTTAGCATACTGAGCAGTAACCTCAAACCTCATGTCAAAGCAAGTTGTACAGCGCGCACCACGTTCCGGTTCGTCTTCTTGCCCCTTGATGCGATCAAACCAATTATCTTTATCATAATCAGCATCAACAAATGGCATACCTAATTTTTGAGCAAAACGAATATTCTCTTCTTTGCGCAATTCATACTCTTCTTTTGGGTGAATGTTAGGATTGTAAAAAAAGATAGTAGTATCAATATGTGAGGCAGCTAATGCCTCCATCACTTCACCTGCGCAAGGAGCGCAGCACGAATGCATTAACAGTTTCTTTTCACCATTGGGTGTTTTTAGGGTTGGACGCTCATACCCATTTAGACTGTAATCTATTTTAGACATGCTTTTACTTGCTTTAACACTTCCCAAGCCTCGCGCTTAAGTTGGTCGTTTTTTAAAATATGACCAGGGTGTTGAATGATAAACATCTTGTCTTTAATGGGAGAAACTTGATCATCCATGACCAAAACAGCTTGGGCATTATATTTGCAAATTTCTTGTGATATTTTATCAATAGGCGATTGAATGCACACAACATCTTGCTTATCCAGTCCCACTGCCGACAGCATTTTATATAAAAAATCTTGCACCACCCCAGGCTCACAAATTGATTCAACACATTCTGTCTCAATCACCAAGCACTGAGTTTGAATTAGCTGAGCACTTGGATTGCCTAAATTTTTAGACGCGTATAAATACCCAGGTATGCCCAACGTATCAAGATAGCGTGCCCTAGGTATGGTCACTAGATTTGAGGGTGAGCCCTATCCGTATCGGCCAGCACTTTATTAAGTGCATGAAGATAAGCTTTGGCACTAGCAATAACAATATCTGTATCAGCACCCTGGCCATTGATAATTTTGCCATTATGCTCTAGGCGTACATTCACCTCGCCTAATGAATCGGTACCTTGAGTTACATTAGATACAGAATACAACTGTAGGTTAACTTGCATATCCAATAGTTTATTAATGGCGCTAAAAGTTGCATCAACAGAACCTGAGGTTTCGGCTGTCATGCTTTTTTCACTGCCATCGATTGAAAGGACGACCGTTGCTTGATTTTTTTCACCAGTCTCACAAGTTACTTTTAGAGAGATTAATTTTATATGCTCGCTTTCAACCACCTGAGTTTCAGATACAAGCGCCTGAAGATCTTCATCAAAAATTTCGTGCTTTTTATCAGCCAACTCTTTAAAGCGTCTAAAGGCGTCATTTAAACTTTCTTCTGAATCAAATTCAACACCAAGCTCAATCAACCTGGCTTTAAAGGCGTTACGCCCTGAGTGCTTGCCCAATACCAATTGATTGGCATTCCAACCCACGTCTTCAGCTCGCATGATTTCATAGGTTTCACGATGCTTAAGTACGCCATCTTGATGAATGCCTGCTTCATGAGCAAAAGCATTCGCACCAACAATAGCTTTGTTGGGTTGTACAATAAAACCAGTCACAGAAGAAACCAGACGCGATGCAGAAAGTATGTGTGTAGTATCAATATTACTGTCACATGAAAATTCATCTTGACGAGTGCGAACCGCCATAACCACTTCCTCTAAAGCTGTATTACCAGCACGCTCACCCAGGCCATTAATTGTGCATTCTACTTGTCTAGCACCATTAAGCACCGCTGATAGAGAATTAGCAACAGCCAAACCTAAGTCGTTGTGACAATGCGCTGAAAAAATAGCTTGATCTGAGTTTGGTACACGCTCAATTAACGATTTAATCGTATTACCAAATTGATGGGGTAAGTTATAACCCACCGTATCTGGAATGTTAATTGTTGTAGCACCCGCAGCAATAGTTGCCTCAATTACACGACATAAGAAATCTTCATCGGAACGCCCCGCATCTTCTGGAGAAAATTCAACATTATCTGTGTATTTTCTAGCACGCTTAACTGCTCTAACAGCCTGCTCAACTACTTGATCAGGTGTCATTTGCAATTTCATTTTCATATGAATATCACTGGTGGCAATAAACGTATGAATACGTGCAGAATTGGCACCTTTAAGCGCCTCTCCAGCACGGTCAATATCCTTGTCCAGCGCTCTAGCCAATGAACAAATAGTAGAATCTTTAACCGTATTGGCAACCGCTTGAACTGCTTCAAAATCACCAGGAGATGCAATGGCAAAACCCGCTTCAATAACATCAACACGCATTTTTTCTAACACCTTAGCAATGCGAACTTTTTCATCTTTGGTCATTGATGCACCAGGTGACTGCTCTCCATCACGCAAAGTTGTATCAAAAATAATTAATTTATCAGACATTTAAGTCTCCTTTTTTCATGTTTTTTCTAATTCTATTGTTTATTGTTTAGCTAAAAAGCCGTACGAGTTAATATCTGCCCTACGGCAGTAATCGATGTAAGTCTACGAAGTAGCCTTGAAAAGAAAAATATGTCAAATAATTCATAATTCCAATTATAAATTATTTTGAGCCTTTCTTAGCTTGTTTTTTCAAGGCGCGTTTATTCCTTACTTCAATCGTTGTTAATACCAGTCCAGACACCGCATAAACAAAGAAAAATATAAATAAAATAGCACTTGGCCACAACGAGACGACAATCATAATCAAGGTTGCTAGCAAGAGTAATTTGAAAGAAGACCTACCCTTAAGATTGATTTCTTTAAAGCTATAGTAACGAATATTACTCACCATTAAGATGCCAGCAGACACTAAAATAATCCAAGCACCGGCAACTAAATATTGCTCATCATAAGCACTAGGACCCATCATTTCTTTAGTCCAAACCAAGCCAGCAATAAGTGCAGCTGCGGCTGGAGAAGGCAAGCCTTGAAAATAGCGCTTATCTTGAACGCCGATTTGCGTATTAAAACGTGCCAAGCGCAATGAACCGGCCGCCACATAAACAAAGGCGCCAATCCAGCCAACCTTGCCCAAACCTTCGAACAAGTAAAAATACATAAGTAGTGCAGGTGCCACACCAAATGACACCATGTCCGCCATGGAGTCATACTGCTCACCAAACTCACTTTGTGTATTGGTCAGTCGAGCCACCCGACCATCTAGACCATCCCACAACATGGCAACAAAGATAGCGATAGCTGCCTCCGAGTACTGACCTTTAGTTGCCAAGATAATTGCAAAGAATCCAGAAAATAACCCAAAGGTGGTTAAGATATTTGGTAAGAGGTAAACACCTCTCCTCGCTTTATTAGTTTTCATGATTTAATTATAACGCCTTAGAAATGAAAACGCCCAACTAAGTTGGGCGTTTATTAAGAATGATTAGTTCTTGGCTTGATCAACAATCTTATTCTTGTTAATCCATGGCATCATCGAGCGTAGGGACTCGCCTACCTGCTCAATTTGATGTTCACGTTGAACGTCACGACGTGCCGGAAGATCGCCAACATTTGCTACAAACTCTTTAGCAAAAGTTCCGTCTTGAATTTCTGTCAAGATTTTCTTCATCTCAGCTTTAGTTTCACTAGTAATAATACGTGGTCCACGTGTCACATCACCATATTCTGCTGTATTTGAAATCGAGTAACGCATGTTAGCAATACCGCCTTCATACATTAGATCAACAATTAGCTTTAACTCATGTAGACACTCAAAGTAAGCCATCTCTGGCTCATAACCTGCTTCAACCAATGTCTCAAAACCTGCTTGTACTAATGACGTTGTACCTCCACATAAAACAACTTGCTCACCAAATAGATCTGTCTCAGTCTCTTCTCTAAATGAAGTTTCTAAAATACCTGTACGACCACCGCCAATAGCAGAAGCATAAGAAAGTGCTGTTGCTTTTGCATTGCCAGATGCATCTTGAGAGATTGCAATTAGATCAGGAATACCGCCACCTTTAACAAACTCTGAGCGAACAGTATGACCTGGTGCTTTTGGCGCCACCATAATAACGTCTAAATCTGCACGAGGTGTAATTTGGCCATAATGAATATTAAAACCATGAGCAAATGCAACCGTTGCACCTTGCTTAAGATTAGGCTCGATATTTTCAGCATAGATGCTACCTTGGAACTCATCTGGTGCCAAGATCATTACTAAATCTGCCCACGCTGTTGCATCTTCAACTGATTTAACTTCCAAGCCTGAAGCGCTTGCTTTAGCAGCTGAAGCTGAGCCATCTCTTAGGGCAACAACCACTTCCACACCAGAATCTTTTAAGTTATTTGCATGTGCATGGCCTTGTGAACCATAGCCAACAATGGCAACTTTCATTGACTTGATAATGTTCAAGTCTGCATCTTTATCGTAATATCTATTCATTTTTTTTCCTCTATGTAAAACGTTAATTCACGTCTATTTATTTAACTTTATATTTTCTGACAAACGCCGGTCACGCCTGTTCTAGAAACCTCTATGATTTGCTCTGCATTGAATGCATTTAGAAAATCATTAATTTTTTGACTTTTTCCAGCTAGCTCAACAATATACGCATCCTCTGCCACGTCAATTATCTTGGCATTAAAATGATCAAGTTGAGAATCTACTTTTGCTTGAGTATCGACAGCAACACTAATTTTAACCAGTAATAGTTCACGCTCAATGTGTTCAGTAGCGGTTAAATCTGTTACCTTGACCACATCAACTAATTTATAAACTTGTTTAACAATTTGCTCAATAATTCCGTCATCACCCACACTAACGATTGTCATTCTTGAAAGTGTTGGGTCATTGGTAGCTGCAACGGTTAAAGATTCAATGTTAAAACCACGTGCAGAAAACAACCCTGCCACTCTTGATAGTGCGCCTGCTTCATTTTCTAATTGTATTGAAATTATATGTCTCATACTTATACCAAGTTTAAGCCTGCATCATTCGTGCTAGCCATTTCATCTCTACCTGCAAGCAACATTTCATTATGTCCTGCGCCTGATGGAATCATTGGAAAAACATTTTCTGAAGAATCGGTAATAATATCTAAAAATACAGTTCTATCTTTTTGTTTAAACGCCTCAATCAGAGCAGGTATCAGATCAGACTCTTGCTCTACTTTAATCCCCATGTGACCATAACTCTCTGCTAATTTAACAAAATCAGGTAGTGCTTCCATGTAAGACATTGAATAACGTTTTTCATAGAAAAACTCTTGCCACTGACGCACCATGCCTAAATAGCCATTATTTAGATTAATAATTTTAACAGGTGTGGCATATTGCAACATGGTTGACAACTCTTGTGTCATCATTTGAATACTTCCTTCACCTGTTACACAAGCTACGTCCAAATCAGGACAAGCAAGTTTTGCACCCATGGCAGCAGGTAATCCAAAACCCATTGTGCCCAATCCGCCAGAGTTAATCCAGCGACGAGGCTCGTCAAATGGGTAATATTGCGCTGCCCACATTTGATGCTGACCAACATCAGAGGTGACAATCGATTGACCCTTGGTTACTTCATATAATGCTTCGATTACACGCTGAGGCTTAATCACACCCGGCTTATTTGCATAGGCCATAGAGTCAACGCTACGCCACTTGTCAATTTGTTGCCACCAAGAATCAATATTTTGAGTTGACCTATCTTTCATAGCTGTAATAAGATCAACCAACACAGATTTAACATCGCCAACAATTGGAGCATCTACTGCTACATTTTTAGAGATAGATGCTGGATCAATATCAATATGAATAATTTTTGCCGTTGGACAAAATTTATCAATATTGGCAGTCACTCGATCATCAAATCTTGCGCCCACAGCAATAACGCAATCAGAACCGTGCATGGCCATATTTGACTCATAAGTACCGTGCATACCTAACATACCTAATGACTGTTTATCAGTTGCTGGATAAGCACCAAGACCCATTAATGTTTGAGTAATTGGAAAGCCTAGATTACGCGTAAACTCCCTAAGCTCTTGGTCAGCGTTGCCAATAACACAACCACCGCCTGCATAAATAATTGGTTTTTTTGCCTGAGCAATAAGAGTTGCTGCTGTTGAAATTTGAGTAGCATCTGCACGGCCAACTACCTGATATGAGCGCATTTCAACTTTTTCTGGATAAGACTGCTCTTCAATGGTAGCAATAGTAATATCTTTTGGAATGTCAATAAGTACAGGGCCTGGTCTACCCGTTGTGGCAATATGAAACGCTTTCTTAATTGTGCTAGCAATTTGACTAATGTCTTTAATCAGAAAATTATGCTTAACACACGAACGAGTAATGCCAACTGCATCAACCTCTTGGAAAGCATCATTACCAATTAAGGCTGATGGCACTTGACCAGAGATAATAACCATTGGAATTGAATCCATGTAAGCCGTGGCAATGCCTGTTACTGCATTTGTAATACCAGGGCCACTGGTTACTAAAGTAACTCCACACTTGCCACTTGCTCGCGCATAGCCATCTGCACCATGTGCTGCACCTTGCTCATGGCGAACTAAAATATGTTTGATTTCATCGCAAGCATCCAGCGCATCATAGATATGCAGGACAGCACCACCTGGATAGCCAAAAATATGACTAACACCTTCTTTTTTAAGGCTATTTACAAGTATTTGCGCACCGTTTAATTTCATTATTTTAGCTGGGTATAAAAAACTTGTCGATTATACCAAATGAAATGCTAGAATATACTGACTATTACAAGGAATTTTGCCAATCTTCTGAATAGAATTGAATTGGCGAATTTTCTTCTTCGAAGGTCTCAATTGACCAAGTATCAGGACGCTCTAAAATGGCTGATAACAACTGGTCATTTAGCAGGTGTCCTGTCTTATAACCTTCATAATGACCAATTAAATTAGAGCCAAGTAAATACAAGTCACCAACAATATCTAAAATTTTATGCTTAACAAATTCATTTTGATAACGCATACCATCTTCATTCAGCACATCGTCATCACTCAGTGCAATCGCATTATCCATACTCGCACCTAAAGCTAAGTTTTGCCTTTGCATCATTTCTACGTCTTTCATGTAGCCAAAAGTTCGAGCGCGAGAAATTTCTTTTAAATAAGACTGTTGTGAAAAGTCAATACTCAATTGTTGGCCGCTTTCTTTTACTTTCTTATGGTCAAAATTAATTTCTAAGGAAACCTTAAATCCATCATGCTTGGACACTTGAGCCCAAGAATCACCATTTTCAACACGCACCGTTTCATTGATGACAAAAAATCGCTTATGCTCTTCTTGTTCTTCAATGCCAGCTGACTGTACCAAAAATACAAAGGGTGCCGACGATCCATCCATAATCGGCACCTCAAAAGAATCAAGCTCAACCAAAACATTATCAATACCTAGCGCGGAAAAAGCACTCATTAAATGCTCAACTGTAGATACCTTTACCCCTTGATTTTCAAGCCCTGTTGATAGTACCACCTCATTAACAAACGCATTGTGTGCTCGCACTAACTTTCCACCCACATCCATGCGTCTAAATACAACGCCGTGATCGATCTCAGCCGGGATCAATGTCATGTTGACTACACTGCCACTATGAATACCAATACCTCTAGCCTTGACTGTCTTTTTAATGGTTCTTTGTTTAATCATGACACTTATAACTTAAATAATTCTTGCATTGTACCAAACAAGCCACCTTTTTGTACTTGTTCTGGCTCTTGTAAATAAGATTTAGGTGTATTGCAGGCTAGCAAGCCGAGTGCAGAAAAGTACGAGATATCTGTTAAAATTTTCTCATTACCACTGACTAATTCTCGATTAATTTTGGCAACTCTGGTGCGCGCACGAAATTCTTTTAGCAAAAAAGCTTCACAGTGTTCTATTTTGCTAGCGCCACCAATCACCACCAATCCAGCCTTCAAAGATCTGTCAAGCTTCTCACTCTTTAATCTCTTTTTAACCAGTGTACAAATTTCTTTATAAGGTTTTTCAATCACCATAATCAACTCATGGAGCGATAGATAGTGCTCTTCAATAGAGTCAATCTGTTCAAACCTAATTAAACGATCTTGGATTGTTGAATCTAATTGCATCATGCCATATTCTATTTTTAAGCGCTCGGCCTCATCAAACGAGGTGTTATACGCTTGAGCAATATGATTAGTAACTCTATTACCACCCATGTTAAACACCTGGCTAAAAACAACACCACCTTTGACAAAAACTGAAATATTTGTCACACCCGCACCAATGTCTAATAAACAAACCCCATTGTCTTTGTCTTCTTGATTAATGCAAACTGCACTACTAGCAATCGAATCAAGAATGATTTTATCAGCGCCTAAATCACTTGGAATAAGGCTATGACTAATATTGTTAATAGCTTGATTAGATACCGAAGCAAGATGCACTTGGGCACCCAAAACCTCAGCCTCCATTCCAATTGGAGAAGTTTCAATCTGGTCATCTACAGTAAAGTTGTTAACGATAACCTCAAGATTTTTTTTGTTTGTCGCAACCGTACCTGCTGAAGAGTTTTGGATCGCCTGCAAAACGTCTTCTTTAGTGATAATTTTTCGCTTTCCATTAAAACTAATTGGTCGGTTTTGATTACTACTACTCAAATGCAAATCAGAGACATTAATATCAATAAATTTAGGTTTGCGTCTACACTTTTTGTTAACCTTATCAACTACCTTTCGAATGGCTTGTGAAGCGCTATCAACATCAACAATAACTCCATTTTTAACACCTGAAGATGAACCAATTGCATGACCAATTACATGGAATTTATTATCCTCAATGTCAGCAATAAGAACGGCAATTTTGCTGGTTCCCACATCAATACTGGCAAAAAAATCAAAATTCGACATGCGTCTCTCCCTCATCTAGCCATTGATATAAATGCTCTATTGAGACCACCTTGCCACTTAACAAGCGTTTAAATTTTTTGGCATTGGGTTGTGCATGATACAAACCCAAAATGTGTCGAGTCATAGACCTAATGGGTACCAGGTTAGTTTGTTGCTGCTTCATATATTCAATAAATTTTAATAATATTTGCTCTCGAGAGGTGGTTGAATGATGGTCCTGATAAATCTCTTGATCAACCTGAGCAAGTAAATAAGGCTGATGATAAACCGCCCTACCCAACATAGCGCTATCAACATGGCGCAGGTGTTCATTCACCTGATTGAGCGATGTTATACCGCCATTAATGCCAATCGTTAACTGTGGAAAATCTTGTTTAAGTTGATACACCCAGTCATAATTCAGAGGTGGTACCGTTCTATTTTCCTTAGGACTTAACCCTTGAAGCCAAGCCTTTCTAGCATGGATAACAAAATTATTACACCCTGCTTTATGTACGGTTTCAATAAAATGACTTAGCTCATCATAACTCTCCATATCATCCACACCAATACGAGATTTAACGCTAAGTGGAATGTCTATCACCTCACCCATTGACTCAATACATTTGGCAACGGTCTCTGGTGTCTGCATAAGACAAGCGCCAAAACTCCCCGATTGCACTCGATCTGATGGACAACCAACATTAATGTTAACCTCGTCATAACCCCACTCTTGCCCAACCTTAGCAGCGATTGCCATCTCTTTAGGGTTGCTACCGCCCAATTGCAATACCAGCGGATGCTCTTGTGCGTTGTAATCAAGCAAGCGATTTTTATCACCATGAATAATAGCTTTAGCCGTTACCATTTCAGTCCAAAGCTGTGCATTTTTAGACATTAAACGATAAAAATATCGACAATGGCGATCGGTCCAATCCATCATTGGTGCAACTGAAAATCTAGCTTGAGAGTTCATCAATCAGTGTGGTTAATACAAAATCAATACTAGCATTAACAACATCTTGTCTGTTGCCTGCAAAATTTTGTGTAGAGGTAAAACACGCGCCCAAAATACAAAAACCAAAACAAACCATGCCCACTGGTTTTTCTTGACTACCACCTTGCGGTCCAGCAATACCGGTGATAGAAACCGAAACACCTGTCTTTGCTTGATTAATAACGCCACTCGCCATCTGCCCAGCAGTCTGCTCGCTTACCGCCCCAAACTCCTCTAAAGTATTTTTCAATACACCCAGCATATCAATTTTGGCTTGGTTGCTATAGGTGATAAATCCTCGATCAAAATATACAGACGAGCCACTTTGACTGGTTAACAAAGAACAGAGTGCGCCACCCGTACAAGATTCAGCCACAGCTACGGTTAACCTTTGCGCAGTTAATAAGTCAGTCAGTTGTTTAAGTTTTAACATTACTTCAATGCCGCTTGAACAATTTCAAAAATATCATTAGACAAATCATCACTTTGAATAATTCTCTCCAGTTGTTGTTTTTGCAGTTGCTTTAGTACTGGCGTAAAACGCCCCCAATGGTTATAAACCGAAACCAGACGCGCACCAATTTGCGGATTCGACTGATTCAACTTTAAAATAATATCGGTAAAAAACTCATAGCCTGATTGGTTGTGAAAATTAATGTAGTTTTGAGTAAAGCCACCAATCACACTACGCAATCGATTTGGTGTATTAAAAGAAAACAACTCATGCTCCATTAGCTGTTTAATATCAGCAACTGTGGCTAATGGTGAAGTAGACTGAACAGCAAAAAACTTATCCATTACTTGGACATCCTGCTCAAATGTTTGATAAAAATTTGATATCGCCTGTTTTTTATAAGAGTTATCACTAGCAACTAACGCGCTAAATGCTGCAATCTGATCCGTCATACAATTTGCCTGCTCAAATTGAGTGCGAGCCAGATCAGGGTTAGAGCCTTTATCCTTGCTAAGATAATAAAGACAAGTATTTTTCAAAGATCGCTCTCCCACCGCCTCAGGTGTTAGCTGGTAGACCTTGGCATGGTTCAAAGAATGATACGTCTCTAGCAATAAAGATTTAAATCGACCCAATACCTTACTGGCCATTTCTTCACGCTTTTGGTGAATATCAAACACATCAATCACCACAACTTTTTGATGTAAAAATCGCTCAGAAGGTAAGGTTAAAATCTCACTCACCAAGGATTTATCTTGCCTAGTTTGAACAAGCTTTTCAATAGCATTAAAAAATAACAGCTCACGGGCTGTGTTGGGCGTTAGGATTAATGACAGCCAAATCTGTTGCGCACTATCCCAGACAACATAAGCATCACTATCATGTCCTACTAAGAATATTTGTTGCTCAAAGGTTAAATCCGACAACAAGTGAATTGGCGCAGAAAACCCTCGCAACCAAGAAGGTATTGGCATTGACTTTATTTGATCAAAAACAAACGTCTGCTTTTGTTGTTGGATTGTTAATACACCCTCTTTTAGTGTACTGCCCTGATCATCTAACAAGGCGTAGTTAAGCGGAAGAAAATAGTCAAATTCATTATCTTGTTCAACCTCAACATAAAAACATTCATTTTTCTCATCATAATCTGTTTTGATATTTATCGTTGGTGTACCCGGTTGAGAATACCACGTCATAAATTTGGAAAAATCGAATTCATTAGCGTCACTCATGCTTGATACAAAATCATCAATTGTGATCGCATCGCCATCATGGCGATCAAAATAAAGCTTCATGCCTTTTTGAAAACCTACCTCACCCAAAAAACTATGAATCATGCGAATTACTTCCGCACCTTTTTCATAGACCGTTAGCGTATAAAAATTATTCATTTCTATGTAGCTCTCAGGCCTAACAGGATGCCTCATAGGTCCGGCATCTTCAGCAAATTGAAATGTGCGTAAAGCATTCACATCTTCAATGCGCTTAATGGATCGAGAGTGTAAATCAGAAGTAAACTCCTGATCTCTAAAAACAGTCAACCCCTCCTTAAGGCTTAACTGAAACCAATCCTGACAAGTGACTCGGTTGCCTGTCCAATTATGAAAATATTCATGGCCAATCACCGCTTCAACATTAATAAAATCTTTGTCAGTAGCGGTTTTTGGGTCAGCCAAAACAAAGGTTGAATTGAAAATATTCAACCCTTTATTTTCCATGGCGCCCATATTAAAATCATCCACCGCAACAATCATGTAGATATCCAGATCGTACTCTAAATTAAAGCGTGATTCATCCCAAGCGAATGAGCGCTTGAGTGAATCCATGGCAAACTGAGTTTTGCCAATGTTATGCTTTTCAACATAAATTTTAAGCGCCACTTCTCGACCAGAAAGTGTGGTGTAATGGTCTTCTAATACAGCAAAGTCTCCAGCCACCAACGCAAACAAATAACACGGCTTAGGTGTTGGATCATGCCAAGTCGCTTGACCTGGAGATGCACTTGATAAATTACCATTACTTAGTAATACGGGATAACGACCTGCCTCTGCCTTAATGTGTGTTGTGAATACGCTTAGAACATCAGGCCTATCTAAATAATACGTTATTTGCCTAAAACCATGCGCCTCACATTGTGAACAGTAATTACCACTAGATTGGTACAAGCCGTTTAAACTGGTGTTGTTTTCAGGATGAATACGATTCACAATCTCTAGAACAAACTCACCTTTTAAATGACGCAGCTGCACGCCTTTATCGCTTAGTTCATAATCAACGCGCTCGCCATCTATGACAAGAGAAATTAATTCAAGATCAATGCCGTCTAAAAAAAGACTGTTGTCACCTGCCTGATATTTTGGATTTTTGTAAAAATGGATTTTTGAGCTCACCAAAGTCTCATCATCGCGCAGATCAAAACTAAGCTCTGTTGTATGAATTAAGTAATTGCTCGGTTTATAGTCTTTTCTATAAATTGGTTGCGGGACTAGATTGCTAATAATAACACTCCTAAAACAATTCGATAAACAACAAAAGGCACCAAGCCAATAGTGTCTAATAATTTAATAAAAAATACTACCGTGAAATATGCACTAACTGCCGCCACTAAAAACCCAATAATAAGCATAGGCCAATCAACCACTTGAGGTTGTTGATATAGGTCCAACAACATGAGTAAAGCCGAGAGCGTAATAACAGGGATAGAAAGTAAAAAAGCAAACTGGGTTGACATATTCTTGGACAGTCCAATCAGCAATCCTGCTGTAATAGTAATGCCGGATCTAGATGTTCCAGGAATTAGTGCCAGGGCTTGCATTACCCCCACAAATCCCACATCTTTCCAACTTAGCTCGGATCTAGGCTGTTGATTATTAGCATTAACCCAGCTCGAAAAACCCAGCAACAAACCAAATACCAGGGTTGAATAAGCAATAATTTCAGTTGAGCGTAAATTTAATTCGATAAAGTCTTTGAATATTAAACCCGCCAATCCAACTGGAATTGTACCAAGCAACACACCCCAAGCCATTTTGGATTGGCCAACTGTCTGAATCTTAACAACCGAATAGAAAAAATCTTGAATAAGTAGACGAATAATAGCTCGATAATAAAACACAATGGCACTTAATGTGCCTAAGTGTACAACCACATCAAATGCTAGGCCTTGATCAGGCCAATCAACCAATTTAGGCACTAAAATTAAATGCGCAGAAGAGGAAATTGGCAAAAATTCACTTAGTCCCTGAACGAGAGATAATACGATTGTTTGAATGAAATCCATAATAATAACAAGTTTACAACTTATGACTCAAGTCTTGTTCTTTAAATCCATTTAATTTTACGTTGATCGACTTGCTTAAAGCTAAAACTTTAAAACTTTCCCCCATGGCACTCGGCAAAACCAACTGCTTGACTTGCTGCGCCAAACTGATACGCTGATCATTGTCTTTCTCAGTGAGCAGATACTCATCAATACCCAATGAGATTAGAAATAACGCTTGAGTTGCATACCCAGCCACCTGAAAACCTGAAGATTTTGCCTGATCCGCTATATCTGAAAAATTAACCGAAGTGGTAATATCCTGCTCACCAATATACACAAAAGGGTTGTCGCTAGCCTTGTGCTGATAATAGCACCGAAGCGTGCCATCCAGTCTTTGCGGGTGAAAATATTCATCTCTATGCATACCATAATCAATCAGCAGAACTAACGCCTCATCAAGAGCTCCGTATAACGAATCAATCCACGCCATTGCCCTTGGATTAATTTCAGTGGTGTAGCCTTCAACAACGTTGACTGGTAATTTAATAGCTGATTTTTCAAAAACAGTCTCATCCGACCTCCAATTCAACTGATCCTTATCAAGATCAACACAGAGTTCATGAAACTTCCCTTGTTTCTGTATAAGGCGCTTAGCAGGCATAGCATCTAACACCTCATTAGCAATCACCACACCATTAAAACGCTCTGGTAGTTTATCCAGCCAAACAACACGTTCTAATAATTCTGGCAATGCTTTGGCAATAGTTTGCTGTTGTCGATGTTGTAATTCACCGCTTAATTCCAAAATATAATAACACTTTGGTAAGCACTCTAAACGCCCCAACTCAAACAAAACCTGGGCAGCAAGCACACCACTCCCCGCGCCAAATTCTAAAATATCATTATCACCATTTAAAACCTGGGCACATTGCCTTGCTAGACAAAAGCCAAATAAGTCAGATGTCTCAGGAGCAGTGACAAAATCACCTTTTTCACCAAATTTTTCCGATCCAGAGCGATAATAGCCCAATTGAGGATAATACAACGCCAACTGCATAAATTCATCGAAACCTATGGGCGCTTGATTTTGTATAATAGTATTTTTAATTACTTCGTTCAATTTCATCACAACGATATTTTATATGAAAACAGCATTAGTCACAGGTGGTGCACACCGCATTGGTCAACAAATTTGTCGCACATTGCATGAGGCAAATTTTACGATTATTATTCATTACAACACATCTTCTATCGACGCCGAAAATTTGGCCAATGAGTTTAATTTAATCCGTGCCAATTCTGCGAGAACAATACAAGCTGAGCTTTCCAATATCAAAGATATTGAGCAATTGTGCCAAACCATTGAATCACTAGACTTACTCGTCAACAACGCTTCTGTTTTCTACCCAACGCCAATTAACAGCTTAACCTTATCTGATTATCAAACCACGATGAATACTAATTTAATGGGGCCATTGTTTTTATCAAGCACACTGAGTAAAAAATTATCAGAGAATCAAGGGTCTATTGTTAATATTGTTGATATTCATGGAGATAGGCCACTGAAAAATCACACAATTTACAATATTTCTAAAGCAGCCATTGCCATGATGACAAAAACCTTGGCTAAAGAGTTGGCACCTAATATTCGAGTTAACGGCGTCTCTCCAGGCTCTATTTTATGGCCTGAGAATGAGGCTGAATTAAGTCATGATCAAAAACAATCTATGCTCAATAAAATCGCTCTAAACAAACAAGGTGCCGCTACTGACATTGCTAATACAGTTTTATTTTTAGCACAATCAGATTACATTACCGGTCAAATTATTGCGGTTGATGGTGGACGCAGTTTAAACCAATAAAAACTTTAAATATAAAAACCTTGAGAATATATGGTGACAATATTTGTGTTATAATAAAAGGGCTTGATATTTAATTTTTATCAGCTAAAAGAATTTACAAACGCTTCCGTGCTAAGAAAAAAACCACAGAAGTTTGATAATATTTTGGGCTTATTGTTGCCACATAAGAGAATAATTCATGGCTTTCTGCGACAGAGCAGAAACGCCTGAAAAGGGTCTTAAAACCCTTATAAAGAAAGGTTTTTTATCATTTATGATGAACACAAATCACACTTTAATATCAAATCGATACGTTAGTATTGATTACCTATGTACGCACATAAGTCCTCCACTACAAGGACTTAACCATGAATCATATTTTAATCAACGCCACTCACAAGGAAGAAATCAGAGTTGGTGTTGTCAAGAACAAAAAACTCACTGGACTTAACATTGAGACCAGTCTTAATAAGAAGACTAAAGGCAATATCTATCGCGGGAAAATCTCACGAGTAGAGCAATCATTAGAAGCTGCATTTGTTGATTACGGCAAAGAAAGACAAGGCTTCTTGCCTTTTAAAGAAGTTGCAGAATCACTTTACAATGGCGCTACGCCAAAAGGCTCTAAGCTTACTATTTCAGATGTTCTTAAAGAAGGGCAGGAAATCATTGTCCAGGTTGAAAAAGAAGAGCGTGGCAACAAGGGTGCTGCACTAAGCACCTATATCAATTTGGCTGGTGCCTATATGATTTTGACACCGAATAATCCAAAAAGTCACGGAATTTCACGTCAAATTACTTCATCCGATAGGCAATCTTTAAAAGAAATTATTGGCAAAATTGTCATGCCTAAAAATTCAGGCCTTATCATACGTACAGCAGGCAGTGGTAAAAGCCTAGAAGAGTTACAATGGGAAGTTGATTACCTATCTGATCTTTGGAAATCAATCAATACAGCAGCGGAAAAACGCCCTTCACCCTTCTTGATTTATCAAGAGAGCGATATCATTATTCGCACACTACGCGACTACCTACGCTCTGATACTGATAGTGTGATTATTGATGAGTTAGAAGCCTTCCAAAATGCCAAAGAGTTTGTGAGCTTTGTACTACCTCAGTACCTTGATCGTATTAAATTTTTCGATGTAAGTGAACATTCATTATTCAACCATATGGGTGTTGAAAGTCAAGTACAGAGCGTATTTAACCGTGAAGTTACATTACGCACTGGTGCAACTGTTGTATTTGACCCAACAGAGGCTCTAACCGCTGTTGACATTAACTCCGCACGAGCAACTAAAGGCTCTGACATTGAAGAAACTGCCTACAATACCAACTTAGAAGCAGCTAAAGAAATCGCCCTTCAACTACAACTACGCGACATTGGTGGACTTGTTGTTATTGACTTTATCGATATGGCTACTGAAGAGCATCGCCAGGCTATTGAAAAAGCCATGGAAACAGCAACACAGTCAGATCGTGCACGCATTCAAATTGGTAATATTTCTAAATTTGGCCTACTTGAAATGTCTAGACAGCGCCTCATGAGCTCAGTCACTGAATCTGTTGAAAAATCTTGCTCAGCTTGTCATGGTCGTGGCACAACGCCAACCATTCCAACACTGGCACTTTCAATTCTTAGACAACTTGAAGATGGTTGCAATGCCAGCAATCAAACCTCAAGAATTACAATCCAATCAAGTGTTGAAGTAATCACTTATATTCTGAATGAAAAACGTCAAGATATTGCAAAATTAGAAGCTAAACATGGTGTCAAAATAACACTACTACCCAATCCTTACATGCAATTTCCTAACTTTAGCATCAATAAACAAAAAGGGAGTAAAAAATCTCAACACAAAAGCTATCAAGGCATCTCTAAGCCACAACAAACCTTAGCTGAAAACGGACTAGCAGATGAATCTGAGATTCCAGAAATAAACATGAATCGACCAAAAACCCGCGTACCTGAGCGTGTAAAAGAAGTGCAGAAACCTTCTTTATTTGCAAGAATTAAGGCAGCAATATTTGGTAAAAATAAAAACAAACCTAATAAGAAAAAAGCAAACTCTAATAACAAAAACCGTAATCGAAACCGTAATCGAAACCGTAATAAGAACAAGCCTACCAATCAAAATCAGCAAAATAAGGCAAAGCAACAACAAGCTCAGCCAAAGAAACAAGCTAATAAACAACCTGCTAAGCAGCAAAACAAGGAAAAACAACAAGGAAACAAACAACCTGCTAAGCAGCAAAAAGCTCAGCCAAAGAAACAAGCTAACAAGCAACCTGCTAAGCAGCAAAACAAAGAAAAACAACAAAACCAAAGCAATAAGCAAAACAATGCTCAAGAAAACACTATGCCTAAGAGTCCTGCTGTCGAGTTAGCAAATAAGCCAAAGCTTGAAGCTAACACTCAAAATGCTAGTCAAAAAACAGAACCTACTCCTGCGGCAGTAAAACAGCCCGAAGTCAAGCAGTCAGAGACAAAGTAACCAGAGTAAATTTATGTACAATTTAGCAGTATTTGGCAATCCTATAGAACACAGCCTATCTCCTGCCATTCATGCTCAGTTTGCACAGCAAACTGCTACCCAGGTTAATTACACCAAAATTCTGGCGCCTATCGGCAACTTCTCACAAGAGGCCCAACGATTTGTCGCGTCGGGAGGAGATGGATTTAACATTACCGTCCCTTTTAAAATTGATGCATTTGAGCTGGCCACTGAGCTTACCTTAAATGCAAAGATGGCTGGCGCCGTTAATACAATCAAAGTGCAAGAAGATCGGTTGATTGGTGAGAATACTGATGGATTGGGACTGGTTAATGACCTAATTCAAAATCTAGGCTTGTCACTTAAAAATAAAAAAATACTTATTCTCGGTGCTGGCGGAGCAACACAGGGTATCGTTCTCCCATTGCTTCAGCAGCAACCAAGTCGAGTTATGATTGCCAATAGAACGGCAAGTAAAGCAGAAAAATTAGCAGATGACTTTTCAAAATATGGCTCTACTTGCGGCTTTGGGCTGGATAAAATCAAATCAGATCCAATCGATATTATTATTAATGCAACCAGTGCCTCATTGGATGGAAAAATGCCTGATATCGCCAATGGCTGTGCTCATGGCGCTATTTGCTATGACTTGATGTATGGACAGCAAACACCATTTATGACTTGGGCTAAAGAGAATAACGCCTCAATTATTGCCGATGGACTGGGCATGTTGGTTGAGCAAGCGGCCAGTAGTTTTGAATTTTGGACCGAAAAAAAACCTGATACTCAAGCGGTTATCAAGAACTTACGGCGCTAGGCGCTCAATTGCCCAATTCTCACCCTGTTTAAGATAGACAAGTCGATCGTGTAATCGATTTTCTCTCCCCTGCCAGAATTCAATCCTATGGGGAACAACGCGATACCCTCCCCAAAAATCTGGCAACGGCACCTCGCCTTGTTTAAATTTACTTTTCATGGCTTCAAACTGCATTAACAAAGCTTGTCTTGATGATAACTCACTTGACTGGTTCGAAGCCCAAGCCCCTAATTGAGAGTCTTTTGGACGAGATGAAAAGTATTTAATAGAATCCAGTGTTGAGATTTTTTCCACTCGACCTGAAATCTTGACTTGTCTTTCCAGATCTAACCATGGAAAAAGTAAAGCTGCATTGGGATTAGATTTAATTTGGCGAGATTTTTTTGAATTATAATTAGTAAAAAATACAAACCCCTGCTCGTCAAACGACTTTAACAAAACTGTTCTAAGGCTGACTTCATCAGCATCACTAGTGGCCAAACTCATGGCATTTGGCAGGGTCAAATCAGCATCACTAGCCTGCTTTATCCATTGCTCAAACTGGACAAAAGGGTTTTTATCCATTTGAGTGCGTGACAGGCCATTACTGGTAAATTCACGCCTAAGTTTTTGTAAATCGATACTCATTAGAAAGGAAGGAATTTACTCTTCTTGGCTTCGGTCAAATGCTGCGAAATTAAATACTTAACAGGCGGAAAGTGCTCTGCAATTTTTAAGACTATTCTTCTCACTTGCTTAATAACAGGTGCATCATTAGTGAATAACGCCACAACTCCATTAGTGCCAAAGAACATTAGCCTTGTTAGGTTAATATGCTTTTTTTCATATAATTTTAATAACGCATCAGAGCCAATATCCTGCCCATGATCTAGCGCCTCTTTAACTAAATTAGCCAGTATGTCTTGACCTCTTAAGCCCAGATTAAAGCCGTGAGCAGTCACTGGATGCATACCAACAGAAGCGTCCCCAATAAGCGCAAATCTCTGCGCAATGAATGTTTGCGCATGTGTGCCAATTAGCGGGTAAGAATGTCTTACTCCTGCTTGAGTCATTTCACCAAATTCATGCTTGAAAAAATGTGTGATAAATTTATTAAACTCAGCATCACTCATGTCTAGCATTTTTTTAGATTCATTGGTCTTGACCGTTAGAACTACAGAAGACGCACTACCTACCATTGGCAACAAGGCCAGTGTTTTTCCATAATCAAAACACTCTAGAGCGATATTATGATGAGGCTTTTCATGAGTCATTTTAGTCACAATCATAACTTTGGAAAAATCTTTCATTAGTGTAGGAATGCCGACTTTTCGACGAATTTCTGAAAAACGAGAGTCCGCTGCAATGACTAATTTTGCATCAATAATATCACCATTTTCAAGAATAACTTGTGCATTATTTTTCTGCTGCTTAACATCACTAACCATGGCATCAGTTTTAAGATCAATATTATCTGCGTCTTTGATTCGATCAAAAAGCGCTTGGCGGATTAAGTGGTTTGGCACTAAATAGCCTAATGCATCAATATTTTTTTGATCTGGCTTAAAATTAAGTAGTGACGGCGAATCTCCATCAAATACTTTAGCCTCTTTTAATGGGGCAACTTGAGATTGGTCGATTAATTCCCAAACACCTAATTTTTTTAAGATTTTAAGTGATAAGTGCGTTAATGCAATCTCTCTACCATCTTCTTTTGGATTTGAAATAGATTCAAAATCTGAGCGCTCAATTAACAGAACCTTGATACCAAGCTCTAACATAGAGCAAGCAAAACTCAGTCCTGCCGGGCCTGAGCCAATTATAACAATATCGTAAGGTGTTTGCATTTCTAAGGTTAATAATTTGAGATAATAAGCTTATTATAACTATCCTACCCAATCATGATTTACGTTGTTATCCAATTCAGCTGTATTATTTACTTAATGTTTAATGCCCAGTATGAATACTTTGGCTTTATAGAGATAGCTCTTGTACACTTAGCTTTGTTAATCGGGCTAATTGCTGTATTTAATATGAAGTTTAACAACCTAAACATAACACCTGGCCTAAAACAAAATCACCAACTTAGAACAAGCGGTATTTATCAATTTATTAGGCATCCGATGTACACCAGTGTTTTGCTATTTTGCTTGGCACTAATGCTGAGTAATGCTCACCACTTTTCACAAGGGGTTATGTTAATTCTATTTATTGATTTAATCTTAAAATCTAATCTTGAAGAAAAACTACTAACAAAACGCTTTAAAAGCTACCCAGCATATCAACAAAAAACTGGGCGATTTATCCCATTTTTATAAATCCTTTAGATCCTTGATGGCTTGAATATCTCCAGAATTTGATAATTTTTTAAGCCAATATTTGGCTTTTTTAACAGACTGCCCAACTCCCTTACCTTGTAAATACAAGTCAGCTACTTTTCGCCAAGCTGGCTGATAGCCCTTTCTTGCTGCAGCAATAGCGAAGCTGTAAGTTTTGGTTAAATCAGTTTTAACACCTTGGCCCAATTCATAATGCCTGGCAATATCTAAATAAGCTGATAGATTGCCCTGCTTGATGGACTGCTGATAAAGCTTATGTGATTTTTTATAATTAGGCAAGGCGTAAACACCCTTATCATAATAATTTGCCAAAATATAAGCCAGCTCTACATTGCCATTATCAAAAGATTTTTGATACCAATTTAACGCCTCTTTAGCGCTTTTCCTAACGCCGCGCCCATGTTCAAATAATTGCGCTAATTGATATTGGGCTTGCACATGCTCTTGGCTAGCTGACTTTAACAGCCAATCATAAGCTTGTTTATAATCCTCATCATCTGCATAGGCCAAACCTAGACGATACTGCTCATCACTATTGCCTGATTTTGCCGCTTCAATACGCCACTTATTTGCCAAAAGTGGATTCTTCTTAACACCGTCACCAGTTGCATACATTTGCGATAAATTGTACTGCGCATCTGCATATCCTTGTTTGGCTGCTTTTTTAATCCATTGATGGGCAGCTCGCACATCGCGCTCAACACCAATACCCAGATAAAACATACTACCCAGGTAATACTGAGCCTTAGAATGCTCTTGTTTGGCAGATTTGTTTAATAACTCAACGCCTTTTGCATCGTTTTGATTGGAGCCCTTGCCTTCAATATACATAAGGGCTAAAGCGGTTTGAGCCTCTAGATTCCCAGCCTTACTGGCCAGTGAAAAGGCATTGAAAGCTTTGCTATAATTTTGCTCAACCCCATCACCATAATAATACGCCTTGCCTCTATCATACAAGTCAGCCTGTGCCAACGTGGCATAGCTCAATAATAACAAAAACAAGAGTGATAATTTCATGACATAAATTGTATACGATAAGTTAAGGTGAATGGCATCAACCAAATAATTAAGTAACTTTTTCTTTATGCGCCTCACCCCATAAATAAAGCGATTTCAATATTGGCTTTAGACTTTGTCCATAAGGAGTTAATGAATATTCAACTTTTGGAGGGACAACCGGATAAACCTCTCTATGCACTATCTCATCTTGCTCTAACTCCCTAAGCTTTTGAATCAGCATTTTTTGAGTTATTCTTGGTATTAATTTTTGCAACTCACTAAACCTTTTTGTTTCTGATAGCAAATACCACAATATTAATATCTTCCATTTTCCCGCTAAAATATCAATTGACGTTTCAACTGGGCACTTTTCATGCTCTACATTAACTTTATTATTCATTTCTTTTTATCTTTAAATCATATCGGTTTCTAAAAGGTTAGTACCTTACAAAAAAGTAGGTTCTTCCAATGATAAACCACTTAAGTTACAATTACCAAATAAATATTAATAAAAAGGTAGAAAATAAAATGAAAGCATTTGTAGTAGAAAAAATTGAAGATAAAAAATTTGTAGCAAGCGTTCAGGAAGTTGAACAACCCACACTGGTAGAGGGTGAGGTTTTAATTAAAACCTCATACTCATCATTAAACTACAAAGATGCTTTAAGTTCAGCTGGAAATCCTGGTGTTACTCGGGTTTTTCCACATGTTACAGGTATTGATGTCAGTGGCGTTGTCGCTGAATCCAAATCAAGTCTATTTTCAGTTGGTGATGAAGTTTTGATAACTGGCTATGATTTAGGTATGAATACAGATGGAGGGCATAGTGAATTTGTAAAGGCTCCAGACACTTGGATAGTAAAAAAACCAGATAATATTTCTTTAAGAGAATTGATGATTTATGGAACTGCCGGTTTGACAGCGGCCTTGAGTGTTAATGAACTATTAAATAATGGCATTACAAAGGGTGAAGTCTTGGTAACAGGCGCCACGGGCGGTGTTGGCAGCATCTCTGTTGCAATTTTATCCAAGCTAGGATTCGAGGTTATTGCACTTTCTGGCAAGGAAAATCAAATTGATTACTTAAAAGCAATTGGCGCCAAGGAGGTTGTATTAAGAAAAGATTTTGATATCGAAAATAAAAAACCCATGGGTAAAGAAAGATTCTCAGGCGTGATTGATACAGTTGGTGGAAACATACTAGCTGAAGCCCTAAAACAAATCAAATATGATGGTGTTGCCACCTGCTGCGGATTAACCGCTTCACCTGTATTTAATACTAATGTTTTTCCTTTTATCTTAAGAGGTGTCAGGCTAATTGGCATTGACTCAGTGGAAAGCTCATTAGTCAAAAAAACCCAGGCGTGGGAGAAAATTGCCAATGAATTTAAGATTGATACACTGGGCAAATTAGCACATGAAATATCGCTTGACGAGATTCAACAAGCTTATGAAAAAATATTATCAGCAAAGGCAGTGGGAAGATATTTAGTAAAACTTTAGCAGACTAATATTAACAAAAACCAATGGAAAAAGGCCTGACCGACATCTTTACATAACGGTTTTAAAGGTGGTAGTCACGGTCAGATTTGAACTGACGACTTCCAGCATGTCATGCTGGCACTCTAACCAACTGAGTTACGCGACTATAAAAAATTGTTATCAACAGATATTGATAACGAAAGCGAAATTATACCCCGTACAGGGGATTAAAGACTAGAAACAGGTTTTAATAATTTCCTGAATATTGCTCGCTGCAGCATATGGATCATCAGCATTTTTAATTGGACGACCAACAACAATATAATCAGAGCCTGATTTGAATGCAGTAGCAACATCAACCACTCGCTTTTGATCATCATCATTAGCAACCGGGCGAATACCTGGCGTTACTGCAATCAATTTATTGTCCACATACTCTCTTAAAAATGGCACTTCAAGACCTGAAGAAACCACGCCATCACAGCCCGCTTCAAAAGCACGCTTAGCACGAGAAATAACTAAATCTTGCACATCGCAATCAAAGCCTAAATCATCTAAATCACCACGATCCAAACTAGTCAAAGCGGTTACCGCTAAAACCTTAAGATCGCCTTTATTTTCAGCTGCTTTTTCCATTAAGCCTTGATTACCATGAATGGTGGCAAAGGTTGCGCCTGTCTGGCTCAAACGGGCAATGGTTCTACCCACAGTTTCTGGCACATCAAAAAACTTAAGATCAACAAATACTTTTTTGTCTTTAGCAATTAACCAGTCCATTAACTCAAAGTATTGGCCTGTCATTAGCAACTCCATGCCAATTTTATAAAAATTAACACTGTCATCCAACTGATTGACTAAATCTTTAGCCTGTGCAACTTCTGGCACGTCCAATGCAAAAATCAATCTATCTTCAAGTTTAATGTCTTTCATGCTTATTCCTATTTAAAAAATACTGCCACCAGAATAGCCATTTTCATTGGCTTTTCTGATCCAAAATTTTGATTGCTCAATATCCTTATCGACTGACTTCGCTAAGGCGTAAAAAATGCCCAAATTATACTGTGCTTTTGCATAATCTTGGTCAGCAGATTTCTGATACCATTCAAATGCTTGTGGTAAGTCTTTATCGACCCCCATCCCCAAATCATAACAAAGCGCTAACTCATACTGTGATTGAGCATCGCCTTGCTTTGCAAGATCACTTACCTGCTCAAAAGTTTTTTTTATTTCCACGGATTATTTTGGCGAAACTTCAACCTTAATCTTAATACGATCACCATAAGGTTTGTTTTTAGTTGTGTAGGTAAATGTACGACCATCATACTCATACTCAACGCGGTAATGGCTTAAGCGCTTTTGTGTTTCTGAGCGGTACTTGGTTTCGCACACTTCACGACTCACCACTCGACCTGTTTTGGCTTTAGCCAGCTCATCATCATGCGCAAGAGAAGCACCCAATAAAGCACCTGCTACTGTCAATGCATCTTTGCCATCACCACCACCAAACTGATTACCAATCAGTCCGCCAAATAATCCGCCCACAATTTCATTGGTGGCAGAGCCATCACTATCGCCTTGATAAAACTCCTTAATATAACAATCTTGATACGGCTCACGAATGGTATGTGTTTTGTATATCTTATCCACAGAATTAACTGTCGCTGTGTCTGTATAGCTACCGGCAAATGACATTGATGATATTAACAACAAAGGCATAACACTTATTGTTTTTAAATTCATTTTTTTTCACTCCAATTTTTACGTGTAATATGGTTATTATTGTACGCTTAATCAACCAGTTTATTACATGGACTTAAAGACACTTTATTACATACATGATCCAATGTGCTCTTGGTGCTGGGGATTTGAAAAGACTTGGGAGCAAGTTAAAAAAGCATTGCCAGATGATATTAACATTCAGCACATACTTGGTGGATTGGCGCCAGATTCTAGTGAAATTATGTCAAATGAAATGCGTGAATATATTCAAAAAAATTGGCAAAAAATCGAAATGACCATTCCTGGCACTAAATTCAACCATGATTTTTGGAAAAACTGCCAACCCAAGCGCTCTACTTACCCCGCTTGTCGTGCAGTGATCGCTATTAGAGAGCAAAATCCTCAATTAGAGGTAAAAATGACTCAATTAATTCAACAATCTTACTATTTAGACGCTCAAAATCCATCAGAAACAAATACTCTGATTGCACTGGCCGATCAACTAGATATCGATATTAAAAAATTTGGAAAAAACCTAAATAGCGAAAAAATACAGTTATTATTACTTAAAGATATCGCATTAATGCGCTCACTCGGTGTCAATAGCTTTCCATCATTAGTACTGAAAACAAAATCAAACTTAAAGCCAATTAGCATTGATTACAATAATGCCAATACAATTATTAGCCAAATCTTAGCTTAGATTTACTCGATAATAGTACACTTGCCTTCGTAGCTCAGCTGGATAGAGCAGCCGCCTCCTAAGCGGCAGGTCAGCCGTTCGAATCGGCTCGAGGGCACCATAATTATTGTACTACGGCGCGGGATTGAAAAACTTTAAATGAATAGCTTCAATCGCTTGCTCAACCTCATCACTCCATTCAAAATTAATAGCATTAATATTTTCTGTGAGCTGATCCATATTGGTGGCACCAATAATGCTGCTGGCACAGAACCAGCGAGAATAGGTAAATGCGAGTGCGAGTGTGGCTGGTGTAATGTTTAATTCTTGAGCTAAAGCCGCGTAAGCTTTGATCGCAGGCTCGACGCTAGGTTTTTCATAGCGTTGAGCAAATCCGTCAAAATCATTTACTCGTCCCTGAGCTTTTGGATCGTTGATATATTTTGCACTGAGATGGCCAAATGCCATAGGAGAGTATGCCAATAATGGCACATTTTCACGATAGCCCATTTCTCTGAGTGATGAGTCGTAAGTGCGATTAATCAAATTATAGGCATTTTGCATACTGACCACTCTTGGCAGGCTTTCTTGTTCTGAGGTATTTAAAAACTGCATCAAGCCCCAAGGCCATTCATTAGACAGACCAATATGTCTAATTTTCCCCTCATTGATTAGCTCAGATAAAGCTTGTAGCGTTTCAGCAAAATCGGTGTATTCTCGCTCTTGCTCTGGATTAAACAAATATTGGCCAAACATCGGTGTGTTGCGCTCAGGCCAATGCAGCTGATACAAATCAATATAGTCTGTTTGTAGGCGCTTAAGCGACCCTTCCACAGCACTACGCAAATTGGTACGATTAAAGGCATGCTCACCATCTCGAACCCAAGGCATGCCGCGTGCACTGCCAGCTGCCTTGGTGGCTAAAATAATTTTATCCCTTGGATTTTTTTTAATCCAACCACCCACAATATTTTCGGTGGAATAGACAGTGTTTTCACGTGGCGGCACAGGGTACATCTCAGCGGTATCAATAAAGTTTATTCCTTGATCTGTCGCATAATTAAGCTGCTGATGCGCTTCTTTTTCAGTATTTTGCTGACCAAACGTCATGGTTCCAAGGCAAATATTTGACACCACTAAATCACTACTACCAAGCTGAGTATATTTGACCATCATCTGAATAAGTTTTTAAAATGCGATATATTAACATGATAAGCAATATTTAAGCTGTACTGTTAGCTGTATACTGATATTTAAATTGAATCAGTCCGTACATTGTGAGTCGCATTAATTTACTAGATAAAAACAATAATTTTAATATTTTGTTAGCCGGAATTATAGGTCTGTTTGTTGGTGTTGGTGTCGCTCGCTTTGCTTATACATCGCTACTACCTTCCATGTTGGCCGACCAAGCTTTGTCGCTCACTTTCTCTGGTATCTTGGCTTCAACTAATTACGTTGGTTATTTGCTGGGTGCGCTATTTGCCGTTTTTATAAAAGATATTAATACTAAAATTAAATACTTCAGATTTGGCTTAATTCTGTGTGTTATTACAACGATTATTATGGGGATTACCACCTCTGATTTATGGCTAATCTTTAGTAGAATCTTGGCAGGTTTTGGTGCGGCTATGACACTGGTTGTGGGTGCAGCAATTGTTATGGTTAAGCTTGACTTTAAAGATAAAACCAAAGCAATGGGGATTTACTTTTCTGGCATTGCCATTGCCTTGGCACTGGCAGATGTTATTGCCAGATTGGTTTTAACTGAAAATTCTTGGCAAGCCTCTTGGCTAATGCTAGCACTTAGCGCCGCACTAGTCTCACCTTATCCTTGGTATATTTTATCCAGCCATCAAAAAATTCAGGCAAACACAGTCACCCACACCTTGAACAAAAAATTGTTTTCTAGTTTTGTAATCATCTTAATTTTGGCTTATTTTACCGAAGGTGTAGGGATGGTGGTTCAAGGCACTTTTTTACCAACCATTATTCAATCACTGCCAGGGCTCGAGTCTTTTGCTGGTTCAACTTGGTTATTGGTGGGCCTGGCTGGAATCCCTTCTTCAATTATTTGGATGCGTCTAGCGCATCAACATGGCAGTGTTAATATTATTATCATTGCCATGAGTATTCAAATAATTGGTATTTTGATCCCAACTTTAAGTCACAATCTTTATTTAAATCTATTATCTGGTATTTTGTATGGTGGCACGTTTGTAGGGCTAGTGGCACTTTTTATGCATTTAGGCGGTAAGATTGCTGGTGATAATCCAGTTATGCTAATGGGTGCTCTCACCGTTGCCTACGGTATTGGGCAAGTAAGCGCACCTTTATACGCTGTAACACTAACTGAGCAATCGGGTAATTATAATCATGCACTGTACGTGACGGCCGCCCTTGTATTCAGTGGTGTACTCATGCTTTTGATAACCAAAATAGTTGGCATTAAGCCTAATACACAGTAGTTTTTAGTCGTACAATACATTTAACTAACCACAAAACTGAATTATGCATCAAAAACTCGACACCAAGGCCTTGGCACTCTCTTTAGGAGTTCTATGGTCATTGGCAATATTGTTCATCTCGATTGTGGCTCTATTTTCTGATAGCTATTTACATAATATAACCAGCTTTTTTTCAAGCATTTATCTAGGCTATTCACTCAGCTTGACAGGAATCTTAATTGGTATGGTGTGGGCATTTGTTGATGCTGCTATTGGTGGCTTAGTTTTGGCATGGCTATATAACAAACTAGTGAAATAACCAAGCACCTAGGTATAATTAATTTCATATTAAATACTTAGGTTAGCAGTATGTCGGGCAATTCTTTTGGAAAATTATTTACAATCACCACAGCGGGTGAATCTCACGGCGAGTCTTTAGTTGGTATTGTTGATGGCTGCCCTCCTGGAATGGATCTTTGCGAAGCTGATTTACAAGGCGATTTAGACCTAAGAAAGCCAGGTACTTCTCGCCATACGACACAGCGTCGTGAAGAAGATTTAGTCAAGATTTTATCAGGCACCTTCGAAGGTAAAACTACAGGCACCTCTATCGCATTGATCATTCAAAACACTGATCAACGCTCTAAAGATTATGGCAATATTGCCAACACTTTCCGCCCAGGCCATGCTGACTATACTTATGATCAAAAATATGGCTTTAGAGATTATCGTGGTGGTGGTAGATCATCTGCCAGAGAAACTGCAATGCGTGTTGCTTGTGGTGGTATCGCCAAAAAATACTTAAAAGAAAATTTAGGCATTGAAATTAAAGGCTATTTAAAACAACTCGGGCCCATTGAAGCTGAAATGCTAGATTGGTCTGAAGTACACAACAATCCATTTTTCTGCCCTGATGCCAGTAAAGTTACAGAGCTGGAGGAATACATGGACGCCCTGAGAAAATCTGGCGATTCAATTGGTGCTCGTGTTAATGTGGTTGCTACTAATATGCCTGTAGGGCTTGGTGAACCAATCTTTGATCGTATTGAGGCTGATGTAGCCCATGCAATGATGAGTATCAACGCCGTTAAAGGTGTGGAAATTGGCGCTGGTTTTGAATCAGTTATTCAAAAAGGCACAGAGCACCGTGATGCGATTACCATAGACGGATTTAAATCCAATCATGCTGGTGGCACATTGGGTGGTATTACTTCTGGCCAAGATCTATTAGTATCAATGGCGCTTAAACCTACTTCTAGCTTGCGCCTGCCAATTGAAAGTATTGATAAAGACGGCAGTCCAATTGAGGTTGTCACCAAAGGTCGTCATGATCCTTGTGTTGGCATTCGCGCAACACCAATTGCCGAGGCTATGCTAGCAATGGTGATTATGGATCATGTGATGCGCCATCGTGCACAAAATACTAACGTCAAGTCTTCAACGCCTGTTGTACCAGGTTCTAGTACATAATTAATTTTTACTTTAAATTCACCAACAAGGAAAAACATGCTGTTTTCATTGATTAATAAATACGCCTCTACAAATCCTAAAAATGATATTTTATCGGGCCTAACCGTTGCTTTGGCACTAGTACCTGAAGCGGTGGCTTTTGCCATAATTGCAGGTGTTAATCCGCTGGTTGGTTTGTACGCCGCATTCACTATTGGCTTAGTGACATCAATCGCAGGTGGTCGCCCAGGTATGATTTCTGGCGCAACTGGTGCGGTAGCTGTGGTGGTTGCCCCTCTAATTGCCATGATTCTTGAACAAGGTGGGACACTCGAACAAGCCACGGAATACTTATTCGCCGCAGTAATTTTGGCCGGAATTTTTCAAATATTATTTGGTGTACTTAAACTGGGTAAGTTCATCCGTCTAGTACCTCATCCTGTATTTTTAGGCTTTGTAAATGGTATTGCCCTGGTTATCTTTGCTGGGCAAATCAAGCAGTTTGAACTCGAAGACGGCACATGGATTACTGGCGAGCCACTATTAATTATGCTGGCTATTGCTGCAATAACCATGGCAGTCATTCATTTCTTGCCAAAAATTACCAAGACTGTACCTGCAATCTTGGTTGCTGTTATTGCTGGAACTATCGCAGTAATCGCCCTAGGTATCGAAACACGCACTGTTGGTGATATAGCCTCTATTAAAGGTGGCCTTCCTCCATTCCACATCCCTGACGTGCCATTTGATTTAGAAATGCTACAGGTAATATTGCCATTTGCAATAACAATAGCAGCGGTTGGCTTAATTGAAAGCCTGTTAACTTTAAATCTTGTTGACGACCTAACAGAAACCACAGGACAGCCAAATCGTGAAAGTATTGGTCAAGGTCTTGCAAACTCAGCAACTGGTCTTTTTGGTGGCATGGGTGGTTGTGCTATGGTGGGTCAAAGTATTATTAATGTCAAATCAGGCGGTCGCGGTCGTCTATCAGGCATTGTTGCTTCTCTAGCATTGTTAGTATTTATTGTTTACTTATCTGAATACGTTGAGATGATTCCTATTGCTGTATTGATTGGCGTAATGATGATGGTGGTTATTGGAACATTCCAATGGTGTACGTTGAAGTTATTTGGCAAGATTCCAGTACTCGATATTATTGCTGGAATATCAGTAGCAGTAATCACTCTATGGACCAGTGACTTAGCCTTAGCAGTGGTTGTTGGTGTAATTTTATCCGCCCTATCTTTTGCCTGGGAATCAGCCAGTAAGATTTACATCAAGAAAGAACAAAATGATCATGGTGATAATGTCTACAAAATTACAGGCACTTTATTCTTTGCCTCAAAAGAACACTTCCAAGAATTATTTGATCCTAAATCAGATACAGATGATGTGTATGTTGATTTTGGAGATGCTAGAGCATTAGATCACTCTGCCATTCAAGCGATTGATAAATTAGCCGAGCGTTATAAAAGAGTAGGAAAAACTCTACACCTTCAACATTTAAGCGCCGAATGCCGACTACTATTAAAAACTGCTAAAAACTTGGTTGAGGTTAATATTTTAGAAGATCCAAAGTACCATGTCGCTGACGATAAATTGTCTTAATTCGTTTTAGTAGTTAAGGTTTACATTGCTCCTTGATAAATATGGCCATTTACTTTATATTAGATTCTTTAGTTTCATTTATTATCTGGGGAGAGGTATGAAAAATACATTATTAGCCGCACTGCTAGTGTCAAGTGGCGCCATGGCCAATCAGCCATTCCAAGATGCTTTTTTTAATAATAGTGTCTGGTCAAACTTTAACAAGCAATTTCAACAATTTAACAATGAAGTGCGTGCTACACAAAATCAAAGCATGTTTGGCGCACAAACTAAACGTTTTTTTGATCGCCAATCTAATCGATACATGATTGAAGTTGAAGTTAATGGCTTAGCCAAAGAAAACCTAGATATAACCAGTAAAGATGGCATGATCCATATTAATGGTAATGTGCAAAAAACTGAACGGACAAACAACAGTTCTCGCACTTCATCAAGTAAATTCTCACAATCTTATTCATTACCTGTTGATGCGGATACAAACAATATTAACGCAGAGTTTAAAGACAATTGTCTGATTATTTCCATTCCAAAACTGGCAAAAATAACCCCTTTAGTTAATAAAATAACTGTTTACTAAAAGTCTTACTTACCCTTTTCTTCACCCCAAAGTACTTTATGCATCTGCACTTGCATGCGCACATTTAGTTGAGATTCAAGAACCCAATTAGCTAATTGGGTTGGGGTTATTTGATCAAATACAGGGGAGAATAACACGCCCGCCTGAGTTGGGTATTGGCTTAAGATATCGACACTCCAGTCAAAATCATGGCGCGATCCAATCACAAATTTAAGCTGATCTTTGATTTGTAACTCCTTAATATTGCTATACAAATTTTGCCCCGCTTCATTTGAGCTAGGGGTTTTAACATCCATAACAATAGAAACACCCGGATTTACCTCTTTTATATCAATACTGCCACTGGTCTCTAGTGACACTTGATAGTTGTTTTTTATCAGTGTATCTAGCAAAATATGGCAATTAATTTGTGCCAACGGCTCGCCACCTGTAACACAAACATAGCGAGTGTTATACTGAGAAACTTCACTCATAATTGTATCTATACTCATGAGATTATTACCCTTAAAAGCATACTCAGTATCGCAATAAGTGCAGCGCAAAGGACAGCCTGTTAAGCGGACAAAAATACTTGGCAATCCTACCTCTCTTGCCTCGCCTTGCAGTGAATAAAAAATTTCAGTAATGTTTAAATCGGTATTCATAAGGCTGCTTTAAATTGAGAATCTTTTAATTTCTTTATCTGGTTACGCACCTCGCCAGCACGCTCAAACTCTAGATCACTGGCCAGTTTGTACATTTGCTTTTCTAATAGCTTAATTTCTTTAGCCAGCTGCACAGGAGACAATTGAACCACCATTTGCTCATCACTATTTTCTTCTATGGTTACATCTGTTTCCAGGATGTTAATAATCGGTTTTACAACGCCTCTTGGTATGATGTTGTTGTTTTCATTATACTGCTTTTGTTTTTCACGTCTTGTCAAGGTGACATCCATGGCTTTTTTCATCGACTTAGTAATTCGATCGGCATATAAAATCGCCTTACCATTAACATTTCTAGCCGCCCTACCCATGGTTTGAATCAGTGACCTTTCAGAACGTAAAAAACCCTCTTTATCAGCGTCCAATATCGCCACTAAAGATACCTCAGGAATGTCCAAACCCTCTCTCAGTAAGTTAATACCAACTAGAACATCAAACACCCCTAAACGCAAATCTCGAATAATTTCCACTCGCTCAACTGTATCAATATCAGAATGTAGATATCGAACCTTAACACCATGCTCATTTAAATAGTCACTGAGTTGCTCGGACATCTTTTTAGTCAGCGTGGTAACTAGCACTCGATCACCCACTTTAACACGCTTATTAATTTCGCTGAGTAAATCATCAACTTGGGTGCCAACTGGTCGAACCTCTATTTCAGGATCTAATAATCCAGTTGGACGCACCACCTGTTCTGCAATCGTACTAGAGACATCAAATTCATATTGGGATGGAGTTGCTGAAACCAAAATACATTGATGAACTCGATCTTCAAATTCGTTATATTTTAAAGGGCGATTGTCCAGTGCAGAAGGCAGGCGAAAGCCAAACTCTACCAAGGTTTTTTTACGCGCCCGATCACCCTTGTACATGCCGCCAATTTGGCTAACAGTGACGTGTGATTCATCCAAAATTATCAATGAATTTTCAGGTAAATAATCAAGCAAAGTTGGCGGTGGATCGCCTGGTTTGCGTGAAGATAAATAACGCGAATAATTTTCAACACCAGTACAATAACCCAGCTCGCGCATCATTTCAATATCCATATGCACACGCTGAGTTAGGCGCTGTTCTTCGACTAGTTTGTTTAAAGAAAGCAACTCTTTTCTTCGAACTTTTAGCTCATCTTTAATATCATCGAGCATATTTAAAATCTTAGATTTTGGCGTTACGTAATGCGTTTGCGGATAAATGGTAATTCGCTGTAAAGATTTAAGCCGTTCACCTGTCAAAGGATCAAACCAATACAGCCTTTCAATTTCTTCATCAAACATCTCAATACGCAATGCCTGCTCTTCAGAATCGGCCGGGAAAATATCAATCACCTCCCCTTTAACCCGAAAACACCCTCTAAGCAAAGTAACATCATTGCGCGTGTATTGCATTTGTGAAAGGCGCGACAATATCTCTCTTTGATTAGACACCTCTCCCACACTCAAATGCAACAGCATCGACATATAACTTTCAGGATCGCCCAAGCCGTAAATAGCCGATACACTGGCGATAATAATTACGTCATCACGCTCCAATAAAGATTTGGTGGCTGACAGGCGCATTTGCTCAATTTGCTCATTAATCGAAGAATCTTTTTCGATAAAAGTGTCAGACGCCGGCACATAAGCCTCTGGCTGATAATAATCATAATACGAAACAAAATATTCCACTGAATTATTTGGGAAGAACTCCTTCATCTCAGCGTACAGTTGAGCGGCCAGGGTTTTATTAGGCGCCATGATTAAACTAGGACGCTTAGTCTGTTTGATCACATTGGCCAGTGTAAATGTTTTGCCCGAACCGGTAACCCCTAGCAAGGTTTGGAACTTCTCTCCAGCATTAATTCCATCAACCAACGCCTTAATGGCACTCGGTTGATCTCCACTTGGGGAAAATTGTGATTCTAGTTGAAATTTATTGCCCACTTACTGTGATTTTTCATTAACATAAAACATTCAATTTTAATCTATTTCTTATCAATAATCATGTCAGCATTCCTTTCTCAAAGAGTTCAAAAAGTCAAACCTTCAGCAACCCTTGCAGTCACTGCAAAAGCAGGAGAATTAAAGGCTCAAGGAGTGCAAATTGTATCAATGGGATCTGGTGAGCCAGATTTTGATACTCCTATTAATATTCAAAAAGCAGCCATTCAGGCGATCAACAACGGTGAAACCAGATACACAGCAGTTGATGGCACACCTGTTTTAAAGCAGGCCATTATTGACAAATTCAAACGTGAGAATAACCTAGACTACTCAGCTACTGAAGTGATGGTATCTTCAGGTGGTAAACAGGTATTTTATAATTTGTGTCAAGCGGTGCTTAACGAAGGAGACGAGGTTATCATTCCATCCCCTTACTGGGTAAGCTACCCAGATATGGTGATTTTAGCTGACGCCACACCGGTTGTTGTTAAAACTGGACTGGAGCAAGATTTTAAAATCACACCTGAGCAGCTAGAAGCAAACATTACCGATAAAACCAAACTATTTATTATTAACAGCCCGTCCAACCCTACTGGTGCAGTTTACTCACAAGCTGAGTTACAAGCCTTGGCAAATGTTCTTATAAAACATCCTCAGGTGCTTATTATTACTGATGACATCTACGAGCACATTCGCTGGGGTGATGAAGATTTTATCAATATCGTCATGGCTGAACCTGACTTAAAAGATCGCACCATTATTCTTAACGGTGTTTCTAAAGGCTACGCTATGACAGGCTGGCGTATTGGTTATACAGGTGGTCCAGAAGCTATCATTAAAGCCATGAAAAAGATCCAAGGCCAATCAACCTCTAACCCTTGTTCAATTGCTCAAGCGGCAGCTTTAGAGGCGCTCAATGGCGACCAAAGTATTATTAATATCATGGTTAGTGCATTTGAAGAGCGTCACGAATATATTGTCAACGCACTAAATACTATTGATGGTGTTGAGTGTCCTAGATCACAAGGTGCATTTTATTCCTTCCCTAGAGTGGAGGGCTTGATTAAACGCTTAGGTCTAAAAGATGACGTGGAATTCTCCACTTACTGCCTAGAAAAACTAAACATCGCCCTGGTTCCGGGCTCTGCTTTTGGCGCACCTGGTTACGTAAGATTTTCATTCGCAACCAGCATGGATAACATCAAACTTGCTGTTGAGAAGCTCGCTCAAGTTTAATTCTTTTTTTATTTTCCGGCTTTTTTTTGCAGAGTTTCAATGACACAAATCACCAACTATCTATGCAAATACTTTGATTTAAGGAGTACAATTCTCCCATTTTTAACAGCCATTAACAACCACCCTAAATAGTTATATACAAAAGTGTCAACCAAATAACAATAATGGTTGACACTTTCAATAGACGTAAAAAAGGGATTCACCTGGAATCCCTTATGGAGTAAGACCTGTAGAAGTTAGTCAAAGTTAAAAACAAACGGATTAACAGTCTGACTTATAACTTCCTATAACCGCCAAAACCGCGCTACGAAAGCATTTTGAGAGGCTATTAAAACGATTTAGGCCGTTTTTATCGCTTCAATGTTGTCATTTTGTCGTCACTTTTATACCGCTGTACCTCTAAAATAAACTAACTTTTTAAAGTGTCTATATTACCCTTAAAAAAGGCCAAAAACTG
>Ga0233435_1000301_pt1 | contig 61014 bp, 74 predicted proteins | sample SI_122_August201_3_FD_182735 | JGI IMG/M metagenome (GOLD analysis project Ga0233435, IMG submission 182735) | Seawater microbial communities from Saanich Inlet, British Columbia, Canada - SI_122_August2016_135_MG | ecosystem: Environmental > Aquatic > Marine > Inlet | place: Canada: British...
CTTAGTGAACATTTTGAGGAGGTGAGTGATGAGAATTGATATAGACCCTTATGATGCTAGGGATAGACTGATCCAATATCATGTTGATCATGTGATGAGTCTGGATGAGTTGAGAATGTATGTAGTGGAGGATTTATTTTCCACCATCAAGAACTGTCCCGATACGATGGAGCATTTACTTGATCGCACAGGTATATCGCCTGAAGATCAAGCGTGTATTCGGAAATATTATGAGTTAGAGGAGGTGAGCGATGAAGTATAAAGTGCATTGGACGAAAAGATACTTTGCCGCAGGGAGTGTAATAGTGGAAGCAGACAGCGAGGACCACGCTCATCGTATTGTACACCCCAAACTTTTTACTCTCGAAGGGAATATGTACCACGATCCTAACGGAGATGAAATTGGGGCAGTAGAGGAGGTGAGCGATGAGTCTAATTGAGTGCGAGATATATTGGTACGACAAACCTAATGAAATAAAGACGGTGATATGCGATACAGAATGGTGGAATGAGCTCGAAGATGAAAGAGACGAAGAAATCTTCTGGTACTTCGAGGGTGGAGATCCGCTCGATGGAGGAGATGAATTCTCTGTAATCTCATATAAGGATATAGATGATGAGTGAGGACTGGAGATTCTGCAACACCTGTGGAGGTGGAACAATCCACGATGAGCATGATGTAAAACATGGGGGTGTACCCTTTGTCTGTAGAGAATGTGGGACTGAAACTATTACTACTACCCCTACCAATGACGATGATTACCTTACTATATCGGAGGAGGACGATGACTAAATACACAATTCTAACATCGAGTATTTGCACTACTCGCTATGAAATTGAAGCTGAAAATGCGGAGGAAGCAGAAGAGAACTATTTGGACGCTGCTGATACCGAAGAATTTATAAATTTTGCAAACGAATATGTTACTGACGTTATAGAGGAAAAGTAATGCTTAAATGGCTAGACCGATGGATCCGCCCTATTGAAGAACCCCGCCGTGCAGATAACGTCTGTCACTGTGGGAATCCTATGCTACGGTTGTATTCTAAGAATATCTACCGGTGCTATCAATGTGACCGAGACTATAACATCTCGGATGGATTAGAAATCAGACATCAAAGGTAACTCATGGACGAGCATGGATTCATCCGTTCAGTACACAGACATTTACCCAAGAAAGGGCTGACAGTCTGGAAGATAAACGACAACTATCGTGGTGGTGTGCCCGATGCTTATTATTCAGGTCCGAAAGCTGACATATGGATTGAATATAAGTATCTAAAACAGATCCCTAAACGAGCAGGAACGATCATCAAACCTGCGCTCCGCCCACAACAGTTAAAGTGGTTAGCCAAAGAACATAGCTTTGGTCGCCAAGTTTATTGTATAGTTGGGAGCAAAGAAGGCGGATGTATTTTTAAATACCCAGAGTGGGTTGAAGGAATCCCCACTGAGGCGTTTAATAACAGCATTATTAAACAGAATGAACTAGCTGCATGGATATGTAGCTTAACAACTAAAGGTCAACCACCATGACACAACGCATTATCACAGACGCAGACAGGGATGCTGCGAAAAGACTCCGAGCCATATGGGAGGCTAAAAAACAGGAGCTTAAATTAACACAAGTAACAGTAGCTGATGAAATAGGTACGAGTCAGAGTGCTATTAGCCAGTATCTAAATGGCACCATTGCACTTAACACTGATGCGGTGCTAGTCTTTGCAAAACTACTTCAGTGTGCGCCTAAAGACATTCGTCCGGTCTTAGGTCGTAAATTAAGGATAAAACAAATATATAAGAGGAGTATACCAGTGGTAAGGAGTTCAACAGGAGCAGTATTAAATAGACACATAGAGGCTAAGTATATTGGCGAAACTAGCGATCAAGTATACGCAGTGCTAATAGATGAGCAGAGTTACCATCCACGTATCAAACAAGGAGAATATGTAGTAGTAGACCCCGCAGCTGACATTACACCGGGCGATGAGGTATTAATTGAGACTATAGACTCTGAGTATATAATCAAAACTTATGTTCGCGAGGTCGCACAAGGGTATGCAGTTGAGAACATTCTGACAGAATACTCTTCAGTAATAGCATATGATGACATTGTAGCAATCCACCCTATCATCGCTGTTCAACGAGCTAAACTATGAATGACCCAGTAAATCATCCTAGTCATTATACTTTCTCCAAGTATGAGGTTATTGATGTAATTAACGAATGGGATTTAGGCTATGATCTAGGCAATGCAGTGAAGTATATTGCCAGAGCAGGTAGAAAAAACCCTGAAAAAGAGATGGAAGACATTAACAAAGCGATCTTTTATTTACAAGATTATATAAGCAGAGGTAATAATGCGCCCTAAATTATTGCGAAATCCAGATCCTACTTCCGCTACCGCTATATATGAATGCCCTGTTTGTAATGAAGAATTTACGGCAATCATGTATCGTATACAGCACGGTCAAAAATCATGCTCGCAGAAATGTGGACGAGTCCTATCTAAGGCTAAACAAGTAGGGCGACCTAGTGCTGTATTAGGTAAAGTGTACAGCGAGTTTTCACCTGTAGATTTCAAACGTATTTGTAAGCAATTAAATATAAGCAGAGCTAATCATCACGATAAAGATCTAGTACTTATGTGGAACGCTCGTACTGACGAGCTACTTCCTCGACTGGAGGATAAAGGCAAGAAATTAGAGATCTTAGGAGAGAACGAGGTCACAACTATGGATCGTTTAAAGGAGATATATGGATGAACACATTAACCCTAACTGAAGCTGCAGCTTATTTGAAGTGCAATGCTGAGACTGTTCGAGTCAAAGCTAAAGCACGGGAAATAAAAGCAGCAAAAGTTGGGAGACAGTGGGTATTTAAAGAAGAAGACTTGTCATCTTATTTAGATAAGTTGTACGATGGGGATTTTAACACCGTGCAACCACCATGCAATACTATCAAACGGGGTCTAAGTTCATTTGGTACCGATTCACCGCTCCTGACGGACGACGAGTACGAAGATCTACTAAGACCACCGACAAACGTAAGGCCCAGGAATTAGAAGACAAGCATCGTGCCCAACTCTGGGACGAACATAAACTAGGTACTCAACCTGAGGTCCTATGGAACACAGCATGCGTTCGTTGGGTTAAAGAAAGTACCAAGACTTCTATCAACGACGATCTCGAAAAACTCCGATGGCTGGATAAGTTTTTACGTGATCAGCCACTCCATACCATCACTACAGATCGTATTGAACAGATCATCGAAGCTAAATTAGCTGAAGGTGTCGCCAACGCAACTATCAACCGGTACACCACTCTGGTAGGATCTATCCTACGTAAAGCTCACGGCCCCTGGCATTGTCTAAACGAACTCCCGCATATACGGAAACTGAAAGAACCTGACAAACGAATACGTTGGATCACGCGAGAACAAGCTGATCTGCTAATCGCAGAACTACCACCACACCAAAAAGCGATGGTAGAATTCAGCCTAGCTACAGGTTTACGTGCGTCTAATGTAACGGGGTTGGAATGGTCGCAGATCTCCCCTTCTGGGAGTAAAGCATGGCTCCATCCTGATCAGACTAAGAATAGTAAGCCGATGTCTGTCCCGTTTAATACCACAGCACAACGAGTTGTATTAGAACGCCGAGGGATACATCCTATATATCTGTTTACCTATAAGGGTAAACGAATTAAACGAGCACACACTGCCGCATTTAAGAAGGCTCTAGTGAGAGCGGGTATTGAGAATTTCAGGTGGCATGACCTACGCCACACATGGGCGAGTTGGCACGTACAGAATGGTACGCCATTGAACGTTTTACAAGAACTTGGAGGTTGGAGTAGCTACGAGATGGTACTACGGTATGCTCACTTAGCGCCTGACCAGTTAGCTAATTATGCGAATAACATTGAGGGCGACTGACATAATTCTGACATAGCACCGAGGAGCGGTTTTGCTAACTCGTTGATTTAATGGGGTGAACGAAGGGGCTCGAACCCTCGACAACCGGAATCACAATCCGGGGCTCTACCAGTACACCCTATATAAATCAATATGTTACCACCTCACCCTATGTCAAAACCCAATACAATACTGGCATAACCTACCCAAAACAACCTACCTCTGTCATAATTCTGGCATAGCTAATCATACAAAGAAGAATCCGCTATTAAGTATGCATTATCTTGCAGATTTATAGTTTTGGGTTGGTATGGTAACGTCGAAGTCCCATAAGTACCAGTATCATGATCTACCCAAGGTAGAAGAGCGCCTCCCCAAGTGTAATCATGGTGTGTCTCTGCATAAGCATATCCTGACGCAAATGGAGCCCAACCAGAAAGTAACGAAGTGTTGGAGTGTAGGTCCCCTACTGCACTATGGCTAGAACCTGAAAAAACCTCATTCCATACCCCCCCTCTATAATGGAAATACCTCATAGCTCCAGTCCAAGGACGAGATACGTAGAAATGGCCTTCCTCCAACCCACTAATTGTACCGGATGGGGCGGTATTCGCATACTCCGTAGAATAATGTACTTGTTTTCTGTCAAAACCAACCCACTCTACCCCTGTCCATGTGTATACATATACTGGGTATACCGAGGCTGCATTGTCAAAATACCAGTTGGTCGGTAAAGCATATAATGTGTCATATACTTTAGGGCTTTGAGGTAAATCTGGATGCTCTACTCGAGATACAAAACCATCAGTCGCAGTGATATAGGTACTATTCACCGTATCAACCCCCAATGGACGGATACGGAAGACATTTCTATACATCGCCCACCATTGAGCCGTAGAATACACATTAGTGACTCCTGCGATATAACCTCCCCCTCCACCTACACCTGTAGCCACGTCAAAACTTAGTCCATTTATTTTACCTCTGAGTACAGATTGAGCTAATGAAGGCGCTGCAAACATAAAATTTGTAGGGGGCGCGTCATGCGATATACTACTAGTGGTATACGAAGTATCAGAACGCCAGTTCCATCGGTTGAATTGATACCCGTATGCTTCCCTACCGTTCATAGCCTCAGCTTCAAAACTAAGCGTTGCTCCTAAATAATTAAAAGGATAAGTAGTTGTATCAGTTGTAGGAAAGCCTAATTCAATAGGCGGGGTCCCGTCATTAGGTTTTTCAGGCGGTTGGGATACCCCACCAGCTATGATATTTAAAGGTTGTTTATTACTATTGAAAGCCTCTTTCCCGTCCGCAAGAAAAACTTGTAACCCTTTATGGTCTGAGTTATCAATCGCTGAAGGCGGTGTGAAAACGTATAACTCGGGAGGGACACTATCTAAACCCGATTGAAGTACCTTAAATGTCCATATACCAGATTCTAAACGTTGTTCTATAATACCGTAAAATCTGTCATAATCTAGCGGTTTTATAAAAACCAAAGGGATTTCTGAAGTAGCGAACGTATATGTATGGATACAGGATCCACTAGTTGTTGCAGGAATAAAATAGTATTTGTCACGAATCATCCTACTTTCTTGTTTTAGGTGGTTTAATGCAAGAAAGCCAGCTCCTTGATAGTCCGCTATTGAGTATATTGGGTTAGAAAAAGTTTCATAACTAGATGTATACAATGAATGCCCGGGATAAGTGTTTGCGGTATATGTATGAGCTGCTCCCCAACCCGGCGCGAACATATTATAACGGAAACTAGCTGTATTACTCCACGGGTATCCATTTATAGTTTCATGTAATTTTTCTAAAGAACTTATATAAATAGCTTTACCCGCGAAATGCATATTCTCTAGGGCACTAGATATTAAAACTTTATTATCATCATTAAAAACACTAACACTCATTGCGCGAGCACCAGTATATGAGTAGTTACAGTCCCATTATTACTAATATTTACGGTATTACCTGCTACTTCAACATTATGGCTATAAGCCTCCTGATCATTAGGTACAACATTTGGTATCCATTGTTGAGTCATTAACTCCATACCAGCAGCTGCAGAAAAATTTTGAACTACAGATTGCCCTGCGTCTACGGTTATAAAACCGACATAGCTCCATGCAGTATCTTTAGTACTAAGCCCTACTTGCCCAGAAGCTGCGAATGTCTCTAAACCGAAAGAGGTCATAGGGTCAGGGTTCCAGTCCCATCGACGAAAATAAAGCGGGATGTGAAATTAGTAGGGTAAGTAGCTTTAAAATAATTGTACTCAGGTTGCGTAGGTACAGTAGTTATATATACTTTCACGGCACCGTTTATGAGCCATGCCATTAACTGGGCCCAAGTATCAACCATAGGGGTCGTAGTACTTTTAACATGGTTCCGAAATATTACCCATTGTGCTAATGTAGCAGCATCTGTGGATCCTGCTACATTATTCCAAAAATCAGAATATATATCGTTTGAGGTATCGTAAGATAAACCGTTCGCAGACGCTAAGTTATATAACGCAGTAGAATCTTCCCTGAGATTATACACCCTGTTTGAGGTACCAGTAGGATTAGGGGGATACATAGCCCAAAAAGCATATACCATCTGCGTTTGCCCTAATAACTCGATATGCCGAGCATTATCTCGAACTAACGCGTTATCAGAGAGTGTCATATTTATATTGGCAAAATAGTTTGCGGGAATATCTATGATATCGTAGGTATCTGAAGTGCTAAGGTATTGTGCAGTACCCATTGTATACCCTCCAAGATCTCCTACTTTAACTCGTAGGTTCCCTGCGTCATCGAATGCTAGTAATGTCCCTTTGTTAAAATCAATAACAAACCTGTTGTTATCGTCGCTGATAACTCCTGCTGTCAATGCGTTTATATCACCAGACCACGCCGTAAAAGCGCCTCCTACATTTAAGTTGGTTGTGTCTATCTGTTGGGCAGTTAGATTTGCTATATGGGCATAATCTATCCATGCGTCATTTATAGTAGTTACACCATTAACTACCGAGAATGGGAAATTAGCTGCAGGAGCATCAGTAGTGTGGTAGTTAGTGAGCGAACTCGGATCGACAATAGCAAAATCACTAGCTGAGATATAGAATTTACTAGTTCCTGTCGCACCCTCTATATAATTCGTTAATCCTGTTATATACCCGTTACTACTCACAGTTGTCGAGTATCCTGTGTAGGGGACATCGGTATTAGTATTTTGAACAATGGTGGTAGTTACGCCATCATCACCATCATCACCCTTAGGACCTCTTAAAGTATCTAATACAAATTGAGAAAATGCTCCCGTTCCAAGTTGTGTATTTGTATCGGTGATTACATCCTCTACACTTTTCGAAGTCTGACCCAAAGTACCTTCAGTGCTATTAAAATTTCCTACAGTACCATCGCTAGCTACGAATCTAATCCAGTAATAATAGGTCTTGTTGTAGTCAACAGGATCAGAGAACATATGCCCTCCTGCCATACCTACTATTCCCGCCGTACTACGATCATTACTCTCACTTCTATGGATCTCTGTATGATCGTGTCCCGTATAAGAAGCGGCAGCCCACTCAAGTAATATAGTGGTAAACCCACCAGTAATTGTTATAACACCTTCAGGGGTAGTAGGAGTATAGCTAGTACTTACAACAGGTACTACTGAGATAGAGGGGCGTGAAGATATCTGAGCTGACTTCGGTCCTATAAAATCTACTAGCTCTGCATCGACAAGATCTCGAAAACTAACAAAGGCATCTTTAGGGTCGCCACGATCCCCCTCACGTACTTCTATTAATTCTTTTACTGCTGTTAGAATACGTTGGAGTTCTGGATCTTTTGAAGTACTCTTTCCTATAGTAGGTTTTTTCATGCAAGCTCTCGTAAACTTTGTACTGAGTCAGCAACATACACAGCTTCTACTCGAGAAGTTCCTGATATCTCAACTTCCCAATCTCGCCCTAAGAATCCACTAGGTAATCTAAATATATCCGCATTGTTAACGGTGGTAGTATTTTTGTTCTCCCCATCTACATAGAAATCTATTGTGACAGGATAACTATCCGCAATCACTTGCCCAGTACTAAAATTAACGGGTCTAGGGGAGGTAAAAACTTTAGACTTCCAAGTATATGATAGGTCAGTAGTCGCATCATGATTCCAACGAACTATCTCACCCCCCACCACTAGATACAAAGCGTCATCCACAGGATCGTTATAGCCTGCACTAGCGTAGAAATCTAAGTCTATGAAATGTCGGTTTATAGGATCTAGAATAAATCCTGCGGTATCATCGTAGAAAACATAATATAAATTATCATGCTGATAAGCGTGAATCGTTTCAGGTTTATATGCCTGCCATTGCTCTCTAGTAAATAGCTCGTTGGTTATTAATTGGGGTCCTGCAGAATCTATATATACCAAACCGTCAGGAGATGCGTATATAACCCCATCTAAAATAGAGACGATAGAGCGTTTAGATACACAGGACTGTTCCAAACTAAGAGGCGTTATCGCCATTGAGCTAGAAGTCGCACCATTCACTAGATACGGAATAGCTTCAGTACACACTACTAGGTTGTCACCTGCCACACCTAACCCTACTATCTTATTGGGTATACCTAGTTGGTACTCCACTGGGAAAGTGTACGGAGCGTATGGCTCAGAAAACATAATAGTATTGTCTTTGAATCCTGCTATGATCCCATTCGACATAGCGACAATTCCTACCATAGCTACGTCAGGTTTTACCCATGTACTAGTAGCTAATACCTCAGCACGGGTTCCATCGTCTTGTATGATAGCCGCTGACGATTCTGCGCAAAATTGGTAATCAGTAGCATTACTGCCTGTAGTGGTTACATATAAACGATACTTATCAACTATTTTATGCCCGCTATTGTTAGGGGCTGTAGTAATTTCAATCCAAGGTGTCTGACCTTGTTGTACATATATAGCATTTGAAGACAGAGAAGGAGCGCTTTCTGTTTTGATGTCACCATCGATGTGTACATAGGTATATACATAAAACCTGTTTTCAGCATCTAGGGAATCGGTAGAAGTCGCGGTGCCCCATGGAAAAAGCACCTCTCCAGTAGGGATCCCATTAGCATCCAAAACTGGTTCTTCCTCTTTCGTCTCAGGTGGAAAAGCAGGTTCAGGAATACCTAGAGTTTTAGAAATTACCGGATAGTCAGTAGAGGTACCATCTAGAGCCTCATCAAAATCTGTTATTTGAGGTGCCAGCCCCGTGCCTGTAAAATACACCCGCTTATTAACATCATTCACTATAGGACTCTGGACTACATCAATATCAGAATCCCAATGAAACCAATAGCCTTTACTGACAGGTGCGCCGGGATCTTCGTTGGTCGCTCCCTGCGCGTATTTATATATGGTCTTTATAGGGCCTGCTTTCGTAAGTGTCCAGTCTTGGGTCTTACCCATGTACGGTAATAAGTCCCCTGTACCGAGATAGCAATTTGTAGCTGATTGAGCAAACTCGTCAGCTAGTAACCTAGGTGCGACTTTCTTTACAGCGCCTTTAAATGTCGTTATCTTGAATCCGGGCATCTTCTTGTTCCTCTAACCAATAATTACGACACTCCACTGAGCACCATCTAGGTATATGTCCTCCATTAACTTCAACAGGCTTATCACAATATGCACATTTTGTTCCTATCCTTTTATCTCCCATCTTGCTTTCAGCCTCCTGCTGTCGATGTGTGTGAATGTTTCGTATTTTCCAAATCCATATGAATCAGGGTACCGTTCTACTAAGTAGTCATATACCTTCTCAGGTGTCACACCTTTCAACAGCACGTCACTTGCTTTCCCCTCAAGATGTTTTGAAAAAACGCTGCCCCCTACAGAGGAATTGTGCGATTTACATCTCATAGCCGAGGTGACGGTTATAGGCGTGTTAAAGTGTCGTCGTAGTTCCTCTAGTATATTAATTAATGTCACATCAACAGTAGGATCCTGTGATTGTGGGCAGGTGCCGCATTGACATGCGAACTCGCTTCTAGCGAAATGCTGACTAATCTTCTGCACAGCTTATCTCAACTCTATTTGGACGCACAGCGCTATCCACGACCTTTCGAACTGCTGTTCGCCCAGCACTGGGAATCTTACAATATTTACTTACTGCGACATTAGCTGTCTCAGCGATAATCCTCGGCATACAACCAGTTAACAACAACGGTATCATAAGCAATGCTAATAATATTAAGTGGGTTCTTTTGGAGAACATGATGGTAATCCTCGTGTTAGTTTTACATAATTAGCAACGGAGTGGTCACGAAATGAATCGACCTTTTTTATCGCTGCTCCTTTACACATCCCTATTATAAACTGCTTGGCTCTTGTCCAAAAGCCAGGATCCTCTACACAGTTACCTGCGCCTGTAAAATAGTAACATATCCCTACATGGCGATAGTCCCAAATTGCCATTGGGTGTCGAGTTACTATGTCGTTCTGATTTCTAAACCTATAAACATCCATAAACCGATAAGAAAATGTAGCTTTGAATATATCATCCCCAACTCGTGGAGAGCCGTAGGTATATAACTCAGCATTACGCAAATCTAATCTAGACATAGCTATTGTAGCGAGTGCCGCTCCTAAACTATGCCCGGTAAAAGTTACATGACGTTCCTCACAAAACTCATTGTAGTCTGCGACAACTTCATCCCAAACAGCATCTAGAGCATTCCAGAAACCTGTATGTACAGAACCTTCAGTGCCGAGAGGAAATAATTGAAATTTAAGATCTGCTTTAAGATCTGCAAATTCAGCAACTTCAGTCCCTCTAAAAACAAATACTAATTCTTTAGCAGTCCATACGGTGTAAAACTGAGTGCCTTCTACTGAATGGAAACGAAAGTTACCGTCTGTGTGGACTTTAGCGAATTCTTCAGGAGGGAAGTAGGCTTGCTCTGAGAGAAGAGCCATTTCATATGCTTTGTTATTATCCATAATAATACACCTCAAAAAAATTATGAAGAATCCATGTGGCAGCGGAGGCTCCTAAAACAGCAAGCCCTATATAAGTTATTAGTTCACAGATGGCTTTGAATAACATACAGCATCTCGTATATGCATATTGCTATCAGCACTATTACTGCAGCTACTGCTAGCAATACAATTAAAATTGGGAACTTGAAAAAGTAATAGCTCACTCACAGTTTTATCGCTTCAATAATGCCTAATTCAGATGCGACTAGAACGCCGCAAGCACCGTACGCTATCCCTTTCAAATGTGTCAACTGACTATTAATATTTTGCACTACCTTCTCCATATCATCAATCCTAGCCCTATGTACTTTTAATATTGTCTCCATTTCACTGCACCTATGTTCGTCCATTATTTCATCCCTATGATAATCTTAAGTCCTCCAACTAACGATCCAGCAAGAATAAAGAAGGCTATTATCCAAGCCGCACAAGTCATAATGAAATCGGTTCGTTCTTCTTTCTGACGCTCTTCATCACGCTGTGCTTTGAGTCGTGCTTTCTGTTGTTCACCCTCGAAGCGGAGGAAGTCATCCCACATCATATGCCGCGTCCTGACCATGAGTTCTTTTAACTGATCTCTTTTATTCCGCATGGCTTCTTGAGCCATGAATATCTCAAGGTCAGATTCCTGTTCTGAACCCTTCTTAGCCATCCTAGCTTTGTGGTCAATCTCTCGACCAGCATCGGAGAACTTAGCTAAGTGATCACCTAGCTCAAAGATCTCTTTGCCATTAGACACCGCAGTCCTAATGACTTCAAATGCGGCGTTGGCTATGGCTAGTTCAGCTAACATTCACATCCCACGCTTGGGTGTCTTCATTCCATGTGTACATCTGTCCATCGTCCGGCACTGGAGTCGGAGCATCCCATCGACAAGTGTCTTCGTTCAGTACCCATGACTCAAATGGTTTCGGTGGAATGAAAGCATCTCTCCCTTGATCGTATGTGTATCCTATCCCTGCATAGTTCTTGCGGAAATTTCCGTTGTAGGATGTTTGTACCCATAGAAATGAATCTCCAACAGAACCAGAGTTTATGAAGTCTTGTTCAGCCACTATGACTTGAGTAACTACGTTGTTTTCTAACTTTGCAAAATGTGACATAGCCCCTCCTAGAATGTAATTGTGCCGGACGAAGTCCACTGATAAACGTGATACCCCCCTGACGTTGTAATTGTTGGCGAACCAGTTGTTGATGTCGCAAGGAAATGCTCTACCGGATATCGAATAATTACAACACCAGAACCACCGCCACCACCACCTTGGTGATGTCCACCACCGGTTCCAATCGATCCTGCGCCACCGCCACCGCCACCGGTATGTATAGCCCCATCATTACCACTAACGATACTACCACCGTCACCGCCACCACCGGTTCCACCTGCGCCCCCTGGATTACTATTTAAAGACCCTATAATTCCACCGCCACCGCCACCGCCGTATGTAACACTAGACCCAGAAATGGATGATGCTAAACCTGACCCACCATCACCACCGGAGGATGCAATAGCATCCGCACCGACAGCAGTCACGCCACCGCCACCGCCACCGCTATAGTCAACACCTATATAACCAGAACCCCCCGAGTGACCTTGACCGACAGTTCCAGACCCTGCGACGTTACTATATGAGCCACCACCACCAGAACCCCCCAATTGACCGGGGAACCCATTGCCAGTAGTATTACCTCCTTGACCTCCCCCAACTGCTGTAATTGATCCGATCGTTGAATCACTGCCACTGCTGTACGCCCCATCAGTCCCTGCAAGTTGCCCTACTCCACCTGCCCCAATGGATATCACAATGGGTGTTGCAGGAGTTACAGAGAAACCGGTTGATGTTAGTAATCCACCGGCTCCACCACCACCACCTGCCCAACCACCGCCACCACCGCCACCGGCGACCACTAAATATTCTATTTCGGATGCAACTGTCTCAAGAGTAATGCCCTGTGTACCATCACCAATATTAGTCCAAACATTCGCGTCGGTAGTCGCATCAGTACAAACGTATGCTTCACCAGATGTTGAGTTGATCCAGAAGTGTCCTACGGTTAAATTCGATGTAACAAGTGGGTCGGTTGTTGATGTGGTTGAGTCGGTTAATTCTGCGAGTGTTGTTGCTCCACCACCTGTACCACCGGCACTAGCAGTCGGAGCAGTAATACGTATTCTTGCTGTTGCGTCTGCTCCAGTTCTATTAGTTACCTTGGTTGTTGTGCCTGATAAGAACTCTACGCCCCAATCTTCGAAAGTGTCTAGTTCCCAGTAGGTTTCTCCGGCTAATTGAACATCATCTGTAATGATTAATTCTAGGAATGGATGTAAATCCCCTCGATAATATAGTCTACCCCATCCTGAAGTTTGAACTACCCTAATGTACCTCACATTTATATCGACTACCTCACTGACCAATGCGGGTCGGGATGAAGAATCATTATATTCATATAACGTAGACCAAGTGGAGTTATCATTTGATGTGTCTATCTTAAACGAATCAGTGTTTACAGTTGCATGCTGCACTGTATCACCTTCGTGATTTATCTGCGTTAGATGGAATAATTTACCCACACCTGCATCTATAACAAACGTTTCCAGACTACCACCGGAAGTGGTATGTATAAGCCACGAACCACTATAAGACTGACTTAATATTGAGTTACTTAAACTCCATCCTCCACTGCCACCGTAGCCAAGTGAACCACTAAATGTAGCATTAGCTACCACATCAGTAGGGGTAGAGAAAAGAGTTGTATACTCGCCCGGAACCTCAACAAACTTCTCTATATAAACCGATCTTAGATTACTCGCATCTGACGCGTGTGTGATTACTTTAGTCGTGCCGTTTGGTATGTCTACTAGCCCTGCTGTCGGTGAGATAACCGCACCATCTGCCGTGAGTTCAAGCGCACCGTATGCGTTGGTTGAGACTGATGTAGGCTTAGTAATCCTCGCACGAATAACTGCATCAGCACCGGTGTTGTTGATTAATGTAGTTGTGGTGGAGTCTGTAAACTGGACTCCCCAATCATCGAATGATTCTAGTTGCCAGTATGTTGTCCCAACGACTAGGCTAAACGCTTCTGGGACGGAGAAAGATTGTGTATATCGAGCATGATTTTTTGTTATAACCACATCGTCTATGAACGTACCTGTAGGCATCGCGTACCCACTGCCTTGCGCCCCAATTCTAATTGGTAGTGATTCACCTGAAAGTGCTGTAGTCCCAACGTCAGCAGTCCCTTGGCTAATTCCATCTACAAATAAATAAACTGTTGTGCCAGACCTCGATGCCGCAATATGATGCCACTCGTCATCTAATATCGCTGTTGTTCCGCTAGTTATTGAAGCAAAATAACCCCCATTGGACAAAAACAGCGCCACCCCTGCTGACCCGTATCCACAAAAGAACCCCCATGCAGTTGATTCTGCACCTCCTCCGGATGCCTGTGTTAAAATCCCCTGTGATATACCGCCAGTAGCCTTTAACCAGAACTCCACAGTCCAATCATCCGCACCGAAATCCCCTGCAGAAGATGAATAATCTAACCATGATGATCCATCAAACCCAGAAAGAGACTGCGCTCCATATTTTACGGAACTTGATGTAGGAGCAACATTTCCCGTCACTGTCGCACTTAGACCCCCTGCTGATAAATCATCAGTACCGATATCAAAAGACAACCATAGAGAGGGAGGTGTTGTGCCTCCCGCCTGGACAAACTTCTCTATATAAACAGAGCGCAGTTCTTCCGTGTCTGACGCATGAGTCAGTACTTCTGTTGCATCTGCTAGTACCGTTAGTGACTCATTGTATTCATCCCTACCCAGAGCGTGGTTATCCCATATGACTCCTGCTGTTAAGTTGGTTGTTGTAGATGTAGATGTAGTTGTTCCTGATGTAGATGCTAATGCTGTAGGCTTAGTAACCCTAGCTCTGATTACTGCAGATGCACCGGTGTTGTTGACTAGTGTTGTAGTCGTTGGAGAAGTGAACTGTACACCCCAATCATCGAATGACTCTAGTTGCCAGTACGTTGAACCGACCAAAGGGGTAATGTTGGTTAAGTGATTTTCTGCTGTTGCTATCGCTGTCTGTTCTGGTACAGATACAACTGATAATTCAGTTAGATTTTCATCTAGGAATTGAATGGATAAATCAGCGCCGCCAGTTAAATGCACCGGTGAACCATTCCACATCGTGTTATCGGGTTTTGTAATTACATCAAAATTGCTGATTTCTGTAGGGGTGTCGAACTCAATGGTAATCGTATTTGAATTATTGTTATATTCAGACCAATAACCATGCAGAGCCCCTCCATTCCAAGCTGTAGCATCTGCAGTTACTATTGCACCCAGAGTCTCTTCGTCATCAAGATAATTCGGATATGCACCCGAAGCTGCTATAGTACCCCCAGAAAAAGTTAAATTTATATGATCTTGATACGTTATATTTGAGAATGTAAACATCGTACCAGTGGAGTCGTAGAGTTTCAGCCCCCCGAATGATGTTTTTTGGGTTGCTGTGGCAGTCCTTGTAGCTGTAATAATAATTTTCTTTACAGCAGGAATTCCACCCGGAACTTCAACAAACTTCTCTATATAAACCGAGCGTAGATCTGTTGAGTCTGCATCATGAGTTAATGCTAAGGTTGCATCTGCTAGTACCTCCAAAGCTTCATCATGCTCTGGTCTACTAGCATCATGGTTATCCCAGATTACGCCTGCTGTTAGGTTGGTCGTGCCGCCTGTGCCGCCACCTGATCCGTCTGCTCCTGCAGGGCCGGTTTCGCCTTGTATACCTTGCTCACCTTGTATACCCTGTGCTCCATCTGCGCCTGCAGCTCCGGGTGCTCCATCTGCGCCATTCGTACCATCTGCGCCCGCAGCTCCGGGTGCTCCATCGGCTCCTTGTAACACAGTAGGTTTATTAGCTATAAAAGTATCTAAAGCAGCATCTGTTACATTCCAATCAGACTGAACATTGGCTTCAGCATCAGATGGTGCGTGAGCTGCCCCCGCGTGTGCTACGCCCGTAGCTATGTCAGTAGTGTCCTGAGCGGTTAGATGTGTACCGTGAATAGTATCTGCTTTACCTGAAAGGAGACTACTGAAATCTACTGTGAAAGTAGTACTATCATCTCGGGTGAATGTAGCTATATTTCCAGCTAACACTCCGCTAACGATACGAGCTAAATTAGTATCATCGAGATACAACGACAGATCAATAGTGGTCGCCGCTCCCGCTTCATCAGTATACGTTAGGACATTAGCATTAATGCTTAGTGTCGTTGTTGTTTCTGTAGGAATAGCATCTACTAAAGTTTTGAGTACTTGTCCTTGGTTGGCACTCAGAGCTTCGGATGTAGAAGTAGATGTTAGGTTATCTGTAACCGTAGTAATCGACCCTTCTTGAAAAATAAGAGTAGTCCACGTATCTACACCATTACCAATCTTAAACTTATCAAGATCAATATCTAACCCTAGCTCACCTTCAGCAAGTACTGGATTTTCACTCGCCCAATTAGCTGTAGTATCTCGTCGTATCTGTATTTGTACTGCCATTAGATTAGATTCCCATCAGTGTCGTAGTCTGCTGTTCCGTGACTGTTTGCCAAGGAAGTGCCAAATTCGCGTGGTTGCCCATTTATATTCCCCCATATCAAACGTACAGCTCCAGCTTTTCCGGGGGATCCTACTGATCCATTTGACTGGTACTGCGAAGTGGGGGGTGCGGGCATAGGAGCTTTTGCGCCGCCTGCTCCGTTATTTCCTGAAGGCATCCAACTAGAATCTGAAGCGAGGTTGTACCCATCAGACCAATACAAGGTACTTACCCCTCCCCCGTACCCCCCGTCCGCCGTCGTAATCCCTGCGATTGTAGTAGGCCCTCCTACCTCACCAACTCGATCACCGCGATACCCATTATAGTAGTAATACGTATCGCCAACTGGTCCTGCAAATCCTACTGCTATTGCTATTTGTGTACCGGCTGTTACAATGGCGGATCCTATTTTTCGACCTCCTGGTGCTCCGTCATAGCCAGTCCGATCTGAAGCGCCTATTGTCGAATGTACATTCACAGATCCTCCCCCACCTTGCCCTCCAGCTACTGCCATATACGACATCATCGTTACTCCGGTAGGCACTGTCCAAGTCGCGCTACTAAAGAAATTCTGCTGCCCTATTACGTTCTGCATGAATGCGTAGTCGACTGTTATAGTCTGTAATATTATGGTATCGCCGTCTGTCACTTTTATAACGAAGCTATCCCCGCCATATTCGTATGTTTGGTTAGGTGTTACCCTGACTAGGGTATTCCCTATTACCTCTACCGTCGCTCCATTCCCCATCGTATTTGACTCTATGGTAATGGTTGGGACTACACCGTCGGGGTCTGTCGCAGTGACTGTTATATCCGAGTATCCGACCCAACTCGGTTCTTGATAATGCCTATTTATCGCTGTCGCACTAAAACTCACAGTAGGGGGCTCGTTACTAATCGCTACAGATGACCAAGCGGTGCCTGTACAGAGTAATAACTTATCTATGTCCTGTACATAAGCCAGCGCTCCTGTAACCAATGTGACTGAAACTAAGGCTGCCGCGTCTGGATAGACTGTAACCCCTTGCCCTGAACTTTGTTCGGCTATAGATACCCCTGTGAAAATACCTGAGGCATCACCCCCATCAAGGAGAGTGCCGCTAACGTTGCCGCCACTGCCTGCAGGAACGGCGTTAGTCCAAGCAGCCCCGTTCCATGTGAGTACTTGGTCTTGTAAAGGCGTTGATAAAGTGACTCCAGTAATACCATCCAACGTATGCTCGTGGGTATCCATAACTCCAGATAGTAATTCCGCTGTTAGTCGTAGTTCCACTCGCGTAGAGTTAGGAACGAATACAGCGCTGTCCGGGGCAACGTCTACGATGATGACATTATTAGCGTGGTCAATGGTATCGGCTTTGAATATCTGAGCCGTTGACCCTGCTAATAACGTTATATAAGTGTAGTCGTCTACTGAATCAATGATCGGGAATGTTGAGGCATCTACCACATTAATAGTGGTACCTGTTATCCCTGCCGCTGATACAGTCGTCTTAGCATTATTGGAGTACTTTATCGCCATGGTTTTATGTGCCGCTTATCGTAATAGTCCACGTAATTGTCATCTCGTCATCTTCGTCTTTGTTGACGACGTTGAACACGGTACGTGCTACCAAGATAGGAGTCGCATCGCCTGTTAACAGCCCTGCTTCGGTAACCGCTGCTGAATTTCCTGCGCCTGCTCCGGGAAAGGTGGCAGAGAACACCACTGTCTTAGCTGCACCATCGACGGTTGTCGTGGCAAGAGCTTGAGTTTGTGCTGTTGTAATTCCCGTATCACCTGCTGCGGCAACTGCGGTGCCTGTACCAATACCCATATTGGTAATAGACTGCGTTGCATTCTGTCCGCCAATACGTTCAGCAACCCAGCCTGCGCCAGTATCTACAACTAGGTTGTCAATCTCTCTGACGACTGTGCCGTTTAAAGAAATCTGTAATCTACCCTTCAGTGGGATTGTTTCGTTTAACATAATATTATCCTAAAGTTGATGAATTGAAAGGGGTCGAGTTAAAGAGGGAGCTACCAACCTCAATAACTACTTGTTCTGTAATACTCACCGTGTTTTGCTCGGTGATAATCTTACCTACAACGAGCTGAGTAGTACTCACTAGTGTCGCTGTGTCCTCTGCCCGTTTAGTAAAGGCGCGAGTTAGTAACTCCGTAAATAGCGTTGCGTCGGTTAGATTTTTAACGAGATCTCGTTTTACATGCTCAGTAATACTAGCCGCGTCACCAAACAGTTTCGAACTCCGTAGTAAAGCCTCATCAGTAATAGCTGCGTCTGATAACTGCGTTTTAGCAATGGCTGTACTGACCATCTCCGAGACCACTACCCCTAAGGTTACTATTGAGATATCTTTCTCAATAATGTCCTGTGCATCAAGAAGCCGGATCCCTTCAACGATGTGTTTTGTGAACTCTCTCGTGATTTGATCGGCGTTTATACCGAAGGTATCGCTTAGTACTTTAGTTGGAGTGCGGGCTATACTATCTGCTACTGCGGTAGGTGAAGTTACGCTCTTACTGAGGGCTTTATTTAATACTTCTATAACCTGTAGGAATCCATCGGCCCCTGAAACAGAACTGCGTAGTATCGCATCTGCGATAACGAGGGCTTCGGATGGATGCTTGGAGACCCCTTTGGTGTGAGTGTCCCCGAAAGTTATAGCGTTCGATACAGGAAGTACTCCCAAAATCACGTCGGCTTGCGCGTAATCTGATAGGAATATGTATTCCGCTATCGAGCGGTGTAGATGTTTATTAGTGCGATCTTGGACGTTTGTGCTATCCGATGTTTGTTTATCGGAGTGTTTACTGAGAGTCTCAATTATTGAGACAGGATCTAACTGTTGCTTGTGTAGATCGCGTTTTAGAGACTCTAAGAAATTAAACGTGGAGCTATTAACACTATTAAGCGCCGTAGTAGATGAATCTGTTAGACTGATCCAGTCCGCCACGTATTTGTTAATGTGTGTCGATACTAAGTCAGTAACTCCCGCACCCTCAGATAGGCTACGTTCCAGTAATATAGTTACTAATTCAGCTATGGATAACCCATCGGGGGTATCTTTAGCTAGGGCGAAGCTAACAACCTCATCTAGAAAAGCAGGATTGTCGTACTGCTCGACCCAGAGTCTACCTAAAACTACTGCATCGGTTAGGTTGATACCGTCACGGACCAGTTTATTTAGTCGTGTACTTACGGCGTCCGTAACGCCGGTACCATCGCTTTCTCCAGCACCTTTGTAATGAGTACTGACGAGATCTAACGCTGATAGATTTGTGGTGAATCCTTTATGGATGACCCGTTGAATTCGATCATCAAAGAGTAATGTTTCTGTGGTCTTCTGATTTGCGAACGATAACTGTTCATGTACGCCTATAGTGTCATGAATATGTTTAGTTATGACTAAGGCATGTACATCAGAGAGAAGTGTCGTTTCTCTAGCTATCCAGTTTAAAGAGTAGTAATTAGCGAAGGTATCAGTGACTGCAGGAGCAGCATGATACGCAGATGCGGTTAACTTTGTGTAATCAGGATTAATAGCGCTAAGCGCTCGAAGATCTCCCGGTTCAAGAGCTATAGGGGAGAAATCGACGGTAGCGCGTATAGCCATCTAGAAAGCTGCGCGTACTTTGAATTTGAAGCGGTCTACTACTGTTTGGGTAGTGCCGTCTTCGGTCAGTTTTATTTCAGCTTCGTATGTTCCTGCGGGGACATCCAAAGTAGTAGGATTCCATTGCATGAAACACATGCCTAATTTGGTAGTCTGATCAAAAATCCCACAGCTAAGCGTATCCAGAATAGTCGAACCTCCAAGACTTCGGAAATTAACTGTAACCGTGCTATTAGTCAGATCGAACGGTGCCCAAGTGGAGGGGTCGAACTCGTCAAGATTTTTACCTGATGCGGCTTTGTTAGAATCCCGTAATGTGAATTCCAAATCTGGTTTGGTATCGCCTGCTACAAGGTCGATAGTGTCGTAATAAGCCATTCTTTAACTCCAGTTAGAGGTTGTTCTCAGCATCGGCTATGCGGTTATAAGCATAGCTTATTTTATTGGGGAAATCAATCGAATAAATGTTGTGCTGCAGGGATCTGCCCATAGATAGGAACAAAGCCTGCATAGTTTCTACCGCTGAAGAGATCATCAAGTTTTCCAGCTGTTGGCCCCATTAATCGAGTTGACGTTTTTCCGTTCCAACCCTGTGCGTCCATAGCCGAAAGCCCTAACTCTAAAGTGCCAAAACTTCCCGCTCTACGCATGACATTATAAGTATAGTCCCCCATGCCTTGGTTCGCTGTTGGGTCTTTTTGACCCCAGTATTTGAGGAGTTCTCGAAGTTCTAGAGCTAAGCCTGCTAGTGGCAGCATGAAAAATGCAGCTAAAGCTATAGGTACTGACTTAGCAGGTAAGCCGTCTTGTTGTTTAACATTATTCCAGATACCTTCGAGCACCGTATGTTGGTATGCATAGAAGAATGTTTTGAGATGGGTTAGTAAGCCAAATCTAGGATCGGACATGAACACCGGACGCATTGCGTTATTCGGATTTACTACTGATTGATCCACAAAGATCCCAATAGCGTCTTGAACTCGCTGGGCTAATAACGCCGTATTCGGATCTTGCTCTAAGTCCATGCTCATATCCTCTGCACGATTCCATACCGGACGACCTAACTTATCCCATTGTTTTACTAAATCTGGAGTTAGTTTGAGCTCTTCTAAGAACTGGGTGCTGTTCTCATTCTGCTCAGTTATGCCATGCCTGATAATGAAATCCTCAGCAATAGACGCTGACATCACGCGGGACATATCCGTGAACCATTTCTGTCCGTTATATAAGAACAAATTCTTATTGGCTGTTTGTGCCCATGATGGCGCGGTATCTAACCCATACACTTCCAGCATTGCATGGTTCGCTAAGGTATCTTCTAAGAAGCCCATAGCCCGGTATCGCTGATAAGCCTCTTTGCGGTTCTTTACGGTACGTGCGTACTGATGAAGAGCAGCTGATGCACCCTGAACATCTTTAGCGCGTAAGATAGGCCCTGCTAACTCAGGTATAGAGGCTACTGCGGTAAAGAGTAAGACCATCCAGTTTTCCGCCGCCATAATATTATTCTGGTATTTACGCAACTGCGGATCCATATCTATACCCCGCTGTCCTAAGATTCCCTGCATCACGGTCTTAACACGGTTACGTGCTGTTGCATCAGGGATTGTGGCAATCTGATCGTTGAGTTTCTTAGCGGCATCGAAATAAGGCTCATCTCGCCCGTTGTCGACAATCTCGCCAAACAACCTACCGAACTCTGCATGTCTGATCGACTTACGAACTGAGTTCATAAGTACAAACTCGGGGTCAGGATGTAGCCATCCGCCTTCGAGAAGATCCGCATTAGGGATCTGCATTAACTTGCCTCGTTTACGAACGGTGTTACCCGAAGGTGCATGTACTACATTTGGATCTAATGAAGTCTGATCTCGTAATATAGCATTTCGAAAATAGTCAGCATGAGTCTCATTCTCTACGAAATCATACTGCATCAAGAATTCATTAAACGCTTGTCCTTCCTGCTCTATCTTAGGGTTATTATACATTCGAGGGAAATGGTTAGTTACGCTCTCGAAGAACGGTACGGTGGACCCTAGATATTCAGTGAATTTACGATGGACTTTGCGTAGTTCGACAGTCTTAGGATGCACTTCTGCGTCGGTTAACTGCTCATTTTGAACTTCACTCAGTATCTGGTCTTTCAGCCCCGGCGGTATAGATTTGAGCACTGTCTCATACGCTCCGCCCCACTGCCGATCAAGCTGAGCAACTGCGACTAACCAGGGGCGTTGAATAGCACTAGTTGTTTGTGGACGTAGCCATAGCTTATCAGCAATAGCGTCAGCTCCCCATAACCGAAGCTGTTGATCCGCCGATAACAATGGGTACAGAACTTTCCTAGAACCTGAGAGAATCGCATTGATTCGAACCCGTGCTTGGTCGCGTAATTGCGGAGTTACTGCATTCAATAACGTTTCACGTAGTCGTTCAGTAAACGAGTCCAACTCTTCTTCTGTAGGATTCGTTGTAGATGTATCTTCTTCAGTTATAGATACAGAGTCTCGTTCATAGGCTGAGGGCTGTTCAAAGCCATAGCCGGGCGAATAACGTTTAGAGGTAACACCCTGCATATATTCAGAGAATGTTTGGTTCTGCTCAAACCGTCTCGACTTATTCTTATGCATCCGCTCATAAGCCGCTTTTAATCCTGCTTTGATCTCAGTGAATAACTGCTTCACTTTCTTAGCTAAGGATTGCTTCGTATCTGTAGATTCTGCGAGGAGACTATGTAATCCCTGCATACTGTCAAGATTACCTGAAGCTGCCCAAGCACTCATCTGGTCAGCGAACCATTCTCGGTAAGCATAAGGCTTATCCCAAGAACCCATCTCTGTTTCATAGGCTTTATATAGAGCATCTTGTACTTCTTTCGGGGCTTTATGAAGAGCATTACGCATAAACGCATGCCCAAACTCATGCCCTAAAGTAATCATCTGTACGGGGGCATCCCACTTGTTATTTATATAGATAACGGCATGGTCTTTAAAATACCAAGTAGTCCCCATCTTATTTTTTTGTGCTAACCGACTAGTCATATCAGCTAGAACATCTTCATCGACCAACGGGTTACGCAGCTTCGCATTCTGTTTAAGGATGCGTCCTACCGCCTGCATCTCTTTGTATTCTGAGAGAGCTCTTAGTTGGCGCAGAAGCTCGACTTTTTTAGCTCTCGCATTAGTCCTGACTTTCTTATTTTTTGCGTTTTCACCCTGTATCTTATTAAGTTCTTTCTGAATATTAAGCCATGCCTCGCCTCTATCTGAACGAACCAACTCTAGTTGTTTAGCATTTAGGACAGTTGACAGATCGTCAGGGAGTGCCAGTTCACTCTGGTCGACTATATCCTGTAAGCCGTCGTTGTCAATCAGCATGACGTTGAACTTAGAGTTCGTCGCTTTAAGTAGTTGCACTACAGTAGGCCCTAACAGTTTCGCTGTTTTACCTACCGCTTTAACGTGCTGACCTAACATTTTTCCGCCAACACTCGAAAGCACTGATTGCCAAGAACTACCCTGACTTACTGTACTATTAGGATCTGCTTTGTGGCCTCGATTCTTAAATCCTGAGAGGATAAGATCGCGCCATTGGCGTTCAAACTTATGGTCGGACTGTGACACTTCAGTATCGTTATCTACAGTATCTAATATAGACTTGTCGCCCGTGACGTAATCTTCGACTCCTCTACCGAACGCCGCGTTTTCTCGTTGGACATTGAGCCAGTTAGCTAACTTAGTGGCGTGTTGGTCGAGTTTTAAAGACTCGTCTGCTAGGCGAGTAGCTTCTTCGTTTAAGGCAATTTGTTCCTCTGCATCTTGTAGATTCTCGTCATTCGCCTCCTCCCGGAGAGCAGTCGATTCTTTACGTAATGCCATAGTATACTTATGCACCTCAGCTATATCGTTGGATGTTTTGACTGCTAATTCTGCACGATAGCCTCGTTCTAGTTCGCTCAATTTTCTCTCGAGACCGGGGAGGGCATCGCTCTCTTCTGGCGACCTCATATGATTCGGTTTAGCTGCTATCTCACCGATCTGCTCTTGAAGAGCTCGTATCTGCCGTACCTTCACATCGTTATTAGCAATGTTCAGTTCTTGCTGAGTTACCTTGTCTAAGGTAAGCATCTGCGTAGCCATTGTTGCAAGGTGCATATGGGTTTCTTGTAATACAGGATTCCCATCGCTTACCCGTTCATTTTTACCTGTTTCGGGATGGAATACGTACTGCGGCGCGAATGACTGTGCCGCGTCTAGCAAGTCGTTTATATGTTTCTTCAGCGCGTAAGACGGATGAGATTCGTCTGGTAATTTCTGACGACCTACAACCGCTCGTGACGATATGACTACATCTTCATCAGCTGTGCCATACTGGGATTCAGCTTTTTGGTCAACCTCTCCGGGTCTATGAGGTCCTAAGTCTGCTAGTCGCTTCGCTGCTTCGCGCGTATACTCCGCACGGGTTACAAGATCCTGCCCATAACCTAAGTTATCCCAGCTACTCAAAGCCGCATCTTTGCGGGCTTGGTCTGTAGTATTTAAATCAACCTGTTCGGTTATTTCAGGATCAGTGTTTACGTCTTGAACTTCTGACAACTTCTCAAGCTGCTCCTCCAAGAACATCATTGTTATCTTATCGTCAGGATCGAGTGATTGGCCTTCTTCTATATCCCGATACATTTTAAAGTACAGCTTCTCCCGCTCAGCTGTATATCGCTGACTCAACTCTATAGCTGCATCACCACGCTCATCTTTGTTAACCTCTTTATCTCTGAGTTTAGCGTGTAGCGCTGTCTCTGTTTCGTTCCTGAGTTCACTAGCTTGAAGATAAACGGTCTTCTTGAAAAAAGCCTCACGCGCAGACGCTACCGTTGTTGACCGACGTTTTGACTCTGTTGATACTCCGGTCTCCTCATTTACATGGCTGACCATCGAATCGACAGTTCGATCCCCTGCTTTAGTCTTATAATTCCATATCCGACGATTATCCCAATTACTAAGATCTCGCCCTAGTAGATCTTCGTGTTCAATGCCTTTATCGCCATACTTTTCTGGATTGCGACGAATTATTATTTCTAAAGATTGGATCAACGCTTCATATACATCAGCGGCTGACGGTTGGAGAATGGGCATTTTCTGCCCCCGCTCTTGCGCTAACTTGAGCATCCCTAATCTAACTAACTCGATAGTGTCGTAGTTCTTGCCGTCTACAGTGACTATCTCAGCATCACGGTCCTCTAAGCTATTCGCTTTTTTGTTGCCGCTGACTTGAGCTTTACGTAATAATGCTACTTCGCCAAACCGAACACCTTGGAAATTATTAGAATCCGTAGGGTACACAGAGAGGTAATGACTTGCAGGTATCGGGTCGCCTTTATGATCTTTAACTAGTTCGCCTTGGCTATCTCTTAATTCTTCAGCAACTTCTAATCCAATGGTATGATCTGGGAATTCTTTGCGTAAAGCCATCAATTTCGCGTCGAGCGCCCCTGAAGTCTTTCCGCGTTTCTCTTTTAAATCACGTAGCTCTGTTTCTATCTCCGCTTTTCGGTCTTTCGTGCCTTCAGTAACTGCTTTATAACTGAGTTGGAGCTGCTCCTCTTCAAGAGCCTCTATCTTGTCCTGCCCACTCCAAGCCGCATAAGGCTTGCCTCTATCTTCATGGATCTCGTTCTGCCCTATGATGAGTACTTCGGGAATACTCATCTCAAAACCACCACTCTCGAACACGTCAAATGCTCGCCACGTAGTACCCATTACTTTAGAAGTAGAATTGTTTACGGCTTCACTAACCGCAACTGCGGTGATTTCTCCTGCGATAGCATCGAATTTATCTTTGAGGATTTTGTTATTTCCCTCCTCATCGAAACCAAAAGAAGGCATGTCCTCTGCCTTACTTTGTTTTTTCACGAAGGCTTCTTTCTCTTCCTTCGTTTTCAAAGAACTGTATTCAACAGCAGCTTCGCGTAATTTTTGTACTTTCGAGTACGCCTCAGTAGCCTTAGCTGACATTTCATCTAATGCAGCTTTGCGCCCCTCGGGAGTTGATGCTTTACCTAAAGCCTCAGCACCTTTCTCGAGAGAGTCTTTTAGCGCGTCATTAAATTCATTAAACGATTTAGGACTATCTGAATAGGCTTCTTTTACTTTGTCGACAAAGCTCTTAATCGTGTCGCCGTAAGCTGTGTGATCTGTGTTCGCATCATCCCTATGGGTGTTAAGCTGTTCGGTAAAGTTACCTATCTCGTTTGATGCATCTACAACTTTTTGATGAGATTCACCTATTTTCTTAGCTGCCCAGTCAACACCTTGTCCTACTTTATGAGCACCGTATTGCGTAGCGGCAATGGGCGCAGATCCGCCAAATGCCATACCACCACCAGCAGCTGCGCCTTTGAAGAAGTCTTCTTTGAGGCGTTGAGCGTTTTCAGGTGAGAATATATCGTAGTCGGATTTATTAGCTTTAATTGCTAAGAAACTAATTATAGATTGGATGTCTTCAGTGAATCCTTCTACCCCTGCAGTTATACCTACGCCTTTCGCCACCGTAGCGATAGTTTCCATGACGGTTTTAGGGTTTTTATGCGCGACTTTAAGTAGCTGTTTTAATCCACCGGCTACCCCTAATACATCTACGGCAGCACCGGGGACTCCTGCAAGCAATGCCGCCGCCCCTGCTTTGTCAGGAGCAACGCCTTCTCTGATCTGGTCTTTGTAATACTCACCGACCATTAGCGGGTAACTAGTCGTAGTCGCACCTATTGCTCCGCCTATAACGCGAGCATTTCTTTTTAGCCCTTTGGCGAGAGCTGTCTTCGCTTCTGGACTTAGCTGATCTAATAGTTTTTTAGGATCGTAGTTTTTAATCGCCGCTTTTTTACTCCCTAACCCTGTTTTAGATGGGTGTATATCGAAGTCAAAAGCTTTACGTATTTCATCGTGATATTTCTTAGGTACTTTATCTATTACTTTACTAACGGTTTTATAGGACGCTTCTAGATACTTAGGCCCTCTAAGCGCAGCACCTATAATACCTCCCGCAACCATGGGTATCATGTTGGGGATATTTTCTAGTATACTCTCGTATATATAGGTGCCTGCCTTAGTAGGATCGTCGAGTACATCGTCTATAGATCCAACCTCTGTTGGGTATTTCGTAGCAAGGGATTCATGCTCTGCACTAACGTCGTGCCCCCACTCTGCTACGGACTCTAACCCCGTAACTTCTCCTACAGCTTCAACAGCTGAACCTACGTTAGAGACAGCGTTCTCGTACCCTCTATGAAGCGCTCGTTGTCCGGGAGATAATGGGTGGCTCTGTTGCGGTGGCTTAGAAGAGGGTTGGAGACGTTCTAACTCTGCATTTATTTCAGCTAGTGACATGCCTTCTATATCTACGTTAGCGCCTATTTCTCCTTGGCGTTTTATGAATTCTTTGATTTTTTCTGGTGGAGCCTCTACAGACTCAATCTCCCCATAAGTCGCAAGCTCTTTGTTTATGTCCTCTAAGGACATGCCACTTACAGCTCTCATTTTTTAGCCTTAGCGAGCTGTTGCTCGGTTACTTTTTTCAAATGGCTTACTACGTCCTGTTTTTCTTGCTGTTTTAGCGCTTTAGCTTTTCTTTTCTGCTTTTCTAATAAGGCTTTCTGTCGCTGCAGAGCCTCAAGACGTAACTTAGTTTCAGTGGGTTTTTCTTCTTCCTGTGTACTTTGCGGCTTTTCCGTAGGAGCAACTTGTAGGCGTAAAGCATTTTTCTCAACCCACGCCCGAACATCTGGGTTTTTTATTCTAGCTAGAGATACAGGATCTCCTTTCTCCCCATGTGCATTTATAGCGCTTACCTCCCCTCCATCTATAAGTAACTGCGAGGCGAGTCGCCCTGCGTTAGGGTTGTTGCTTTTATACCCATCGAATACTGCAGCTGCAGTATCCCAAAATCCTGTCTCACCTTTTGTCTTATCGTAGAATTCATACCAGCTAGTACCAAAAATCCCACTTAGATATTGAGCTACTCCAGCTTCCTCACTACGGAGAAGTTCATCCCTTTGTAGGCCGAGTAGTGCTCTTGCGTCCTCTTTTAGAGCCGGGTTAGCCAGTATTTTATCTATCTTAGAGATCCCCTCTGAGGTGAATCGTACTAACGCCCCTTTAGTATAAGCAGGTGGCGGGGTAAACGTTCTAGCATAAGCCTCTAATACTTTAGCATTAGTGTCTTTAGGTTTCGCTGTAGCTATAGCCTGATTATAGGCGAACGTCTTATCGGCGAAGTTTTTTATAGGATCTACGTTATTACGCGCGTCCATTTTTTGGACTTGATCGTTATAGGTACCACTATTTGCTACTGCGGCTCGCCAAGCTGTTGTCAGCGCAGGCGGAGCATACGGGTTCTTCCCGTCAGGATTTGATAGCTCTGCCATCTTAGTGGCTATGTATGGCGAAGTGTTACCGTAGAGACGTTGTTGTTGTTGTATCTCTCCCACCATATCTTCATACGAGATCAACTCCATTGCGTCGTTCGGGTCAGATGACGCATTTCGCGTCCACGGGACGAGCTCTTCCATCGACTCAGGGAGCACCGAGGCGAGTCCGTTCATGACATCCTGTGTCATCGTATTGGCTTTTTTACGTAAGTTAACCTGATATGCGCCATTAGGGTATTGAGCTGTTAATTCATCGGCATTGTCGAACCCTGAAAAATCAGTGATGTACGTCGTGCCCGCTATCGGATTATCGGCGAATTGTGACATATCACGGTTTGTGTTACTGATTAGGTTTTTATGTACATTGGGGTTAATCTTCATAAACCCATTCAGTAATTTAGCATAGCCTGACTTAGGATCAGATGCTGCTTTTTTTAATGCTTGTGCATAAGGGATGCCCTCTCTCTCCGATACTTCCTGAGCTATTTCAACTAACCCATTAGTTATCCCACCCAACTTAGCTTTGGTTAGAGCTCGTTGTTTTGCAGCAGCCTCTGTAGCTGACTTATCGGCCTCTATAGCATAGTACAATCCTTTCTGCCTAGAGGCATCAGTACCTGCTGCACGTATCCCGTCAAATATACCCATTTTTATACCTTTTTATGAAAGAAGAAACCGAGCCCCTAGCCCTACTAATTGTGCTGCGGTATCCCAACCCGATGATCTGGACTGAGCAGCTGCTTGTGCTTGCTGCATACTCTGAGCGTCAAGTAAACTTTGTCCTGTGGCTTCGTTACCTCGACTCAAACCTAATAACCCACGACCTAAACCAACTTTTTGTTTAAGTATCTCTTGGTTACGATCCTTTAGGCTCTGTGCCGTAGTATTGTAGTTATGAGCTTGCCCTATAGCTGCCCCTAATGCATTGCTTTTATCCATCGCTTGTTGTTGCGGAGCCGATAAGCTCACGCCATAACGTCCTCGGTTACGCGCGTTTGCAGCAGCAACTTGGTTAATATCCTTTAACGTATTACTGTTGGAGTTATCAAGGGCGCTGGTATCTGCCATCTTGTTATCCATTGCCGTAACCATAGGAGCCATGTCCTGTGATATACGATCCCATTCACCTCTATACATTGCTGCACTCATAATTTTCTCCACCAATCGGATACATCATTTCCCCATCGCCCTAGCCGAGAGGTGTATCCCGGGACATCACTTTGTTGTCCTGGGAAGAAAGCTCCTTGCTGTCGTCGTTTAGCAGCTTCTCTCTGGATCCAATCTCTTTCATTAAGTCTTTCCCATCCCCCGTATGCGGTTCCTAACCCTGTTAGCATAGAATCCTGCACCGATGCATTTGTACGATTAGCAAGATTCGCTTTTTCTATAAGCATCTGGTTATTTGCTAAAGCTGACTGTGCGAAATCTTTCTGAGAATCCGTTAAAATACCTAGTGATAAATTAGCGGCATCAGATATTCCACCCAGTTGTTTCTGGTCTGCGCCTAACCGAGCATTCGTAGTTACATTCGATAAAGCCGCACCTTGGTTGCTAGGTCTAAAGCCTCGCCCTGCTGCTAAATTCAAAGCATTGGGGTCGTTCATAGATTGAAAATAATCAGATCGTGCGCGTTGCTCCATCTGAGCCCGATCATCACGTTGTAGCGACTGGACATACTCCGCTTCTGCTGGACGGAACGACGTGTCGTATAAACCTCGTTGTTGTCCTGCTATGTTCTTCAGGGTGGCGGCTCGTCCCCCCTCATCTCCTACGGTTTCGTTATCAAACCAACCCATCATAGGCCTCCATACTTAACGGTACGAACTACCCGTACATTATTATTCACGGCGCGTTGTTTAGCTTTTTCTTGTACGCCTACATACTGCTGCATTAGCGCTGCACCTAAGGACGGGTCATACCATAACTTACCTGTCATCAATAGCAACCGTGCCAAAGTCCCGTTAATTATCGCGTTGTAGTTATCATTAAGCATGGCGCTATCCATACTTGGAGCTGCTATAGTAGGGTATACAGCAGCGCGAGCGCTTAGCGCATTAGATACCGTATCTATCGGTACTGGCGCTATCGTAAAAGTATCTGGACTAAGCTGAGTATAATATTTAGGACTGCCTTTTGTAGTACGCCATGCCGGGTCTAGCTTATACAACTGGCGTTCTGTTTTAGGCTCTAAAGAAACGTCTAGATAGTTAACCCATAATACCTCACAGATGGCTTGCCGATTGTTTACATCAATATCGTAGTCAGCGAGATTTTGTATGCTGGGCTCGGTATCTAGATCAATTATCCAGATCCGTGTTTCCCGAAAGAAATCCATAGCTGTTTCTTGGATACGACTCTCAATTATGAAATCCGGGCAAGTAGGTACTTCCCCTTGAATTCGGGGTATTAACGTATCAAAATTTAAATTTGCCATTATGCCGCTCCTCTTCTTTGCTCAGCCTGAGCCTGTAACCCTAAGGATTGCAAAAAAGTGCCATAGGCTGCTATTGCGCGTTGCCCATTAGCGGCATGATCTGCGTCTTTGCTATAGGCTCGATAGCTTATATAATCTACTAAAGCGTTAGCGTAGATAGCGTCTATGCCAATATCGCCGCCTGTTGTTACTTCTGTAGGATTACTGGTATATATTATCTCCACTATCGCGCTCCCATTACTGGGCGGAGATACTAAGAATTCTCGAGGGTTGCGCGGATCAACCATGTAGTATTTAATTTCCGCCGCATTGGTACCGGTATGCCAGTCAGGATTCTGTGCATCTAAGAATGCTCTGTCAATTAACCGGATCGCTCTTTTAGTCCCAGTTTGATTACGTACTACCTCAACTAAAGATACCCCATCGTCGGGGATATTAAAGCGGGTTTCCCCTACTATAAGCAGAGTTTTATCAAAACTAGAAGTGTTTGCTTCAGGTTTTAGCAGGACGATTTCCCGCTGCCCGTCATTAAGCCATCCGAGCAACTCGTCCGCATTCCAACGAACCGCATCGGGGTCCTGTAGGATTATGCGTACTTTATCTATGATAGTCGTGCTGTTCATACACTGTCCTTATAAAAAGTGCCCCTCCCGAAGAAGGGGCGGGTTTCCTACAAGCAGTCTCCCCACCAAGAGACTGCTAAGATAGAACAGTTTTACGAGCCTACTACTTCAGTTAAATCCACAGTCATCAAACCGTGATCTAAGAGTAGATCAGCTGGTGTTCCCGATACAGTAGGGCCTTGTTTGAAGACTGATTTCTTCATACCAAAGATCTTCGATACCGAAATACCAGATTGGTTTTGGTAATCGTAGTTATCTTCAACCCAGTTAGGCGCACCGATGTCAGCAAATGCCATAGCTTGAGCACCACAGAACAGAGCCCGTGCTTGCTTAGTCGGATTAGTATCACCTGACGCTACTACAGAAGTGTGGTAAGTATGACGGAACTCGTGGATCATAACGCCATCTACTAAGTAACTCGCAGAACCTGCGAATAATGGGTTAGAACCTCCACGTACGCCAGCATTACGAACGTTAGCTAAGAAGTCAGCATCTAATTTCAATTTCTTCATCACTTGTGGTGTTACAAACATGTGATATAGCTCGTTACCTTGCTCGCCTTTCACACCGCGAATAGCTAAGTCTCTAGCTTTTGCACGAAGCTCTACAATCATCGCATATGAAGCAAAGCCATCGCCCGCAACATCTAGAGTATGAGAGTTTGAAGTAGTGAAAGTAGAATCTGCTAAACCAGTAGAGTCGCCTGTCCAAGCAAAAGCTCTGGTTGGAGCCGTAACATCGGCTGCGAATTCTAGATCCGACAGACCGTTAGCAGCCCGTGCCGTACCATCATTTTTATATCCGTAGCCTACACCGGACATTGTTAAGAACGCCAATTGATCCATACGATCTGCTAGCCAGTACGCTAATACATCGCGTGAATTTTCACGGAAATTGATGATTGATTTCTGATCAGCCATACGACCTGCGATACGATTCGCGTTACGAAGTTGGTCGATCTGAATGACCATCTCGTAGCTTTTCATCGCTTCTTCATTACCTTCCAACTGGCTATCACCTGCAATACCATCTGTATCCAGTTCTGCCAATAGTGAGATAACAGCGCGAGTGCCTTTCTCACTCTTAGTAAGATACGGTACTTTCTGGATCATGGAATTAATTCCAGAGCCTGTGAAAGCATCCATAAATGAATTTTCTTTAGTTTGTCGCCATAAGTCGCGACCCCATGTGGTTTTTTGTTCGTCGGTTAGGTTCCCAAAATTAGTTGGGCCATTCGAGGTTAACTCAGGATATGCCATTGTATAAATCTCCAAAATAAAAACGTAAGTTAAGGTTCGGTTTCGAGCCGATGTTCGTTAACCCTGTTTTTATCGAGGCTGATCCTCGTCACCTTTTACGCTGGTGTAAGCTAAGTCATTACGTTGACGTGCAATGAGCCCGCTCAGTTATCGTACTGAGAAACGGAGTGCAGGGGTTCAGGGGAAGGACCATCCCCCCTGCGGGGTGAACTTTGACATTCAGGTGAATATTACCACTGCTTATATAATGAAGTCAAGCAGTTACAGTATATCTCCGCGTAAGCGCTGTAATGTGGCGGCAGGTAATGCGTCGAACTCCTCTTGCGATAGTGTGTTTACGTCCAGCACACTCTCTCCCCGAGAAACCCCGCTATCCCCACCTAACGCCGGGGGCTGTCTATTAGCCGCTGATAACTTCTCCTGAATATTCGCATTGCTAACAGCGGGAGTAGCCTGCTTTGGGGCGAACAGCTCAGGATACTGGGCTTTAGTAATGTTATATGCCTCAACTAACGCCGAAGAGGGATCGTCCCCCGCCGCCATAAACTTATCCCGTAGCCCTAAGGTGTAATCTGTAACTGTTTTGTTATAGTTCTCATGCTCTGGGTTATACAACGGGTTCTCAGTAGTAATCTGAGCGACAGTCTGGTTGAACCGTACATTAGCCTCAGCCTGTGTGGTCGAAGTCGATGCTAGCTGTTCAGCTGTAAAACGGTGTTGCTCTGCTTCTGCGGCCCTCATCTCTTGACGTAATGACAGGGCTTTATCCTCTTCTCCCGCCCACATAGCTTGTAGGTATTCCTTCTCCTTACCGTCAAAATCATATTCGGGAGCTTTAACCTCTTCCTGCTTAGTCTGCTGTTGCATGCGTTGAAGTGTCTCTTCCAACTGTTTACGACGGGCAATCTCTGCATCAAGGCGTTGCTTAGGAATCTGAATATCATCCGGCTTTTCCTCCTTTACGGGTTCGGGTTCGGGCTCTGCTTCGGCTACGACTTCAGGTTCTGGAGTGGGTTCTGGCTCGGGGGTAGGCTCTTCTTCTACCTCAGCTACGGTATCACCGCGATCTTCTACGGCTTCTTCTACTACTACGTCTTCTCCGGGTTGTGCCATGGTCTTTCCTCTGGTGGTTAGTGGGTCTTCGTATTATGAGATGCTGCTGATATCTTAGCGATCTCTAATTTAGTCATGAGCTCTTCACGTTTTGACGTAAGCTCTGCTTGTAGTTTCTGAACATTGAACTGATCATCAATAATAAGATCCTGCGTCTTAGCTTGGCTTAACTGGGCTTCTGCCTGTTTCTGCATAATGTCAGCTTCCAGATTACCTACCGTAGCTTGCAGTTGTTTGATCTCTAGCTGCTGTACCATCTGCTGCATTTGCATCTCTTCTTCAGTCGGTTCGCCTTGTCCCATCATCTCGCGAACTCGTTTAGCCAGCTCATCTTTCTGAGCTAGGTGACTGTACTCAATAATAGCGTCATCAGGTACCTGAACGCCTGCAGTCCGTAGACTAATAGCCTCAGCAAACTGAGAGTCATTATAAGTATCTCTGGACGGCGCTGAAGTAATAGCTACGTCATACTCGCCCACTGTGATGTTATTGACCACCTCCCCTGTCGCTGTCTCCTCATTAATAGTCATCGGGGTTCTCGGTTGATCGGGGTTCTGAAAATCAGTCAATTGGATTACCCGTTGCTCTTTATAAAACGCCTGTAGTAGATCTAGGATTTTAAGGGCTAGGATATGGCGTGTACGTGCCAGATTATCTAGCGGTACTTGAATCTGTACCTGTCCACGAGCTTGTTTGGCTTGTATTGCTACGCCAGAGACCTCAGCAGAGTCGAACCCCATCAGAGAGTCAGATACGCCTGATATCTCTTTGATGTTATTCGCTGCTTTCTGAGCAATACGATCTAACCCCGTAGGGATCTGATTCGGCTGGATCTTAACTGGCGGTGTGGAGCCACGATTATACGTTATAATCAAACCGGTCTCAGCACCGCGTTCTTCAAGTTCTTCTTCAGTCATGTTTGACAGTGACCCGCCCTCAACTACCCAGCCACTATTCGCCGTGGTATTTACAATATGGAGCTCTTGTGAACTGATCTTATTAAGCTGTTCCTGTGGACTGATCAAGTTGCGGACGATCCCAAACGGTCGCCCGCGTCGGAAGTATGGGAAGAATGGCACAATAGTAAAATCGTTATACAAACTCCAGTCATCGCGAAGTACCACCTTGTCAGCCGTTACCGTCCAACGAACTCGGGGTATTACTTTCTTACGTACTAGCATTCCTGCTTTCTCGGCATAATCCTCCATACGCTGATCAGACCAGTTATGAGGTACCGGTTTTACATCCCCTCCCTTTTCGTCTACGAACTCTCTGTACAAAACATTCTTTCTGTACTGCCGCTCGATCACGCGTATCGACTTAACCGATGCCTGATCATCGAGGTTATTCAGCTGGTCGTACCCCACTCCTTCTAAGGTCTTACCAAAACGATTGTCGATTACCTCAATACTGTCTTTACTGTAGCGCTGTCCGTTCATGCCTATAGATTTGAGCCGATCCGCTTTATCCTGCCCGTAGTTCATCGCTATCTCATCTATCGACAGCCACCGGGTCTCGAAAAACTCATTCCAGGTTTTAGGGTCATAGTTCTTAGCATCAGGATCTATGAGTATGTCTAGAGGATCTTTACTCTCAATCCTAACCTCACCCTCAACGTGGTCGTCGAAATCTATACGAACATCAAAATAGCCACGTTCTTGGATGATACCGTCAGCGAAGACCTGTGATTCCAACCAATCCAACTGATTGTTGTCGCCAATCTGAATGAATAGTTTATTCAGAATCTCTGCTATATCTTGGGAAGCATCGCGCTTGGGCAGGAATCTTACATCCCCGCGTTTATTCGCCTGCTCACCCAACACGGTATTAACCGTAGATAACACGGTGTTAATCGTAAGCGTAGGTCTGCCCTCAGCGTTGAGCTTAGCGACATCTCTATCGTCCCATTGCTCACCGCGATAGAAGGCATCGCACTTCTTAGCGATATCGACATACTCAAGATGCCCCGCATCGCGGGCGCGCACATAACGCCGCCACTGCTCGTCAGCAACTAACCGTTCTTTCTCGCTCGTAGCAACCCGCTTAGTCTTAGCCATTTCAGAATCCTTTAGGCGCGCCTAGGCCTAGGCTAGGGGGTTGCGAACCAAACTGTTGCTCAATAGATTCATAGGTTTTACATTCACACGTCTTCCCGTTCTCGCTAAAACTCAGCTCAATCGCTGGAGATGTGCACATCTGTTCTCGGTTGTGTTTGCAATCCGCGCAAGCACAGTTATTTTCTGTAGCCATTATCGTTGTCCTTTATTTAATATTAGCGTTGCTTATATCCATAACCTAACCCTTCTCGTACGAGCTCATCCGGTGTTCTTACATGAGGATCTTTACCTTGTAACCCACCTCGTATCCCATCCACATTTCCACCAATATCGAAGAGGTAGTCATCAAATGCAGCACCTAACCCCATGGGGGCTATATCCTTTCCGAAGTCGTATAGCTGGTACACATGGGCCATAGCGTTACTTATACCTGAGGCTAATCCAGTCCGAGTACCTCGAGGCAGCCATTCAGGCATGCTGTTACGCACACGACTCGACCAGTCTGCAGCACCTGCGTAATTCTTTGCGGCATCGGCTGGGGTCATATTCTGTATGGGTTCTCCAGTAGCATCTCCGATCCCTCGTTTTATAGCGGCGTTCGCTAGCTTATGGTTTTCGTTCTCATTAAACCCGTAAGCCTGCATATCAGGCTCGATCCATTCAGAATGGATACGTTGTGCTTGCTCATTGGCGAGCTGCCCCTCGTCTGGTGCGAAGGAGTTGAAATCTTTTATCCGGCCCTTCTTATCCCAATAGTCGTATAAGTCAGCTTCTTCTATAAATTCTCCGGTCTCGTAGTCGTATCCGGGCACATTGTATATACGTCCATCAGGACCCGAAACCCCGTGTATGTATACTGTTGAAATGGAGCCGTCCCCGTTCATACGAGGATTGTTTTGGATGGCATTACGGTGCTGCTCGATTAGCGACCTATCCTCGGGTCGTGCTTCAGCTGAATCCCGCCACGAAGGTGCTAGCGCCTCATCTATATTCCGCAGACTACTGTTATACCAACCATTCTTGATATACCTGTCATGGATCGTTTCTGCCATCCTATTCTCCGCTGTATCCGAGCATACGCCGCTCTCCCGGAGTCAGCGACTGCATCTCTGCTGCTCTGTTGACCCACTCAGGATTTCTCGCGGGGTCCATAAACTGCTGTGCTCTACCCAGTCCTTTACGGTACAACGAGAGCTCGTCGGTATTAGGGTCGGGAGAGTGGATGCCCATCATTAGCATGTCATCCGCCATACCACGCATCACCCCTATATCTCTAGGCACATCAGGAGCCAACTGCGTATTACCCTGATATAACCTGCCGTCATCGCCCATGATCCAATTGTTCTCTTGTTGGCGTTGCTTACGGCGACGGTACTGTGCGCGCATCTCGCTCGGGGACATAGCATTTGGGTTTATAGGCTCGTCCATGCTTGGCGGTGTCCAGCCCTGCATCTTTGCTCCGAGCCCCGCTCGCAATCCACGCTCGCCTATTTCTTTAGCTGCATGCTCGCCCGTCGAACCACCTAACTTCCCTACGCCGCCCGAACGAAATGCCAAACCTAAAATGTCACGCATCGTCACGTCTTGAGGATCTTTACCTAACACAGGTAACGCATCCTGTAGCCGCATACCTAACACGCCCATAGGGTCGTCAACTAATTCACCGAAATCCACTGGGTCAAACTTTGTCTCTGCCATCTCTGCTCCTACGCTGTCATCGCGTTCTTCTTACCTTTCCCGAACGCTACTAATTTGTCACGCCAGCTTGGTGGTGGTTTTTCCACTGGAGCTCTGTAAATACTAAACTCTGCCATCATCAGCCCGATCCATGCCATGGCATCAACCTGATCGTCGTGCACCCCGTTAGGAAAACGGAGCATCTCGTTAATTAGTGAAGTGGTAAACTCAGCGTTCTTAGGGAATAGCACCATACCCTGCTGCATCCGACCCTGAATCGCACGGGCGCGTACCATCTTGTCCCGCTTACCCGGGCGTAGGTCTTTAAAGTACGCCGAAAATAAGTTACGTTCGCGCATGCGCTTCTCGAGGAACGGTCCTATCGCCATCTCGATGTGTCCTTTCTCCACCCCGATGATGTCGGGCTGCCAGGCTTCGTACATATCGAGCATCTTCTCGACGATATCGTGCCCGTTCCACCGCCCTCGCTCAACGTGCAATAAGTACAGCTTGTCCTCAGGGCTCACCCCCATCACGACACCTACCGAGTAATCGTTCGCCTCACGCTGCCCAATCGCCAAGTCCCACGCCGCGTAAATTTTCATCTCTTCGCGCGGGGGCTCTTCGTCGTAGTACCGTATCATCGACCTTGTGAAGTACTCACCCTCGTCCGCGACGGGATTCTGCTGGTACAGCGCCGACCAATCGCGCGGGCCTACCGCTGCGCGGATGCGCCTGAGGGACTCCAGGTCATACCGAGCGGCATGCAGCGGTGTGCCTTTCTTACGATGCGGCTCATCTATCTCCGCTATCGCCGGATATTTGATCACCTCCCACTGGTCACCGGACTTCTGCTGCTCGAGCAGCCATCCGGCTAAATCGTCATCGTGCCACCGCGTTAGTATCACCAGCACCCCTCCGCCGGGGGCTAACCGTGTGTACGCCGTGGATGTGTACCAGTCCTTAACCGACTGCCGACCCGTCTCCGACTCCGCATCCTCTCTGTTCTTAACCGGATCGTCGATCACCAATACGTGGGCACCCTTACCCGTGATCGCACCGCCGACACCCGCCGCGACGTACCCGCCGCCCTTATCAGTGAGCCATGCCTCGGCTGACTGACTGTCCTTATCTAACCGCGTCTCTTTGAACACCGTTTGGTACGGCTTTTCCCGTAGCACCTGCCTGACTTTCCTACTGAAGCTCATCGCTAGCGACCCTGAGTACGAGCATGCGATGAACTCGTGCGTTGGATTACGCCCAATGTGCCACGCTGGAAAATATGTTGATGCCAAGAGACTCTTACCGTGGCGTGGCGGCATGAACAGCATCAAGCGTGGGGATTCTTTGTTCGCCACCGCATCTGAGAACTTTTCAAGCCGCTCGCATATATCCTTATGCACCCAGCCCGCCTGATATTCTGGGAAAAATCGTGTGACGAAAGGTAGCAATCGTCGTTTGCTCAGCTCGCGCCGTGCCAGCTCCTGTTTCGCCAATTCCTTAGCATCAGGACGCTTTTCTTCTAATCTTTTTACCTCTTTTTTTACCGCCGCAGTTTTCGCTTTGCCACGCAGGGCATCGCGCGCTTGCTGATGCTGCTGACGACGCTCTTTCTGGACTGCTGCGACTGCTTTAGGATTCTTAGCCCGGCTTACGCGATGCGTCTCTTTAATGTCAGCATTCTGGACGCAATTCATGCATAAGTCGCCTTTGAAAAGCGTCTCTTTGTGCTCTTCTTTGCACTTTTTACATTTTTTAAGAGGAATCATGGCTCTGTTGGAGGTGGCAACACAAAGTCATCAGCCCCTGCTAGCTTAACTAGCTCGGCATCATCCAAACGCTCCAATTGCTCCACTTTATGCAAGTGTAAACTCTGTGTTTGCACCTTCTCTGGCTCGTACAAACCGTGCATTTTACCCAATTCCCGTACCGCTGCGATTTCCTCAGTACTGGTCGCTGATTTTCTATGGGCTTCAAACAACATTATGGTCAACTTATCCCTTGTCACCTTTATATTATCTAACTCTTCGCTTCGTAGATGACCTAATAATGCTTGAATCTTCTCCTGCGCCATTAATGAGCGCCCGGAATGGGCATGGCTTTTATACCCCGCAGCTTTTGCAGCTTGGGATGGGGTTAACCCTCTCAATGCATACAACACAAACTGCTCTTGCTGTGCAGTTAGTGGCGTTATGTCTGCGTGGGGGTAGCACGACTGTAAGTACGCTATATCACCCGCTGTTATAGACATATTTCTCCTATGATTTGGGCATAAGCATAGCTTATATTGAAAAATTTAGCAAAAAAATTCAGTAATAACCGTGTGTCTTCATATATATGGATGTTCAGTATTTCCGTACCGCCGTCCCCGATTTGCTTTTTGGCATCCCCGATTCCAAAACTCGTACCTCGTTTTGGGCGAAGTGAGAACGAGGGTCAATTAAGGCATAAAAGGAGATACATCATGACTACGAAGAAGAAGATCGAGATCTTACAGATACTACAAGCCATCTCTTGGGGCTTGGTACTTGGCTCAGTTATCAACCTAGTGTGGGCTGGGTTGTGCTGGTTAGCCAAGAAACACATATTGCTTGCGGCATTACCAGTCCTACTCGTTGTAGGTTGGTGGCATCGTCGCGATCTACGGGAGCGTTACAACCGGGGTCGTCACAACGTTGGTCCTACGACTAACACATCATTCACAATCGAAGGAGAGAAAGCATGAAAGACTTTATGGACGATATGAAAAACAACCCAGTAATATACATAACCCTTATAGGGTTATGTCTGTTATACGCTGCCGTGTTCTACCCAACTGCGTTTACTTTATAAGGAGTTATATCATGAAAGACATAGAGCTACTAAGTATGGCTGAGCTCGAGGCTCAGATCGCAGCTATCAAAGATTCTCTAATAGCCGAGGCGGAAGCCGAGGTTGCCCAGCTGCAAGAAGAGGCGTTCGCGCCTATCAAGAAGGACATCGAGGAGATGAAGAAGATCCTCGGTCGCTAACCGAGCAACTCCCAGTCCACTACGTGGGCTGGGTTGAACTTTGAATCAATGATAACTAGGAGATATGACATGTATACATACGACGAAGACATTTACTCGTGCTTATACAAAGACGAGTTTGGCATCCGTCCTCGTGACGGGTTCTACAACGAATCCACAACGCCTGCTGAGAAGCAAGGGTTGTGGGACGAGCTCATGGCGATGCGTGACAGCCGTGAGGAAGAAAAACCACGGACAATTGCTGCGTTTATGAACGTAGCAGGCGTAGATACTGAGACAGCTACGCGCTGGTGGGAGGCTGAGTACTCCCAGGAAGAGCTAGTGCAAGACACAGCGCTAGAACTTAGCGTATTTTAGCAACTCTGGGCTTAAGAACAGGGTTGAAGGACTACATGTGGACTACATGTTGAAATTCAACCTGTTACGCTCCTAAGTCCATGATCCGTAAGGCTAAAAAACCCAAAAAAGGCCATATTATGGCAAAAGACAACATGTGGGGTTCGCCTTAGTAGCATATGCCTATATTAGTGCGTTATTTCTTAGTATTTCTTTGTTTTTTTATTAGTTTTAATAGGTACTAGTCTTTAATAATATGTAGTCCTATAAAAAACAAGGAAATTCATTAGTAATATCAATAACTTAGAGCGTAACAGGTTGTCCAAAAACCTGTAGTCCACATGTTACCACATGTTACGCTCTGTAACTCGTTGATTCTTAACGAGTTTTTCACCTACTGATGACCCCTAAAAACACCTGTTTTGGTACATCTGTAGTCCTTGTACACTTTTTGTACAAAACCTCATGTACTACATTAACTTCGTGGAACATAAATTGTTTCACAACCTGTAGTCCTTTTTGTTCAACCTGTAGTCCTTTTACATAGGAGAAATAACCATGCTTACGAAGTATTCAACACCAAATCCTAATAAGTTTTTTGCCTTCGAGAGAGAAAACATTAGAGCTCTCTCGATGCTTAAAGACCTTCCGTCTGCTATGCGGAAAAAGCTCTACGACGATGTAATCGTTGATGATTTTATCCCTACAGACACACTGCTCAGCTTCTGGGCAGTATATGACCTCGAAGGTCGGCTAGTAGACGTTGATGTTTTAGGCGTAGATATAGACGACTATATACCTGAATCTTTTGGAATTGCCTTCAGCTTCGAAGAAGTAACGACGCAACTCGAATTTATCTACGAGCAATAAAAAACCTGTGGTCTCCGACCACTATGCGATTAACTAAGTAGGAGTAAGTAATTATGTACATAAAAGTAGGTCGTAAACATGAGCCTAATGCCCAGTACATCGGGCGTGGCTCGCCACTAGGCAATCCCTTCGTAATGAAGGATGAAAGCCAACGCGAACTGGTCTGTGACCAGTATCGTGACTGGTTATATGGCGAAATTGCCGAGCGTAATCCAGTTGTTATAGCTGAGCTCGAACGCTTATACAACCACGCCCTATCGTATCAGACATTAACCTTAGGTTGTTTCTGTGCACCTAAGCAATGTCACGGCGAAATAATACGCGACGTATTACACGCGTACAACACATTCTTTGACTGGGATGAAGTAGGTAATGAATATAGCCACTACCTAAAAACCCAGATGATAGAACTCAATGAGCGGCTAGAAAAGCTGTCTTCCTCTATTTTTAAAGCTCAGCTCGCTACGCGAGACTGAGTTGAACCCATAAAAGGAGTACGTCATGTTCACCATCAAATCAATACAGCTAGGTTATATATTTGCCTACAGAATCTGGGATATAAAGGCTAACCGCCCTGTGTCCCCCTTGTTCGCTGAGCTTGCCCAAGCTGAGCGTGAATTGGCTATCTTAGAATTATAAGCATAGCTAATAATCATGCCTGCACACTCCGGTGTGTGGGCTTTTTTGTATCTAAAAGGAGTACTAACCATGTCAAATACTAAACGTTTCTTAGAGCACATCGAAGACCAAGCCCGCCACATGAGCAAAGCAGAGCTCATGGCTGAATACCCCTACTCAGGCGTAGCTGCGCTGTGGGATGAGGTCAATGGACCTCAGCAAACTGAGTTACCGAACAGCCACGCACCATTCGACGATGCAAACCACCCCGAATCGTAATAATGGACTACGCCATAACTTTGTTCCTAGGGCTCACAGCTCTGGGGACAGGCTTCGCCGGGTACGCAGTCTTATCAACCACAAAACTTACCTATGCTACAGGCTCTGTTGCAGCCCTTAGCCTCTTCTCCAGCGTCCTGAGTTGGACGTTGTTCTTTATATCGTACGTGACACTTTAAACCCATTTAGGGGAGGGGACTTTTTTGGGTTATTTAGCCTATTTTCTCCCCCTCTCAAACCTACACAGGAGTATAGAACATGCAAATAATCAACTTATTGATAACTATCTGGAAATCGCTTCCATGGTATACCAAAGCCCTAACAATGTTCTTCTGGGCAACCCTCATCATAGCCATCTATACAGGGCATATCACCCTCTGGCTAACCTACTATTTCTACTACCTAATCATCACATTCTGCATTGGTCTGTATATAGGCTATAGAGAGGCTCAGCTCGCTACGCGAGACTGAGTTGAACTACGAACCTGTGGTCTCCGACCACTATGTGATTAATCAATTAAATTGGAGTACATCATCATGGAAGCTCAGATATTAGAGTATCTAAATAAGCAATACAGCTATGAGAGCAAAGCGCTCCGTATAGCTAAGTTGAAAGAGCGTCAGCTAACCCCGCTAGCCATCTCGGCTAAGCTATGGACGGCACTCTGCCGCACCCAGCAGGACAAAACTGCAATACAGAACGTAGCCACACGCCTAGGTACTAGCCTCGGCTACACGGATCAGCTCGACGCAGTTAAAACTGGCGCTGAACTATTAGCCATCTGTCAACATCAAGGATGGTACACGCTTGATATGACCCGTTATGGCACCTATGTGCTACCTAACTTACCTAAGGAAGCGTTAATAAAATCTAACTTCCCCACCTTCAAACCTAACAAATGGAGTAGTAACCATAACGGTGAAGACTCTATTATATTAGGTGGTGGGATGAAACATCACAATCAAGCACAGTCGTATGACGTGCTTAATATCCTGCAGGATATAGAATGGTGTATAGATACCGAGGTTCTACGTTATGAGAAGAACCCTAAGGCTAAGCACCACTCCCAGAGAACCCGCGAAGATTTCAATGCTATATATAACGACTTAATAGGTCGTGGCTTCTACTTCAAATGGCGTTACGACATGCGCGGGCGTGGATTCATCCACAGTTATTTCTTAAACTTTCAAAGTCATGAGTATGACAAGGCTCTGTTATCACCTCGTAAAAAGGTAATAACTAAAAACCTCAACAATCTCAAGATAGCCGTGGCTAACGAAGCAGGGCACGATAAGCTCCTGTTCGAAGAGCGTATAGCCTGGTTCGATGCACAGCTTGAGAAAGGCTTCAATACCGAAGAATTCAAATACCCCATACTAGGACGCAAAGCATTACGAGCTTATGCTCTAGCAGAACAGGGACTGCCCAGTAATTACATGATGGGGTTAGATGCTACAGCCTCGGGCTTACAGATCATGGCGGCATTAATTGGCTGTAAGATCACAGCGAAAGCCTGCAACTTGATCTATTCAGGCACACGAGAGGATCTCTATACACTCGTGGCTGATACGATGAATGATGAGTTGGCTCAGATGATCGCAGATACAATGAACAAGACGCTATCACCCGCCGACTACGTAGACCGTGACATGGTGAAAGACCCTGTAATGACTCACTATTACAATAGTATCAAAGAACCACGTAAAGCGTTCAACGATGCACAGCTACAGGCGTTCTACAATGCATTGGATGGGCTCTGCCCCGGTGCTGTAGACGTTATGGATACGATCAACGCCTTCTGGAATAAGCGGACACTTGAGCACAGTTGGACTCTCCCTGACGGGCACCGCTCAGTTGTCCCTGTCATCGAAACAGTAGACAAACGTGTTGAAGTAGATGAGCTGAATCACCGTCGCTTCGCTTATATCTACAAAAAGAATATGCCATCACGTAAGTCAACGTCCTTAGTGCCTAACATTATTCATTCGGTCGATGCCTACGTTGCCCGTGAGATGGTAAGGCGTTGTCCGTTCGACATTGTGCATATTTTCGACTGTTTCTACTTCTACCCAGATAATATGGACGAAGCCTCACGTATATACCGTGAGATCCTAGCTGACATCGCACAGAGCGATTTGCTGGCTGACATCTTATCGGAAATCAGCGGTAAGAATATAAGCATTGCTAAAGACAGCGATGATTTACACATCGACATACTTGCTAGCAAATATGCGATTTCTTAGTGGTCTCCGACCACTTAAATGATTTTTAACCGAGCTAAATAGCTCACAACTACTGGAGAAATACCATGGCTAATAAAGCAACTACTACCTACGACGATGAAGTTTACTTCTTCTTACAACTTGGCGACCAACGTGTACGTTTCGTGCCTGTTGAGGCTTTTGCTGAAACAATCACGGAAAATGGCGTGTATAACTTCCTTAGCACTAAAGCCATCGTTGGTGTAACAGCCCCACGTACCAGCGGTAAGAACGTTGGTAAGCTTGGCTTTACTGTCAATGGCACCAAAGGCAAACGCACTAGCGTTATTGGGTTCATTAACTTCTATGAAAGCACAGCTTGTGCTACCTCTACAGATACCGAGCTTGGCGCTGAGAAAGGCAAGCTAGAAATGCTGTTGAAGAAAATGAAACGTACTGACGTAACTACACCTTACACTGATGAGCAAAATGAGTCATTCGCAGATGACTTAGGCTTAGCGGCGTAACTTTTACCTCTTGGGGAGCTTCGGCTCCCTTTTTTTATGCCAGGAGATTAATCGAATGAGCCAATACAACTACCCAACGACAGCATTGCTATCCAAAGCTCAACACGTACGCCTTAAAAATTACGCTGCAAGTGAAGGTATTAGCGTCAGCAAGATACTTAGAAGTTATGTAGATGCCATATGTCCCCGCCCTTCTCCAGGACGAAAGAGTGGGATTAAGAATTATCTATATGGACAAGAACAGCCTGTAAAGAGCCCTACCAAAGCTATTAAAGATATTATGGACGCAATCGACCCCAATCAATACGAAATCGTGTTGATAAGAAAAATTCACCAGCCATAGGAGAGCAAAAAAATGAGCCTAGCTGATTGGCAAGACGTACAAAGTTATAGAGAGAACATCATAACAGGCATGGCAGTAGCTGATATATGGGATATAACTGATGTACACGACGCTACTGATAACAAACTGACAAATGAGCAAGCAATGTATATATTAGCATTGCTTATTAAAGACCATGATGCGAATATAGGGATTAATAATGAAACTATACAGCATTTAGCCAAAATTCATTTTTAGGAGGAACGATGAGTACCCAAATGAACATCCTGTTGTCCAAAAACCAACATATAGCCTTAAAGGCATACGCGAAAAAACAAGGACTCGCCATGTCTAAAGTTATGCGGAACTATATAGATAGTTTAGAACAAGTAACCCCTAATTTCGTTAAACAAACCGGATGGTGTAGACCCTGCGACTCTATCCAATTTACAACTGAAGGCCGCTGTGATACCTGCGGCGAATGGACGGTGAAACAATGAAGAAAGCTAAAAAACAAAAACGCGAAGAAGCTGAACTACGCGAAGCTGCTAAACGCAGTCCCGCAGACCAGCTGAAATGGCTCGATCACAACGAGCTTCGAGCTTTAAAAGAACGCAAAAAACTAACCGATCAATAGGAGGACGTATGAATGAGGAACTAAGTACTTTCGAAGAAGACATACTCTATCTAAAAACCAAATTACATCGAGACTCTATAAGCCAAGAAGTCTTAGATGTTTACGCCTTGAAGATCGCAGATCGCGTTCTAAGAGGACGAGAAACTGTGTCCCAAGCTCGCGTTAAAGAGCTCAAAAATATAAGGAATGCTTATGGGTTATCGTAGCGATATAGTCATATGCATGACCCCCGAAAAAGAATATGAATTTAAATTCCTAGGAATATCGAACGCCGAAAAATGGCCTTATAGCCGTGAAGTTCAACCTGATTCGACAATACGGTACACATACCGTGGAGTTAAATGGTATCAAAGCTATCCAGAAGTTCCAGAAGCTGAGAAATGGTTCTCTACTATCCCAGAAAACACCTACTGTTTCATACGCGTAGGTGAAGGCGATGGTTATGAGGCTGATATCGAAATACTCGGTGATGAGGAACGTTTCGGAGTAGGCGTGTCGATGTTCGTTGAGATAATAGATGAGAATTTAGATCCTCTGTTCGTATAGCCACAACTAACTAACCAGATAAGTAAGTTTACCCTGTGGATAACTTTTCTTATACCTTAAAACTAATCTAGTCCTATACCTAGGTATAGGTGGTCCAAGCCGTGAGTGGGCTGATGGAAAAAACCTCGGCAGCGGGAGCAGATCTCTCATATCAAGATGTACTCCGATCTGTGATCCCGCACTTTAACATTCAGGAGGTTATATGGTTTTATTTATAGGGATAGGGTTATTTCTAATAGTCCTATCTGTTTCGATAGATGGATAGCCAACAGGAGTACCTACGCAACAGGGTCTACGAAGAGCTACTCCGTATAAATGCTGGTAGACACCTAGTGTCATATCAGTTATTCCCTAAAGCAGGAATCATTGAGCTAGATTGCAGAGGAGATCATGTTTTTAAAGTAAATGACTTAGGGTACATGACCTACACCTTAGGGTTGCCTATCAACCAGAAAGCAGAACGTATATTGAGGATACAAAACAGCATGCTTGCAAATTACCAACGCAATCAGGAAGGGAAATGGTTGTGGAGCTATGAAGACACACACTATGATATTTTAAACGTACTAAAGGAAGGAGTAACCACCAATGAAACCCAGCGAACTAACCGAGCTCTTAAAAGCCTCGCTTATAAACGTGACCTTGAAGCCCGGCGAATCCCGTCTATCAGCAATGGTATGGGGCGCACCTGGCATCGGGAAATCACAGATCATTAAGCAGCTAGCAGAAGAATACGACTATCGCTTTCTAGACATACGCCTATCTCAGATGGGTCCCGAAGACATGCAGGGCGTACCTTTTGTAGTCGTCGAAGATTCTGAAAAACGAACTGCTTGGGGTACGCCACTTATGTACCCTAAAGAAGGCGACAAAAAAACCCTGATGTTCTTCGATGAAATCACCCATGCTCCACCTGCAGTACGCAAATCTGCCTTTCAGATCATCCTAGACCGACAAATAGGACAACATAAATTCCCTGAAGACACAGTTATTGTCGCAGCAGGAAACCGCGTTGAAGATCGCTCCGGTGCACAAGAAATGGAACTAGCTTTGAAGAATAGGTTTATGCATTGTGATTTAGAAGTAGACCGTGATGACTTAGCGAGTTGGTGGGTGAGGAACGACCGAGATTCCAGAATCTTATCGTTTCTACGCGCCGCGCCCCACCACATACACGAAATGCCTGAGGGTATCACAAGCGAGAATGCGTTCCCATCACCACGCACATGGGATTTCGCTTCTCAAATCCTCAGGACTGTCCCTAAACACCTACGCCTACAAGCACTAAAAGGAACTGTCGGAGCAGGTCCTGCTAAAGAACTCGAAGTACACTTACGTACAGAACTCCCCGACATGGAGAAACTATTAGCAGAACCGTGGAGCTTCAAACCGCCGGAAGACCGTTCAGTTATGTACGCTATAGCTAACGCGCTTACAACCTACGTAACCCGAGCTACTATACAAGGATTCTGTGATATTGCAGAACAATTAGCTTCAATCAACCACCAACAAGATTTCGCTGTCACTATGACGCGTGACTTGTTCATTAACAAACCTGAACTAACTCAAACCTCAAGCTATATTGCTTGGGCAGCTAAACATAAACATCTGGTGATTTAATGTACGAAGACGATTCTGGTGAAGACCGCACGAACACCCTCGCAATTCCTATAGAACCATCTTTACAGGAAGCGGTTAATAACGCTGCTACTGTAAGGGGCGTGTCACCAGAAGCATTTACTCGCTGGGCTCTAGTTCGAATGATAGCTGATGTATCAGGGCATCGTTGGAAACCCAAATAAAAAAAGCTCTGCCTATATCACTAAATATAAACAGAGCTGATATTCCATAGCCAAGGGAGGGGTTATGGAATAGAGAGTAAGCGGTATTAATATTAGCAATACTTATGGGAGAAAGCAACAATGAATAAAGATAATTTAATAATGATACGTCTGTACCAAGCAAAGTGGGCAGGACGACGTTTCGATGGCAAAGCTAGTGCCAAAATAGCAAAAGATGCAGGCGCGGCCCCGGACACGGTTCGCGCTAATAAACTGATTGTCCCTGAAGCCGTAATAAAACCCACTAATTTACATTGGGGCATGATGAAGAAATGGTTCTATGAACAAACGTCACCCTTCTATGACACCGGATGGCGAGTGCGCCCAATGCACGACTTTCTAATGTTCAGAAAAGAATACACACAATACAAAGACGAAGCTGAAAAATTAGTTAACACTTTAATAAATACAACGTACCCAGAAGCTGTCGCTAATGCAGAAGCTCGCATGGGGGACTTATATAACTCTGCAAACTATCCAAATCCTGAAGACCTTCGTGATTGCTTTGAGATCGAAATAGACCTTCAACAAATACCCGCAATTACCCATAACTGGCTTACTAAGTTAGACGAAGAATCTAAAATAATAGTCGATAACACCACTAAGAAAGCAGAAACTAACGTCGCTCAAGAACCTTGGCTGCGTTTATACAAGCCACTAAATAGATTACAAAGTGCTTTAAGTACTCGCGTAGGCGAGAAAGGCTCTGTCTTTAAAAACAGTACCGTAGAGACACTACCCACAATATGCGATACCGCTGTATCTATTGCTGTGGATCCTAATGACACAGATCTACAAGATGCCGTATACAAAATACGCAATGACATAGCTGTAGCAGATACTAAGAAACTACGAACCGAAGCAGCGTATAGAGCCTTCGTACTACGTCAAATCACTAACGTTCTGAAAATAGTGAAAAACAACATATAGGAGGACTAAATGGCTGCCCCACGTAGAATTAAAAAAGCAAAAAACGTTAAGCAATACGACCGTATGGCTAAAGCCCGAACACGTCTTATCCTCGACGAACCTTTTTTTGCCACCTTACTCCTTAAACTCCATTTAATAGAAGACACATCCATCCCTACTGCCGCAACTGATGGCAGAGTAATTCTATATAGCCCTGAATATACAGAGACGATAACCGACGCAGAATGCGTAGGGCTATTAGCTCACGAACTCATGCATTGTGTGTTCTACCATATGACGCGTCGAGGTCATAGGACTCCCTATAGATATAATTTAGCCGGAGACTACGTAATAAATCCCGGAATTACAGCATCAGGTATGACTTTGCCCCCCGGGGCCTTGGACGACCCTCAGTATTACAACATGACCACAGAACAAGTATACGACTTACTCCCCGAGGACGAGGAAGGCAATAACCCGATTGGCCCTGATGGATTTCCTCAAGATTTCCCACCAACTGACTGGGTGTTCGACGACAGCAAAGCCGCTATGTCCCCAGCTGAGAAAAGCCGCGTTGAAGAAGAATGGGAGCTTAATGTACAAGAAGCCGTACGAAATGCAGAAGCCGCAGGTAAGATGCCTGCAGGACTCGAATCTATCATTGAAAGTTTTGGTAAACCCCAAGTTAATTGGCGCGCTGCACTACGACGATTCTTCACCGTGTATTCAAAACGCGACTATTCATGGAGCAAAGTAAAACGCCGTTTAATCTCCCAAAATATTTACCTTCCAAGTCTACACTCCGAAGATTTAGATAATCTCGTTATCGGTATTGATACCTCTGGTTCTGTCTCCGATGAAGAACTTGCCTTATTCAGCGATGAAATCAACAGCATACTCATAAATTTCACAGCTACTGTCACTGTAATTTATTGTGATAGCCAAGTACAAGCAGTTGAAACTTTTGAAACTGATGAATTACCCAGAGCTTTAAATGATGAATTCCCCGGACGAGGAGGCACTAGACTTACACCTATTCTTGAATATATAGAGACCATGAATTTAGATCCTAGTTGTATGGTGTATCTAACCGATGGAGGGATATGGGACAGCCCACCTGCCCCATCATACCCTGTGTTGATCGTAACTACAGACGAAGAAATTTCAATTGGCGAAAACATAAAAATGGAGCGGTGAACATGAGCAATAATCTTTTGACTAGAATAGCCAACCAGAAACAAGAACTACACGCTTTGACGCTCGATGGCAAAATATATAACCTAAATAAAGTCTACAAAGCATTTTTCACAGACCCGCACGGCTCAGAAACCCGCCGCTCGTTAGATATAATTCGTCCGTTTCACCATAGCTCTCTTAATTCAACATGGCGTAATAATGTAATCGAAAATATACGAGTTACACAAAGTCTACGAGCAACACTACGTGATGAACGCGCTAAAATGTCTGCAGCTCAAAAACTTGTATTCGACCACATACCCAGTAAAAGAGTGCGTCGATTACTATACCCAGTATGGGAAACCCCTAAACCTATGCGCTCAGCAGCCTCTAAAAATATCGACAAAGTAGGCATATACTATACCTATATAAACCACACAGAAAAAACACCATCCCACATCATCATCCCTAAAACAGATCTTGTGTACATGGCAGACTACATACAAACTCGACAAGCTTGTAAGACAGCCATTATTGCTGCCGAAGAGCTAACCGCTAATGACCTAGAGGATTATGAAGTATATAAAGTAGCGGTATTGAAAAAACAAAAAGACTCAACCGAATTACATATCGAACATCTATATGCAGCTATACTAAACCCCCCCTACCCCGAACAAAAAGACCGCGCCGTGGCAGAGATAGTTGTCTATGCAAAAAAACGTGAAAACTTAGACCAACGACTTAGCACTAAAGCTAACAGCATGCTCAAAAACTACTACAACCAAACAGACGCTTATCCCGAATACCTAGATTTCGTGAAAGACCTAAATCGCCAAATTCACTACAACGAATACAAAACTGCAATACAGACAATAATAGGGGTTTTAGACCCTAAGTCTTACGAATATAACATAGCTATAAATGCGCTCAAAAGCAGCGTATCCGAATGATACCTTTAAAGAAGTTATGGCTTCGCCTCAAAAGGCATAGATGCTCCAGATTCATTAAATATTACGCTACAGGAGAGAAAGTATGTACTTCCTGCGGAGAAATTACTCCAATAAAAACGAAGTAACCTTAGTTGGAGCTTTGTTACTACTCCCCCTATTCCTTTGCATTGGAGGGTTTTTAATCCTTAAATATCTAATAACAAAAAAATGAAACTCATCCTAGATTTTGAAACCTTCTATAGCGTTCCTTATTCGCTAACTAAAATGACAACTATGGAATATGTACGAGATGACCTATTCAAGATACACGGTGTAGGCATACAACTGGAAGATTGGTTAGCCCCAGAGTATATCTACGAGGAAGATGTCGAAGAAACTCTACTCGATATTTGGGAATCTCATGAAACAATAGAACTCGTCTGCCATAACACGCGTTTTGATGCTTATATCTTAGCTAGACGTTTTGGGCTATATGCGGATTTCTATTTCGACACCATGAGTATGTCAGCAGGACTATTCCCGGGGCAGAAAAGTAACTTAGCCAGTCTATGTGAACGCTTGTGGCCCTCTGATCCAACTATGCAAAAGGGTGAAGAACTAAAACAAACTAAAGGGATCGAAGATTTATCGCCTGAGCTCAGTAAAACCCTTGGCGATTACTGTATTCAGGACGTACGTATCACACAAGAAGCCTTTAAACTGATGATCGGAGAGTATCCAGAACAAGAACTACGACTAATCGACCTGCATATACGCATGTTCGTAAACCCTAAGTTTATATTAGATCGTAAAACAGTCGAAGAATTTTTAGCCGAAGAACAACGCATCCAAACAGATTTAGTAGCAGCCTCAGGATATACAGCTAAACAGTTAGGATCTAACCCACAATTCGCCGAAATCCTAGAGTCTCTAGACATCCCAATCCCTAAAAAAATATCGCCTACAACAAACAAAGAAACTTTCGCCTTTGCTAAAAACGATATTAATTTCCAAGAACTTCAAACCTCAAACACGCAATTTAAACATATCTGGGACGCTCGCTTAGCAGTTAAGAGTACGATAAATCGCACTCGGGCAAAACGGATGCTAAACGCTGCAGACCCCTATACTAATGAGTTAGCAGTGGCACTTAAATACTATGGTGCACACACCGGACGAGCTTCTGGAGCTGAGAAACTTAACTTCCAGAACTTACGTAGGGGTTCTATCCTAAGACGCGCCCTACACGCACCAGAAGACCACAGTGTAGTAGTTGTTGACTCCGCACAAATCGAAGCGCGAGTCCTAGCGTGGGTATCAAATCAACTAGAATTATTGCAATTATTCGCTGACGATATAGACGTATATTGCGCTTTCGCCAACCACATCTACCCCGACAAGGTACCCGTGACTAAAGAACAAAACCCTCTGGAACGCTTTGTAGGTAAAGTTGCTATTTTAGGCTTAGGATACGGCATGGGATGGCGTAAATTCCAAAAAACATTAGAAGCTGGTGCTTTAGGTGCTGACCCATTACTAATCACTGATAGCGAAGCTGAAAAAATCGTACAGACATACCGAAGAGCAAATTACATGATCCAAGGCTATTGGGGTACTGCAAATAAGATGCTGTTTGCTATGATGCAAAAAGGCAAACCCCCCATTCCATGGGGACCCTTAATGGTCACACACGAACAAATACTACTCCCTAATGGTATGGCTTTGAAATACCCAGGGCTTAGAGTTGTAAATGGGGAAAACGGACACGAACTCGTTTACAACCTCACGCTACCTTCATCTGCTACAGACGCTGAAATAATAGAAAGTAAATCTACTGTACGTACGTATGGAGCAAAAATAGTCGAAAATATAGTACAGGCGTTAGCCAGAATTATTGTCATGGATCAAATGCTTGAAATAAATGAAAAATACCCTGTCGCGCTAACTGTACATGATGAGGTGGTCAGTATTGTACCTGACGAGATAGCTTCGGACGCATTTGCGTTCATGCTCAAAACTATGAAGACACCGCCTAACTGGGCTCCTAACCTGCCGCTTGATGCAGAGGGTGGAGTCGACTATTGTTATTCGAAATAAAAAGGACTATTATGAGATACTGCAGAAGTATAAGCAGTACTTATACGCCAAGGGGATATTATGCCGAAAATCACATTCTTAGAGGCAGCTAACAGAACGCGCCTATCAAAAGAATTCTCGAAACAAGGTAAGCAATCTTACCCCATGTACGTGAACAAATTTACTTCTCACATACATGACATCCCCGCTACCAATGTAGGGTGGGATACCCAATACCAACTAATGAAAAAACACGCTCCTTTAGGGCATTGCTTGCTTAAAGGACAGCTCGACAGACCCTTGGTTAACGAACCCCGTAAAGGACACACAGATCGCTACCAAAAAACACAAACCTTAGTCTTAGATATCGACGGACTTGAACTTGAAGGATACACGATACCTGAAAACATAAGCAGTACTGATATTAAAGATATTGCCGAACGAATCGTAAAACTCTTACCCCCTGTATTCTCTAACTCCTCATACATAGCCACAGCATCAGCTTCGTTAGGACTTAAACAAAACCTAATCTGCATGCATTTAGATTTCTACTTATCCGCAGAAGTAAATCCAATGCGATTAAAAGATTGGATCACTTGGTTAAATCTAAACATCGAAGACTTTAGTACTCAGGTATCTCTTAATACTTCAGGGCTCAGTTTATCCTATCCCATTGATAGGACATTAGCCCAAAACGATAAACTGATATATTGTGCACCCCCTACATTTATACCTCCTTTGTTTGACCCTGTAGAAGAACGTATCGTCTTAGTTAAAAAAGATAACCCTACAGTAGATATCTCAGTATTATTGAAGCAGGTAAATGTCGAAGCTAATACTCAAGCGATTAAAGATACAGTCATCGCCTTACGTAAATCAGCGGGACTGAAACGACGCACTCCCAAAACTAGATATGTTACCTTAGAGGATGGGCATAAAACCGAAGTCTTAGAGAACCCAGATCAAGCACGTATTACTTACGCCTACCACACTATAGAATACTGCTACTTCAATATTAATAATGGTGACAGTAACGCGTATTGGTGTCCGATAGGCAACCCTCGTATCGTCTACACATTTAAAGACGAGCCCCCATTTGAAATGCAGCGAGTAGATGCTGATTTCCACGAATGGTACACTGAAGAATTTAAAGATGAAATACGCGGTGCTGCAAACCTACGCCCTTTCATCTTTAGAGATTTCTGGACTGACGTACATTACAACGCAGTGTTCGATGAGAACAGTAACAACATCCCTCGCATCGCTTCAGCTAATAAATCCAATCTAGGCGACTTCATGTTAGAACACGGTTTGGCTATGCCCGAACCTATCCCAACATGGGACTATGTATTCGACCCTTCGACTGATAACCAGATAGATTTCCAACGGCAATGGTTAAACAAGTACCAACCCACAGAATATCTACTTAATGCTAAACCTCTTGAGGATATAGAACTGACTTATGGGGACGCTACATTACTACAAAATTACTGCCCCACTATATATAAAATAATATGGCATCTGGTCGGTGACAGCTCCTTAGAATATGAACACTTCATAAACTGGCTAGCCTATGGTGTAAAACGTCGTTGTAAAACTACAACCGCATGGGTCTTCAGCGGAGTAGAAGGTACAGGTAAAGGAGTGTTCTACCATAAAGTATTAGTGCCCTTAATTGGGAACCGCTACTCGGTCATGCGAAAACTATCTGATTTTGACGATCAGTTTAATGCGTGGCAAGAGACTAACTTAATCACTGTAGTAGATGAAGCGCGTATAAACGACGTAGCCTCATCCTCACGTACGATGAATTTCCTAAAGAATTTTATCACTGAGCCTTACGGCAAAGTACGCGTGATGCGCGTTGATAGCTTAGTGGATAAACCCTTATACAACAACGTTATGTTCTACACGAACAACCAAGACGCATTAAAACTATCGGCTACAGATCGACGCTTTAATATAGGTATACATCAAGAACTCTCGTTAATCCGCGCACACCCTAAAATCAGGCAGGAAATAGATGACTTACTACCGAAAGAATTACAGATATTCACTAATTTTCTGACCACCTATAATGAAAACGAAGACCAAGCACGTACTCCTTTAGAGAACGAAGCGAAGCTACAAATGCGCGAAGCGAGCATGACGTGGATAGAAGAATATAGCTTCGCTATCAGAACAGGGAACTTAGACTTCTTCGTAAAATTCGTTGATATGGAACCTACAGCTATAAACGAAATCACCACTTTCGAAGCAGCACAACGTTTTATTAAAAGCTGGATCGCTGACGTAGATCAACGAAAATCGTTCGTTACTGTAGCCCAGCTAAGAACGGTATATACCTGTCTAAACGACGCAACTATATCAGCTGTGAAATTCGGAAAATTATTAGCCCGTAACGGAATAATTACCATTAATAGGCGGGGGAAAGGCCGAGGACTTGTTGTTGACTGGAAACTTGATACCTACGAACGCACCCCTTTAATCAACGAACACTTCTCAGATCGAGATAAGGAAGCATACAAATGTCAGAACGAACCACAACAGACGCACTAGAAACAAATTTCGAAGAGCTCTCAGAACGAGATCAATTCGTCGCTATCAGCGCGATCCAGTTCATGGCTGATAATATTGGCGAAATACTAGATAGTGCCGAAGAACGCGGTGCTACTGGTGACGAACTCTTTGATGATATTGATGACTTTATAAAAACAACACTTACGCAAATATACGGAACCCCAGACACAACCGTTACCCACTAGGAGGCCTTATGGCTGAAGAAGAACGTATACCTACTTGGTCATACTCAGCGCTATCTACTTTCGAGAAATGTCCTTTTCGAAGTTTCTTACAGAAAATAAAAAAGATCCAAGAACCGCAACATCCTGCTGCTAAGCGAGGAACGGATATCCACGATCAAGCTGAACGTTATGTACGTGGCGAGATCGAGTTCCCTAAATCCCTGAAGAAGTTTACAGATAGTTTTGAAAATCTACGTGAGCTGTTTGATAAAGGACAAGTTGAACTAGAGGGAGACTGGGGCTTTACTCAGGATTGGGAGATCTGTGAGTGGCGAGCTGAAGATGTCTGGGCACGTATTAAGCTAGACGCTATGGTTCGAATGGACGATACATCAGCTAGAGTTATTGATTATAAAACAGGGCGTAAATTCGGAAACGAAATAGCACACGGACAGCAAGCGCTTCTATACGCCATAGCTTCTTTCATACGCTATCCTGAACTAGAATTTATACGTACTGAACTCTGGTATCTAGATCATGCCGCTGTAGCTGAACAAACCTACACACGCGCACAAGCTATGCTGTTCTATCCCCGCTGGGTAGAACGCGCCACCATCATGACTACAGCTACTGATTTCCCGCCCAAACCGTCCAAACAAGCCTGCAGGTGGTGTTCATACCGCACATCAGGCGATTGTGACTATGGTGTAGATTTATAACTAAGGAGGATCTAATGAACTTTGACAAATATAGAAGAGCTTTTAAAGCACTTCAAGAAGATAAATTCGTAAAATATTCGACCCATGTAAGCTGTGCCTTAATGATCTTAGAAGCATTAAAACTATTTCTAAATTTCACTCTAGACTTTGTTTTATACATCGTCTTCTTCGGCATCCTACTTAAACTTATATGGACGATTATTACTTATGAAAGCGCATCTAATATACAAGACGATCTCGGTACTATCCACAGTAATTAAAGCCTTACAATTAGCTAGTATGGTTGCTGAAGCGCGTCAGCATTTTAAATATAAAAAACATCGGAGACGCTAATGCTACCTTTATACGAGCACCAACAACAAACTGTCGATTTTCTGACGAAAGCTCCTCGAGCGTTGATTACGTCAGATCCTGGCACTGGGAAAACTCGAGCAGTATTAGAGCGGTACTACCAAGCTCGTATAAATAAAGAATCTTATGGACGCATGCTAGTATTAGCCCCGTTATCTATATTAAAACCCTCATGGGGCGATGATATAGATACTTTCACTCCGGGGCTAACCTATTCGATAGCTTATGCAAAAAATCGAATGCAGGCATTCCAGATGAACACTGATATAGTGATAACAAATCACGACGCAGTTAAATGGATCGCTAATAATGCAGAAGATATATTGCAACAATTCGAATGGCTAGTGATTGATGAATTCACTGCGTATAAACGCAGAACGAGCCAACGAAGTAAAGCAACCGCTTATATCCGAGAAGCCTTTAAATACAGAATAGCTCTTTCAGGAACCCCTAACTCGAACACTATTCTAGATATATGGCACCCCACTCTTATAGTAGATGACGGTGAACGCCTAGGACAACAATTCTTCAGCTTTAGAGCACAAGTTTGCGAACCTAAACAAGTAGGCGCGGGAACTCATATGGTGCAATGGCTAGACAAAGAAGATGCAGAAGCACGAGTTGCCGCATCCCTTAAAGATATCACTATCCGACATCGGTTCGAAGACTGCTTATCCATACCACCAAACACAAAAAAACTAATATATACCGACCTCTCTAAGAAACAGGCGAAAGCCTATAACGAACTAAAACGAGATGCTTTGCTAGAACTCGATAATGGGGATTATCTCGAAGCCATCCACGCAGGAGTTCTAGTAAAAAAACTACTGCAAGTAGCGAGCGGTGCGGTATACGATAACGAAGGAAACTCTCATGTTATAGATACTGCACGGTATGAGCTAATCATATCGCTTATAAAAGAACGACCTCACTCTATAGTAGCCTTTAACTGGACACACGAACGTGACGCTTTGTGCAAATTAGCAGATAAAGAAGGCTTAACTTTTGCTGTGATAGATGGATCAGTACGTATATCTGAGCGTACTGAGATTGTGAAACACTACCAAAAAGGAGCCTACCAAGTGCTCTTTGCCCACCCACAATCAGCAGCACACGGGCTTACTCTAACGAAAGGTGTCACGACTATATGGGCGAGTCCGACATATAACGCTGAACACTTCCAACAATTCAATAGGAGGATATACCGCGCAGGACAAACAAAGAAAACAGAAACCATACTGATCGCTGCGAGAGGGACATGGGAAGTAGCCGTTTACGACAAATTAGACGGTAAACTGAATCGTATGGATTCTTTATTAAACTTATTTAAACAATTAACGGAGTTGGAAGATGGAAACAATAGGTGAACTTATTGAACAACTTAGAAAAAAACGTGAAGAACTAACTAAACTAGAAACTACTAAAAAAGGACTCTCGAAGGATAAAATAGTTCTAGAAGGTAAACTTCTAGAGGCGATGGATAGTCAAAACATAACTTCGATGCGTGGTGATAAAGCGACTGTATCTATTTCAGAAGCGGTGGTACCAACTGTTGATAGTTGGGATGATTTCTACAATTACATACTAGAAACTAAACAACCATATTTACTAGAACGCAGACCTGCTGTCACAGCTTTTAGAGAAATACTAGAAACAGGAAATGAAGTCCCCGGACTTAAACCTTTTACACGAAGAACAGTTAACTTTCGTTCTAGATGATGATAATATAAGCAGTGCTAATAAACACTAAGGAATACTAATGACTACTGAGCTTACTATAGATACCAAGTTAAAAAAACAAATGGCCGCCATACCCGACGAGCTAAAGAAAGAAATGGATCAACGGGTTGTAATCGAAAAACCCAAATGGCGTTCCATCAGCAGAATGAACGATATGTTCAACTTATCTGATGCAGGGCCTAATGACCAACCGCTACCCTTGTTAAATATGATCATCCTAGCCTATGCATATAAAAATGAATACTATGAAAAAGAATGGAGTATGTCCGGGCAGAACGAACCGCCAACATGTTGGGCAATAAATCCAGATAAGAGAAACTTAACTGTTACTACATCCGAAAAAGCAGCTAGCCCTAAGATAGAACCTGAAGAAAAATGCGATACCTGTGATCACGACGTGTGGGGATCAGGTAGAGGCGGTAAAGGAAAACGTTGCACAAACGCCATTCAACTAGCTGTAATGCCTGTAAACTTCGAAGAAGGCGACGTGCCTTATAGTTTTAAAATAGTTAGAGCATCTATCGCTCCATTTGAGAAGCACATGAAAAGGTTAAAAGAGAATGGATTACATTATTTACAAACCCAAACGCAATTTAGCTTTCAAGGCAAAGTAGTACACACTAACTTACACCCCGTCACTCCTGCTGTAAGTCCCGAACTTCTTGCGGCGTTAATACCCTTACGTGAAAAAGCCAAAGAAATAGTAATGAAAGAGCCCCACATACCCTCAGACGAAGTTCCGTTCTAACCACCACCTCTTAGCCCGCCTCGCGCGGGCATTTTTTTGGAAGGAGAAAAATATGAGTAATTTAGTAATCACAGAGCACTATCTTCGGCTAGAAGCTCCACCTGAATTGGTGAAGGTTATAGCGGTAGCATTGGACGAATATCGGGGGCTTAATAACATTGAGTTTTCAACAACAATGAGTGATTTTATCTTCAATATGGAAACGGCTTATCAAACTTACCACGGACTCGATCAAGACGATTGGGGCTTTGCTAAAGAAGATGCTGAGTCATTAGAGTTGGAGGTGAGCGATGAGCCAAGCTGATTGGGACCACATAGAATCCTACAAACAAGCCTTTATTGATGGGCAAGCTATTGCTGATATTTGGTCAGCTACTGATGTTCATGAGATGTTCAATAATTTAATGGACATGGATAAGCCACCCAAGTATTTGCTAGGGAAGGAACTTACTGACGAAGATATTCAGGAAATCCTATATATGGTGCAAGCTAGATTCGATGCTGAGCAAGGTATCAATTGGTTTCAGATTGAATACTATCTTAGTGAGCATTTTGAGGGAGGCGAGTGATGAGAATTGATATAGACCCTTATGATGCTAGGGATAGACTGATCCAATATCATGTTGATCATGTGATGAGTCTGGATGAGTTGAGAATGTATGTAGTGGAGGATTTATTTTCCACCATCA